>JACDJC010000521.1_pt1 | contig 43881 bp, 38 predicted proteins | sample 7454191 | NCBI WGS metagenome assembly JACDJC01 (sample SAMN14253291, study PRJNA609438) | sludge metagenome | isolation source: sludge after 25d culture with pyrite and EDTA | collected 2018-12-20
GACCCGGAGCGCGAGCGCGCCCGCCGTGCGGCCGAAGCCGAAGCCGCGGCGCTGCGCGAAATGCTCAGCCGTCCCCGCAAGGTCCTGAAGGCGCCGGAACCCGATGCCGGCAACTTGTCCGGCACGCTGCACAAGCCGGCGCCCGGCAAGGGCGCCAAGAAGGAAGCCAAGGCCACGACGGGCGAAGCCAAGAAAACCATCAAGGCCTCCGACGTCTCCTCGTCGTGGTCCGACGAAAGCGGCCGCAAGAAGCCGGCCGCCAAGGCCGAGCCCCAGGCCCCGGGCGCGAGCCGCGACGGCTGGCGCGCGGGCGGCAAGGCGGGCAAGGGCGCCAAGGGCAATGCCCGGGCGCGCGGCAGGAACGCCCAGCCTGAACGCCAGGCAGCCGCGCCGGCCGAATTCATCGCCCGCGAAGTCCACGTGCCGGAAACCATCACCGTCGCCGATCTCGCCCACAAGATGTCGGTCAAGGCCGCCGAGGTCATCAAGCATCTGATGAAACTGGGGCAAATGGTCACCATCAACCAGGTGCTCGACCAGGAAACCGCCATGATCGTGGTCGAGGAACTCGGCCACACCGCGATCGCCGCCAAGCTCGACGACCCCGAGGCTTTCCTCGAACTGGCCGAAGGCCCCGAGGCGCCGGCCTTGCCGCGCGCGCCCGTGGTCACCGTCATGGGCCACGTCGACCACGGCAAGACCTCGCGGCTGGACTACATCCGCCGCACCAAGGTGGCGTCCGGCGAAGCGGGCGGCATCACGCAGCACATCGGCGCCTACAACGTCAAGACCGACCGCGGCATGGTCACCTTTCTCGACACCCCGGGCCACGAGGCCTTCACGGCCATGCGCGCCCGCGGCACGAAAGCCACCGACATCGTCATCCTGGTGGTGGCGGCCGACGACGGCGTCATGCCGCAAACCAAGGAAGCCATCCACCACGCGCAGGCAGCCGGCGTGCCCCTGGTCGTGGCCATCACCAAGATCGACAAGCCCGACGGCAACCCCGAGCGCGTCAAGCAGGAGCTCGTGGCGGAACAGGTCGTGCCGGAAGAATACGGCGGCGACGTCCCCTTCGTGGGCGTTTCGGCCAAGACCGGCCAGGGCATCGACGACCTCCTGGAAAACGTGCTGCTGCAGGCCGAAATCCTCGAGCTCAAAGAGCCCGTCGACGCGCCCGCCAAGGGTATCGTCATCGAAGCCCGCCTCGACAAGGGGCGCGGGCCGGTGGCCACCATCCTGGTGCAAAGCGGCACGCTCCATCGCGGCGACGCGGTCCTGGCCGGCGCGAGCTTCGGCCGCGTGCGGGCCATGCTCAACGAGAACGGCAAGCCGGTGAACAGCGCCGGCCCGTCCATCCCGGTCGAGATCCAGGGCCTGACCGACGTCCCGGCCGCCGGCGACGAGGTCATCGCCATGGCCGACGAGCGCAAGGCGCGCGAAATCGCGCTGTTCCGCCAGGGCAAGTTCCGCGACGTCAAGCTGGCTCGCCAGCAGGCCGCGAAACTCGAGTCCATGTTCGACAACATCGGCGAAGGCACGCAGACGCTGGCGCTCATCGTCAAGACCGACGTCCAGGGTTCGCAGGAAGCGCTGGTCTCCTCGCTGCTCAAGCTGTCCACCGAAGAAGTCCGCGTACAGGTGGTGCATGCCGCGGTGGGCGGAATCTCCGAAAGCGACGTGAACCTGGCGATCGCATCGCATGCCGTCATCATCGGCTTCAACGTGCGCGCCGAGCAAAGCGCGAAGAAGCTGGCCGAGCACAACGGCGTCGACCTGCGCTACTACAACATCATCTACGACGCGATCGACGACGTGCGCAACGCCATGTCCGGCATGCTGGCGCCCGAACAGCGCGAGGAAATCATCGGCATGGTCGAGATACGCGAGGTCTACACGACGTCGCGCGTGGGCAACATCGCCGGCTGCATGGTCACCGACGGCGTGGTCCGGCGCGATTCGCAGGTGCGCCTGCTGCGCAACCACGTCGTGCACTGGACCGGGCACATCGATTCCTTGCGCCGCTTCAAGGACGACGTCAAGGAAGTCAAGGCCGGCTTCGATTGCGGTATCACCCTGAAGGGCAACAACGATATCGAAGTGGGCGATCAGCTCGAAATCTTCGAGATCAAAGAAGTGGCACGGTCGCTGTAGCATCATGGGTCGCCATAAATCCAAACCCAATCCCGGCCGCAACGCCCGGCTGGCCGACCCGATCCAGAAGGATCTGGCCGGCCTGATACAGCGCGAGATCGATGTCTCGCGCGCCGGGCTCATCACGCTCACGGGCGTGGAGCTCTCGGCCGACTACGCGCATGCGAAAGTCTATTTCACCGTCATGGGGGCGGAGCCCGAAGCGGCCACCGCCGCCCTGACCGAAAAAGCCGGCTGGCTGCATTCGCTCCTGTTCAAACTGCTGCACATCCACACCGTTCCCACGCTGCGATTCATCCACGATGAACAAATCGTCCGTGGCCTCGAGCTCTCCCAGCTGATCGACCGGGCGAACCAGCCCCTCCGCAGCGAACCCTTCAAGCCCTCGGAACCCGAGGACCCCGACGAGCAGCCCTAGGGGGCTGTCGTTTTTCATCAGGATCTATGAACGATGGCTTCCCGACGCGGGCAGATGCTCGATGGTGTCCTGTTGCTGGACAAACCGGAAGGTCTATCCAGCAACCACGCTTTACAACGCGCCAAGCGCGCGCTCGACGCACGCAAGGCCGGCCATACCGGCACGCTGGACCCTTTTGCCACCGGCCTGCTGGTTTGCTGCCTGGGCAAGGCGACCAAGATCTCGGGACAGATGCTCGATGCCGACAAAGGCTATGTGGCGACGATACGCTTCGGCGAGGAAACCGATAGCGGCGATCTCACCGGCAATCTCGTCAGCAGCGCGCCGGAAGGTTTCGACGGCGTCGACCGGGCCGAGCTCGAACGCGCGCTGCTGAATTTCAAAGGCGAAATCCAGCAGGTCCCGCCCATGTATTCCGCCCTGAAGCGCGACGGCAAGCCGCTGTACGAGTATGCGCGCCAAGGGCTAGAACTGGACCGCCCGCCCAGGACGGTCACGATCCATCACATCGAACTGCTGAGCTGCGACCGGTTCGAGGCGGTGATCGCGGTCCAATGCAGCAAAGGCACCTACATTCGCACGCTTGCGCAGGACATAGGCCGCCAACTGGGTTGCGGCGCGCATTTGAAGGCCTTGAGGCGCACCCGCGTCGGCCCTTTCGGGCTCGATGCGGCCGTCGGCCTCGAGGCCCTGCAAGCCATGCCCGACCCCAAGGCGGCCCTGATCGCGCTGGATGCCTTGCCCGCCGGACTGAACCCGGCAACCTCCACACAAAAGGATTTGAAATTATGAACCGCGCTTTGCGCAATGTGGCGATCATCGCCCACGTCGATCACGGCAAGACCACGCTTGTCGACCAGTTGCTGCGTCAGTCGGGCACGTTCCGCGACAATCAGCAGGTGTCCGAGCGTGTCATGGACTCGGGCGACATCGAAAAAGAACGCGGCATCACCATTCTTGCCAAGAACTGCGCCGTGCAGTATGAAGGCACGCACATCAACATCATCGACACGCCGGGGCACGCCGACTTCGGCGGCGAGGTGGAGCGGGTGCTGTCCATGGTCGACGGCGTGGTGCTGCTGGTCGACGCGGTGGAAGGCCCCATGCCCCAGACCCGCTTCGTGACGCGCAAGGCCCTGGCGCTGGGCCTGAAACCCATCGTCGTCGTGAACAAGATCGACCGCCCGGGCGCGCGCCCCGACTTCGTCATCAACGCCACCTTCGACCTCTTCGACAAGCTGGGCGCCACGGAAGAACAGCTGGACTTCCCGGTCATCTACGCCTCGGGGCTGTCGGGCTACGCGGGCCTGAGCGACGACGTGCGCAGCGGCGACATGCGTCCCTTGTTCGACGCCATCCTGAAGCATGTCCCGCAACGCGAGGACGATGCCGAAGGGCCGTTGCAGATGCAGGTCATCTCGCTGGACTACAGCACCTATGTGGGCAAGATCGGCGTGGGCCGCATCAACCGCGGCCGCATGCGGCCGGGCATGGACGTGATCGTCAAGTTCGGTCCCGAAGGCGACCCCATCAAGGGCCGCATCAACCAGGTGCTGAAGTTCAAGGGTCTGGAACGCGAGCTGGTCGATGAAGCCCAGGCGGGCGACATCGTGCTGATCAACGGCATCGAAGAGATCGGCATCGGCTGCACCGTCATGGACCCGGCCCAGCCGGAGGCGCTGCCCATGCTGCGCATCGACGAACCCACGCTGACCATGAACTTCATGGTGAACACGTCGCCGCTGGCGGGGCGCGAAGGCAAGTTCGTGACCAGCCGGCAATTGCGCGACCGCCTGGAGCGCGAGCTGAAATCCAACGTGGCGCTGCGCGTCAACGATACGGACGACGACACCGTGTTCGAAGTCTGCGGCCGGGGTGAATTGCACCTGACCATTTTGCTGGAGAACATGCGCCGCGAGGGCTACGAGCTGGCCGTGTCGCGCCCGCGTGTGGTGTTCAAGGAAGAGAACGGCGTCAAGCTGGAGCCCTATGAGCTGCTGACGGTCGACTTGGAGGACGCCCACCAGGGCGGCGTCATGGAAGAGCTTGGGCGCCGCAAGGGCGACCTGCTGGACATGCAGGCCGACGGCCGCGGCCGCACCCGGCTCGAATACCGCATTCCCGCGCGCGGCCTGATCGGCTTCCAGGGCGAGTTCTTGACGCTGACGCGCGGCACCGGCTTGATGAGCCATATTTTCGACGACTACGCGCCCATGCGCGAGGGCGGCGTGGGCGAGCGCCGCAACGGGGTGCTCATCAGCCAGGACGACGGCGTGGCGGTGGCGTATGCGCTCTGGAAGCTGCAGGAACGCGGCCGCATGTTCGTGTCGCCCCAGGATCCTTTGTACGAAGGGATGATCATAGGCATACACAGCCGCGACAATGACCTGGTGGTCAACCCCACGAAGGAAAAGAAGCTCACCAATGTGCGGGCATCGGGCAAGGACGAGCACATCGACCTGGTGCCGCCGATCCAGATCACGCTGGAGTACGCGGTGGAATTCATCGCCGACGATGAACTGGTGGAAGTGACGCCGAAGTCCATCCGTCTGCGCAAGCGCTATCTGCAGGAGCACGAGCGCCGCAGGATGTCGCGCGAAGCGAGCTGAGGAAGCCTGATCATCGCGCCGTCCATGCGCGATTGTCGCGATGCTCATTCCCTCGGCAGCCGCCGCCCCCGCGCGAGGTCAACACGCAGTACGTGGCCGAGCGCCTGCAGTTGCCGCCTATGTCCAGCACCTGGTGCTGTCGCGGGCCCAGCCGCAAGCGGCGGTGTCCCAGGTCACGAGTTTGCAGGGGCTTGTCATGTTGATCAGTGAGAAGCCGGGCATGTGGGCCCGGCAGTGGAAGCGCGAGGGGATTCTGGAGGGGCGCAAGGAAGGGCGCGAAGAAGGCCGTCAGGAAGGCTTCTGGGAAGGCCGTCAGGAAGGCATTGCTCAGGGCTTGCGACAAGGCGAGCTGTCTGGCCGAGCGGCGCTGCTGGAACGCCTGCTCACCCGCAAATTCGGTCCCTTGTCCGATACCCTGATTCAGCGCATCCGCACGGGTAGCGATTCAGAGCTGGAGACTTGGTCTCTGAATTTCGTCGACGCCGACTTCATCGATTATTTCAACTAACGCGCCTGAATGCGAGTCCGATACAGGACGGCCGTGTGTCGGCTAAATCCAGCCGCTGTTGAAATTTTTGACTTTCACCCTCTTTAGCTCAAAAAAACGATACAATTCATTCCTATTTCCGGAATCTGTATCCTCATGGCAAAAGACAGCATCGCCGCGTCCGACGAGCTCAAGCTGGACGGCAACACCCCCACCATGCGGCTTTTCGCGCTGCTGGAAGTCATCGCCCGCAAGAACCAGTTCTTTTCCCTGCAAAGCCTGGTGGACGAACTCGGCTTGCCCAAGCCCACCTTGCACCGCATGCTGCAGCAGCTGGAAAGCGCCGGCATGATACAGCGCGATGGCGACGGCCGCCAGTACAGCACCGGCCTGCGCCTGCGCCGCATGGCCGAGAACCTGCTGCTGAACAACACCGTGCATGGCGCAAGGCACGCCATACTGCGCCAGCTGGTGGAGGAAGTCGGTGAAAGCTGCAACATCACCAGCTGCACCGGCAACGAGGTCGTGTATCTGGACCGTGTCGAGACCGTCGCGCCCTTGCGTTTCTATCTGCATCCGGGGTCCAGGGTGCCGGTGCATTGTTCGGCCAGCGGCAAGCTGTTCCTGTCGCAAATGACGCCTTCGCAGCGGCGGCGGTTGCTGGCGCATGCCGCGCTGGCCAAATACACCGACAAGACGCTGCTGACCATGGAGCAGCTGGAAGCCGAAATCGACCGCGTGCGGCGCGACGGCTATGCCGTCGACAACGAAGAGTTCCTTCCGGGGCTGGTCTGCGTGGCGGTGCTCGTGCCCGTGAAAGAAGGCAAGTCCAACATCGCGGTGGCCATCCAGGCGCCCACCATCCGCATGACCGTCGAGAAATCCCTGCAATGCCTGCCCGCGCTGTACCGGGCGGCCCGCGCGCTGTCCGAGATCGAAACCGAGAACGGCCGGCCCTAGGCCCACCCTTTCCAGGAGCACATAGATGTCCGCCACCCCGCCCATGCAGCATGTGTCCAGCCGGACCGCTTTCGGCCTGCAACAGGATTTCCAGGTGCCGGCCTTCGCGGAGCGCGACGAACACGTGCCCGAGATCGATCCCGTCTATCGCTTCAACCCCGAAGTCACGCTGGCGGTGCTCGCCGGTTTCATGCGCAATCGGCGCGTCCTGATCCAGGGGGCGCACGGCACGGGCAAGTCCACGCACATCGAGCAGATCGCCGCCCGCTTGAACTGGCCCTGCATACGGGTCAACCTGGACGGCCAGATCAGCCGCCTGGACCTGGTCGGCCGGGACGCCATCGTGCTGCGCGAAGGCCGGCAGGTCACGGAATTCCAAGAGGGCATCGTGCCGTGGGCGCTGCAGCGGCCCGTGGCCCTGGTATTCGACGAATACGACGCGGGCCGGCCCGACGTCATGTTCATCATCCAGCGCATCCTGGAGCGCGAGGGCAGCTTCACCCTGCTCGACCAGAACCGGGTGATCCGGCCCCATCCGTATTTTCGGCTCTTTGCCACCTCGAACACGGTGGGCCAGGGCAATCTGAACGGCCTCTATCACGGCGTGCAGGCGCTCAACCACGCGCAGCTGGACCGCTGGAACATCGTGGCCACCCTCAACTACCTGCACCCGCAGGAAGAGCTCGAGATCGTGCTCGCGCGGGTGCCCGGCCTGGACGACGCCGAAGGCAGGCAGACGGTCGAGGCCATGATAGGCGTGGCGAACCTGACCCGGAAGGGGTTCGAGGCGGGGGACATCTCCACCCTGATGTCGCCGCGCACGGTGATTTCCTGGGCCGAGAACAGCCGCATTTTCTCCGACGTCGAGCTGGCGTTCCGCCTGTCCTTCCTGAACAAATGCGAAGACGCCGAAAAGCCCATCGTGGCGGAATATTATCAGCGCTGCTTCGACCGCGATCTCAGCGAGTCGGCCGCGCAGGCTTTGCGCTGAACCGCCATGGGCAGCAGCATCGGTCCCCGGCGCCTCACGATTCAGACCGAACAGCTGGCGGCCGCCGCCTTGCGGGCGCTGAGCGGCAACGTCAGGCTGCATTTCGAAGGCGGCCGGGTGTACGACGACGCCCGCTCCGTGCCCGTGCATGCGCCGCATCTGCAAAGGCAGCTGATGCGCGCCGACTTCGAGTCGAGCCGCGCCGTGGCGGACGCCCTGGCGCTGCGCAGCCGCTATTCCGACGCGGCCTTGCATCGGCGGCTGATGCCGGAAAACACCATCGAAAAACTGCTGTTCGAGTGGCTGGAGCAATTGCGCACCGAATCGCTCGTGCCGCCGTCGCTGCCGGGCGCCCGGCGCAATCTGGTCCGCAACTACCGGCGCTGGTCGGCTGAGTTCGTCGATTCGGGCGCGGCGGAAAGCAGCCTGGGAATATTGCTGTTCGCATTTTCCCAGATCGTATGGAGCCGCCTGATGGCGGAGGCGCTGCCGGAACACGTGCAGGACCTGCTCGAACCGGTGCGTGCCGGGCTGGCGCCCGCGCTGGGTCCGGCCCTGGCGGGCCTGCGCCGATGCCGCGGCGACCAGGCCGCCTACGCCCGCCATGCGCTCGACATCGCGCGCGAGATCGCCGAGCGCGTCGCCTGCGAATACGAGGACAGTCCCGAGAGCCAATCCGTCGAGCGGGGCGGCTTCAGCCTGTCGCTGGACTTCGAATCGGGCGACGCCGATGCGCCGGGGGGCGAGGCGGCGGGCGGCGCGCGCGGCGACGTCCTTGCGGGCCGCGACGGCTACCGCGTCTTCACGCGCCGCTATGACCGCGAGGTGGATGCGGTGGATCTCTTGCGCGCCGGGCTGGCGCGCGAATATCGGGAAGCGCTGGACCGGCGCCTGGCGCAAGAGGGCGTGAACGTCGGCCGCCTGTCGCGCGCCCTGCGCGCCTTGCTGACCCGCCCGCGCCGCGACGGTTTCCAGTACGGCGAAGAAGAAGGCCGGATCGACGGCCGCCGGCTGGCGGCGATCGTCAGCTCGCCGGCCGAGCGCCGCGTCTTCTACCAGGACCGGACCACGCCCGTGTCCAATTGCGTGGTCGGCTTCTTGATCGACTGCTCGGGCTCGATGAAGCAGTATCGCGATGACCTGGCCTTCATCATGGACGTGCAGATGCGCGCGCTGGACCAGGCGGGCGTGCGGTCCGAGATCCTGGGGTTCACGACGCAGGCCTGGAACGGCGGCCGCGCGCAGAAAGCATGGTGGGCCGCCGGCAGGCCGGCGGCGCCCGGGCGCCTGAACGAGCTATGCCATATCGTGTTCAAGCCGGCCGCCCGGCCCTGGCGGCGTGCGCGGGGCGGCATCGTGGCGCTGATGAAGCCCGACCTGTTCCGCGAAGGGGTCGACGGCGAGGCGGTGCAATGGGCGTGCGAACGGCTGCTGGCGAGGGACGAGGAGCGGCGCATCCTGTTCGTGATTTCGGACGGCTGCCCGATGGACCGCGCGACGCATCTGGCCAATGACGAGTTCTATCTCGACCGGCATCTGCGCGCGGTGGTGGGGCATTATGGGCAGGCGGGCATCGAGATTCTCGGCGTGGGGCTGGGGCTGGATCTCAGCGCCTATTATGCGCGGTCGCTGAGCCTGGATCTTTCCGAGGGAGTCGGCAATTCGGTGTTCGATGTGTTTCTCGGCCTGCTGGCGGGGCAGGGCAGGCGTTAGCGTATCGGCGCGCCCGCGCTATTCGACCGGCCCCGCCTGGGCCTGAACCACCGTCACCGCGAGCGCGTGGTACACGTCGTCGGCGCTGCACCCGCGCGACAGATCATTCGCCGGCTTGTCCAGCCCCTGCAGCAGCGGCCCGATGGCCGTCGCATGCCCGAGGCGCTCCGTGAGCTTGTAGCCGATATTGGCCGCGTCCAGGTTCGGAAACACCAGCACATTGGCCCGCCCGCCCACCTGGGATCCCGGCAGCTTGCTTTCCGCCACCCGGGGAACGATGGCCGCGTCCAGCTGGATGTCGCCGTCCACCGCGAGATCCGGCCGCCGCGCCCGCAGCTTCTCGGCCGCCTGCCTGACCTTGTCGACGCAGCCGTGCCGGGCGCTGCCGCCCGTCGAGAAAGACAGCAAGGCCACCTTCGGTTCCGTATCGAGCAGCGCCGCCGCGCTGTCGGCCGCCGCCATGGCGATGTCGGCCAGCTCGTCGGCGTCGGGTTCGATGACCAGCCCGCAGTCGGCGAAAATCAGCGCATGGGCGTCCGTATGGAAAGGCTCTTCGCGCAGCATGATGAAAAAGCTGGACACCAGCCGCGTGCCCGGCTTCGTCCCGACGATCTGTATGGCGTTGCGCACCACGTCGGCCGTGGTGTGGACGGCGCCCGCGACCGAGCCGTCGGCATGCCCCATGCGCAGCATCAGCATGGCGAAGACCAGGGGCTCGCGGACGGCCGCCTCGGCTTGCTGCGCGGTCATGCCGCGCTTGGCGCGCAGGCGGGCCAATTCCTGCGCGAAGACGGGCGCAAGCGGAGAGTGGGCCGGATCGACGACGCGGATGCGCGGATCGTTCCAGCCGTGCCGCGCCAGCGCCTCGGCGATGCGCCCGGCATCGCCGACCAGCGTGATGTCGGCCAGCTCCGTGGCCGCCGCCTTGTGGGCGGCTTCGAGTATGCGGACGTCCTCGCCTTCGCACATCACGATGCGCTTCGGGTTCAGCCGTGCTTTGCGGATGATGGCGTCGAGCAGACTCATGGCCGGCCTCAGGTCAGTGTTCAGACATAATCCTTGTACTTTTCCAGGAAACGCACCGGCTTGGACAAGGCGTCGCGGCGGAAGGGGTCGCCCAGTTCGCGCGTGCACATGATTTCCACGATCGTCGTCTTGCCTTCGTTCATCTGCATGTCGACCGCCTTCTTGAGCGCCGGGCCGACGTCTTCGAGCTTGTCCACCACGATGCCTTCCGCGCCCATGGCCCGCGCGATGCCGGCGAAGCTTTGGTTGTCGAGTTCGCCCGCCACGAAGCGGCGGTTGTAGAAGTCGACCTGGTTCTTCTTTTCGGCGCCCCACTGGCGATTGTGGAACACCACGGCGGTGACGGGAATGTCGTGGCGCACGCAAGTCATGATTTCGGACATGCTCATGCCCCAGGCGCCGTCGCCCGCGTAGGCGATGGCGGGCCGGTCGGGCGCGGCCACTTTGGCGCCGATGATGGTGGGCAGGGCGTAGCCGCAGTTGCCCCAGCTCATGGGCGCGAAGAAGCTGCGCGGCTTCTCGAAGCGCAGATAGCTGTTGGCGACCGAATTGATGTTGCCGATGTCGGTCGAGACCATCACGTTCTCGGGCATGGCTTTTTCGAGTTCGCGCAACACCTGGCGGGGGTGCAGATAGCTGCCCGGCTCGTTCTTTTGTTCTTCGATCATGTCCAGGCTGAAGGGGTCGCGCTCGTGCGTCCATTCGTCGAGCTCTTTTTCCCAGGCGTCTTTTTCAGCCTTGATCTTGGCGGCGCGTTCTTCCTTGTTGGCGTCGCAGGCCAGCTTGCGGTCCTGCAGGCGCTTGGACAGGGCCGCCGCGGCGGCCTTGGCGTCGCCGCAGATGCCGACGGTGATTTTCTTGACCAGCCCCAGCATTTTGTGGTCGGCGTCGATCTGGATGATCTTGGCGTTCTTGGGCCAGTAGTCCATGCCGTGCTGGGGCAGGGTGCCGAAGGGCCCCAGGCGCGTGCCCAGGGCCAGCACGACGTCGGCCTGGGAAATGAGCTTCATGGCCGCCTTGGAGCCCTGGTACCCCAGCGGGCCGCACCAAAGCGGATGGCTGGCGGGGAAGGAATCGTTGTGCAGATAGCTGTTGACGACGGGCGCGCCCAGGCGCTCGGCGAGCGCCTTGCATTCTTCCACGCCGTCGGCCATGACCACGCCGCCGCCCGAGATGATGACGGGGAAGCGCGCCGAGGCCAGCAGCTCGGCCGCTTCGTCCAGGGTCTTGTCGCCGCCGGGGCCGCGATCCAGGCGCTGCGGACGCGGGATCTCGACCTTGATGTCGCCGTAGAAGTAGTCGCGCGGGATATTCAGCTGCGTGGGGCCCATTTCGGACATGGCGCGGTCGAAGCAGCGGCCGGTGAACTCGGCCATGCGGGCGGGGTTGGTGACGTGCCCCTGGTATTTGGTGAATTCCTGGAACATGGGCAATTGGTTGCCTTCCTGGAACCCGCCCAGGCCGATGCCCATGGTGCCGGCTTCGGGCGTGACGATGACGACGGGGGAATGGGCCCAGTACGCGGCGGCGATGGCGGTGACGCAATTGCTGATGCCGGGGCCGTTCTGCCCGATGACGACGCCGTGGCGCCCGCTGACGCGCGCGTAGCCGTCGGCCATGTGGCCCGCGCCCTGTTCGTGGACGACCGGGATGAGGCGGATGCCGGCGGGCGCGAAGATGTCCATGGCGTCCATGAACGCCGAGCCCATGATGCCGAAGATTTCGCGGACGCCGTTGGCGACCAGCGTTTCGACGAAGGCTTCGGACGGGGTCATTCTTTGTACGCCGCTGACGGGCTCTCGGTTGTCTGTTTGCATGGCGGTGTTTCCTGTCGAGGGTGGCGGTGGAAAAGGCGCCTTATTGAGCCGCCTTTTTTAAACCGAAAATGAAATAATACGTTCCGTTATTTGTTCTATGTGGCAATTTTAAAGTTGGATGGGAAAAAGTCAATTTCATCTATGGTTTTTGGAACGAAATATATTGATTTAGGTAAAAACACCTAGGCGTGGCGGTTTTTCCGCGGCCGGCCGGGCCTCCAACTGGCTCATGCGAAACGTCCGGTCTGGCTCTAGCCCCGGGACCAAGGATCTTCTACCTTACGAAGCAAAGGGGCGGCGCATCTCCGCCCCAAACCGACAGGAGACACAGGAATGTCCGACGAAGAACTGGTCGCGCGCATCAAAGCGTTTGGCGACGCCTGGAATCGGCACGACATCGACGCGCTGATGTCGTTCATGCACGAAGACTGCGTGTTCGAAACCGTTGCCGGCCCCGAAGCCCATGGCTCGCGGCACCAAGGCATGGCCGCCGTGCGCAAAGCCTTCGAAGCGGCGTGGCAGACCATACCGGACGCCCAATGGCTCAACGCCAAGTGCTGGGCGCACGGCGACAAAGGCGTCATGGAATCCACGTTCACCGGAACCGCCGCCGACGGCTCCCGGATCGAAGCCAACATGGTGGATCTGCTCGAGTTCCGCGACGGCAAGATCATCCTGAAGAACGCATTCCGCAAGAACCGGCCCCACCTGCCGGCCCGAGGCTGAAAAATATCTTGTCTGTTACGGAGTCGTGATGGCAGCCATTACCGAAGTTGCGGACCCTTCCTCGCCCGAGGAATTCCACGAAAACCCCTATGATCCCACCTACGATCCGCTGGTCTCCAAGACCGGCTGCGGCCAGGCCTATGCGCCCACCTATTGGGTCGGCACGGCGGGCCCGCCGCCCGAAGACGACGGCCCCGTCCGGGCCGACTTCGATGCCGACGTCGTCGTCATCGGCTCCGGCTTCACCGGTCTGGTCGCGGCGCTGACCCTCGCCAAGGAACACGGCGTCGCCGCGGTGGTGCTGGAGGCCAACCGCGTGGTGTGGGGATGCTCCAGCCGCAACGGCGGGCAGGGGCAGAACGCATCCGGCCGGTTGTATCGCTCGCAATGGATACAGCGCTGGGGCCAGGACGTCGCCAAGCGCCTGGATGCGGAAATCCGCGAAGGCTTCGAATACTGGAAAAGCCTGGTGGCCACCATAGATTGCGACGCCCAGCCGGGCGGCCATCTGTATACCGCGCACCGGCCCAAGAAGCTGGCCTTCCTGCAGAACGAATGCCGCATCATGCGCGAGGTCTTCGGCTACGACAGCCGCATGCTCAGCCGAGCGGAGCTGCACGAGCGCTATGTCGAAGACCAGGAAGCCGCGGGCGCGCTGCACGAGCAGGAAGGCGTGGGGGTGCATCCGCTGAAGCTGGCTTTCGGCTATATCCGCCAGGCGCGCGCGCTGGGCGTGAAAGTGCACCCGGCCAGCCCGGTGCTGGGCTGGGAGACCCGCGGCGGCATACACTACCTGCGCACGCCCGGCGGCACGGTCCGCGCCCGGCGGGTGGCGGTGGCAACCGGCGGCTACACGCCTCAGGGCCTGCATCCCTCGCTGACCAACCGCATGATGCCGATCCTGTCCAACTCCATGGTGACGCGGCCTTTGACGGCCGACGAGCGTGCCGAAGCGGGCCTCAAGAGCACGACCTTCATCACCGACACGCGCACGCTGCGCTTCTATTACCGGCTGCTGCCCGACGGCTCCATGCAGATCGGCAGCCGCAGCGCGCTGACCGGCGCGGACGCCCAGAACGCGCGCCACCTGGACTTGCTCAAGAACGGCCTGTACAGGAAGTTTCCGCGCCTGCGCGGCATTCCCATCGCGTATTCGTGGTGGGGCTGGGTCGACGTCAGCCACGACATGATGCCGCGGGTGACGCAGCCCAATCCCGACGAGCTCGTGTTCTATGCTTTCGGATACGGCGGCAACGGGGTGTCGTCCTCGGCCAATGCCGGCCGGCGGCTGGCGGAACGCGTCGTCGGCAAAGACGGCAAGCAGTGGGACCTGCCCATTTACAACAGCCCCTTGCCCGGCCATTTGTTCGCGCCTTTCCGCCGCCTGGGGCAGGCGATGCTCTACAAGTACTACTACTTGCGGGACGAAATGCTGTGATCGGACGCCGGCGGGCTCAGCCGTACAGCTTGCGATAGACGCCCGCGAGCTTGTCTATGCCCGCCGGGATCTTCTCCGTGTCGATGGACGTGAAGCCGATGCGGATGTCGCTGTTCCTGCCGGGCCCCGGCGTGTGGTAGAACACATGGCCGGGCTCTATGACCACGCCCACGTCCAGGGCCGCGCGCGCGAGTTTTTCGGTATCGACGTGGGCCGGGGCCTTGACCCAGCTGGACGAGCCGCCCGTGATGGGCACCAGGCTGAATTCGGGCAGGCTCGATGCCAGGGCTTCGGTCAGGGCTTGCGCGCGCTCCTGGTAGATCAGGGAAATCCGGCGCAGCAGCGCATGGTGGTGGCCCAGGGAAATGAACAGGGCGAAGGCCCGCTGCACATAGGCCGATGGATGGCGCAGCATGAGGCGGCGCAAGGCCCGCAGCTCGTGGGTCAGTTCGGCGGGCGCCACGATGTAGCCGATGCGCAGCCCCGGCGCGAAGCTTTTGGAAAGACTGCCCACATAGATGACGCGGCCGTGCTTGTCCAGGCTTTTGAGCGCGGGCGTGGGCGGGTTGCCGTAGCGGTTTTCCGTTTCGTAGTCGTCCTCGATGATGATGCTGTCCGAGCGTGCGGCGAGTTCCAGCAAGGCCTCGCGCCGCTCTATGGGCATGGTGACCGTGGTGGGGCACTGGTGGCTGGGCGTCACGAAAATGTAGTCGCAGGCGGTGAGCTCCGGGGTGATGCACAGGCCGTTTTCGTCCACCGGCAGCGGCATCAGCCGGTCGCTGCGATGGGCGAAGGTATTGCGCGCGTCGGGGTAGCCCGGGTCTTCCATGCCGACCACGGTATGGGCGTGTATCAGCAGGTCGGCCAGCAGGTAAAGCGCATGCTGCGCGCCCACCGTGATCACGATTTCGTCTTTTTCCGCCCAGACGCCGCGCCGGGGCAGCACCTGGGTGCGGATTTCTTCGATCAGGGCGGCGTCGTCGTTGGTGATGAGGTCGGGCGCCCAGCTGCGTATGTCGAGCACGGACAGCGCCCGGGTGCAGCATTCGCGCCATTCCGCGGTGGGGAACAGGGCGGCGTCGAACTGGGCGTACACGAAGGGGTAGGGCATGCTCTGCCAGTTGTCGGGCTTGACGATGTTGCGCTGCCGTGAAGGATGGAACACGACGCGCTGGTGCCACCTGGCGGCGTGCCGGCGGGACGCGGATTCGGGTTCGATGGGCGCCGCCACGTGGCTCTTGCGGACGTCGTCGCACACGAAATGCCCGCTGCGCTCGCGCGAGACCAGATAGCCTTCGGAGACCAGCTGCTGATAGGCGAACACCACGGTGTTGCGCGCCACGCCGAGGTTGTCGGCCAGCAGGCGGCTGGACGGCACGGGGGCGCCGGGCGGCAGGTGGCCGGAAAGTATCGCCGACACGAGCATCTGCCGGATGCGGCCTTGCAAGCTGAGGCCGGAATCGCCGACCCGCTCGAACAGGGATGTCCAGAGAACGCTGGAGATGGGGGCGGTGGCGGGTACTTGCATGGATTTCACCAAATGGCTGAACGAAAGCCATCGGGGCCTTGCGGCCCCGATGCGGCTGAAGCAAGCGCTTCAACGATGATAAAGCAAATTTCGCCTGAAGGGTCGGATCCCGCGTGGGGTCCGGCCCCGTGCGCGGAGCTGGTCCCCTACACCTTGCCTTTCCAGGGGATCAGCACTTTTTCCAGGTGGCGCAGCAGCAGGTCGAAGATCAGGGCGAAGAAGCCGATGACCAGGATGCCCATGATGACGGTGTCCGAGGCCAGGTACTGCGCGGCGTTCAGCACCATGAAGCCCAGGCCGCGCGAGGATGCGACCATTTCGGCGGCGACCAGGGTGGTCCAGCCCACGCCGATGCCGATGCGCATGCCGGTGAAGATTTCCGGCATGGCGGCCTTGAGGATGACGTGGGTGATGATTTGCCGGCTGGATGCGCCCATGGCGTAGGCGGCATGGATTTGCTCGATGGACACCGAGCGCACGCCCGAGCGGGCGGCGATCGCCATGGGGGCGAAGATGGCCAGGTAGATGAGGAAGACCTTGGGGAATTCGCCGATGCCGAACCAGATGATCACCAGGGGCAGATAGGCCAGCGGCGGCAGCGGCCGGTAGAACTCGATGATGGGGTCGAAGATGCCGCGGGTGATGCGGTTGACGCCCATCAGGACGCCGATGGGAATGGCGGTCGCCATCGCCAGCAGGAAGCCGCCCATGACGCGGCCCAGGCTCGCCATGGTGTGCTGCAGCAGCGTCGAGTTGGCGACCCCTTCGGTCCAGGCTTCGATGAATTTGTTGAAGACCGCGTAGGGCGAAGGCATGAATATGGGCTTGACCCAGCCCATGGTGGTGACCAGAAACCACAGGGCGATCAGCACCACGGCCGTCATGAAGCTGATGAAGCCGCTATAGCCGGCGCCGGGCGCCCCATAGACCTTGCCCGGCGTGGCGGGCTTGCCGAGAAACCGCTTCTTAGGCATGGATGATTTCCGGTTCGCCGGCTGCGCGCTCGTCGCCGTAGATGATACTAAGGATGATTTCGCGCATCTCGATAAAGTCCTGACTGGATTTGATGGCACGGGCGTCCCTCGTTTCAAGATAGCGTTTATTGAAATCCAGCTCATAGGTGTTGGTGATGCGGCCCGGGCGGGGCGACATGACGATGAGCCGGGATCCCAGGAACAGGGCTTCTTCGACACTGTGGGTGATGAAGAAGAACATCTTGTGGGTGTGTTGCCAGACGTCCAGCAGCAGTTCCTGGATGGTCTCGCGCGTGAGGGCGTCGAGCGCCGCCATGGGCTCGTCCATGAGCAGCATCGCCGGATCGCAGGTCAGCGCCCGGGCGATGCCGACCCGCTGCTGCATGCCGCCCGACAACTGGTAGATCATGTGCTGGTGGAAATCCTGCAGCCCCACCAGTTCGAGATTGCGTTGCGCGATGCCGCGGCGGGTGGCCTTGTCCACGCCCTGAAGCTTGAGGCCGAATTCGGTGTTCTCGATGACGTTCAGCCAGGGCAGCAGGGCATGCTTCTGGAACACTACGCCGCGATCCGAGCCGGGGCCCACGATGGGCTTGTCGCCCAGCAGGATCTCGCCCTGCGTCGGGGACAGAAAACCGGCCAGCAGGTTCAGCAGCGTCGTCTTGCCGCAACCCGAAGCCCCCAGCGCGACCACGAAGTCGCCGGGTTCGATGTCGAGGTTGACGTCTTTCAAGGCGATGACGGAACCGCCGTCGCGCAGGGCCGGGTACGTGACGCTGACGTCTTTCACACTGAGTCGGGCCATGGGGGCTGACATGTGTTTCGCTCCTTGTCTGGTGGCCGTCCCGCCGCGGCGGGGCGCCTGGGCGCCGCGACGGCGGGACGGCCGGGCCTGTTACTTGGCCGCCGCTTCGGCGTAGCTTGCGTTGACGAACTTGCTGTAGTCGTCCAGCGGCTTGTCGATCTGGCGCTGTTCCTTCAGGAACTTGGCGCTTTCCGTGAGAGCCTTGACCGCGCCGCCGTCCTTGCCGCCGCCCAGCCAGGTGCCGGACGCCTGTTCCGCGACGTTGGGGAACAGCAGCAGCTGCAGCGCCGACACGATGTCGTCGGGCTTGCCGCCTATCATCTTGCTGATGCCCTTCACGCCCTGCGAGTCGGGCGCGAGCTTGCCGACGTTGTCGTTGTAGTCTTTATAGGACTTGGCCAGGACCTTGGTGAAGGCGGCCATGAACTTCGGGTTCTTGGCGGCCCAGTCGCGGTCGGCCACGATGCCGTCGAAGGTTGGCACGCTGGCCTTGCCGATTTGCTCGGAGTCGGCGATGGTGGTGCCCGTTTTCTGGATTTCCGTCAGGGCGGGCGGCCATACGTAGGCGGCGTCCAGGTCGCCGCGCTGCCAGGCGGCGACGATCTGCGGCGGCTGCATGTTAAGGATGTTGACCTTGCGCGGGTCGATGTTCCAGACCTTGTCCATGCCGACCAGCAGGTGGAAGTGCGCGGTGGACACGAAGGGCACGCCGACCTTCTTGCCGACCAGGTCCTGGGGCTTGGACACGCCCGAACCGTTGCGCGCGACCAGGGCTTCGGACTTCCCGATGTTGTCCAGGATCCAGAACAGTTCTATGTTGACCCCGCGCGTGACCGCGGCGGTGATGCCGGTGGAACCCAGGATGCCGATGGGCACGTCGCGCGAGGCGAAGGCCGTGGAAATGTCGCCGGCGGACGAGAACTGGCGCCAGTCGATCTTGTAGCCGGCTTCCTGGGCGGCCTTGTCGAAGCTGCCGTCAGCGATCGCGCTGACGAAGGGACCCACGATTTGCTGGTATCCCACGACCACCTTGGTCTGTGCCTGGGCGGTCATCGGGCCCAGGCCGAGTATTCCAGCTGCCATGCCGATCAGGGCGAATTTGCGACCACGTTGAAACAGGGGCTTCATGGTTTGTCTCCATTTCGTTATCGCGACACTCTGGAAATGTGCGGCTTTGTGTCGCCTTGCCAATGGATAGTGCCTATAGTCCCGGTCTGCGACTAGGTCCAGTTGATTTTATTAGATTGGACCAGTTTCGGCGCCCGGCTTTGACGATGATCAAAGAAGCCGCGCGCAGGGCGAATTTGCTGGTGAATGGGGGGGTGGGGGGCCGATCGGCTTAAGGGTAAATGCCGATGCCCGTTTGAGCCGGGCATCGGGGCGCGGCGCCCCGAGTCATTCGGGCAGGGCGGGGGCGGCCTGGCGTTCTTCGGAGAAGACGTCGCAGTAGTGGTTGATGGTCTGCATGACGACGTCGAGGTCGTCGGTGATGGTGAGCAGGTCCAGGTCGTTGGGCCCGATCAGGCGGTTCGCCAGCAGTTCCTGGCGCACCCAGGCCACGAGCCCTTCCCAGAAGGCGGTGCCGATCAGGATGATGGGCGCGGCCGGCACCTTGCGCGTCTGGACCAGGGTCAGCACTTCGAAGAGCTCGTCCAGCGTGCCGAAACCGCCGGGCAGCGCGATGTAGGCCGCGCTGTGCATGAAAAAAGTAGCTTTCCGAGAATAAAAGTAATCGAATGTGAGGCTGTGGGTCTGGTAGCGGTTGTTGGTGGTTTCCATGGGCAGCTTGATGTTCAGGCCCACGCTCTGGCCGCCGGCTTCGAAGGCGCCTTTGTTGGCCGCTTCCATGATGCCGGGGCCGCCGCCCGCGATCACCGGCAGGCCGGCCTGCGCAAGCCTGGCGCCCACTTGTTCGCTGAGCGCGTAATAGGGTGAATCGGGGCGTATGCGCGCGCTGCCGAACACGCTGACGCCCCAGCCCAGATCCTTCAGCGTCTCGGCAGCGCGTTGCATCTCTGCCATAATCCCAGGAATCTGCATACTTGCCGGCAGACGGACCAATTTATTGTTTGACATGAAAAAAACCTTGTTACTTGTTGATGGGTCGAGCTATCTGTACCGAGCCTATCACGCGATGCCCGACCTGAGAAACGCCATGGGCGAACCCACCGGCGCCTTGTACGGCGTCATCTCCATGTTACGGAGACTGGTCCAGGATTACAAGGCGGACTACGCGGCATGCGTGTTCGATGCAAAAGGCAAGACGTTCCGGAATGACCTCTATCCGGACTACAAAGGCAATCGGCCGTCCATGCCCGACGAACTGGCAGCACAAATCGTTCCCATCCACCAGGCGGTGCAGGCGCTGGGCTGGCCGGTGCTGGCGGTGCCGGGGGTCGAGGCCGACGACATCATCGGCACCCTGGCCTGCCGCGCCGCCAGCGAAAACATCCACACCATCATCTCCACGGGCGACAAAGACCTGGCGCAGCTGGTGAACGAGCACGTCGAACTCGTCAACACCATGAACGGCGAGCGCCAGGACATCGCCGGCGTCAAGAGCAAATTCGGCGTGGACCCCGGACAGATCGTCGACTACCTCATGCTCACCGGCGACGCCGTCGACAACATCCCGGGCGTGCCCAAGGTGGGGCCCAAGACGGCGGCCAAGTGGCTGGCCGAATACGGCAGCGTGGACAACCTGGTCCAGCACGCGCATGCCATCAAGGGCGTGGCGGGCGAAAACCTGCGGGCGTCCATACCGAATTTCGACCTGACCCGCAAGCTGATCACCGTCAAGACCGACTGCGACATGGCCGAGCTGGGCATAGGCATGGATACGCTCGTCCCCAGGGAGCCGGACCGCGCAAAGCTGGTCGAGCTCTACGACGCCTTCGGCTTTCGCACCTGGCTGCGCGAGCTCACGGGCGACCACGAAAGGATACCCGCGCAAGACAGCCGCATCGCCGCCGACGCCCCGGCCCCGCCGCCGGCCGACGACATCCGCTACGAGACCATACTCGACCGCGACGCCCTCGACGGCTGGCTGGCCAAGCTCCGTTCGGCCGAGCTCGTGGCGCTGGACACCGAAACCACGTCGCTGGACCCGATGGCCGCGCGCCTGGTGGGCATTTCGCTGTCGGTGAAGGCGGGCGAGGCCTGCTACATTCCCGTCGCCCATCGCGGGCCGGACCGGGTCGAGCAGCTGCCGCGCCAGGAAGTGCTGGACCGCCTGCGGCCATGGCTGGAAGATCCGTCCGCCCGCAAGCTGCTGCACAACGCGAAATACGATTCCCACGTCTTCCTCAACGAAGGCGTGGCCCTGGCCGGCATCGTCGAAGACACGATGCTGCAGGCCTATGTGCTCGAATCCCACCGACGCGTCAACATGCAGGAACTGGCCGAGCGCTGGCTGGGGCGCAGCGGCATCAGCTATGAAGACTTGTGCGGCAAGGGCGCCAAGCAGATCTGCTTCGACGAGGTCGAGGTCGAGCGCGCCGCGCACTATGCCTGCGAAGACGCCGACTTCACCCTGCAGCTGCATCAGGTGCTGCGGCCCAAAGTCGCGGCCGAGCCCGGGATGGAACGCATCTACCTGCTCGAGGTCCAGACTTCCCGGGTCCTGACCACCATGGAACGCAACGGGGTGAAGGTGGACGCCGCCCTGCTGCTGGCCCAGAGCAATGAACTGGGCCAGCAAATGCTGGATCTCGAAAAGCGGGCCTACGACCTGGCGGGCCAGCCCTTCAACCTGAATTCCCCCAAGCAGCTGGGCGAGATCCTGTTCCAGCGCATGCAGCTGCCCGTCCTGCGGAAGACGGCCAGCGGCGTGCCGTCGACCGACGAAGACGTATTGTCCAAGCTCGCGCGCGACTACCCGCTGCCGGCGCTGCTGCTCGAATACCGCGGACTGTCCAAGCTCAAGTCCACCTATACCGACAAGCTGCCCCGCATGGTCAACGCCTCGACCGGGCGTGTGCATACCCGCTACGCCCAGGCCGCCGTGATCACCGGCAGGCTGGCTTCTTCCGATCCCAATCTGCAGAACATCCCCGTCCGCACGGCCGAGGGCCGGCGCGTGCGCACCGCCTTCATCGCGACCGACGGCCGCATCGTGTCCGCCGATTACTCGCAGATCGAACTGCGGGTCATGGCCCACGTCTCGGGCGACCGGAACCTGCAAGGGGCCTTCGAAGCCGGCCTGGACATCCACAAGGCTACGGCCTCCGAAGTCTTCGGCGTGCCGCTGCCCGACGTCACGTCCGAGCAGCGGCGCGCGGCCAAGGCCATCAATTTCGGCCTGATCTACGGCATGGGCGAGTTCGGCCTGGCGGCCAACCTGGGCATCACGCGCGATGCCGCGCGGGCCTACATAGACCGGTATTTCGTGCGCTATCCGGGCGTGGCAGACTACATGGAACGCATCAAGCGCAGCGCCCATGAACAGGGCTACGTGGAAACGGTCTTCGGGCGCCGCCTGTGGCTGCCGGAATTGCGCGGCGCCAAGGGCCCGCGCCAGAAGGCGGCCGAGCGCGCCGCCATCAACGCGCCCATGCAGGGCACCGCGGCCGACCTCATCAAGATGGCGATGGTGGCCGTCCAGGACTGGATCGAGCGCGAAAAGCTGCGCACCCTGCTGATCATGCAAGTGCATGACGAACTCGTCCTCGATGCGCCGCAGGACGAGGTGGAAACCATAGTCCGGCACCTGCCCGGCCTCATGTGCAACGTCGCCAGGCTGGATGTCCCGCTGGTGGCCGAAGTCGGCCAGGGGCCGAACTGGGAACAGGCGCACTGACGCCGCCAGGCGTCGTTGAACGGAAAAGGAGTCTGTATGGCGTATTCATCCATAACCGGAATGGCGGAAACCGTGGTGGAAACCGACGGCGCGTCCTTGCGCTGCGGCATGGTCGACATGCCCACCTTCGACGGCACGATACCCGCCTACTTCGCCGCCCCGAAAGACGGCGGCCGGCATCCCGTGGTGCTGGTGATCCAGGAAATCTTCGGCCTGCACGAGCACATCCGGGACGTATGCCGCCGGCTGGCGAAAGAAGGCTATATGGCGGTGGCCGTGGAGCTCTACCACCGGCAGGGCGATCCGGCCGCCTACATTGACGCGCCCACCCTGATCAAGGAAGTGGTCGCCAAGGTGCCCGACGAACAAGTCATGGCCGACCTGGACGCCAGCGTGAAATGGGCGGCGGATCAAGGCGCCGACGCCGCGCGCCTGGGCGTCACCGGGTTCTGCTGGGGCGGCCGCCTGACCTGGCTGTACGCGGCCCACAATCCGGCCTGCAAGGCGGCGGTGGCCTGGTATGGCCGCCTGGTTTCGGGGCACGGGCCGTTGCAGGTGCGCAACCCCATCGACGTCTGCGGCGCGCTGCAGGCGCCGGTGCTGGGGCTTTACGGCGCCCAGGACGCCAGCATCCCGCTGGACGGCGTCGCGCGCATGGAAGCGGCGCTGGCCCAGGGCAGCGCCGCGGCCCGGGCCTCGCAATTCGTGGTGTACCCCGATTCCGGCCACGCGTTTTTCGCGGACTATCGCCCCAGCTATGTGCAGGCCGACGCCGCCGATGCCTGGCGGCGGATGCTCGACTGGTTCAAGCGCCACGGGGTCTGAGGCCGGTTCCGCCCATGCCGGCCGGCCCGCGGGGCTGCGCCGGCTATTCGGCCGGCTGGTCGCTTTCGCGCAGCCGGTTGGGCAGCAGCTCGTTGTGCTTGGCCAGGATGGGGTAGGCGGCTGCCTCGACCAGGCATGAATTCAGTGTCTTGGCTTCGCGCAGGATGTCCAGGTATAGCGAGCCTTGCTGCGCCCGCTCCAGGTCGCCCGACTTCAGGCTCTGCAGATGCTGCTCGGTGGCATTGGCCTCGACTTCCCGGAAATGGTCTTTTTCGAACGCCAGGTAACGGGCGCTGCGCAGGTCTTCGGCCACGAACAGGGCGGCGCTCTGGCGATGGTTGCGGATCAGGCGGTCCATCACCTGGATCAGGTTGTCCCGCTGCTGCGGCGTGAACATCCAGCCTTTCTTGCTCATCGTGGCGGCGTGGCCCAGCAGGCCTTGCGTCGCCACGCCGGCGGCATGCGCCATGTTGGACGAAAAGCTCAGTATTTCCTCACGCCGGCGGTTGTCGTCCTGGTTCATGGTTTCCGGATCCAGCGTGGCCAGGTAGGCGGTGATGTGGTTTTCCAGGCGGCTGACCGCGTTGTTGACGTAGCGGGCGTGGGCCACCCGGTGCCGGCTGTCGCGCAGAAAGCCCGCGCGGGCGATGCCCAGCAGGTTCTGGGCCATGTCGGCGATGCGCAGGGCTTCGCGCGCCGCGTTGCCCAGGGCGATGGCCGGCACTTCGTGCGCGGACTCGTCCAGGTACTGGGGCCGGGAAGGATCGTCGGGGTCGGCGCGCTTGGGCAGCAGGCGTATCAGCAGCTTGGAATAGGGCGTGAGCAGCGGCAGGAAGATCATGGCCACCGCCACGTTGAACAGCGTATGGAAATTCGCCACGGCGCGGGACGGGTCGTCGCTGAGCGCGTCCATGAGATCCGGCAGCCAGGGCAGGGCCGGCAGCGCCAGCAGACAGCCGGCGATGCGCGTGCCCAGATTGCCCAGCGGCAGCCGCTTGCCCGCGGGGTCGTCGCCGGCGCCCGCTTCCAGCATGGGATTGATGGCGGTGCCCAGGTTGGCGCCCAGCACCAGCGCACAGGCCAGCTGCGCGCTGATCAGCTGGTGGTGGGCCAGCGACATGATCAGCACCACGACCGCCAGGCTGGAATGGGCGGCCCACGCCAGCGCGGCGGCGAGCAGCAGGGCGATCACGGGCTGGCCCGACAGCGCCTCGAGCGCGATTTCGAGCAGGTGGGCGTCCTGCAGGGGCGCGAACATCAGGACGAGTTCGTGCAGGGCCAGCAGAAGCAGGCCCAGGCCGATGAAGAGCCGGCCCAGGTCGCGCTTGCGGCCGGGCTCGTAGCGGCGGAACAGCCATACGCCGATCAGTATCAATGAGGGCGCGAGCGCGGTGAGGTTGAAGGAGAGCAGCTGCACGATGATGGTCGTGCCGACGTTCGCGCCCAGCATGGCCGCCAGGCCGGGAACCAGGCTCAGCAGGCCGCTGGCGGCGAAGCTGGTGATCATGAGGCCGGTCGCGGTGCTGCTCTGCACGGCCGAGGTGATGGCCAGCCCGGCGAAGAAGGCCCGCGCCCGGGTGCTGAGGGCGCGGCCCATCCAGGTCCGCAGGGCTGCGCCGAAGGCGCGCTGCACGCCGCTCTGGACCATGTGGACTCCCCAGATGAGGAGGGCGACGAAGCCGCCGAAGTTCAGAAGTCCGACAATATCGCTCATCGGTGCATGATAAACCACCCAAGACCGCGCAACCGCCGCCCTTGCGCCTTTCTCCATTCTGGGCCATGATCCTGTTGCTATGAGACCATTGTTGTTACAATTTGCAGCCTCCATCGCATCCTGAGACATCGCGCCGAGAAGAACCCGTCACTTATGAAAAAAGTCGCCATCGCACTGATTGCCATCGCATCGGCCGCCACGCTCGTCGGGTGTTCCGACGGCGGTGGCGGCTCGTCGGGCAATGCCGCCGTCCCCAGCGAAGACAGTCCAACCTACTTCTATGGCCCCAAGAACCTGGCCGTCCATAAAATAGCCGGCGCTCCGGATGCCTTGCTGCGTATTCTCAATGAGAATGACACGCTGACCACTTGCGCATCCAACGGCATGGGCGAACTTTCAAATTGCGGAATCGATGAACTGGACGGCGCCGACGTCGTGCATCAGATGGTGGTGAATCCGCGCACCGGCTCCGTGTATTTCCTGCAGGACAGCACCGATTCCGTCCTCGTCTGCGACGGGGCCCGGGGCGCACTGTCTTCCTGCAAGCCCTCAACGGGCGGCGGGGCCTTCAAAGACCCGTCCTCCTTGGCCCTCAACGATACCGGCACGGTGGCCTACGCCACCAATGAAGACGACACGCTCACCGTGTGCCAGGTGCTGGGCGACGGCGGTTTCAGCAGTTGCACGGTAACCGACGTGAACGGCGCCCTGGATACGCCGGTCCAAGTCGGCCTGGCCTCCGGAGACTACGGCACGCATGCCTTTTTCCTGAACGGTGAAACCAAATCCATGATCACCGGCTGCACTTTGGCGCCCGGCGGCATGCCAAGCGCCTGCCAGGCCCAAAGCAACGAGCTGTTCACCGCTCCCGCCACCATGGCTTTTTCGCCCAACGGAAAGTATGCCTATATCGGCAATGTCGACGACAGTATCGTGGCTTGCCGCATCGGCAACGATGCTTCGCTTTCAGCCTGCGTCGCGACGGAAGCCGGGGAACAGGAAATCTTTGCCGGAATTCAAAAAATCGCGGTCGACGCCGACGGCACCAATCTTTATGCCGTCAGCGCCCGCAATAGCCGCGTCACACATTGCAAGCTGAAGAATGGCGGCGCCGAACTGTCGGATTGCAATCCCTACAGTATCGAAGGGTTCATGCTCACGACCGATCTCGCGCTGAACGAGAACCTCGGATCGGCGTCTTTGTTCCTCACCAGCCTGTACAACGATACCGTTTATGGCTGCGCGCTCGAGCCGAATGGCGGTTTCGGCGAAAGCTGCGTTGGCACGCGTTTCATGGAGCAATAGGAAGTTCCATGGCCTCTTCCCCTATGACTTCAATAACGAATCCCGCTCAGAACATGATCCGAAAATTCCTGCTGGCCTGCCTGCTGCCGCTATGGCTGTTTCCGGCCATGGCTCAAGGCGAAACGCTTTACTACAACATCGCTCACGCGATCAATCACTCCAAATACATCGACTGGGCGGTGCAGGAAGGCGCCAATGCAATCGAGGCGGACCTGCGCTTCAGCGACAGCGGCGAGGTGGTCAAGTTCCAGCATGGCGCGCCGTGCGAGTGCAAGTTTCTTCGATTTCTGGGCAAGCTGCCCAGGGTGATATGGAACGAGACCGATATCTGTCGCCAGATGGTGAAGGTCGACCCGCTTTTCATTCCCGATCCGAAGAAAGGGAAAGTGGAAAGAATCCGGTCGGGAGACGATGCATGCCTGGTCCATGAGACGGCGCCCAGCTTCATGAATACGCTCGCCAGGAATCCGTCGATCGCGCTGTTCATCGTCGACAGCAAGGTCGGGGACAGCGTGGCGGACAATGACACCGCGAAGGCCGCGGCGGGAAACAACGTCATTGCGACGCTGATCGAAGAACTCTTCGAAAAGGACTACAAAGGAAACGTGATCGTCGGTGTGGACAAGGCGTCGCATCAGGCCTATATCAAGGCCGCCGCGGCTGCCGCGCGCGGCACGAAGTACGAGGACCGCATCTACTTCAGCTTCGACGAAACAGGCGTCCTGCGGGGCTGGATAACCGGCGTGCAGAAGTGGCTGCTGGGCAGCCCGGTGGAACGCACCATCGAGCTGCTGCACCGCCTCGCTCCGGACAAAGGCGTTTACGGCAATGGCATCTCGGCCAACCTGGAGGTGATCGGCGGCTTGACGGATACCTTCCGGGCAGGTGTCGCAGCCGAACGGGGAGGCAGGCTTCGCATGAACTATATCTGGACGCTGGACGCCAGAAACCCAATGGATCACTACCTGTCCCTGGGCGTGCGGGGGATCATGACCAATAGCCCCAGGACGCTGAAAGAGGTCATGCAGACTTACCTGGTCCCGCTTCCGAACGGGCGGCGCATGGCGCGCCCGGGAGACCCGCTGTAAGCTTCCGAGCGCAAAAGCTCGATTCCGTCAGGGCCTGTCCGCGCGGACGGGCCTCTTGCCGCTGTCGCTCCTGCCGGCCATCGCCAAAGGCGACACGCTCTACTACAACGTCGCCCATGCGATAAAAAGCCGTCCTCAACCCGCAGAATTACTTCCCCAGTTTGGGCGCATTCCAGAATTGGAACGTGGAGAACCGGCGACAGCAGAACTTTTGGCCAGACATCTTCCGAAGTCGCATGTGATCAAGACGTTGAACTCCATTCTCGTTGAGGAAATCGTGCCTGATGCGCGACCGTCCGGGGCCAAGGACCGCCGTGCATTGCCTGTCGCCGGCTGCGAATCAGCCTTCGACCACGGCGTAGGCGGAATGATTGTGTATGGATTCGAAATTCTCCGCCACGACCCGGTAGCGGCGCAGGCCGGACAGCCGCTTGAGCCGGTCCGCGACATCGCGCACCAGGTCTTCGACGAATTTCGGATTCTCATAGGCGCGCTCGGTGACGAATTTCTCGTCGACGCGCTTCAGCAAGCCCCACAGCTCGCAGGACGCCTGGCGCTCGACCTCGTGGATCAGGGCTTCGGGGTCGGCCAGGCGGGGGTCGCCATACGCCACGGTGGCCGTGACGTGCGAGCGCTGGTTGTGGGCGCCGTATTCCGAGATTGCCTTGGAGCATGGGCACAGGCTGGTCACGGGTACCAGCACCGAGAGCTCGAACTCGATGGATTCGGGGTTTTTCCCCACCCGGGCGGCCCAGGTGAGCTCGTAGTCCATGAGGCTGGCGACGCCCGAGACCGGAGCCGTCTTGTTCAGGAAGTAGGGGAAGGATGCCGTCATGTCGCCGCGTTCGGCATTGAGCAGGGGCAGCATCTTGCGCGCCATGTCGCAGAACCCGGCCGGCGTCATCGGCGTCTGGCGGTGTTCTTCCAGCAGCGCGACGAAACGCGACATATGCGTGCCTTTTTCGTGCGCGGGCAAGGCGACGGTGAGTTCCCAGTTGGCGACGGTCGGCATGGCCGTGCCGTCGCGCATGGAGATCAGCATGGGATGGCGCACCCCTTTGACACCCACCCGCTGGATCGCAATGTGACGCGTGTCTAGGCTGCTTTGGACGTCGGGCATGGCGACAACGGGATCAATCAGTGTATTCATTTAAACGAAACCTCTGTAACGCCGCCTGGCGAACGCGGCGTAAATTACGGTCAACAAATCATTATGCTGCACCCGGGCACCGATTAACCCTATAACCATAATGGGATTAGGGCTGAATGAGACTGGACGCGGGAAGGCATCGGCCCTGGTCATTTATACACCCATATTCAGGAGCCTGCCCGCTCATTATTGAACATTTCGGCAAAATGCGCGCGAATGGACGCCTGCATGCCTTCGGCATCCAGGCCTAGCCCGGCCAGGATGGCCGCCTGCTCGCCGTGATCGATGAAGCGGTCGGGCAGGCCCAGCTGCAGCACGGGGCGGTCGATGCGCTCGCGGCTGAAGAATTCCAGCACGGCGCTGCCCGCGCCCCCCATGACGGCGCCTTCTTCGACGGTGACGAAAGCCTGATGCGATTGCGAGAGTTCCCGGAGCAGGGCTTCGTCCAGCGGCTTCACGAAGCGCATGTCGACCAGGGTGGCATCGAGCGCGTCGGCGGCCTTGCCGGCGGCGACGGCCAGCGTGCCGAACGCCAGTATGGCGATGCGCCCGCCCTGGCGCCGAACCACGGCCTTGCCCAGCGGCACGGTGTCCAGGCCTTCGGAAACGGTCGCCCCCGAACCGCTGCCGCGGGGATAGCGGACCGAAGCCGGCCCCGGATGCTGGTAACAGGTGCTGAGCAGCAGCCTGGCCTCGTTTTCGTCGGAAGGCGTGGCCACCACCATGTTCGGGATGCAGCGCAAATACGCGATGTCGTAATTGCCCGCGTGCGTGGCGCCGTCCGCGCCCACGATGCCGGCGCGGTCGAGCGCGAACGTGACGTCCAGGTCCTGCAGGGCCACGTCGTGGATGAGCTGGTCGTAGGCGCGCTGCAGGAAGGTGGAATAGATGGCCACGACCGGCTTCTGGCCTTCGCAGGCCAGGCCGGCGGCGAACGTCACCGCATGCTGCTCGGCGATGCCGACGTCGAAGTAGCGGGCGGGAAAGCGCTGCTCGAATTCGACCATGCCGCTGCCCTCGCGCATGGCCGGGGTGATGCCGACGAGGCGCGCGTCGGACTGCGCCATGTCGCACAGCCAGCGCCCGAAGACCTGGGTGAAGGTCTGTTTGGTGGGCGCCTTGGGCTTTTGTATGCCCACGCTCGGGTCGAACTTGCCCGGACCGTGATAGAGCACCGGGTCGGCTTCCGCCAGCTTGTAGCCCTGGCCCTTGCGCGTCACCACGTGCAGGAACTGGGCCCCGCCCAGCGCCTTCAGGTTTTCCAGCGTGGGGATCAGGGCGTCCAGGTCGTGGCCGTCGATGGGGCCGACATAATTGAAGCCCAGCTCCTCGAACAGCGTGGCCGGCGACATCAGGCCTTTTGCGTGGCCCTCGACGCGCCGCGCGAACTCGAGCATGGGCGGCACGTGCTGCAGGACCGCCCGGCCGACGTTCTTGGCGGCGGCGTAGAACCCGCCCGACATCAGGCGCGCCAGATAGCGGTTCAGCGCCCCCACCGGCGGCGAGATCGACATGTCGTTGTCGTTCAGGATCACCAGCATATTGACGCCCGGCGTGACGCCGGCATTGTTCAGCGCCTCGAAGGCCATGCCGGCCGTCATGGCACCGTCGCCGATCACGGCGATGTGCTGGCGGTCGCGCTTGGCGTTGCGCGACGCGACCGCCATGCCGAGCACGGCGGAGATGGACGTGGACGAATGCGCCGTCCCGAATGCGTCGTATTCGGACTCGCAGCGCCTGGGAAAGCCCGAGATGCCGCCCTGCTGCCGCAGCGTGGACATCTGTTCGCGCCGGCCCGTCAGGATCTTGTGCGGATAGGACTGGTGCCCGACGTCCCAGACGATGCGGTCGTCGGGGGTGTTGAATACGTAGTGCAGGGCGATGGTGAGCTCCACCGTGCCCAGATTGGAGGATAAATGGCCACCCGTCCTGGAGACCGATTGCAGGACGAATTCCCGCAATTGCGTCGCGATGCCATCGAGCTCGGATCGGTCCAGCTTGCGCAAGTCGGCTGGTGTCTTGATGTTTTCTAGGGAAGCCATACGAATCAGTCTGTTCAGTCAACCGGCATTTTAAGCCGCGTGCCGGCGGCCGGGATGGTACGGGTATGCCGCATCAGCGGTCGCGCCCCACGATGTAGTCCGCGATGCTTGCCAGGTGCGCCGCCGACGGCCCCAGGGGCAGCAGGGCGGCATGCGCCTGGGCATGGAGGGACTGCAGCAGGTCGCGCGACCCGTCCATGCCCATGATGGAAACATAAGTGGGCTTGTTCTCGGCGGCGTCCTTGCCCGCGGTTTTCCCCAGCGTGGCGGTATCGGCCGTGACGTCCAGTATATCGTCTACCACCTGGAAAGCCAGGCCGATGGCGGCCGCATAGGCCTCCAGGCCTTGCCGCACGGCGGAGCCGGCGCCCGCCACGATGCCGCCCAGCAGCACGCTGGCCTCCAGCATGGCGCCGGTCTTCATGCTGTGCATCAGCTTGAGTTCCTCGCCGCTGAGCGCCAGGCCCACGCTTGCGCAGTCGATGGCCTGGCCCCCGACCATGCCCAGGCTGCCGGCCGAGCGGGCCAGCAACTGGGTGGCCTGGACGATGAGCGCCGGCGCGATCGGCATCAGCCCGAGGAGCTCGAAGGCCAGCGGCTGCAGCGCGTCGCCCGCCAGCATGGCGTTGGCCACGCCGAACTTCACGTGCGCCGTGGGGCGGCCGCGCCGCAGCTCGTCGTCGTCCATGCAGGGCAGGTCGTCGTGCACGAGCGAATAGGCGTGGATGAGCTCGACCGCCGCGGCGGCGTGATCGAGCGCGATTTCCTGGGCGGACGCGGCTGTGCCCGACTGCAGCGAGGCTTCGCCCGCCGCGTAGACCAGCGCCGCCCTGATCCGCTTGCCGCCGCCCAGAACCGCGTAGCGCATGGCTTCATGCAGCGTGGGCGGAACCGCCGTGACGGGCGGCAGGAACTGGTCGAGCACGGTTTCGATGTGCTGCACGCGGTCGTCGAGCCAGGCCGGGAAATCGATGGTGTGGCGCCCCATGGCTACTCCTGGTCGCCGGAGAGGTCGTCCAGCGGCTTGAGAAGATTGTCTTGCAACACCTTGACCTGCTGTTCCGCGTGATCGAGCCGGCGCTGGCAGATCTTCACCAGTTCCACGCCGCGCTCGTACGCGGCCAGGGATTGATCCAGCGCGAGCGTGCCGTTTTCCATCTGGGCAACCAATGCTTCGAGCTGGGCCAGCGCGGTCTCGAAATCCTGGGGCAGCTCGCCCGCCTTGCTTTGCGCCATGCCGGTGTCCGAAGGTGTAGCCATGTCAGTGTGGTCCATGAACGTTTCCAATAAGCTTGCGCGCCCGCGGCGCTCCGCCCCTATTCGGCGGCACTGGCCAAATTGTACGGGAAGCCGGGCCCCGGCGCCCGAACCCGAGCGCCCGGGCTAACCAAACAACACACTAAGTCTTGTTTTATAAGAAGAAATCTAGGGTACAATCCTACCTCCTTAAAATTTCATCGGCCAGTCCGTTTTTTTCTTCGCACCGGGAACACGAATCGCATCGGGGGTTCTTCCGGTTTAATCATCGCGGGGGGAACCATGACCGACATCGGTCGGGAAGCGCATTTTGCGCCGGCACAAACGCAGCTCAGCGTCAGCAGCTATTTTGACGAAGCCATTTTTGCTCGAGAGCAAGAATTCATTTTCAAGCAATCCGCCCTCTATGTGGGACACGAAAAATTCGTTCCCGAGGTCGGCGACTGGCACACCCTGCTCCAGGAGCGCGCCGGGCGCGCGCTCGTGCGCAATGCGGGCGGGGTTGAACTCATTTCCAACGTCTGCCGCCACCGGCAGGCCATCATGCTGGGCGGCGAGGCGGGGGACGTCTGCAGCACCCGGCTGGCCAGCGGCAACCTGCGCGACACCGGCGGCAACATCGTCTGCCCCGTGCATCGCTGGACCTACAACGACCAGGGCAGGCTGATCGGGGCGCCGCAGTTTCCCACGACGCCCTGCATGGACTTGCAGCGTTTCACGCTCAGGAACTGCCACGGGCTGCTGTTCGAGGGCCCGCGCGACCCCGCCAAAGACATGGCGGCGCTGTTCGAGCGCCCGGAATTCGACTTTTCCGAATACGTGCTCGACCACATCGAGGTCCACGAGTGCAACTACAACTGGAAGACCTTCATCGAGGTCTATCTGGAAGACTACCACGTCGCGCCTTTCCATCCCGGCCTGGGCCATTTCGTGACTTGCGACGACCTGACGTGGGAATTTTCGGGCTGGTACAGTTCGCAGCGGGTCGGCGTGAACAAGGCGCTGGCGCAGCCGGGCAGCGACGTCTACCGCAAGTGGCACGACAGGCTGCTGGAGTACCGCAGCGGCGACGCGCCGGACTTCGGCGCGGTCTGGGTCACGTATTTCCCGACGCACATGATCGAGCTCTATCCGCACGTGGTGGTGCTGTCGACGCTGCATCCGGTCTCGCCGCAAAAGACGGTGAACATCGTGGAGTTCTATTATCCGGAGGACATCGTGGCCTTCGAGCGGGAATTCGTCGAGGCGCAGCGCGCGGCCTACATGGAAACGGCGATCGAGGACGACGAGATCGCCGAACGCATGGATGCGGGCCGGAAGGCGCTGATGCTGCGCGGCACCAGCGAGGCGGGGCCGTACCAGTCGCCCATGGAGGACGGCATGCGGCATTTCCATGAGTGGTACCGGAAGATGATGGGGCCGGTCGGGATTTGATCGCCGGGGGCCGCGCCCCCGCCCCGGCCGATGCCGTCAGCCCTCTTGCCCGCGCGCCATCGGCCGCGAAGGGTCGCTGATCCATTCGCTCCAGGATCCATGATACAGAGCCGAGCCGCCCAGCCCCGCGAGTTCCATCGCGAACAGATTGTGGCAGGCCGTGATGCCCGACCCGCACTGATGGACCACCTGTTCGGGCTTGCGGCCGCCCAGCAACGCCAGGTATTCCTGCCGCAGCCGCTCCGCCGGCTTGAACCGGCAGTCCTCCTGGAGGTTCTCGGTGCTGGGCCGATTCAGGGCGCCCGGGATATGGCCCGCCACGGGGTCGATGGGTTCGTTCTCGCCACGGTAGCGCTCGGCCGTGCGGGCGTCCAGCAGCGTGAACGACGGCTGGCTGATGTTGGCCAGCACCGCCTGCGCGTCGACCGTGGGCATCGCCGGCTGGGGCGGCAGGCCCAGGCTTTGCAGCGCCTGCGCTTCCGTGACCGAAGGCGCGCGTTCGCCGGTTTCGACCTCGCCGCCCGCCTTCAGCCAGGCGTTCCAGCCGCCGTCCAGCACCCGCACGTGCTCGTGGCCCAGCCAGCGCAGCAGCCACCACAGATGCGCGGCGAACATGCCGTTGCCGGCGTCATAGACCACCACCTGCGATTGGCGTGTCAAGCCTTGCGACCGCATCAAGGCGGCGAAATCCCGGCGTTCGGGCAAGGGGTGGCGGCCGTTGGAGCCCGTCTTGGGCGCCGACAATTCCGTTTCGTGGTCGAGATACAGCGCGCCGGGTATGTGGCCCTGCTGGTACGCCCGGCGCCCCGCTGAATGGTCGGAAAGATCGTGCCTGACGTCGAAAATCAGCCATCCCCGCGAGGAGAGGTTGTTGCGCAGGTCTTCTGCAGAGATCAATAAGTTAGACACGCCTGGTCTCCTGTGTTGCTGTTTCCGCACCGACCGGCTGCGCCTGCAGCGCGGTCTGCCCCCTCATGATACGGTCTTCGCTGTAGGTGCGCCAGATGGACAGCAGGCCCGAGGCGATGATCAGCGCCATGCCCGCCCAGGCGATGATGTCGGGCAGGTCGTCCCAGAATGCGATGCCCAGCAACGCGGCGAAAATGATGGTCGTGTACTGCAGCGCGGCGGTCAGCAAGGCGGAGCCCAGGCCGAAGGCGCGGGTCATGGCCAGCTGCCCGACCAGGCCCTGCAGGCCCACGCCGATCAGCGCCAGCAGGGCGAGGCCGTCGATTTCGCGCGGCCCGTCGGCCGCGAAGCCGGCGAAGCCGGTAAAACAGACGAAACAGGAGAAAATGAACACGGTGCGCCACTCGGGTTCGCCCACCCTGCCCAGTTCGCGCACCTGCATCATGGCGACCGCCGACAAGGCTCCCGCGGCAAGACCCACGGCCGCGGGCAGCAGCTGGTCCTGCCCGATGCTGGGCCTGAGCACCGCGACCACGCCCAGGAAGCCCAGGACGACGGCCGCGATCCGGACGGGGTCGCGCTGCGTGCCGCCCCAGGCCAGCATCCAGCCGGCGATGAACAGCGGCGCGGTGTAGTTCAGGCTGACGGCCGTGGACAGCGGAAGATGGGAAATGGCGTAGAAACCCAGCCACATCGAGGTGACGCCCGATATGTTGCGCCAGAAGTGCAGCTTCCAGCTTTTGGGCCGCAGGCTGCGTTTAGTGAACAGGGTCCAAAAAAAAAGCAGGAGGACGGACGGGATGCCACGAAAGATGACGACGTAGGAAAGCGATGCCCCAAGCTCGTAGGCGACTTTTATGCAAGCCCCCATGCCAGCAAACATGACACTCGCCAGTAACATCCACAGAGACTGCATTTATATAGACCTGGACCGGTATTCGGATTAGTTTTTCGACCAGCCGATACTATACTCTGATGCCTGGATTTTTTTTGCCGCGCGGGCTTTGAAATCCGGAACCAGACCCTATATAAATAGTCCAATCTTTGGCTCGCATCGTCTCGGGATACACACATAACATGAAACGCATATTCCTTTTCCTGCTCACCAACATCGCGGTCATGGTCGTGCTCAGCGCTTCCATGAACATACTGGGTGTCGGCCGCTACCTGACGGCCCAGGGGCTGGACATGACGCAGCTCCTGGTCTTCTCGGCCATCATCGGCTTCACGGGCTCGATCATTTCGCTGCTCATGAGCAAATGGATGGCAAAGCAATCGACCGGCGCGCGGGTGATCGATCCGCAAGCGCCCGCCAACGCCCGGGAGGCCTGGCTGCTGGACACCGTCTACCAGCTGGCCGACCGCGCGGGCATCGGCCGTCCCGAAGTGGCCATCTATGAGGGCGCGCCCAATGCCTTCGCCACCGGGGCCTTCAAGAACGAGGCGCTGGTCGCGGTGTCGACCGGGCTGCTGGAAAGCATGACGGAAGAAGAAGTGGCCGCGGTCCTGGGCCACGAAGTCGCGCACGTCGCCAACGGCGACATGGTGACGCTCACTTTGATACAGGGCGTGGTCAACACCTTCGTCATCTTCTTTGCGCGCATCGTGGGGTATTTCGTGGACCGGGTGGTCTTCAAGAACGAGCGCGACGTCGGCGCGGGCTATTACATTACGGTGATCGTCTGTGAAATCGTCTTCGGTGTGCTGGCGTCCATCATCGTGGCCTGGTTCTCGCGCCAGCGGGAATACCGCGCCGATGCGGGTTCGGCCAGCCTGCTGGGCTCCCGCGAGCCGATGATCCGCGCACTGGCGCGGCTGGGCGGGGTCGAGGCGGGCGAACTGCCCAAGGCGATGCAGGCCTTCGGCATTTCGGGCGCCCGGTCGATCAGCGCGATGTTCGCTTCGCACCCGCCCATCGAGGCGCGCATTCACGCGCTTCAGGCCGCGCAGCGCATCTAGGAAGCTTGGCGCGGCAGTCCCGCGAAGGGGGGCGGGTGGCGGAACGAACGCTCCCGCCACCCGCCCCCGCCATATGTTCCTTGCGCCTACCCCTGTAAAAATGCTACTATTGCTGGTTTCTTGCTCGACCGGTTTGGCAAATGTGTTTTGGCAAATGCGAAGCGCGGCGGGCTGACCCTTTCGGCATTTTCTTTGCCGGAAGCCATCCACAAGGAGTGTAGTTTATGCGTCACTACGAAGTAGTGTTCATCGTGCATCCCGATCAAAGCGAGCAGGTGCCCGCCATGATCGAACGCTATCAGTCGGTCGTCACCGGCAATGGCGGCCAGGTTCACCGCCTGGAAGACTGGGGCCGCCGCCAGCTGGCATACCCCATCCAGAAGCTCGTCAAGGCGCACTACGTGTGCTTCAACATCGAATGCGGCCAGGCCGCCCTCGACGAACTCGAGCATTCTTTCCGCTACAACGACGCCATTTTGCGCCACCTCGTCATCAAGACCAAGAAAGCCCACACCACGCCTTCGGTCATGATGAAATCGGTCGAGCGCGAAGAGGCCCGCAAGGCCAGCGCCGAAGCGGCAGCGGCGAACCAGCCGGAATAATCCGGTTCCCGGAAGCGATGTGAACCAGGTCATCCTGACTGCGAACGCCTTCGAGGTCCAGCCGCTACGGTATACGCCGGCCGGCTTGCCCGCAGTGGAAATGATCCTGGAACACGCATCGGAAGTCCAGGAGGCCGGCCACGCGCGCCGCGTCGAAATGGTTCTTTCCGCGATCGCTCTCGGAGACGTCGCTTTGTTGCTGGCCGACACCCCCTTGGGGGCGTCCTTGTCGATACAGGGCTTTCTCGCCCCCTCGCGCAAGGGCTCCAGCAAGCTGGTGCTGCACATACAACAGGCGAACCGGGTTTTTTCAGGCGGTGCCAGCGCCGTCGTCTAGCGGAACTCATGGCAAATCAGCAGCGCAGGGGCGCATCGCCCCAGGCGCATGGAATATACGGCTCGGCTCGGTCCGGGCATTAAAGAGGCACATCATGGCTTACTTCAAGAAAGGCAAGGAAAAACGCAAGTTCACCCAACAGAATCCGCTGTTCAAGCGTCGCAAGTTCTGCCGCTTCACCGCGGCCAACGTCGACGAAATCGACTACAAGGATCTGGACACCCTGCGTGATTTCATCCAGGAAAACGGCAAGATCATCCCTGCGCGTTTGACCGGCACCAAGGCTCACTATCAGCGTCAGCTCGACACCGCCATCAAGCGCGCGCGCTTCCTGGCCCTGTTGCCCTACACTGACAACCACAACTAATCCGAGGCCTATCGTCATGCAAGTCATTCTGCTCGAAAAAGTCATCAATCTGGGTAACCTCGGTGACGTCGTGCGCGTGCGCGACGGCTATGCCCGCAATTACCTGATTCCCCAGCGCATCGCCCGCCGCGCGACCGATGCCGCGCTCAAGGAATTCGAAGCGCGCCGCGCCGAACTGGAAAAAGCCCAGGCCGAAAAGCTTGCCGCCGCCCAATCGGTCGGCGAGAAGCTGAGCGGTCAAAGCATCACCATCACGCAAAAGGCGGGCGTCGACGGCCGTCTTTTCGGCTCGGTCACGACCATGGACATCGCCGCCGCGCTGGCTCAGGCCGGCTTTGCCGGCGTCGAAAAGACGCAAGTCCGCCTGCCCGACGGCGCGCTGAAGGCCGTTGGCGAATACCCGGTCCAGATCGCGCTGCACACCGACGTGGTGGCCGACATCACCGTGGTGGTGCAAGGCGAAGTGGCCTGATCCGTCCTGCCTCCGTGGTACATTCCTTCACTTGAAGGCGATGCCGCGGCCGCAAGCAAAAAGCCGGCTCGCGCCGGCTTTTTCCATTTGCTTTTCCTGTATTTGCCGGAGCCCGAAGTGGACAGCAAGAAGATGACCAACGACCCGCAGCTGGAGTATCTGCGCGTGCCGCCCCATTCGGTGGAGGCCGAGCAGTCCGTGCTGGGCGGCTTGCTGCTGGACAACAGCGCGTTCGACCGCGTGACCGACGTCCTGAACGAAGACGACTTCTATCGCTTCGACCACAAGATCATCTGGCACCACATCACCCGCCTGATCGGGCTGGCCCGGCCCGCCGACGTGGTGACCGTGAACGAGTCGCTGGCCAGCGCGGGCAAGGCCGAAGAAGTCGGCGGGCTGTCCTACCTGAACGCGCTGGCCCACAATACGCCTTCGGCGGCCAACATCCGCCGCTATGCCGAGATCGTCCGCGAGCGCTCCATGCTGCGCAAGCTGGTTTCGGTGGCCGACGAGATCGCCGCGGCGGCCTTCAACCCGCAGGGCAAGGAAGCCCGGCAATTGCTGGACGAAGCCGAATCCAGGGTGTTCCAGATCGCCCAGGAAGGCGCGCGCGGCGCCACCGGCTTCCAGGACATCCAGCCTTTGCTGACGCAGGTGGTCGAGCGCATCGACGAGCTCTACCACCGCGAAGGCGATTCCGACGTCACCGGCGTGCCGACGGGGTTCACCGACCTCGACCGCATGACTTCCGGCCTGCAGCCGGGCGACCTGGTCATCGTCGCGGGCCGCCCGTCCATGGGCAAGACCTCTTTCTCCATGAACATCGGCGAGCACGTGGCGATCGAGCAGGGGCTGCCGGTGGCGGTGTTCTCCATGGAAAGGGGCGCGGTGCAGCTGGCCATGCGCATGGTCGGCTCCGTGGGCATGCTGGACCAGCACCGCATGCGCACGGGCAAGCTCACCGCCGACGACTGGCCGCGGCTGACCCATGCCGTGCAGCAGGTGCAGGAAGCGCAGATCTACATCGACGAGACCCCGGCGCTGTCCTCCATGGAAGTCCGGGCGCGCGCCAGGCGGCTGGCGCGCCAGTGCGGCCAGCTGGGCCTGATCATCATCGACTACATGCAGCTCATGTCCGCCAGTTCGGCCGGCGAGAACCGGGCGACCGAAATTTCCGAGATCAGCCGCTCGCTGAAGGGCCTGGCCAAGGAGCTGAACTGCCCGCTGATCGCCTTGTCGCAGCTGAACCGCAGCCTGGAGCAGCGGCCCAACAAGCGCCCCGTGATGAGCGATCTGCGCGAATCCGGCGCCATCGAACAGGACGCCGACCTGATCCTGTTCATCTATCGCGACGAAGTCTACAACCCGGATTCCCCCGACAAGGGCACGGCCGAGATCATCATCGGCAAGCAGCGCAACGGTCCCATCGGAACCGTGCGCCTGACTTTCCAGGGCTCGAGCACCCGCTTCCTGAATTTCACCTCGGGCATGGGCGGCTAGGGCCCGCCAACGTTGGCGGGGTGCTAAGCCAAGGGGCCCGGCCCCCGGGTCATGCCGAGGGCCAGGTCGTACGCCGCGCGCAGCGACCCCGGGTCGGCGATGCCCCGCCCGGCGATGTCGAACGCGGTGCCGTGGTCGACGCTGGTGCGCACGAAGGGCAGGCCCACCGTCACGTTCACGCCTTCGTCCACGCCCAGGTACTTGACCGGTATCAGGCCCTGGTCGTGGTATTGCGCCACCACGATGTCGAACTCGCCGCGCCGGGCGCGCATGAATATGGTGTCGCCCGGCCAGGGGCCGGTGGCGTCCACGCCTTCGCGGCGGGCCAGTTCAATGGCGGGGGCGATGATGTCCAGGTCTTCCCGGCCGAACCGGCCGTCTTCCCCGGCATGGGGGTTGAGCCCGGCGACCGCCACGCGGGGCGATGCGATCCCGGCCTGCCGGCAGGCGCGATGCGCCAGCCGTATGGTTTCGAGTTCGTTGTCGATGGTGATGAGTTCGCTGACGCGCCGCAAGGGCACATGTATGGTGACCAGGATCACGCGCAATTCCTGGTTGGCCAGCATCATGGCATAGTGTTGCGTGCCGCTGCGCTCGGCCAGGATCTCGGTGTGGCCCGGGTAGTCGGCGCCGCCCGCCTGCATGGTCTTTTTATTGAGCGGAGCCGTCACGATGGCGCGCAGCTTGCCGGCCAGCGCGTCGTCGATGGCGTGGCAAAGGAATTCGTAGGCGGCCCGCCCGGCGCGCGGGTCGGGCCGGCCCGGAGGCAGGTCGGGCGGCAGGGCCTGCCAGCGGTTCAGCACCGGCACCGCGCCCGGCGAGCCGGTCGCGGCATCCGGCTCGCCGACGAGCTCGACCCGCAGCCTGCCCGCCAGGCCCAGCCGCGCGATGGCGGCGTCCAGGATGCCCGCGTCGCCGTAGACGACGGAAGGGTGGGGCAGGCCGCCGTCGAACAGCTTGGCGATGATTTCCGGGCCTATGCCGGCGGCGTCGCCCATGGTGATGCCGATGGGCCCGCTGGGCGCGTCCATGCTCAGAGCGCCTCGCTTGCGTAGTCGGCCAGCCGCGAGCGTTCGCCGCGCTGCAGCGTGATGTGGCCGGCATGCGGCCAGCCCTTGAAGCGGTCCACCACATAGGTCAGCCCCGAGCTGCCTTCCGTCAGGTAGGGGGTGTCGATCTGGGCGATGTTGCCCAGGCAGACGATCTTGGTGCCGGGGCCGGCGCGGGTGACCAGCGTCTTCATTTGCTTGGGCGTGAGGTTCTGCGCTTCGTCGATGATCAGGAATTTGTTCAGGAAGGTGCGGCCGCGCATGAAATTGAGCGACTTCACCTTGATGCGCGAGCGTATCAGCTCCATGGTGGAGTTCTTGGGCCAGTCCGGTCCCGAGCCGCCGCCGAATTCGGCATTGCCCGCGCCCAGGTGCAGCACTTCGAGGTTGTCTTCCAGCGCGCCCATCCAGGGCAGCATTTTTTCTTCTTCGGTGCCCGGCAGGAAGCCGATGTCGTCGCCGACCGGCACGGTGGCGCGGGTGATGATGATCTCGTTGTAGCGCTTGGTTTCGAGCGTCTGGGTGAGCCCGCTGGCCAGGGCCAGCAGGGTCTTGCCGGTGCCCGCCTGGCCCAGCAGCGATACGAAGTCGCAATCGGGGTTCATGAGCAGGTTGAGTGCGAAGTTCTGTTCGCGGTTCCTGGCCGTGATGCCCCAGACGTTGTTCTTGCCGTGGCTGTAGTCGCGCAGGGTGGCGAGCACCGCGCTCTTGCCGCTGACTTCCTTCACCTGGGCCTGCAGGGGGAGGTCGCCGTCGAAGTAGACGAACTCGTTGACGATGAATTCCGAGCACAGCGGGCCGCGGATGCGGTAATACGTGGTGCCGCCCTGCTGCCAGGATTCGACGTCCTTGCCGTGCTTGAGCCAGAAGTTCTCCGGCAACGGCATGACGCCGTCATAGAGCAGGTCGGAGTCGTCCAGCACGTGGTCGCTCAGGTAGTCCTCGGCTTCCAGGCCCAGCGAGCGGGCCTTGAGCCGCATGTTGATGTCCTTGGACACCAGGATGACTTCGCGCTTGTCGTGGATGCGCTGCAGCGCGTGCACGACGCAGAGTATGGCGTTGTCGGCCTTGCCCGGGGGCAGGTCGATGGGCAGCTTGGATTCCAGCGCCGTCGTCTGCAGGTGCAACCGCCCCAGGGCTTCGGCGTTGCCGAGGGCGTCCAGGTCCACGCCGGCTTCCAGGTCCTTGGTTCCGCTGACCAGGCCGTCCAGCGAACGGCTGACCTGCCGGGCGTTGCGCGCCACTTCCGACATGCCTTTCTTTTGATGGTCGAGCTCTTCCAGGACGATCATGGGCAGGAAGATGTCGTGCTCTTCGAACTTGAAGAGCGAGTTGGAATCGTGCAGCAGGACGTTGGTGTCCAGCACGAACAGCTTGCGCTTGGACGCCGCCAGCCGCTTTCTTTTCGAGGGCGTGCGCGCCTGGGCGACGGGCGCCGGTTCGGCGGCGGTGATTTCAGGCTTGATGGCGTCGGCCACGGCCGGCGGCTGGACCGGCAGCGCGGTTGAAGCAGGGCCCGCCTGCGGCGCCGCGGGAGCGGGCGCCGCGGCCTTGCCGGCCGGGCGGGGGGCAGTTGCCTTGGCTTTGACGGCGATGGGCGGTTCTGTGGTGTCGATGGCAACCGTGGCGCCCATGCGTGTTGGCAACTTGGGTAGCGGCATAAGGGTCTTAGCTCCTGAAAATTTTTGAGGTCCTGGCACGGGCGGGCGGCTCAGCCCCTGGCCGCCTGCACGGCCTGCAGGACGTCGTCGACGTGGCCCGGCACCTTGAGGCCGCGCCATTCGCGCTGCAGCACGCCGTGCTCGTCGATGAGGAAGGTGCTGCGTTCGATGCCGCGCACTTGTTTACCGTACATGTTTTTCATCTTCATGACGCCGAAGAGCTGGCACAGGCTTTCGTCTTCGTCGGCGATCAGGGGGAAGGGCAGGTCCTGCTTCTCGGTGAAGCCGGCGTGGGACTTCAGGGAATCGCGCGATACGCCGATGATCTGGCATCCCGCATCGACGAAATCCTGGTAGCGGTCGCGGAAGCCCTGGGCCTGCGTGGTGCAGCCCGGCGTGTTGTCCTTGGGATAGAAGTACAGCACGGTGAGGTGGCCGCGCAGGCCCTGGGCGCCGACTTCCCCTTGCGTGCTGGCGGCGGTGAATGCGGGTATGGGCTTGCCGACGGTGACCTGGCTCATGCGGGCTCCTTGTAGGGTAGAAGGGCCACGATCACGCGCCGCCCTTCGGACATCAGAATATTGTAGGTTCGGGCGGCCGCCTGGGTGCTCATGGATTCTATCCCTATGCCCAGCCTGAGGATGGGCGCCGTCACCCGGGCGGGCAGCAGGTACTGCTTGCGGCCCGTGCCGATGAGGATGACCTCGGGGGCGTCCGGCGGCTTTTGCGGTGCTGCGGAGTCGTCCAGAAACGCCATGGGATCGGCCTTTTCGTCCTGCAGGCCGGCGATGTCGCGCAGGACCGCGGTGGTGATGTCGGCCGCCGAGGACACCTTCCATTCGTGGATTTCCCCTTCGGGGGCGAAATAGACGGCATGAGTATAGGCCGTTTCGTTTATCTCGATGTGGTCGTCCCGGAACGCCGTCACGGTATTGAGGGCGGGATTGGATTCGCTTTGCAATTGCACTGGTTACTCCCCAAGTCAACTTGATGATAGCGCAAAGCTCGTTTTCATAGGATGGATTAAACTTGTTCGCCATTTGCCGCAGGCGACGGCTTGCGCTAGATTACTCATTTTGCTGCACTGCACACCCTCACCATTTCCGTCTACAGACCCAAGGACCATCATGACGAACTTTCCTCGCATAGAGCGTTTGCCGCCCTACGTGTTCAATATAACCGGCGAACTCAAGATGGCGGCGCGACGGCGCGGCGAGGACATCATCGACATGTCCATGGGCAACCCCGACGGCCCCACTCCGCGGCACATCGTGGACAAGCTCGTCGAGGCGGCCTCGCGGCCCGACACCCACGGCTATTCCGTCTCCAAGGGCATCCCGCGGCTGCGCAAGGCCATTTCGGGCTGGTACGAGGGGCGCTACGGCGTGCAGATCGACCCCGACAGCGAGGCCATCGTCACCATAGGCTCGAAAGAAGGCCTGGCCCACCTCATGCTGGCCACGCTGGACCGCGGCGACACGGTGCTGGTGCCCAACCCCAGCTACCCCATCCACATCTACGGCGCGGTCATCGCGGGCGCGAACATCCGTTCGGTGCCGATGACGCCGGGGCTGGACTTCTTCGAGGAAATCGAGCGCGCCGTGCGCGAAAGCATACCCAAGCCCAAGATGATGATCCTGGGCTTTCCCAGCAACCCCACGGCCCAGTGCGTGGAGCTGTCCTTCTTCGAGCGCATCGTGGCGCTGGCGCGCGAACACGGCATTCTGGTGGTGCACGACCTGGCCTACGCCGACATCACCTTCGAC
>JACDJC010000522.1_pt1 | contig 43778 bp, 28 predicted proteins | sample 7454191 | NCBI WGS metagenome assembly JACDJC01 (sample SAMN14253291, study PRJNA609438) | sludge metagenome | isolation source: sludge after 25d culture with pyrite and EDTA | collected 2018-12-20
GGCCTCATCGCGAAACGCCTCAACCAACTGCAGATAGCGGCGCGGTCCGGAGCGAGTGATCTTGAGAAACATGCCACGACTTTACTCATGTGGTAAGCCATGTCAAATAGATATGTCATTTAACAAACGTGCCACTACACGGTATTTGCGAAATGCGACCCGCAAACTCGCATTCCACCGTGATTTTAGAGGCGAAATGAGTGGGATTCCCGTGCGAACTGTCGAACTCGGGTGGACACGACCTTGAGGATCGACAAGGTGCTGCCCCAACCCGACGGCGGCACGATCGTTTCGCGCGTCGTTTCCTGGAACCTGCGCAACGCCCACGACGGCACCACCATCGCACGGGTGCACGTAGCGAATCGTTGATCCAGCCACGCGATGCGCGCCATGCATCGGCATGATCGCGCCTGAATCCGCCCACTGCCAGCCACACCAAAGGGGTCACCCGATGAACGCCCACCACATCAGCAAGACCGCAGGCCTGATCGCACTGGCTCTGCTCGCAGGCTGCGGACACCAGACGCCGACTTCGCCCTCGCTGTCGGGAACCTACGGATCACCCGATGGCCAGGGGTCCATCACGTTTCACCCCGACGGCACGGTGCTCCTGCACGTGGGTGGCCAGCACGTGGCGACCACGTACACCCTCGACGGTGATCAGGTGGAGATCAGGCCGCCGGCCAGTATGGGGCCGGGCCCGAACCTGCATTTGAAGATCGACCAGAACGGATGCCTGTACGGCAATCTCGGCGGCATGGATCCACACGAGAGAGTCTGCATGAGCGAATGAGGTCGGTCCCACTTCCGTGAGAACACCATGAGCAAGTTGGCCGCCATGAACCCTGGCGCGGAACGACCCACGCGCTGTGCTGCCCCGTACCTCCGGACTTAATCCCCTGACCGGCTCTCCGCGACCAACACCGGCGTCAGCACCGCCTCGGTGACGCTGCTGCCGGCCTTGCCGAACACCGCGTGGGTCTCCTCGCTGCGACGCGATGCAACGAGCAGGCGCGTGCCCACGAGCTTCAGCACGTAACTGGTGGTATCGCCAACGTTGATGCTGATCAGCAGCTTGCGCCCCTTCACGTCCACTACCTTCTGCACCGCGACCGGTACGCCATCGGTGCCCAGCCACACCTTGAGCTGGCCGGTGTAGTGCTTGATCGTCATCTCCTTGCCGACCGAGGCCGGCAGTGTTACGTCGAACAGCAGCAGGTGCGCGGGCTTGCCCGCATACGCCTCATCGCGCTCGCTTGCCAGCGTGGCGCCATCGAGCTGACGCAACAACACCGGCGCGAAATCAACCATCGGCTGCACGCTGACCGGGCTGAGTTCACCGAGCAGATCCCTGATCGGGGTGGGTGCATCCGGGTTCTTCGCGTTGACCACCGCTTCGTGCGAAGCACGCTGCAGCAAATCCGGCGAGAAGCCCATGCTCAGGCCGTCGCTGCCGCTGGCCACGCTGATCTGCAACTGCGCATGCGTGGTCTTGTCCTCCTCGCCCTTGACAGTGCTGCTCACTTGCAAGGTCGCCGCCAGCGGCTCGGTGGCGTGCAGCCGACCCAGCGTCACGCGCAAATCGGCCACCGCATCGGCCCTTGCCAACGCGGGCAGCACGAGCAGCAGGGCGAGGATCATGCGAGGCAACATGGAACCGTTCCTTGGCTGGAGGGATGGGACACGATATCGCCAAGCCACCTGGTGCGCCATCACGCCATGCAAGAGCGAACCTCGCTAGACTGAATCGGACGGTGCTGGCGCAGAGGCCTCGCACCGCACCACTCTTGACGCCAGGGAGAACATGCATGAGTTACGTCGATGGTTTCGTGGTACCCGTTCCGCAGAAGGAGCTTGCCGCCTACCGCCGCATGGCGCGCCGGGCCGGCACCGTCTGGCGCGAACATGGTGCGCTGGAATACATCGAGTGTGTCGCCGACGACGTCGAACCAGGCAAGCGCACCTCCTTCCCGCAAGCAGTGAAGCTCAAGGAAGGCGAAGTGGTGGTGTTTTCGTGGATCATCTACCGCTCCAAACGCGACCGCAACCGCATCACCAAACTGGCGATGGCCGACCCACGGCTGGCCGCGATGGCGGACCCGAAAGCGCTGCCGTTCGATGCCAAGCGGAGGTTCTCCGGCGGTTTCAAGATCCTCGTCGATCTCTAGCAACCACGGACTCCGGCATGCTCAACGAATACCTGCAGTACGACGCCACCGGCCTGGCCGAGCTGATCGCCCACGGCGAAGTGTCCTCCGGCGAAGTGCTGGAGGCGGCACTGGCGCGGGCGGCCGAGGTCGATCCGCAACTGGCGGCGATCTGCGTTCCGATGGAAACGATCGCGCGACAACGGGCGCAGTCTGCGCTGCACGGTCCGTTCGCTGGCGTGCCCTTCCTGCTCAAGGACATCGGCCAGGAGTACGCCGGCGTGCCGAGCACCTCGGGCAGCCGCGCGCTGCGCCATTGGGTGCCGCAGCACCATGCGGAGGTCGTGCAGCGCTTTCTCGATGCCGGCCTGGTGGTGTTCGGCAAGACCGCCACGCCCGAGTTTGCCTTGCGCGCCGAGACCGCGCCGCGGATCTGGGACCAGGCCACGCGCAATCCGTGGGACCCCACGCGCACGCCAGGCGGCTCGTCCGGCGGTTCCGCCGCGGCGGTGGCCGCCGGCATCGTGCCAGCGGCGGGCGCCTCCGATGGTGGCGGGTCGATCCGCATCCCGGCGGCGTACTGCGGTCTGTTCGGGTTGCGTCCGTCGCGTGGCCGCGTTCCCAGTGGCCCCGATGAGGGCGAGGTATGGGACGGCGCCTCCAGCCAGCACGTACTGAGCCGCAGCGTGCGCGATTCCGCGCGCCTCCTCGATGTCATTGCCGGGCCGGCCCGCGGCGACCCGTTCGCGATCGCGGCCCCGGTGCAACGGTTCACTGACGTCACCGGGCGACCACCCCGACCGTTACGCATTGGCTACTGCATCGACTCGCCGCTGGGTACGCCCGTGCATGCCGAATGCGTGCAGGCCGTGCTGCACACGGCGAAATTGCTGGCCGGGCTGGGTCACTCGGTCGAGCCGGCCACGCCTTCGTATGACGGCAAAGCACTCGCGCGCAGCTACATCAGCATGTACTTCGGCCAGACTGCCGCCAGCGTGGCACGGGCTCGCCGACTCACCGGCGCCGGCGATCATGCGTTCGAATTGGAGACACGCATCCTCGCCCTGCTCGGCCGTACCCTCAGCGCCGGCAACTACGTGGACGAGCGGCTGCGCTGGAACGACTACGCCCGTGCGCTGGGACGCTTCCACCAGACCTGGGATCTGTATCTCACCCCGACCACCGCGCAACCGCCGAACCGCATCGGCGAACTCGCGACACCACCCGTACAACGTTTCGCCGCCAGCGTGGTGCTGGCCCTGCGCGCCGGCCGCCTGCTGCTGAAAAGCGGCATGATCGAGCAGCTGGTCACCACCAGCCTGCAGCGGGTGCCGTTCACCCAGCTGTCCAACCTCACCGGCACGCCAAGCATGTCGGTGCCGCTGCACTGGGCGAGCGCCGAACCCGGTGGCACCGCGCTGCCGTTCGGCGTGCAGTTCGTGGCGCGCTTCGGCGATGAAGCCACGTTGTTGCAGCTCGCTGCGCAACTGGAGCAGGCGCAGCCATGGAAGGGACGGTGGCCGGACTTGTGAACGCAGTTCCCGCGTCGTCTCCATCCGCCAAAACTGGACACTCAATGACTTCTACAACCCCCATTCTGCTCATCGATGCAGCGAAGCGCGACCAGCATGTCGAGCGGCAGGAGCCGGCGGGCGCTGCCCGCCCTACAACACCGCGCAAGTAGGGCGGGCCCTGCCCGCCCGCTCTTCTGCGCCAATGCGGGATGCGCGCAGGAAGCAACGTCGGAAGTGGTATTCCCGTGACTGCCGGAGCGACCGTCCTGTTCGCACGCTCGGCCCAGCGCGGCCAGCATGCCAAGCGGCTGGAACCGGCGTGACCATGGCAGCGACGACGGACGGCGTTGTAGACGCAATCAGGGCTGCCGCGGCGCACGTCGATCCTGTCCGTTCTGATGCAGCACCAGCACGCTGACCTTGCCACTCGCATCGCGCTCAAAGTCAAGCTGGGCATCGACCACGGTGTAGAAGAAATGATCCTTCGACTTCGCATACACGGGAAACGCAGCCTGGCCCGTCAGCTGCGCATAGAGCTGGTCGTGCTCGACGGTGACCGCGAACTGGACACCGGGCGCCAGCGTGTACCGCCCGACATATTCGCGCAGCAGCACGGGATCGAGCCGAACGCTGCGGCTATCCTCCGCCGCGATTGCGCCCTTGGTGCGCGCCGCCCGGCGATCCTGCCCGTTATGATGCAATACTAGGCCGTTGACCTTGCCGGCGGCATCACGCGCGAATTCGATGGTGAGCGGCGTCACCCTGGCGAAGAACACATCCCGGGCGCTGGCGAACAACGGAAATGCACCCTGCCCGGTTGCCTGCGCAAACAACTGGTCGCCCTGGCGTGACACCGTCAACACGAAACCCGGTGCCAGCGTGTACTGCCCGGCATAGGCGTCGAGCTGCGCTGCCGGCACCGCAATCGCCTTGTGCACTTCCGGTACGGGCAAGGACGGCAGCAGCACCGCGAAACCCAGCTCCTGTGGTGCGCCGGTGCCATTGGTCAGGATCACCACCCCGCGACGGCCGTCGCTGGTAAAGCCGATGAAGCTGGAGTAGCCGCCGGTTTCGCCGTTGTGCCACACCACGTCGCCGTGCGGCGTGTGGTGGATCATCCAGGCCAGGCCGATGCGATCGCCGCCACCGATGTCGCGCCGTGGCTCATGGGCCAGTCGCATGGCTGCCGCCAGCGGCGTTTTCAGCAGACCCATATTGGCCTGCAGGTAACGCAACATGTCGTCGCCCGTGCTGAGCAAGGCACCAGCACCAGCCAGGGCCCCGAACTGCCAATGCCTTGCGGGCTTGCCTTCCTCGTCATGGCCGACGGCCAGATGTTTGCGCATCGACGCCGTCAGTTCTACGCCGGTGGAATTCATGGCCAGTGGCGCCAGCACATCGCGTTGCAAGAGTTCGCCGTACGGCACTTTCGAGCGTTGCGCCAACGCCTCGCCGAGCAGGCCGAAGCCGAGGTTGGAATACTCGTACGCCACCCCGGGATCGCGCGGCAAGCTGTAGCTCGCGAGAAACGCCTTGAGCCGGTCGGGCCCATAATCGGCGTAGGGATTGCCCAGATCGGCCGGCTGCAGGTTGCCCGGCAATCGCGGCAGCCCGGAGAACTGCTCGGCCAGCAACCCAAGCGTGATCGACCTGCCGTTACGCACCGGGATCCTGTAGTCCGGCAACAGGGTCGCCACCGGGGTGTCGAGCGTCCAGCGCTTCGCCAGCACGCCGCGGGCCAGCAGCAGCGCGGTGAAGGTCTTGGTTACCGAGCCGATCTCGAACACCGTGTCGCCATCCGGCGTCTCGCCATCCGCCAGCTTGCCGAAACCGGCAATCTGGACATGGCCATCGTCTACTACCACCACGACCATGGCGGGATAGATTCCAGTGTCGGCGTATTGCTGCGCGACCTTGGCGATCCGCGCAGACACCACTGGCGGTTCGGCGATAGCCGCGGCCGGCAACACCATCACCAACGCCAACGAGGCACTGAATATTCGCATCAGTGAATGATTCATCGCGTCAATTCCGTTTCGGGCCTGTAGCTGGTTCGGGGAGTTTCTGCATGACCATCGCCAGTTATTGTCGACAGACTGCGAGCTCCCGGCGACCGGCAGGTGTGATGCCCAGTTCGTTCAAAGGCCGCTTGCCGCAGCAACGCCGATGATGTGGCCGATGAAACCGCCCTGGCAGCCAGAAGCTCGTACCAGGGTCGGCTGGTCAGGGACGTTCCAGCCGCCTATTGGTCTTCATCGGCTGCTGTGAGGTGAAGGTTGGCTGGCGGTACGTCCGCCGCCAGCCAGCGGCCGACCACCGGGCGTTGGTCGCGCAGGCGGAAACCGAACTTCACCCACGCATCCAGCGCCGGCTTTGGCCCGGCGTACTCGACTGACACGGCTGCGTAGCCGGCCTGACGCGCCGCCCGGACCAGAGCCCGCAAGTGGGCACCGCTCAGACCGGTAGCCGCCTCTCGCGACCAAAAATCGCGCACATGCAAGCTGCTTCCCTCAGCCTGGCATGCAAACCATGCACGCAATCGACCGTCAGGTTCGCCGAGCAGCAGATAACGCGTGCGCACCAGGTCCGCCTGGTCAAAGCGCCAGCGCAGGAACACGCAGTCGCGGATGCCGATCGGACTGTCGCCGAGCGCCGATTCCGACCACAGTTCGTCCATGCGCGGATCGACCCGGTCGCTCCACTGCACGTCGAGTCGCAGGTCCCGGGACCGCCACCAGCGCGGTCGCAGTCGATCCAGCCGGTCGAGGGACCAGGCCGCTGCTGGCACCAACCATCGCGACAGGATGCGGCGCAGGTACTCCTCATGGCGCAGCACGTACGAGTACCGGCCGAGCTGGCACATCACGGCATAACCCAGCTTGCGCACCACCGGCAGCGATTTCGGATTGGGAAACCCATAGATCAGGTCGAACTGCCCAACCGCTGCCTCCAGCAGCGCACTTTGCATGAGCATTGCCGGGCCCAGCGTGCGATGCGCCGCGGTCACGGCAAAGTCAGCCAATACACCGGCCCGGATGGTTTCACCGCGCCAGAGCATGCGCCGCACTCCGGCGCTGCAGGTGCCGACCCAGCTGGCCGTGGCCTGGTGACGCAACAGGTACAGCAGCGGCGGGCCATACGGGCAGGCGAAATGGAACCAGTCGTATTTCGCCGCGTGCGACGCCGGATGACCGAGACTGCCGCGCCAGATGTCGAGCACGTGGTCGCGGCCGCGCACGGCATCGCCGGCACAGGCCACGTAACTCGGCTGGGCGGGTTCGGTCACGCCGATGCCCCCGCGTCAGGCTCGCCCAGCAGGATCGGCGGCTGGTGCAGGTAGCGCGTGGCGCGACGCTTGTTGCGAATATCCACATACACCGCCTCGGCCGCAGGGATGTCGATATCCAGCGCCCGTGCCAGTTCGGCCACTGGCACGGCATGCTCCAGTGCCCACAATGCCAGGTCCATCGCATGCCACGGCAAGGCGAAATAGAACTCATCCTGACCTTGCTCGAGGCTGTAGGTGTCGGTACTCGGCACGGCGTTGGCCACGCATGATGGCAAGCCGAGATGTTCGGCCAGCGCGTAGACCTGGGTCTTGTACAGATGCGCGATCGGCTTGATGTCGGCCGAGCCGTCTCCATTCTTCACAAAGAAACCCTGGTCGTACTCAAGCCGGTTGGGCGTACCGACAACCGCGTAATTCAACCGATCCGCGTGAAAGTACTCCAGGGTCTTGCGCAAGCGTTGCTTGTAATTGGTGGCGGCCACGATCTGCAGATACTCGGTGAGGCCCAGCGGTCGCTCATGCATGCTGCCATCGGGTGCCTGCGCAATCAGGTTGAAGTGGTTGATACCGCCGTCGCTGCCGCCGGCGATGGCGATCTTCATGCGCCAGTCGTCGCCGAAGTCGGGCAGCACGCGGCGCACCGCCTCGTCACGCGCCCGGTAGCAACCTATCGCTGCCAGCGCCGGAGCGATATCGAATTGCTCGACCCGCACGCCCAACTGCTTCGCCAGCACCTGCGCATTGGTCGCACTGGCATCGGCGGAGTCCCGCTCCGGCAAGATCAGCGCGTAGACGCGCCCCGCACCGAGCGCACGTACCGCCAGTGCCGCGCAGACCGCACTATCGACCCCACCGGAGATCGCCACGACCAGGCCACGCTTGTGCAGCACGCGCGCCACGCCCTCGCGCAATCCGGCAGCAATGCGCTCGGTCTCACGCGCGCAGTCAATCTGCATTACGTTCCGATTCAGTCGTGTCATATGCCTCCCCCGGAAACGTCATCAAATCCCGCCGCTCAACGGCGACAAGCGAGGATCGCCCGCATCGCGCCGTTTTCATCCTCCAATGTACGCACCTCTGTGTAAGCCGGGTTGCGTTGCAGTCGACGCATCAGCGCCGGTCCCTGCCCCAGCCCGACCTCCACCGCCAGCCAGCCGCCGGTACGCAGGAACTGCGGAGCATCTTCTACAAGACGCATCAGCACGCTGACCCCGAACGGGCCTCCGTCGAAGGCCAGCGCCGGTTCGTGCGCAGCGATCTCGGCAGCCATCTGCTCTACCTTTGTCGTCTGGATATACGGCGGGACGCAACTGATCAGGTCTACTCGGCCAGCGAACTTCGGCTCGAACGCGCCCAGCAGATCGCCGACACGCAGCTCCACCCGGCCTTGCAGGCCCAGATGCCTGCCGTTGCGTGCCGCCAACGCGATCGCGTCCGCACTGAGATCGCTGCCGAACACCTCGCACGACGGCAGCGCGGCGGCCATGGCATAGGCCACGTTGCCCGAGCCTGTGCACAGGTCGATGATCGTGGCCGACGCCCGGGCCAGCGGCGCGCGCAACAACTCGATGCACGCTCGCGCCAGCAACTCGGACTCCACGCGCGGGATCAACGCCTGCGGAGCACTGAGCATTTCCAGCCCCATGAAGTGCTCGCGTCCGGTAAGGTAGGCCAGCGGTTCGCCGGCCAGCCTGCGCGCAACCAACTGCTCAAGCATGCTCTGCTGTACGCCGTCCGCGGACAATGGCGCCAGCTCCCGACTCTCGCTGGCGCGTGCCGAACAGGGCTGGCCCGTGGCGGTGTGCCACAACGCACACAGGGTGTTTCGCGGATTTTCCCAGGACTTGTCCGGCAGCACCTGCAGGTCGGCGACCAGGCGCGCATGCAGGATCTGGTACAACTCGTCCATGTTCGCTCCCTCAGTCGACCGGCTGATCCAGCAGCGCACGCTTGCTGACTTTGCCGGTCGTGGTGGTCGGCAATGCTGCGCACAGCACGATCTGCTGCGGCACCATGAAACTTTCCAGGCGGCGCAGACACTGGGCGCGGATCTGCCCGACGCTGAGTGTCACGCCTGAATCCAGCACCACGTAGGCACGAATCGCCTGCCCCAGCAGCTCATCGCTGACTCCGACGACCGCCACCTGGCGAATGCCGTCAATGCCGTGCATCGCATTCTCCACCTCGACCGGACTCACCTTCTCGCCACGGCTCTTGATGATGTCGTCGCTGCGACCGACGAAATAGAGAAAGCCTTCGGCGTCCATGCGAAACCAGTCCTGGGTACACAAGACGCGTTCGCCCGGCAGCGGTCCCGGCTTGAGCATCACGGCCGACTGTTCCGGCCGGTTCCAGTAGCCCGCCATTACGTGGGGACCGCGCACGTGCAGGATACCGATCTCGCCGACTGGCGTGGGCCGACCTTGCGCATCCAGCAGATACACCTCGGTGCCGGGAATGGCCTTGCCGACCGAACCCGGTTTGCTGTCGACCAGTTCGGGTTCCAGATAACTGACGCGTTTGCATTCGGTGAGGCCGTACATCTTGTAGATCAGCGCCTGCGGAAAGATCTCGCGCAGGCGCGTGGCTGAATCGTCCGCCAGGGCGGCGGCGGTATTGGTGACCCGCGTGACCCCGGCGAAGCACAGCGGTTCGCGCTTGTGCGCCGACAGCAACATCGCAAAGATCGTGGGCACGCCGGGGAATACGGTGACGCCATGCTCGCGCATGCGGGCAAACACCTGGGCCGGATAGGTGAACGAGCGCTCCAGCACCAGGCAGGCACCCAAGCTCACCGACATCAGCAACTGGTACAGCCCGTAATCGAACGCCAACGGCAGCGCGCACAGGATGCGGTCATCGCGAGCCAATCGCAGGTATTCGATCAGGCTGCCGGCCGCGAAACTCATCGATTGGTGCGTCTGCATGACGCCTTTCGGCTGGCCGGTACTGCCGGAGGTGTAGATCAGCGCAGCGAGGTCGAGGGGGATCGTGGCCGGGGCGACGTCCAGCGGTGGACTGTCGTGCAGCGCTGCGTCGAACGACGCGATGTACGCATGGGCAGGCAGGCTGCCCGAGCAGATCACCGGGAAGGCAAGGTCGCGATCCAGCAGCGGCAGGAATTCGCTTGCCAGATGTGCATCGCTGAGCAAAACCCGGGCTGCGCAGTCGTCGAGGATGAAGCCGAGCTTGTCGGACTTGGTCAGCGGGTTGACCAGCACGAATACGCCGCCGGCCAGCAGCACCGCAAAGATCGACACCACGCATGGCCAACCGTTGTCCATGTAGATCACCACCCGCTCGCCGCGCGTCACCCCGCGTTCGCGCAGGGCCATGGCCAGGCATCGGGCGCCGATCAGCAGTTCAGCGTAGCTGTGGGGCTGGCCCTCCACCACGACGGCGGTGTCGGCCGCACTGGCATCATCGGCCCCGTGCAGCAACAGGCCGTCATGCAACAGTCTCGGCACTCGCCCGGTCATACCGAGGACGAGGACACGGCCAATTGCATGCGTTCGACGAAACGCACCATATTGCCCACCGTATCGAAGTTCTCCGGCAAGAGTTCGCTGGCCTTGACCTCGATACCGAACTGCTCCTCCAGGAACAGCGCGAGTTCGAGCACACCGGTGGAGTCGATGATGCCGCGCTCCAGCAGCGAGACATCGTTTGGCAACGCCGCGTCGTCCCCGCTGAACAGCAGGTTTTCAAGGATGTAGCTCCGGATTCGGTGCTGGATATCGACGGTTTGATTCAACGGAAATCTCCTCGGGACGGATGGCCGGGGCACAGATCGCTATTTTGATCGTTCAGAGTAGCCCAATCAGGCCGGTTACGCCGGTTCACGCCCGGCAACAGACGGGCACAGGAACGCCTGGTCCAGCAGCATGGTGGAAAGGATGCCGACAAACGCCTGATTGTCTGCAAAGCCCACCACCCGACCACGACGGCACTTGTCGAACAGCCGGCCGACAGCCGCCGGGTCGAAGTAACCCGCGGCACGAATACGTTCGCTCCCAAGCAGGTCGCCCACATAATCCAGTGGCTCGCCGTCGAAAAAGAAGCTCGAGTGGTCCGGCGCGCGATAGGGTTGCTTGGTGCGCTGCAGGATCTCCGGCGGCAGCAGGCCGGCCAGGGCTCGGCGGAGCAGGTATTTCTCGGTCAGGCCGCGAATCTTCCAGCTGGGTGGCAAGCGGTTGCCGAACCCGATCACCCGATGGTCCAGGAATGGGAAGCGTCCCTCGACCGAATGGGCCATCGCGACCCGATCGCCCTGCATCGGCAGCAGATAGGCGGCCAGCAGCGACTTGGCCTCGACGTACTGGTCGCGCGCCAGCGGGCTCCACGACATGATCTGCGCTGGCAGTTGCTGTTCGTACCAGGCCAGCGGGTCCCAGTCGCCGACGCTGGCGCGCAGTGCCGGCGACAGGAAAGCCAGCGCCCGTTGCGAGGTTGCCCAGCGCGGCGCATGCGCGAAGATCGGGCGATCGATATGCTCCATACCGCGGCCGAAAAACGCCTGCGCCATGGCTTCGCTCCCGACCGGCGAGTTGTCCAGGTAGCCGTATAAACGCCCAAGTAGGCGGTGGCGAAAGCGCGATTGTGGCTGCCGGGCCCAGAAGCGGCGGATCTTGGCCTCCTTGAACAGGTCGTAGCCGGCGAACACCTCATCCGCACCCTCGCCAGTCAGCACCACCTTGTAACCTTGTTCGCGCACCTGCCCGGACAGCAGCAGCAATGGCGCGGCGGCGGTGCGCAGGACTGGCGCCTCGGTGTGCCGGATCAATCGCGGAAACGCCTCGCCGATGTCGCGCCGCGTACAGTTCACTGTGGTGTGCTCGGTGCCTAGGTAACGCACCATCTTCGCCTGATGCTCGCTTTCGTCGAATTCAGGCTCCTCGAACGCCAGCGAGAACGTACGTAGCGGTGTATCGGTGAAGCCGCGCGCCAGCGCCACGATCGCCGACGAGTCGAGACCACCACTGAGGTAGGCACCGACCGGCACATCGGCGCGCAATTGCAGGCGCACCGCATCGATCAGCAGCTCGCGCAGCTCGGCGGCGGCCTGTTCGACGGAACCGAAGGTCCGCCGCGCGGCAGCCATGCCCTGCTGCGCAGGTGACGGAAACTCCCAATCCCAATAGCGACGGAGGCTTTCGCGACCATCCGCCGCCACCGTCAGCAGGTGGCCGGCCGGCAGGCTGTGGATACCCTGGAACAGCGTGGTGGGGTCCACCGCACCCCAGAAATTCAACGCCTGTACCAGCCCCAGCGGATCCAGCCTGGCGCGGTCCGGCAGCACAGCGAGCAAGGCCTTGATCTCCGACCCGAACCAGAAGCGCCCGGCAGCGCGGACATGGAACAACGGCCGGATCCCGGCCCGGTCGCGCGCAAGCAGCAGGCGCCGTTGCGTGGCGTCCCACAACACGATGGCGAACTGACCATTCAGTCGCACCACGAAGTCGTCACCATACTGCTCGTACAGATGCACGATGACTTCCGTGTCGGAGCGGGTGTAGAAGCGGTGGCCAAGCCCCTCGAGCTGTGTTCGCAGTTCGATGTAATTGAAGATTTCGCCGTTGAACACCGTCCACACATCGCCGCGCTCGTTGTGGATCGGCTGTTCGCCGGTCGCCAGGTCGATGACCGCCAGCCGTGCATGCGCCAAGCCGACGCCAGGCTCGACGTGGAATCCGTAGCCATCCGGGCCGCGGTGATGCAAGGTCTGAATCATCCGCTCGAGCGTGGCCCGGGCTGCCTCAGGTACTTCCGCTGCACCAAAAAAACCTGCCACTCCGCACATGCTGGATGGTTCTCCCTGGTCTCCAGAGTCACGATGTCTTGATGCGCCGCGGCGAATCCGCCATCTCCCATACGCCCCTTGCGCCGGTCGCGTACAGCGACGCGCCGACCTTGTCGCGTGGCAACTGGCCTCGGCGAGCGAGCCACGGCCCAGCGTCATCGTACGCCATCCCGCGACTTCGCCGCTGAAGCGAATCGACTCCCGCGCATGGTTGATGCCGGCCTTTTTCGATAAACATGAGGCAGTTGCACCTGAGAGGCTGGAATTGCCCCAGGGCGAAGTGGAGCTGGCGGACAGCCCGTCGAATAGCGGCCAGCGGCAGCTGGACGCGCCGTCTCCACTACCAGGTAGAGCGCGGCCAATCTGAACCGTCGCCGTGCCGGATGAGGCGGCGGTGGCCGCCGCGATTGACCGCCTGCCGTACCGCCGGGATCATGCGCGGATGCCTGTCCTGCGCCGCGCCCTCGTCCTTGTGCTGCTCTGTTTCGGCAGCCTCGCCCTGTATGCCCAGGACGGGGACACCGTGCCGGCTTCCGCCTTGTCTGCCGCAACCCCGGCGCAAGCACTCGATCAACTGGACAACCACCTCGATTCGCTCAAGGCCGCGCTGAAGGGCAAGCAGCCAACGGCACCGCTGGCTGACTTGCGCAACGCTGCACTGGGTGTGCAGGACCAGGCGCGCCAACTGGCCGGCAGCCTGACTCCACAGATGGCCGCGCTACAGGCGCAACTCGCCGTATTGGGTCCATCGCCGGACAAGGGAGCACCGCCGGAAGCGGCGGCAGTTGCCGCCCAGCGGCGGCAGCTCGACAAGGCCCAGGCCGCTCTGGACGCCCAGATCAAACAGGCCCAACTGCTCAGCCAGAGCGCGTTGCAACTGGCGGCACAACTCACCGGCCTGCGCAACGACGAGTTCCAGGCACGTCTTGCCTCGCGCACGGCCACACCATTCAGTCGTACATTCTGGGCCGATCCGGCGCGGGCCTTCCCGGACGACATGGTGCGGCTGAATCGCCTCGGTGCCCGCAGTGCCGACGCCTGGCGCGCAGCATGGCAGCCGCCGAACCGACGGCCGTTGTTGCTGTGCCTGATCGGCGCGGCCTTGCTGCTTGGCGTTGGCCGCTGGCTGTTGGACAGTCTGTTGCTGCGGTTGGCGACACGGCACGTACCGGACGGCCACCTGCGTCGCAGTGCAATGGCGGTGGCGGTGGCGCTGACCGCCGTGTTCACTACCGGCCTGGCTGCGCAACTGGTGTATCTGGGGCTGAACTGGAACGATATTCTCGACCCGGAGCTCGATGCATTGGCCAGGGCCGTGGTGCGACTCGTGCTGTTCGCGGCGTATATCACCGGCCTTGGTCGGGCACTGCTATCCGCGCGCAGGCCCTCGTGGCGCCTGCCGGCGCTGTCGGACCTGGCAGCGCAGCGGCTGCGGCCGTTCCCGTGGCTCCTCGGCGCTGCCGCCTTGCTGTTCGGCCTTATCGAGCGAGTCAGCCGCACGATCGGCTCCAGCCTGCCCGCCACCGTGGCCACCCGCGGCCTGATGGCGCTGGTGATCGGCGGCCTGATCGGCGCGGCCTGGTTACGCCTGCGCCGTGCGCGACGGCAGCAAACGGCCGATGGCGTGGTGGAACATCGCCCGCTGTGGATGGGCCTACTTGGCGTGACCGCCTTGTTCGGCGTCGTACTCAGCTGGCTGGGTGTGGCCACAGGCTACATCGCCCTGGCGTTCTTCGTGGCCGTACAGATGTTGTGGGTTGGTGTGACCGTGGCCAGCGCCTATCTGCTGTTCCACCTGGTGAACGACCTGATCCAGACCTTGCTGTCGCCGCGCGGACGCAGCGGCCAGCAGTTGCAGGCCACCTTCGAATTGTCGCCACATGCACTGGATCAGACCGCCACCCTGCTCTCCGGGGTCAGCCGGGTATTGCTGACCCTGCTGGCGCTGGCCACCGTGCTGACCCCGTTCGGCGCCGGTCCCAGCGACTTGCTGACCAGTGCCAGCCGAAGCTTCAGTGGCCTGAAGCTCGGTGAGCTGCCGATCGACCCGAGCAGTATCTTCAGCGCCTTGCTGGTACTGCTGCTCGGCGCCTTCCTCCTGCGCACGCTCAAGCGCTGGCTGCGTGAGCAACTGTTGCCAAAGTCCACGATGGAACCGGGCATGCAGGACTCCATTGTTACCCTGCTCGGTTACCTCGGCGGCCTGCTGGTGCTGGTGCTGACCCTGGCCGCGCTGCACGTGAACCTGACCAGCATCACCTGGATCGTCAGCGCGCTGTCGGTCGGCATCGGTTTCGGTCTGCAGGCGATCGTGCAGAACTTCATCTCGGGGCTGATTCTGCTGGTCGAGCGACCGGTGAAGGTCGGCGACTGGGTCAGCCTGGGCACGGTCGAGGGCGACATCCGCCGGATCAACGTGCGCGCCACCGAGATCCAGCTGTGGGATCGCTCCACCGTGATCGTGCCGAACTCGCAGCTGATCACCGAGAACGTGCGCAACGTGACCCAATCAAACTCCCTCGGCCGCGTTCAGATCAAGCTGCCGATGCCGCTGGACACCAATCCACGCAAAGTGCACGACCTGGTGCTGGAGACGCTCAACGCACACCCGGCCACGCTCGCCACGCCCGCCTCCTTCGTGCGCCTGGAGAACCTCGATGCCGGCTCGATGACGTTCAACTGCGTGGCCTACGTCAACAGTGCGCGTGAAGCCAGTGGAGTGAAGAGCGAGCTGCTGTTCGAGATCCTCGAACGCCTACGCGTGGCACGCCTGCCACTGATCCGCACCCAGCAGATCCGCACCCTACCGCCGCTGGCCGAAGACGACGAACACACTGGCTGAGCCTGCGTGAGAGACTGCGGATCTGCTGGGTGCGGATCAACGGCGCGCGCGTCGCAGGCGAACCATCCGCCACTGGATTGAGCGACAGAAACTTACCTCAGGCAAATGTTTCCGCCATGAGCGCATCGAACCACTTGTTCATCTGCTCGAAGTTTTTCTGCGTCCATCCGTTCGATGCGGCCGAGGCTTCGGCCACCGGTTTCATGACGCGGGCGGCCGGGTCATATTGGAACACCGCTGTCATCCAGCCCGCCTCGCTGCGTGTAATGGTGGAGTAGCAGGCCGAATTGGTCACGGGGGCGGGATCAGGTTCGCGTCCCGCAAAGATACGCGTCAACGCATCGGCGCAGACTTTGGCCTGCTGGTTGGCCATCTGGCCGGCCAGTGGCTGTGTCGTTGCGCACGAATCACCGATCACGTGCAGCTTCGGCGCGGCGGAACTGGCGTAGCTGAGAACGTCGACCGGCGCAAACCGCGCCTGCGCATCGGTCGCCAGCCCGGCGTTTGCGACCAGTGCGGCCGCGCGTTGGCGCGGGATCAAATTCACGACGTCGGCGCGAACCGGACCGCTGCTGGTCGCCAGCGTCATTTTCTTTGTATCGACCGAGGTGATATCGACCCCTTTTCGATATTCGATGATGCCGCCATAGAGTTCGCCGAAGGCCCTCTGGAAGTTTTCCTTCTCCGCTGCAATGTCCGGATTGGCATCGAGCAGAATCAGCTTGGCGCGCGGTTTGTTCGTCTTCAACCAATCCGCGACCAGGCAGGCGCGCTCGTACGGCCCGGGCGGGCAGCGATAAGGCATTTTCGGCACCGTGATGGCGACGACGCCGCCGTCCGGCAGTGCCGCCAGTTGTTGCGCGAGCAGGGTTGTTTGCGGCCCGGCCAGCCAGGCGTGCGGCATCCGGCTGGCATCGTCCAGGCCGGGTACAGAGTCGAAGCCGATACCGGGCGCCAGGATGATGCGATCCGCGGTGAGCCGCTTGCCCGACGCCAGCCTGACCGAGGTGGTGATGGGATCGACTTCGACCACATCGTCGATGATCACCTGCACACCATAGCGGCTTTGCAACGCGTCATATCCATAGGCCAGTCCGGATAACGTTCGCTGGCCGGTGAGCACCAGGTTGCTCATGATGCTGGAGGTGTACGTAGCCTGGCGCTCGATCAGCGTGACCTCGACCGCATCACCCCACAGGCGCAGGTACTTCGCCACGGTGGCGCCTGCCATCCCGCCGCCAACGACCAGCACGCGGGCCTTCGGCGAGCGGGGCGCCGCCACGGCCATGCCACTGGAAAGGGCAGCAGCCAAACCCGCCGCGGCCCGGAGAAACGAGCGTCTATCCATGGTTGAAACCCTTCAACGTTGCTGTTGCGAAAGCCATTGGCTGAGTTCGCGTAATTGCGCGTCGCTGTAACCCATGGCATGGCGCGCCATGATGCCGTCGCCTTCTTCGCCCGACTGGTATTCCTTCATTTCCTTGAACAGCTTGCGTGCCGATTTGCCCGCGAGCTCGTCGAATCCGGGACCATTTCCATTGGTGCCGTGGCATTGGAAACAGTTGGAGGCCAGCAACCGCCCGGGTGAGCTGACCGGCGTCTGCGCGAAGGCGGCCTGACTCACAGCAAGTGTCGCCGCTGCGATCAGCGCCAGGAGGGTTGGATGTGACGAAGCCATGATGTGTGTCCCTTGCATTGCCATGACGCAGCGAGCTGGTGGCGGCCGACGCCAGGCCTCTCTGTCGCTCGTCGCTCAGTCGTCCTTGTCTTCGGTTGACTGCCGGGTCTGCTGCCTGGTGTCCTGCTGTTGCTGAATTTGTTGCTCCGTTCCAGCGTTCCTTTGTTGCTGCCCGGTCTGTTGCATGGTGCTCTGGCGCACCCCGGCATCGGCACCCTGGCCCATCCCCCTGTCCTGCCCCATACCGCCGCCGGGTCCCGCGCCGCCGCTCTGTGGCGGCATATCCGGCAAGCTCACACCACGCTCGGTAGCGCGTATCTGCATTTGCTCATGATGCTGGTTGCGGAAGGTTTCCCGCTCCTGATTGGTGTTCAGGCTGCGCATCTGTTCGCGATAAGTGTTGCGTTCGGCGGATGTCATCAATTCCGAACCGTAGATCGTGTCGCGACTCTTCAGCTGATCTGTGCTGCGTGACTGATCTGTGCCACGCGGTTGATTTGTGCCACGTGGCGGCTGGGAGGTCGGTGCAGAACGGCTACCTCGTTGCGCGTTGCCGCCGCCACTTTGGTAGGCCCACGCGGGGACAGCGCTCATGAACGACAAAGAGACAGTCAGCGCGAGAGCGTGATTGATTCGCATGAAGATATCCCCGATTCAAGGTGACACCTCGTAAATCCCTGCCGAACCATCATATGCGCCAGTCGCGAGTACTTTTTGACTGAGGTCAATAACGGCGGTCAAAGATCCGGAAACTTGCGATCGCACTGGCGGCCGCGGCGATCCGGCCTTGAGCTGCACCATAGGCAACGCAGCGAGGCTTGCAGTGGGCCGATGGTGAAATCGATATGCGGGCTGATGCCGGAGGGCACAGAGGCCAATCGGGATCTCGCCGCTCCAAACCGGACCAGGTGTGCGCGGGTTTCAGCCCGCCGTGCGAGATCAAGGCGCTTACCCGTGACGGGTGCAGCCAGTCGTCACAGCCAGGCGTATCGGGCGGCGCCAAGCCGACTCGCCGCCAGTACCACAAAGATCAAAACTCGATACTGAGCGCTACCGAACCGAAGTCGTGGCCGCCACGCTGCCCCTCGAACTCGCGCGTGCGCCAGACCCGCATCAGCGCCAGCCGAACACCGTGGCCGTGGGTCAGCCATTGACTGCTGATGCCCGTGGCCGCCTGCGCGACCCAGGGGCGGCGGGTGACACTGTGGCTCGAGCGAAACAGGTTGCCGTCGAGGGAGAAGTCCCAGGCCACCATCTTGACCTCGAAGTTGACGAACACGTGGGTACCCGGTCGGGGCGCTCGCTTCGACTGCGGCTCGCCGGTACGCAACCCGGATGCTGCCGATGGAGGGCGATTCTCGGTACCGGGGCGTATCGGATAACTGCCGAAGTCATTGGGCAGATTCCAGCCCGTACGCAGTTCGATCCCGGCGCTGGCAGCCGTCTCGATGTTGCCAACCCGCAAGGCGTAACTGCCGATCATGTCGCTGCCCCACCCTGGCTGCACCGCACCCATGCCGACGTAGGGTCTGAACTTGCGCTCCATGGCAATCTGGAACGCCGGCTCGTTGTGCAACTGATTGTCCCAGCCTCGAAAGCGATCGATGCCACGCATGTCGTGCACCAGGTTCTGCGATTGCTCGGCCAGCGACAGGGGGCCGATCACGCCCAGGGTCAGCTCGCGAGTATCGAGCATCTCGTAACCGCCACCTTGCGGATGGATGCGGCGGTTCCAGGCCAGACCCATGTAGAGCAATCCCGCATATGGGCGATCGTCGCGAATCAGGTCTGTCCTGGTTTTATCCTCCGGCGTATACATGGACTGGCCAAAGCGAGCCACCACGTTCTGTGTATTCGCGGGATCATCGGCATCGGCCCAGAAACCCGGGTTCATGAACTTGATGAACTGTGCATGCAGTCGAACCGGCGCCGGGAGACACTCGGGACGCAGCCTGCCGGGAATGTCCTGCGACACCAGGGTAAGCGCCACGCCGTTCGTGTAGTTCTGGTCGGTGCCGGTAAACAGATCGTTTTCCAGCCTCATCGTGCCTCCGCGCCAGTGCAGCGTTTCCTCCGGTGCACACCCGCCGCCCGTGTCCGCCCGTAGCTCCATGGCCGGCATGAACACAAGGGCACCCATCGCCAGCACACCGTGTGCGATGACCTGCCTTGCATTGCGCCTGGATAGGCGCAAACGATCCCCTTGCGCGTTCATCACGGGTCCGTATCGGGTGGCCTGCCATCGTAGAAGGCTTCCAGCGTCGAGACGATCTCTTTCGCCGTGTCGACCACGGTGAACAGCTTTGTGTCCGCCGCAGCGATGAAACCCTGGTCGACGAGATAGTCGAAATCGACGACGCGCTGCCAGAATTCCTTGCCGACCAGCACGATGGGCATGGGTGCGACCTTGCCGGTCTGTACCAGCGTCAACACCTCGAACAGTTCGTCAAACGTGCCGTAGCCACCAGGGAAGGCAACCAGCGCCTTCGCGCGCAGCAGAAAGTGCATCTTGCGCAAGGCAAAATAGTGAAAGCGGAAAGCCAGTTCGGGCGTGATGTAGGGATTGGGCGCCTGTTCGTGCGGCAGTGTGATGTTCAACCCGATCGAACGCGCACCGGCCTCGAAAGCGCCTCGATTGGCCGCTTCCATGATGCCGGGGCCGCCGCCGGTGATGACCACGAAGTCGCGGCGTCCCTCCTGCTGGAAGCGGGTGGACACGATGTGGGCGAAGCGGCGCGCCTCTTCGTACAGGCGCGCCTGGGACCGTGCGCGAGTTTGCATCGATGCGCCTTCGCTTCCGGCTGGATCGGTCGGCACCGCGACGTCCTCGGGGGCGTGGATACGTGCGCTGCCGAACACGACGACGGTCGAACGGATCCCTTGCGCACGCAGTTCGTGTTCCGGTTTGAGCAGTTCCAGTTGCAGGCGTAGCGGACGCAGATCATCCTGGGCAAGAAACTCGAGGTCATCCTGTGCAAGCCGGTAGGCTGGTCCATTGACGATTGTTTCCTGCAATCGTTGACGCTGGTCGGGGTCGATCATGTCGGTGCTCCACTGCTGCAGTCGGGCCGCTGCACGCTCGCCCCCGGCTCGAGGTTGGTCAAAATGCGCGGCGCAAGCCGGTACGGCGTGCGCCGCGCGACAAGAACACGCCGAGAAGGATGTCGGGACAGGGTCTCACGGGTCGCCATACAACGCGCGCGCTGACGGCGGGAGGGAGGAGCCGCAGTCGCCAGGTCTGGCCGCGCAGCGTCGTATGGCGGCCCCTGAAACCCAGTCCGATCGGTGACACGCAGGGAATGCCGTTGCATGAATGATTGTCTCGCCTCGTCACGCACCGATATGCCCTTGGTCTTTTACCCAACGTTCTTGCTTGTGAGCGGCCGAGCCACTCGCATCCGCTGCAGAGAGATGTGCGTCCCAGCCCCCACCCAGTGCCTCGAACACGACACCCGGATCGATGGTGGTGGAGGTGTCGGCGGCATCTTCGGCATCGCGCAGGGCACGTTCTCCGGTCCGCAGCTCGGCAAGTGCGACGTCATCGGCCTTGAAACGCGCTTGCATGGGGGCATAACCGCGGCGCGCGGCTTCCACGCTTGCCACGAAATCAATGTCCTCAGGCGCAAAGCGAGAGGAATCGCCCTGCTTGATGGTGCCAAGCAGCGCATCGCGTTCGCCATCGGATTCCGGCTCAGCAGACACGGCAAGGCCTCGCTTTGCGCTCACACCTGTCCTCCTGGAACAATCGGACGCATCATGGCGGCCACCACGGCGAACCAGGCCATCGCAACAACCATGGAAATCCCTCCAACGAGTACCAGCGCCGGCGGCACACCGAACGCCACTTCGGTGAGTATTCCGAGTGGCATCAGCATGCCGGCCAGCGTCAGCCACGAGATCCATTTCGCAGAGAACGCGCTGATCGGAAGCCGCAGCAACAGGTAGCCCACGACGATGTTGATGAATGCGAACAGATTACCGTGCACATGCGCCAAACGTGATTCAAAATGCTTGCCGACGGCATATTCCGCGACCCATTGCTCCTTGCCAGGCGCGAAGTCGCGCAAGTAGATCAGGATAAAACCGTAAACCATGAACCCGGCGAGAAACAGGAAACCCGTTGCGATGTTCTTCTTGCCTTTCATGTGATTCTCCTTATCGGACTGGTCAATCGAACACATTGATGGTGACCGGCACTCCTAACGGCAGACGTTGGCCAGTGCCGGGCACCGGCACCGCCCGGCTGCGGTCGGCTCGCAGGTGTTTCGGCAAAGGCGGACGCCGCTGTCTCCTCACCGTGCACCACGAACATCTGGCTTGGTGGCCGCCGGAAGCCCACCGTCCAGGTGAGCTGCGCCCGCTGGTCGGTATGGAGCGAGGGGTTCCCACAATATGGATCACCATGCGCACACGCGTCAGGCTCAGCTTGTTCAAATCATAGTCAGATTCCGTGCCGATGTTCGGCCAAAGCCAGTGCAGCGTGCGTCTCGCGACAAGAACACATCGAGAAACAGCCGGGACAGGGTCTCACGGGTCGCCATACGACGCGCGCGCTGACGGCGGGAGGGAGGAGCCGCAATCGTCAGGTCTGGCCGCGCCACGTCGTATGGCGGCCCCTGAAACCCATTCTGGTCGGTGACGCGCAGGGAATGCCGTTGCATGGGTGGTTGTCTCGCCTCGTCACACACCGGTATGCCCCTGGTTTTTTACTGAAGGTTCTTGCTTGTGAGCGGCCGAGCCATCCTCCGCATCGGCCGTCGAATGGGGAGCCTCCCAGCCCCCGCCCAGTGCCTTGAACAAGGCGACCAGATCGATGGCGGTGGAGGTGTGGGTGGTGACGTAGGCATCCTCGGCATCGCGCAGGACGCGTTCTTCGGTCAGCAGATCGGCAAGCGCGACATCACCGGCCTTGAAGCGCGCTTGCATGTGGGTGTAACTGCGTCGCGCGGCTTCCACGGACGCACTCTGGCGCTGTACGGCATCCAAGCCAAGCTTGTAGTCGCTCAGCGCGCGTTCCGCATCGCCCAGCGCCCCCAATACGGCGTTCTCGTAGGCAAGTGCGGCCTGCTCCTCCCGCGCCTTGCTGGCACGGATCTCCGCACGTACCCGACCGCCGTCGAACACACGCCAGGAGATCAGCGGCATGATCGAAAAGGTCTGGCTGGAGGACTTGAACAGGTCGCCCGAATCCAGCGACTCAAAGCCGCCGCCGGCGCCGATCGAGAGCTTCGGGAACAGCTCCGCGGTAGCCACGCCGATATCGGCGGTGCGCGCGGCAAGACGGCGCTCAGCTGCACGTATGTCGGGCCGGCGGCGCAGTATGTCAGCGCGTTCGCCCACCGGTATCGGGGCCAGCAAGATCTCGGGCGCGGTGGTGTCGAGCAGAGCCAGCTCGCGTCCCGGGGGCGCACCAAGCAACACGCCAAGACCCAGTGCTGCGGCACGCAAGCGTGCGTGGATCCCAGGCAGCGCCGCGGCAGCGGCGGCAAGCCGTGCTTCGGCGGCGTCGACGTCGGTCTGCGCCGCGTCGCCGACATCGAATCGCCGGTTGACCAGATCGAGCGTCTGCTGCAGGGTCTGCACCGAGGCTTCACGCGCGGCCAGCTCGCGCTGGGCGCCTCGAAGCGTGAGATAGCTGCGCGCGACTTCGGCGGCGACGCTGATGCGTATGCCTTCCGCATCGGCCTGCGCGGCCTGCACGCTGGCCTCGGCACTTTCTACGGCGCGCCGGGTCGCACCGAACAGGTCGATTTCCCATGCCGCGTCGAAGCCAACATCGTGGATCGTCTGGTCACGATCAAGTCCGGGAATGTTGTCGATCGGTAGCGGTCCGTTTCTGCTCTGTCCGCGCCGCGTCACGCTGCCGCTGGTATCGACGGTTGGCGCGTAGTCGCCGACGGCGCGGTCGCGCAGTGCGCGTTCCTCGCGGATGCGTGCCTGCGCCTGGCGCAGGTCGAGGTTGTCGGACAGCGCCGCGGCGACCAGTCGATCCAGGGTTGGATCGCCCAGCGATGTCCACCAGGTCGACAAGTTGACCTGCGCTTGTGCGGCATCGGCGGGCTGCGTCCAGCCGCTGCCCGTATCAACCGACGGTGGCTTGCGGTAGTCGGGGCCGACGGCGCAGGCGCCGAGCAGCAGCACGCTGAGCGCGGTGACCGCGGTACCTGCGATGCGGGGTCGAGTATTCGATGAACGTATCATGATAAATCCTTCATGGCATTTTGAGCGCGGATCACTGCAGGCGACTGCGAACCAGTAACGTCGCCATCGTCAGCGTGACCAGTGCGGTCGCGGCCAGCGGCCAGGTGTTGGCGAGAATGTCGGAAGGCGGCAAGGCCTTGAGGAAGGTGCCATCGACGATAATCAGGAAGTGCGTGAGCGGAATCAGCTGCGCCGCCCACTGCAGCACCTCCGGCATGTTTTCCACCGGCGTGGCGAAACCCGACATCAGCACGGCCGGCACGCCGACCGCGAACGTTCCGAGGATGGCCTGCTGCTGCGTCGCGGAGACCGAGGAGATCATCAGGCCGATGCCCACCACCGACAGGATGAACAGCAGCAGGCTCGGCAGCAGCAGCCAGAATGAGCCGGTGAAGGGAATGCCGAATGCGAACGCTCCCGCCGCGATCATCGCCAGCCCCAGCGCGGCGCCGATCGCGAGTGCCGGCACGGTTTTGGCCACAATGATTTCCAGGGTGGTGGTTGGCGACACCAGCAACTGGTCGAAGGTGCCCAGCTCGCGTTCGCGGGCAATCGACAGCGCGGTGATCATCAGCGCGCTGAAGAACACCAGGATGCCCGACAAGCCCGGCACCACGAACCAGCGGTAGATCAGATTGGGATTGAACCAGTTGCGCACGACGATCGGGGAGGCATCCTGCGCATTCCGCCTGGCGTCGGCGCCGACATCCGCCGCGATGGCGTTGAGATAGCCGACTGTGATCTGGCCGGCGTTGCTGCGTCGGCCGTCGACGATGACTTGCGCGGTACCGGTTCCTCCGGCGGCAATATTGCGTGAAAAGTCCGACGGGAAATCGATTCCGGCAATCACCTGGCCCCGGTCGATCATCGAGCGCAGCTCACCGGGACTCTGCACGGTAAACACCTTGCTGACGAACTCGGCCTCACCCACGCGAGCCTCCATTTCGTACGACCAATGGCCAGCGTCATGGTTGTAGACGGCTATGTTCGCGTTGCGCACTTCCAGGGTGGTGGCAAAAGCAAACACCAGCAGTTGGATCAGTGGCGGTGCGAACACCACCAGGCGGCTGCGCGGGTCGCGCAGGGTGCTGAAGAACTCCTTGATGATCTGCGCGCGCAGGCGGGCGTTGGCGAATGTGTGGAAGAAGTTCGGCATCGCTCAGGCCTCCAGATTCTTGCGCGTCTTGCGCTTGGCGATGATGAAAAAGAACACGCCAATCGCCGCCATCGCCGCCAGATTCGGCCAGAACACCGCCCAGACATCGCCCGCCAGGAACACGGTTTGCAGCGAGGTGACGAAGTAGCGCGCCGGTATCAGATAGGTGATGGCCTGGATCCACGTCGGCATCGCGTCGATCTCGAACAGGAAGCCGGAGAGCAGGAACGACGGCAGGAAGCCGGAAAACAACGCGATTTGCGAGGCAAGGAACTGGTTCTTGGTGACCGCCGAGATCAACAAGCCCTGGCCAAGCGCGGGAATCAGGAACACCGCCGACAGGAGCATCAGCGCCAGCAGCGAGCCGCGCAACGGCACGTCGAACACGAAGATCGCAAGCACCGCAGAGCCTAATGTCGCGATCATGCCCAAGACGAAATAAGGCATCAGTTTGCCGATCAGGATCTCCACCACCGACGCCGGTGTCGACAGGACTGCCTCCATCGTCCCGCGCTCCCATTCGCGCGCAACCACCAGCGCGGTGAGCATGGTGCCGATGATCGTCATCACGATCGCGATCGCGCCAGGTACCAGCGAACGGCGGCTTTCGAGTTCGGGGTTGAACCAGTAGCGCGGTTCCAGCTCGATCGCCGCTGTCGGCGCGCCGCCAGTACGACCGGCGCCCCAGTTCTGCACCACGCCTTGCGCATAGTTGGCGACATAATTGGCCGTGTTCGGCTGCGAACCGTCGGTGATCACCTGTACCAGTGGTTGTGATACCTGGGACGCCAGGCGGCTGTCGAAATCCTGGGGAATCACCACGAAGCCGCGCAACTTGCCGGACACCACCTGATCGGTGACCTCGCGGCGATCGCGCGCGGGCGTCACCGCGAGGTAAGTAGTGCCCGCGAATGCGGCGGCGAGTGATTGGGCGGAAGGGGAATCGGATTCCAGCACCACGCCGGTACGCACCTCGCTCACGTCCAGCGACACCGCATAGGCAAACAGGAACAGCAGCACCACCGGCAGCACGAAGGCGATCAGGACCGTGGACGGATCACGCATCGCCTGCAGGCTTTCCTTGCGGACCAGTGCGAACAGACGCCGCCAGTCGAACTTGTGGCTGGCCTGTTCCCGGTCAGCCTGTGCCTGAGGCGTTTCGCCTGAGCGAATGTCGATAGTTTCACTGTTCATGCCGCCGCCTTGGCGTCCGCGCGCGCCTCGTCTTCCATATCCGCCGACTCGACCAGATGGATAAAGGCGTCCTCCATCGTCGGATCGGGATGCTTGTCGCTCCTGGAAGCGCGCTTGAGCGCGTCAGGTGTGTCGAGGGCGATCAGCTTCGCGCGGTACATCAGTGCCACGCGGTCGCAGTACTCGGCCTCGTCCATGAAATGGGTGGTCACCATCACCGTCACACCCTTGCGGGCCAGACCGTTGATGTGGGTCCAGAACTCGCGCCGGGTGATCGGATCGACACCGGAGGTCGGTTCGTCCAGGAACAACACCGGCGGGCGGTGCATCAGCGAGCAAGCCAGGGCCAGGCGCTGCTTGAAGCCCAACGGCAGCGAGTCAGGCGAGGTGGTGAGGTATTGCTTCAGGTCGAAAGTCTCGACCATCTCGTCGATGCGCTCGCGCCGGTTGGCGCCTTCCAGCCCGTAGACGCCGGCGGAGAATTCCAGGTTCTGCTTTACCGTCAGCAAGCCGTACAGGGAGAACTTCTGCGCCATGTAGCCGAGTTGGCTCTTGGCCTCGCCGGTGGCGCGACGCAGATCGAGTCCGACCACGTGTGCCTCGCCTGCCGTCGGTTTCAGCAACCCGCAAAGCATCTTGAAGGTCGTCGACTTGCCAGCGCCGTTGGGCCCGAGCAGTCCGAAGATCTCGCCCCTCTGGACCTCGAAGCTGACGTTGTCGGTGGCGGTGAAATCACCGAAGCGCTTGGTCAGATCCTTGCAGGACACCGCGATGTCCGAATCAAGCTTGACCTCGTCCATGCGTTCGGCCAGGGCCGACGTGCCGCCCGGGCCGCCGCCGAGCAGATCGATGAATGAGTCCTCGAAGCGCGCCTGCACCGGCTCGAGTTCCGCCCCGACCTCGTCGGCCAGTGCTTGAACCTCTTCGCGCCCGGCGTCCTTGCGCAATACCACGCGCACGGCATCGCCCTGGATCACGCCGTCACCGACGGAGTCGAGATTCAATACCCGCGACAACACGGCGCGGCGCTCGTTGCTGACTCCAGTCAAGCGGAAACTGCGCTGCTTGAGGCGATCGGTGAGCTCCTGCGGCGGGCCGTCGAACTCGAGTTTGCCTTCGTTGAGCAGCAGCACGCTCTCGCAGCGCTCGGCCTCGTCGAGGTAGGCGGTCGACCAGACCACGGCCATGCCGTCGTCGGTGAGCTCCTGCACCATGCGCCACAGATCCTGCCGACTGACCGGATCGACGCCAACGCCGGGCTCGTCCAGCAGCAGCACTTCGGGTTTCGCCATCAGCGCGCAGGCCAGTCCCAGCTTCTGCTTCATGCCACCGGAGAGCTTGCCGGCAAGGCGCTTGGTGAACGGGCCAAGCCGGGTGAAATCGAGCAGGCTGTCGAAGATGGCGGTGTTTTGATCGGCGTCCATGCCGCGCAGCTGCGCGTACAGGCGCATGTTCTCCATCACCGACAGGTCTTCGTAGAGGCCGAAGCGCTGCGGCATGTAGCCGCTGACGATGTGGATGGCGTCATTGTCGTTGACCACGTCGAAGCCGGCCAGCGTGACACTGCCGCCGTTGGGCACCAGCAGTCCGGTCATGATCCGCATCAGCGTGGTCTTGCCGGCGCCGTCAGGTCCGACCAGGCCGGTAAGGCGGCCGTAGCGGATCTTGGCACTGAAGCCGCGCAGGGCCTGGACCTCGCCGAAGTGCTTGGCGACGCTGTCGATGACGACGGCGACAGCGTCCTTGCCGCGCTCGCGTGGCGTGTCAATGGCGGTATGCGCACTCATCTCATTTACCTTGAGCACGCTTGGCCTCGGTCCGAGCGGTGTCGACATCGACCGTTACCGGCATGCCCTGACGCAGACCATCGTCGTCATCGGTAATGACCAGGCGCAGCCGGTAGACCAAGTCGGTGCGCAAGTCGGTGGTCTCCACCGTCTTTGGGGTGAATTCCGCGCGTGGCGAGATGAAACCGACCTGACCGTGATAGACCTTGTCGGAGGAATCGGTGTGCACCCGCACCGGCACGCCCGGTGCGATGCGGCCGAGGCCGGACTCGCTGACATAGGCGCGCACGTAGACCGGATCACGCAGGCTCAACGTATATACGGGCGTGTTGCTCGCCACCATGCTGCCCGGCTCGCGCACCCGTGCAATCACGATGCCGTCACTGGGTGCTGCAAGTTCAGTGTCTGCCAGCGCAGTGCGTGCCTGCGCCAATGCTGCCTCGGCCGAAGCCACCCGCGCCACGCCGGCTGCGATGTCCTCGCTGCGGAATCCATCCTTGGACAGCGACAGCGCCGCCTTGGCCGAAGCCAGGTCGGCCGCAGCCTGGTCGCGCGTAGCCCGTGCGGCGTCGACGGTCCGTTGGCTGCTGGCGCCCGATTCGAGCAGGGTATTCTGACGCTTGAAGTTGCGCTCGGCTTCGCGAGAGGCTGCCTGGGTCTGGCTCACGCGTTCCTGTGCCTGGGCAATCTCCTGGGGTCGGTTGCCACTGCGCAGCTTGTCCAGGTCAGCCTGCGCCGCCTGGAGTTCGGCCTGTGCCGCGGCCAGCTTCTCGCGATAAGGCTGGGCGTCCAGCCGGGCCATCACGGTGCCGGCGGTGACGGCGTCGCCCTCATCGAGAGCCATGCTCTCCATGCGTCCGGGTTGCCGGAAAGAGAGTTCCACCTCACGGATGTCGACGTTTCCATACAGGCGCAGCGCGTCTGGATTGCCGCGGTCATGCATCAGCCAGAACAGCGACAGGCCGCCGGCGGCGATCACGACGACGGCGAGCGCTATCCAGCGAATCTTGCCAGTGAGGATGCTCGGAGTTTTCATCATTGGATTTCCGTTTGGGACGATTGCTTGACCTTGGTCGGAAAACGACCGTGGTCGAGAAGCCAGGTTGGACGAATGACGCGCGTTTGTGTCCGGGCGCGTCGGCCCTTGCCCTGATGGCACGAACCGGCCGGCATAAGGTGGGAGTCGACGGTCACAACCATCGATCTTCGGACGGGAGCTGGCTGCGGGGAGAGGTCATCAGCAGGTCGCTTAGTAAGTAAGCAATTACTATCTTAATCCACAAAACAGGATTTGCAAGTGGCTCGCTGACACAATCGACAGACTGACCGAACACTTGAGTGTCAACCCGTCCACCTCGAAGCGTGTGCCCTACCCGCGCACAGCTCAGGATTCGTGCGGCTGCCATTGCCACTTCCGGATTTCGGGCAGGTCCTCGCCGTGCTCGACGATGTACCGCGCATGCGCCGCGAGCTTTTCCACCATCGCCTCGCGTACCGGCGCCGCATCCTGTGCGAGCCCCGGCACACGGTCGATGACATCCAGCACCAGGTGATATCGATCGAGGTCGTTGCGTACCGTCATGTCGAACGGCGTGGTGGTCGTGCCCTCCTCGTGGTAACCATGCACATGGAAGTTGTCGTGATTGGTGCGCCGGTAGGTCAGTCGGTGGATCAGCGTCGGATAGCCGTGGTAGGCGAAGATCACGGGCCGGTCGACCGTGAACATCGCGTCGAAGGCCGTATCGTCCAGCCCGCGTGGATGCTGGCTGGGCGGCTGCAACTTCATCAGGTTGACCACGTTGACGACGCGCACGCGCAGCCTGGGCAGGTGCTGGCGCAGCAGCTCCTCGGCCGCCATGGTTTCCAGGGTGGGTACGTCGCCGCAGCACGCCAGCACCACGTCGGGTTCCGCGCCGCCGTCGCTGCTGGCCCATGACCATGTGCCCAGGCCCGCAGCGCAGTGTGCTGCGGCGGCATCCATGTCCAGCCACTGCGGCGAGGGCTGCTTGCCGGCGACGACGACATTGACGTAATCGCGACTGCGCAGGCAATGGTCGGTCACCGACAGCAGCGTGTTGGCATCCGGCGGCAGGTAGATACGAATGACCTCGGCCTTCTTGTTGACCACATGATCGATGAAACCCGGGTCCTGGTGGCTGAAGCCGTTGTGGTCCTGGCGCCAGACATGCGAGCTCAGCAGATAGTTGAGCGAGGCGATCGGGCGGCGCCACGGAATCTCCTTGGAGACCTTCAGCCATTTCGCATGCTGGTTGAACATCGAGTCGACGATGTGGATGAAGGCTTCGTAGCTGGAGAAAAAGCCGTGGCGGCCGGTGAGCAGGTAGCCTTCCAGCCAGCCCTCGCACAGGTGCTCGCTGAGCACCTCCAGGACCCGGCCATCGGGTGCGACGTGATCGTCCTCGGGCAGGATCTGTGCCATCGAGCGGCGATCGGTCACCTCGAACACCGCGTTCCAGCGGTTGGAGTTGGTTTCGTCCGGGCTGAAGACGAGGAAGTTGGCCGGATTCTGCGTGATGACATCACGGATGAATCGACCCTGCGCACGGGTTGCCTCACCCATGGTTGCGCCCGGCACCGGTACCTCGACGGCGTAGCCGCGAAAGTCGGGCAACTGCAGGTCCTGCAGCAACTCACCGCCGTTGGCATGCGGGTTGGCGCTCATGCGTTTGGGCCCGAGGGGCGACAGCGCCGCGATCTCCGCCCGCAGCCGCCCTGCTTCGTCGAACAGTTCCCGCGGCCGATAGCGCTGCATCCAGTCTTCCAGGATACGCACGTGGCCGGGATGACTCATCTCGCCCATCGGCACCTGGTGGGAGCGGAAACTGCCCTCGGTGAGCTTGCCATCGACCTCTTTCGGTCCGGTCCAGCCCTTGGGCGAGCGCAGCACGATCATCGGCCAGTGTGGGCATCCGTTCACGCCCTCGGCGCGTGCGGTCTGCTGGATTGCCCGAATCTCGTCGATAACCTCGTCCATGACGGCCGCCATGCGTTGGTGCATCGTGGCCGGGTCGTCTCCTTCGACAAAGCGCGGCGCGTAACCATAACCTCTCAACAAGGATTCAAGCTCTTCGTGCGGGATCCGGGCCAGGACGGTGGGGCCGGCAATCTTGTAGCCGTTCAGATGCAGGATCGGCAGCACCGCGCCATCGTGGACCGGATTGAGGAACTTGTTGGAATGCCAGGCGGTAGCGAGCGGCCCGGTCTCGGCTTCGCCGTCGCCGATGACGCAGGCGACCAGCAGGTCGGGATTGTCGAAGGCCGCGCCGAAGGCATGCGACAGTGAATAACCCAGCTCACCGCCCTCATGGATCGATCCGGGCGTTTCCGCGGCAACATGGCTGGGAATGCCTCCGGGAAAGGAGAACTGCTTGAACAGGCGCTGCATCCCTTCCCGGTCCTGCGACACCCGCGGATAGACCTCGCTATAGGTGCCTTCCAGCCACGCGTTGGCCACCGGCGACGGACCGCCGTGGCCAGGGCCGGCGATGAAGATCACGTCAAGATCGCGCTTCTTGATCACGCGATTGAGATGTGCGTAGAGGAAGTTCAACCCCGGCGTCGTGCCCCAGTGGCCGAGCAGGCGCGGTTTGATGTGCGCCAGTGTCAACGGCTGTTCGAGCAGTGGGTTGTCGAGCAGGTAGATCTGGCCCACCGACAAATAGTTCGCCGCGCGCCACCAGGCATCGATGGCCTGCAGTTCGCCTGGCGCGAGCGGTTGGGACGAGAAAGGTATGGTGTTCATCAGAAGCCCTCCGGGGCAGGTACTGGCCTGTGCTGCAGTGCCAGCTGTCGAGTGTCGTTAAATTGGTCGCACGATCACGAATGTTTCCTTGGCCAGCGGATCTCGACGCGGTGGGCGGACGCATCGTCCAGCAGCCTGAAATGCAGTCCGGCCTGCGCGACGCCATCGAGCTGCAGCGTGGCGTCACCCTCCTCGACCTGCTGGATCTCGATCACATACAGGCTGGCGCCGTGGCGGTAGTGCAGGCTGTACCCGGGCCAGTGCGGCGGAACGCATGGCGTGATCTCCAGCATGTCGCCACGGCGGCTGACACCCAGCAGCGACTCGGTCAGCAGCCGGTACATCCAGGCGGCCGAGCCGGTATACCAGGTCCAGCCACCGCGCCCGATATGCGGCGGCACCGCGTACACATCGGCAGCGAGTACGTAAGGCTCGACCTTGTAACGATCGACGCCCACGGCATCGAGCGTGTGGTGCACCGGATTGATCATGCGCGCCAGTTCCCAGGCGCGTTCGCTGTCGCCCAGCTTGGCAAAGGCCATCACCACCCATACGGCAGCGTGGGTGTACTGGCCGCCGTTTTCACGCACACCGGGAACGTAGCCGCGGATGTAACCAGGGTCCTTGTCCGTGGTGTCGAATGGCGGGTCCAGCAACTGGATCAATCCGGCGTCGCGCCGCACCAGGTACCGGTCCAGGGAAGCCATCGCCTGGCGCGCACGGACGCCGTCGGCGGCGCCTGAAAGCACCGACCAGCTCTGCGAGATCGAATCGATCTTGCACTCGTCGCTGTCGGTTGAACCCAGCGGCGCACCATCGTCGAACCAGGCACGCCGGTACCATTGACCGTCCCAGGCGTGCTTTTCGAGATCGCCCCGCAGCGACTGCGCCGAGGTCGAGCACCAGGCGGCCACCTCGTCATCGTTGCGCGCGCGCGCGACCAGGCCGAAGCGCTCGAGCACATCGAACAGGAAGAAGCCCAGCCATACGCTTTCGCCGCGGCCCTCGATGCCGACGCGGTTCATGCCGTCGTTCCAGTCGCCGCCGGCGATCAGCGGCAGGCCGCGCTCACCGACCCGCTCCATGCCGCGGCGCAGCGCCAGTACGCAGTGCTGGTACAGATTCTGCTGCTGTCCGGACGGCACCGGCAGGTCGTACCAGGACTCCTCGTCCTGCTCCAGCGGCCGACCGTCTATGAACTGCACCTGTTGGTCCAGCACGCCGGTATCACCGGTGACCTCCAGGTAACGGGACGTGGCGAGCGGCAGCCACAGGTAGTCGTCGGAGCAGCGCGTACGCACTCCACGGCCCTGCGGCGGGTGCCACCAGTGCAGCACGTCACCCTGCGGGAACTGCTGCGCGGCGCTGCGCAGCAGGTGTTCACGACTCAGTTGCGGCGCGATGTGTACCAGCGCCATGGTGTCCTGCAACTGGTCGCGGAAGCCGAACGCGCCACCAGACTGGTAATACCCGCTGCGCCCGAGATAGCGGCTTGCCAGGATCTGATAGGGCAGCCAGCCGTTGACCAGCAGATCGACCTCCGGCTCGGGCGTGTCGACCTGCAACGCGCCCAGGGTCTGGACCCAGTGCTTGCGCACCGCGGTGAGCGCGGCATGCGCGGCGGCGGCACCCTTGTTGCGTTCGGCCAGCCGGATCGCGGCATCATGGTCGGTGGCCGCGCCCAGCCGGAAGGCAGTTTCGAACGTCTCCATCGGCGCCAGCGTCACCGGCACCTGGATGGCCGCACAGGGGTCGAGGCCAACCCCTGTACGGCCCGACAATTGTGCGTGCCGGAGCGCCGCCGGCGCACCCATGTGGCCGTTGCGACCCAGGAACTCGGTGCGGTCGGCAGTGTAGCTTCGGCTCTCGGCATCGACGTCGAAGAAGGCCACGCGGTCTCCGAACTCGGTGTTGTAGGGATTGTGCGCGACCAGTACGCCGCTGGCAGTATCCACTTCGCTGACCACATGCATCCGGGTGCGCGCCTGCAGGTCGCCCAGCACCCACTCGACATAGCCAGTTGCCGACAAGCGCCGCACCCGCCCTGACAGGTTGCGCAGTTTGAGCAGCGAGAACTTGACCGCATCTTGCGGCCCGACGAATACCCACAGCTCGCTGGCGATGCCGTCCTCGACGTGTTCGTAGACGCTGTAGCCGAAGCCATGGCGGGTGCGATAGGTCCCGCGACCACGACACGGCAGCGGTGTCGGCGACCAGACGCGGCCGGTGTCCTCGTCACGCAGATAAATGGCTTCGCCACCGACATCGCTGACCGGGTCGTTGTGCCAGGGCGTGAGCCGGAAGCCATGGGCATTCTCGAACCAGGTGTAGCCGGGCAGGCTTTCGCTGACCACGGTGCCGAATCCTGGATTGGCCAGCACGTTGGCCCATGGCGCCGGGGTCGGCGCGCCTTCGCGCGACATGACCACATACTCGTGGCCGTCAGCAGAGAACGCGCCGTGGCTGTTGTCGAACCGGAAACGTTCGGCCACCGCCTCGAATGGCCAGGGTTCCTCTTCGCCCGGTAGCCGCGGCGGTGGCAATCCGAATTCGGTGCCCGGCGCCTGCCAGTCCGGAGCGACCTGTGCCGGTGGTCCATCAGGCAGCAGCAGCGGCATGCTGGGCTCGGGCAGTACCTGGCGCCCGACCTGCACGGCGAGGGTACCTTCGGCATCGCTGAGCACCACCCGCGCCACCGACTGGATCAGGATACGATCCTCCTGCGGAACCAGATGCGCCGCGCGCACGAAAACGCCGCCGCGCTGGTCGAGCAAATGCGCCTCGGGGCTGGCTCCCACCACGTCCAGAATCTGATCCTGCAGTTCCTGGCGGTAGCCGCCCTGCTCCTCGTTCCAGATCACCAGATCGATCCCGAGCCCCTTCAGTCGCCAGTAGGCGTGGGCACGTACCAGCTGGCGCACCAGTTCGAGGCTGCGGACATCGGCGACCTGCAACAGCACGATCGGCAGATCACCGGAAATCCCGTTCCCCCACAGCCCCGATTGTCCGCGACGGTTCTGCAACAGCACCTCTGGCGCGGCGCGCAGGAAGGGGTGCGCGTACACGAGCGGCCCGGCCAGGCGTTCGAACAGATAGGCGTCGGCCTGCGAGGCGTTGATCTGGCGGCGCACGACTTCGCTGTGGGTCCAGGCCAGGTCGAACACACGATCGGCCAGGTGGCGATCGCGATACTTGTCGATCAGCGCGAGGCAGCCCTCGCGCTGCGGGTCGATGCCGGTGACCATGTCGATCACCACCTGCTGGTCGCTCGCCAGGGTGATGCGCGTGCGGATCGCCACGACCGGATCGAGCACCGAGCCCTCGGAATCCGACAACACCTCATATTCGGTCAGCGCCTGCGGCGCGCGCGGCGTGTTGCCGCGACCGAGGAAGCGGGCGCGGTCGGTCTCGTAGGAGATCGCGTCGATATCGGCCCCGTGCACCGTCACCAGGTGCAGCATCCACGGTGGCGCTTCATCGTGCGAACGCGGCCGCCGCGTACACAGCAGCGCCTGCTTGTCGCGCACGATCTGCGTTTGCACGAACAGATTGCTGAATGCCGGGTGCGCATCGTCGCTGACCGCGGGCGCCAACACCACCTCGGCGTAGGTGGTGATCTCGATGGTGCGTGGACGGGCCGAGTGGTTGAACAAGCGCAGGCGACGCAGCTCGATATCGTCCTCGGCCGAGATTGCGATCTCCATGTGCATGCCGTAATCGCGGTGGCGGCCACGATATTCGGCCTTGGCGTCGCAGAAGATCGCCTCGTAGTGCTCTACCGGCACGCAGGTCGGCTGGAACGCGGCCGACCAGAATTCTCCGCTGGTGACGTCGCGCAGGTAGCAGAAGCTGCCCCAGCAGTCCCGTGTGCCGTCCTCGCGCCACCGTGTGAGGGCGGTCTCGCCGCGGCGGCTGTAGCCGCCACCGGCGCCAGTGAGCAGCGCGTGGTAGCGGCCGTTGGACAACATCTGCACCGCCGGTCGCGAGGTCGACGGATTCGGAAGAACCCGCAGCGGGGTCTCGTCGGCGACACCGACCGCGCGTGCGCTGCGGGCTTCGATCTCGTGCGGATGAAACAGGCCGGCGCGCGGGATGCGCTCCTGCAGCAGCAGCACAGTGGCCTGGAACTCGGCATCGGCGATGAAACGCTTCTGCATCGGCTGCTCACGCAACAGATGCAGCAACGCCAACAGACCCATGCCCTGGTGGTGGGCCATGTACGAACGCACCAGCGCATGATCCCGCCCGGGGGGCAAGCGCGCCGGAGTGTAGTCAATCGCTTCGTACATGCCGAACGGGCCCGCAAAGCCCGATTCGGTCAGCCGTTGCAGGTTCCGGCACGCCTCCACTGGCGCGACCGTCAGCGCCATCATGCTGGCGTACGGGGCGACGACCAGGTCTTGACCGAGGCCTCGCTTGAGCCCGAGTCCGGGCACGCCAAAGGCTCGGTATTGGTAGTTCATTTGCGCGTCGAAGGCGTTGTAGCCCGATTCGGACATACCCCATGGCACCCTGCGCCGCGCGCCGTAGCGGATCTGCGCGCGCACCGCACGGTGCGCGGTCTGGTCGAGCAGCGTGTCGGCATAACTGGGCATCACCAGCCGCGGCATCAGGTACTCGAACATCGAGCCGCTCCACGACAGCAGCGTCGCCTCGCCCTCGACTTCGGTCAGCAGCCGGCCAAGCGCGAACCAGCTTTCCTGTGGGACTTGCGACTGGGCGATGGCGACAAAGCTGCACAGCCGCGCCTCCGAGGCGAGCAAGTCGTAGTAGCCGGAGTCGAGTCTGCGCTCATCGACGTTGTAGCCGATCGTCAGCAGGTGGCGTGTATGGTCGTAGAGGAACCCGTATTCCACCTGTGCGCATTGGCCGGCGATGTGGGCCAGCCGCTCAAGTTCTTCGGCCCGTTGGCGCGCATGCGCTCGCAGCGTCGGGTCCGTTGCGTGCCGCAGCTCGCGCAGTCCCGGTACGGGCGTGGCCGCCTGCGCACCGGGCACGCTCGTCAATGCCGCTTGCGAGGTAAAGCGACGGGCTTCCTCGCCGACGGCGCGACAGGCCGCGGTGAGCGCCTGTGGCCAGTGCGCCGTGGGCAATACGGACGATGGGTCGTCCCGCAGGGACCAAGTCGATTCGATCGCGGCCGCGTATTGCGCCAGCGCGTCGAACGTTTGCGCGGCCGCCTGCAACGATTCAGGCGGCGTGGCGCGTGTCGCCCCGAATTGCTGCCGGAAGCCTTCCAGTGCGCGCTGCAGTGCCACGTCGCCATCGCCGGCCTGTGCATGCGTCTGTACCAGCACCGCGTACGTGTCGGCGATGCCATCCAGTGCATTGACGACATCCAGTACCGGTGCGTCGATCAGCGCCAGCAGGCCCTGACGCAGGGTCAGCAGGTGTCCGGCGAGGTTGCCGCTGTCGACGGTGGAAACGTAGCGTGGTGGCAGCGGTTCGAGGGTCTCGGTGTCGTACCAGTTGTAGAAATGGCCACGATACCGGGGTAGCGATTCAAGCGTGCCCAGAGTGTCGGCAGAGCGCTTTATCGTTTGCGCGACGGTCAGGTAACCGAAGTCGCAGGCGGCCAGGTTGGCCAGCAGGGACAAACCGATGTTGGTCGGTGAAGTCCGTCGCGCCAACCGCGGTGCGGGGTATTCCTGCACGTTGTCCGGCGGCAGCCAGTGGTCTTCGGCGCGGACATTGACCTCGAAGAATGCCCAGGTACGCCGCGTCAGCGCACGCAGGAACGCGATCCGGGACTCGGACAGTACCGTCTTCCGCTGCCGCCGCGGCTGTCCCAGCCAGCCCATGAGTGGTGGCGACAAGGCCCACAGCGAGAGAATCGGAACCGCAACCTGCAGAGCGGTGGCGTTCAACCACCACAACAATGCCAAGATGGCGAAGGCGAATGTCGGCGCGAACCACATGCTGCGCAATTCGGCGCCCATACCACTACCGAGCTTGCGCTCGACGTCGTTCGAAATGTTCCACTGCAGCCGGTGGCGCCGGCTGATCATCATTCGCCAAAGACTGCGTGTAATCGCCCGGACACTGAAATACGCCTCATAAGGCAGGCATGCCAGGTCGACGATCGCCCGCCGCAGGCCGCGCAGAAGTTCCTGCCCCACCTGCAGCAAATGCGTCTCCAGCGCCATGTCGGGCGGTTTGACCACGATGTCGCGGGTGACCGGCACCAGGATCGGTAGCAACAACAGGCAGACCAGCCACACGGTCCACATCAGCGGATGGGGCAGATGGACCCAGCCAATCACGAACAGTGCGACGGCGGCAGCCGGCACCAGGCTGCGGCGCAGGTTGTCCAGCAGCTTGCCGCGCGACAGCCACGACAGCGGATTGCGCTCGTAGCGGGTCTCGCGTTGCGGCTTGTCCGATGCGCCCGCCTGCGACGCATCGCGCGCGCTGCTCGCGGCGGCGGAGGAAAGATTGCCGGGGTCTTCGGCCGCAGCCTCTCCCAGGGGAACCCAGGGCAACAACCATGGCAACAACTGCCAGTCGCCACGGATCCAGCGCGCACGACGCTCGACGTCGGCGGCATAGCGCGCGGGATAGTTCTCGTACAGGCGTACATCACTCACCAGGCCGGCGCGCGCGTAGCATCCTTCCAGAAGGTCATGGCTGAGGATGCGATTGTCCGGAAAGCGTCCGCGCAGCGCCCGTTCGAAGGCGTCGACATCATAGATGCCCTTGCCGACGAAGGAGCCTTCGCCAAACAGATCCTGGTACACATCAGAGACCATGCGGGTGTAGGGATCGATGCCCGGCTCGTTGCCGTACATCCGTGCATAGCGTGAGAGCTGGCGACCATTCATGCTGGCGCCGACGACCGGCTGCAGGATGCCGTAGCCGCGCGTCACTCGTCCACGGCGCTCGTCGAAATACGCGTGATTGAGCGGATGCGCCAGCGTCGCCACGAACTCGCGCGCGGCATCGCGCGGCAGTTGGGTGTCAGTATCCAGCGTGATCACATAGCGCACATCGACCAGCGCGTCGAGATTGCCGGTGATACGCATGAATGCCTCGCGGCCGCGGTCGCGGTCGCGCAGCAGACGATTGAGTGCCGCCAGCTTGCCGCGCTTGCGCTCGTGGCCCATCCAGCAGCCTTCGCCTGGGTTCCACTGGCGCGGTCGGTGCAGCAGGAAAAAACGGTCATCGTACTCGGCCGCGTAACGGGCGTTGAGCGTCTCGATCAATCGCGTCGCATGCACCAGCAAGACCTCGTCGCCAGGCAGTGCCTGTTGATCGGCGTCGGTAAAATCGGTCAGCAGGGCGAAATGCAGGTGCGGGTCGCGGTTTGCAAGGAATCGCACTTCCAGCGCCGCAACCAATGCATCCACAGCATCCACGCTGTCGAGCATGCCCGGCACGACGACCAGCGTGCGCGAATCGGCGGGAATGCCGCGGGAGAAATCCAGCCGCGGCAATCGCCGCGGCGCTACCACAATGGTCGCCATCCAGTTGACCAGAGGAATGCCGAGCTCGCTGAAGACCACGATGGCCAACGTCACGATCAGCCACAGCGGCGCCCAGGCCGGAGCCGGCACGCGCATCTCGAACAGCAGCGCAAAGACGAAAAACGCGACGATCAACCCGATCGGCAGCAGATAGATCGGCAGGGGAATCCTGCGCGGCGGCATCAGCAACCAGCGCCGCGTGCTGCCGGATGCGCGCAGCGCTGCCTTGAGCTGCGCCACGCCGTCGTCGACGAGGTAATAGCCGACATGGGTCTCGCTGCGCCAGGTCGATGTCGGCGCCGAAGTGGGCGCGCACGCCTGCGCCAGCTTCAGGGCCGCGCGCGCCACCGCGAACTCCTCGATGCCGCTGAGCCGCGCGAGTCGTTCCACCACGTGGCGATAGCTGTCACGGGTCTCGAAATCCATGCTTTCATAGATCGCTGCCGGATCCTGGCGCAGGGTTTGGTCGACCACACTCGCGGTTTCCACAAACTCGCGCCAATCGACGCTCGACAGCATGCGCAGGCTGCCTATGCTGTTGCCGATCGAGACCTGGTCGGCTGCCTGTTGCTGGCCGTCGGCGTGGATCAACTGATCGATGCTTTGGCCGTCGTGGGTCATCCATTGCTCGATCCAGTGCAGCGGCATCGTCAGCGCCGCGCTGCCGCCATGCAGCCCGCGCATCAGTTCCGCGACAAACGATCCGGACAGCGGCGGCGAGGAGCGCACCATGTCGGCGAGCACCAGTACCAGGCCCTTCGGCTCCTTTTCCGCGGCCTGGTTGATTCGCGCGGCCCAGTTGACTGCCAGCCGCCGGTCGATGCTGCCGCGCATGACGCGCAGGGCCATGCGGCGCAGGTTTTCCACCAGCGCCAGCCGCAGCATGATCGGGATTGCCCACAGCTCTCCCAATTTCAGCGGCGTCACCGTCTGGTAGGCGGCGATGAAGCGGCTCATGGTCCCGGCGTCGACGCGCCCGTCACCGTGGGCGACCATCTCCCTCGCCAGGTGGAACACTCGCGGCAGGCCAGTGGCCGGGCCCTCCTCCAGCGTCGGCAATTGGCGACTGTAACCCTTGGGCAGGTGCAGCCGCGCGAGGCGGATCTGCTCCTCGATCAGGTAGTAATTGTCAAGCAGCCATTCACCCGCCGGGGTGATACGCACATCGTCACGCACCATCCGCGTGAGTTGCACACGCACGTCGTCGAGCAGGTTCTCGTTCTCATCCAGCCGTGCCAGCAGAAGATCTGGCGTCTTGCGGGTATGCACCCTGTGCGTGCCTGCCAGCGCCTCACCATGCAGTGCCATCTGCTCTGCGCCGAACAGCTGCGCGCGCAATGGCGGCTCGGGTGCCGGCGCAGGCAGTACCACCGTCCTCCGCCAGCGACGAAGGTATCGCCGCAAACGCTGCCATCGACCCAACAATGTCCAGGCGCCGGGCATGGGGACTAGTGCTCCCTGAACGCGGTGTCTGGGCTGCTGCTCGACCCGGCGACGCAGCGTTCAAGAGTGCCCGGTACGACGACGTCGGCGAAGTGGTACCCGGATCTGCTGCCACCCTCATGCCTGAGCCGGCTCATCGGTTCGCTGACGATGGTCTGCGGCAAAGCCGTCACGTACCCGTGATCACTCACGTCTGGACGCCCCGCCGCTGCCGCGATATTCCACCTGCAGACCCGGCTCCGGTACCGTCACCTGCCAGCCATGATCGGTGCGCAGTCGCTCCGCAAATATCTGCGCGATGCTGGCTTCGCCATGCACGACGAAGGTCTGCTGCGGCGGACGCCGGAAGCCTGCCGTCCACGCCAGCAGTGCCGGCTGGTCGGCATGCGCCGAGAGGCCGCCCACGGTATAAACCGACGCACGCACGGGGACGTCTTCGCCGAAAATACGCACCCGCTTGGCACCATCGACCAGGCGCCGGCCCAGCGTTCCCTGCGCCTGGAAGCCGGTGATCATCACGCTGCATTCCCGTCGCGGCAGATTGTGGCGCAGGTGATGTTTGATGCGACCGGCCGTGCACATGCCACTGGCGGAGATGATGATGGCGCCCTGGTGGATTTGATTCAGGGCCATGGATTCCTCCACGCTCTGGGTAAAGTGGAGATAGGGAAGATCCTGGCTGAGCGAGCGCCAGCCGGCGAGACGCTTGGCGCTTTCATCGAACAACTCCATGTATCGCTGCGTTATCCGCGTAACCTCGGTGGCCATCGGTGAATCGACGAACACGTTCAGGTCGCGCAGGCGACCCTCGCGGGTGAGACGATGCAGGTGATAAATAACTTCCTGGGTGCGGCCGACAGCGAACGCGGGAACGATCACGTTGCCGCCCTTGAGGGTGCCTTCGACAATCCCGACCAACTCTTCCTCGGTCGCCGCAAAATCCTTGTGCGTGCGGTTGCCGTAGGTCGATTCGATGACCAGGATGTCAGCTTCCTCGATTGGCGTCGGGTCCCTGAGAATCGGTCGTCCCGGCTGGCCAAGGTCACCGCTGAACACGAGCTTGGTGGTCTGGCCATTCTCCGTGGTCCAGACCTCGATGATGGCCGAGCCGAGAATGTGGCCCGCATCGCGGAAGCGGCAGCGTACGCCGACGCCGGGCACAAGTTCCGCATCGTAGTCGACTGGCTGTACCTGTTTCAGGCATTCCTCTGCGTCCTCGATGGTGTACAGCGGCGTCAACACACCGCCTTTGCCGCGCGCGGACTTTGCGTAGCGCCGCGCCCGCTCGGCATCGCGCTCCTGGATGTGTGCGCTGTCAGGCAGCATCACCTTGAGCAGATCGACGGTGGCCGTGGTCGTATGGATCGGCCCGCAGAAACCGGCGCGGGTAAGCTTGGGCAACAGTCCGCTGTGGTCGATGTGAGCATGGGTCAACAGCACGAAATCGATGGATTTCGGGTCGAACGCAAACGGCTTGCGGTTGCGTCCGTCTGCCTCGCGGCCTCCCTGCACCATGCCGCAGTCCACCAGGAAGCGGACGGCGCCGGTTTCGACCAGAAAGCACGAACCGGTGACTTCGCGCGCGGCACCGAGAAAAGTAATGTTCATCGCATGACCTCAAGGAATCAACACGTATCCACCCGGCGCATCTTCCAGCGGCAGATGGGTCTCATTGCCCGGCGTGCGGGCGCCGACTTTCTTGCCGGCTTGTTGGCGCAACCATGTTTCCCACGCTGGCCACCAGGAGCCATCGTGCGAAGGGACCGTGGCCGACCAGGTTTCGGGATCGACGTACGGATCAACTACCGTGTGGGTGGCTAACTGGAAACTGCGCCTGACGCCCGGTCCCGGGGGATTGACGACGCCCACGTTATGGCCACCACTGGTCAGACAAAACGTCACGTCGACGTTGGATATGAGCTGGTTGGCCTTGTAGACCGCCGGCCATGGCGAAACCGTGTCACGCTGTGCACCGAGCGCAAACACCGGAATCCGGATATCGGAAAGCGCGATCGGTTTACCGTCGACCAGGTAGCGCCCTTCGGCCAGATCGTTCTTCAGATACAGGCTGCGCAGGTATTCGCTGTGTTGCCGGTAGGGCATGCGCGTGATGTCGACATTCCAGGCGGTCAGATCATTGACCGGCCGTCGCTGCCCCAGCAGGTAATCGCGCTCCATGCGCGACCACACCAGATCGCGCGAATTGAGCAAGGTGAAGGTATTGGACATCTGCTTGCCGTCCAGATACCCCTGCTTGAACATCATGCCGTCGAGAAAAGCCAGTTGGCTTTCATCGATGAAAAGCCCCAACTCCCCCGGCTCGGTAAAATCGAGCGCGGATGCCAGCAGCGTAAGCGACTTGAGCCGCCCATCCCGACGTTTGGCCATCGATGCCGCGGCCATGCCGAGCAAGGTGCCGCCCAGACAGTAACCGACCGCCTGGATCTGCTGCTGCGGAACGATGTCCGCCACGACGTCGATGGCGGACATGACACCGGTTTGAAGGTAGTCGTTCATGGTCAGATCGCGGTCTTCCGCATCGGGGTTTCGCCACGACACCATGAAGACCGTATGGCCTTTTTCGACCAAATACTTGACCAGTGAATTGTGTGGCGACAAATCGAGGATGTAGAACTTCAATATCCACGACGGCACGATCAGTACCGGCTCCGCGAATACCTTGGCGGTTTGTGGCGTGTATTGGATCAGTTCGATCAGGTGATTGCGGAAGACCACCTTCCCGGGTGTGATGGCCACCTCGTGGCCCGGGCGGAATTGCTCGGTACCGGGCAGCGGCGCCTTGGTGACCAGGCGCACTGCATCCTCGACCCGATGGCGCGTACCCTGCATCAAACTGCCGCCGCCGGACTCGAACGCCGCACGCAGGGCTTCCGGATTGGTCAGCAGGAAGTTGGAGGGCGAAAAGACGTCCAGCATCTGACGCATCGCAAAGGTGACCTGCTGCTCGTGATGACGCGTGACCCCCGGTACATCGGTGGTGGCGTAGTGCCACCACTGCTGGTTCAGCAGAAAGGATTGGTAGATCAGGTTGTAGGGCCACTGCTGCCACTCGGTCGCGGCGAAACGGCGATCCTGCGGCAGCGGATCGATGCAGGGGCTCGCTTTATCGTCCGGGTTCCTGACGGTCTGCTGGCTCAGGCGCACCCACTGACGATTCGCCTTGGTCGCCAGTTCCAGGCGCTTTCCAGGTGAGATCGCCAAATGCGTCATCCAGTCGGTGAACGCACCGATCATGGACACCGGCGACAGGCCACCGGTCAACCTTGCCAGAGCGGCATGTGTCGCCCGATTCACGTCCTGGGCCAGTTCATCCTTGCTTCGACGATTGTTCATGAGACTTCACTACTGTCCGGTTAGAAATCAAACAAAATCAGCTGATTGCCGGATTCGCTTGAATCCGCGAGAGGTGGCTCGGCCTGCAAGGCGCATGACAGCTGGGTTTTCTCGAACACTGAGACCGACAAGATCTGTAGACAGGTA
>JACDJC010000523.1_pt1 | contig 43731 bp, 34 predicted proteins | sample 7454191 | NCBI WGS metagenome assembly JACDJC01 (sample SAMN14253291, study PRJNA609438) | sludge metagenome | isolation source: sludge after 25d culture with pyrite and EDTA | collected 2018-12-20
CGGCGTCGGCCAGCGTGTCCCATTCGCGCGACTTGCTGATGTCCCAGTTCTGGCAGAACTTGCAGGCCAGATTGCAGCCAGCCGTGCCGAACGAGAGCACAGGCGTGCCCGGCAGGAAATGGTTGAGCGGTTTCTTCTCAATCGGGTCAACGCAAAAGCCGCTGGAACGGCCGTAGGTGGTCAACACGATCTCGCCGCCGACTGCGCCGCGCACGAAGCACATCCCGCGCTGGCCGTCGTGGAGGCGGCAGGCTCGCGGGCAGACGTCGCACTGCACGCGGCCGTCCGGCAGTCGATGCCAATACGTTGTCGGATGTCCCATCACCGGTTCCATGATGTCATCTCCGCGTTTGCTTCTATTATACCGTATTCAGCGGGTCAATAGGTCAGTGGGCCGTAGATCAATATCCGGTGACGCCCGAAATGCGGTATACTGACCATTGACCTGCTGAATACGGATCCACGGAGTTCGCCATGCCAAGCCATACCATCCGCCCTCCTGCCGTCGCCGGGCGCTTCTACCCGGCCGATGCCGACCGGCTGGAAGCCGACATCCGGCGCTATCTGATCGATGCCGACGCGCCGGAAGATTGCGAGGATTACCCGCTGGTCAAGGCCATTGTCGCCCCGCACGCCGGCTACCCCTACTCCGGCCCCGTCGCCGCCTCGGCTTACGTCCATCTGGCGTGCACCGACATTCCGGTGAAACGATTCGTGCTGCTCGGCCCGGCCCATTTCGCGCCGGTGCGGGGGATGGCCATCAGCAGCGCCGCCGCTTTCGATACGCCCCTGGGACGGGTTCCGGTCGATGACGACGGCCGCGCCAACGCTCTTTCGCTGCCGGGTGTGAGCATCGACGACGACGCCCACGCGCCGGAACATTGCCTGGAGGTGCAGTTGCCGTTTTTGCAGGAATTATTCCTCGACTTCAGCATCATCCCCCTGCTGGTGGGCGAGACGACGGCCGAGGAGGTCGCCGCCGTGCTCGAAGCGCTGTGGGACGGGCCGGAAACGCGCATTGTCGTCAGTTCCGACCTGAGTCATTATCGCGACCAGGCCACAGCGCGGCAATTGGACGGGGAGACGGCCGCGGCCATCGTGGGCCTGCGACCCGACGCGCTGCGCGAGGATAGCGCCTGCGGCCGGGTAGTCATCGCCGGGCTGTTGACTGTCGCGCGGGGGCATGGGTTAACGGCGCAAGCCATTGATCTGCGCAACTCCGGCGACACCGGCGGCCCGAGCGACCGCGTTGTCGGCTACGGTGCGTTCCTCTTCACCACGCCCGCGCCGGCGGCTTACTGAAGAAGACGACAGACGGCAGACCACGGATGACGACGCGCTTACCAACAGCCTGCCAACCATGACCACCGGCCACTAACCGCTTCAAAATATGGGCAAGATCATCGCCATCGTGGGTAATTCGGGCGTGGGAAAGAGCACGCTGGTCGCGGCGCTGTGCCGTCTGCGACCATTTGCCGTCGGGCTGGAACAACACGCCGAACGCCCTTTTCAGGCGCTTATGGCCGCCGACCCACCCCGCTACGCTCTCGCCAATCAGGTCGATTACCTGCTGTTGCGGGCCGAGCAAGAACGCTCGCTGCGCCGCGTTCCGACCGACGGCCTTATCGACGGCGGGCTTGATCTCGATTTCCACGGCTTCACCCGCCTGTTTCACCACCGGAGCTATCTAACTACGGCCGAGTTCGACCTGTGCGAGAGGCTCTATCGCAACCTGCGCGCGCTCCTCGGCCCGCCCGATCTCATCCTCTATCTGACCGCGTCGCCGGCCGTGGTGCAGGCCCGCTATGCCCGCCGCGGCCGCGCGCTGGAGATCGCTCAACTGGACGATCTGGCTCACATGGACCGGTACGTAGCCGATTGGATGCGCTCCGTGACGGACGTGCCCGTTCTGCCCATCGACGCCATGGCCGACGACTATTGCGCGCCCCACACCCTCGCAGCGTTGTTGATCCAAATCGACGCCCACCTCGCCCCGGCAGGCTGTGAAGGTAACACAGATCAATCTCTCCTCACAAAATGATATACTACCCGCAATGAACAACACACATCCCCGCCGGGTCGTCATCACCGGCCTCGGCACGCTCAACCCGCTCGGCAACGACGTCGGCGAGACTTGGGAGGCCATCCGGGCCGGGCGCTCCGGCATCGGCCCCATCACACTCTTCGATGCCGCCGACTACGGGACACGCATTGCCGGTGAGGTCAAGGGATTCGACCCCACGGCCCGCTTCGGCCGCAAGGAGGCGCGGCGCATGGCCCGCCTGACGCAGTTGGCGCTGGCCGCGGCCGAAGAAGCGCTGGCCGACGCCGGCCTGGCGGAGAACAGCGCCGACCGCGTGCGCGCCGGCGTCGTTGTCGCCAGCGGCATGGGCGCGCTCGATCCAATCCACGAAGCGGCCGACACGTTGCGGGACCGCGGCCCCGGTCGTCTCAGCCCCTTCTTCGTGCCCATGATGCTGGCCGATACACCCGCCGCAACTGTTTCCATCGCCCACGGGCTGACCGGCCCCAATCTGGCCATCTATACCGCCTGCGCCGGGGGAAACAACGCGCTCGGCGAAGCCACGGCCATGATCCGCCGCGGCGCGGCCGACCTCATGATCGCCGGCGGCGCGGAGGCCTGCATCCTGCCCCTGGCGCTGGGTGGGTTCGGCGTCATGGGAGCCATGAGCACGCGCAACGACGACCCGACGCGCGCTTCGCGCCCGTTCGACGTCACACGCGACGGCTTCGTTGTGGCCGAAGGGGCGGCGCTGCTGGTGCTGGAGGAACGCGACCACGCAATGGCCCGTGGGGCGACAATCCATGGCGAGGTCCTCGGCTACGGCACGAACGCCGACGCCTATCACATCACGTCGCCGATTGAAGACGGACGAGGCGCGGCCGGATCGATGCAAGCCGCCCTGCACGACGCCGGTCTTGTCCCGTCGGCGGTGGACTATATCAACGCCCACGGTACCTCGACGCCGCTCAACGACCGCGCCGAAACGGCGGCCATCAAGCGCGTCTTCGGCGAGCGAGCCTATGATCTGCCCGTCAGCTCCACCAAGTCGATGACCGGCCATCTGCTCGGCGCGGCCGGAGCGCTGGAAGCCGTTATCTGTTTGTTGGCGCTGCGCGACGGGTTCATCCCGGCCACCATCAACTACGAACAGCCGGACCCGGATTGCGATCTTGACTACGTACCCAACGAACCGCGCGCGGCCGATCTGCGGGTGGCAATGTCCAACGCCTTCGGCCTGGGCGGCCACAACGCCACCATCATCCTGGGGCGGCCGTGAGCATCGCGTCCAGTTACATCGTTACAGAAAGTCGGATAGAATCACCATCACACCATAAGGAAGGGAACAAAATCTGATGCGACTTGGAAAAGATCTAATAAATAAACCTATCTACACGATCGACGAAGGCAAACTAATCGGCAAGGTGCAAGACCTGTACCTCGATGCCAACTACGAGGTCGTGTTGGGCCTCTTTCTCGGCACGCAGGGCCTCGTCCGGCGCAAGTCGGAACTGATTCGCGCCGGGGATGTGGTTGTCTTTGGCGTCGATGCCGTTCTGGTGCGCGGTAGCGACGTGATCACCGACGACGGCGCGCTGCCGGCCGCAAAGGCGTGGCTTCGCCGCGACAAGCTGACCGGCCGCGAGGCCGACACGCCCGGCGGCACGCGCCTCGGCGTGGTCGGCGACGTCATCGTCGACACGGCCGGGGGGATCACCGGGTTTGCCCTGTCCAAAGCCTACGTCGAAGGACCGCTGGCCGAAAAGCGCGTCATCAGCCGCAGCGTGATCATCGACACCGGCCAGGAAGACGGCCGCATGACCGTCGATCTCGCCAAGCTGGAGGCGTCCTTGCTGGATGCCGAAGCCGTCCCGCTGGCCGTCGAAACGCCGGCCGACATCCCTGTGGCCAAGGACGCGCCGGCCGACATCTCCGTGATCACGGACGATCCGCCCGTCGAAGAAGGAGCGTAAGCGAGGGATAAGAGGTCAGTGGGATAGTAGGTCAGCAGGCCGGAAACGAGTGACAAGTCGCTCCGCGGCCTTGCGTTACCCTCTTCCGGCGGTCGGCGGTCGTCCGTCAGCGGTCATTTTCCCATGACAATGAACTGCTCACGCCCCGGTCCGACCGAGACGTAGCTCACGGGCGCGCCGGTTTCGGCAGCCACAAAATCCACGTATTGCCGCGCGGCGACCGGCAGATCTGCCGGTCGTCGCGCTGTTGTCACGTCCTCCGACCAGCCCGGCAGCATCTCGTAAATCGGCCGGCAGCGGGCCAGCAGCCGCAAATCGGTAGGAAATGATTCCACCCGGCGACCGTCCACTTCATAGGCCACACAGACCGGTATCTCCGGCAGCCCACTCAGGATGTCGAGCTTCGTCAACACCAGTTCCGACAGGCTGTTGACCCGCCGGGCATGGCGCAGAATCGGCAGGTCGAGCCGGCCCACCCGCCGCGGCCGGCCTGTCGTCGTGCCGAACTCATCCCATGGCTTCTCTCCCGTGCCGCGCAGCCGCGCAGCCGCCGCGCCGTCCAGCTCCGTGGGGAACGGCCCGCCGCCCACCCGCGTGGTGAACGCCTTGGCCACGCCGATGACCCGGCCGACCACACGCGGCCCCACGCCCAACCCAGTCAGCGCGCCCCCGGCCGTGGGCGATGAGCTGGTGACAAATGGGTACGTGCCGTGGTCAATGTCGAGCAGCGTCCCCTGCGCTCCCTCGGCCAGCACCCTCTCGCCCCGCCTCAGCGCCTCATCGATCAGCAGCGGGCCGTCGACGAGATAGGGAGCCAGCCGACCGGCATATGCCGCGAACTCGGCGGCCACGGCCGCGGCATCCAGCGGCTCCTCACCGTAACCGCCGGTCAACGCTTCGTTCTTGACGGTCACGTGCGAGCGAATCGCCTCAGCCAGTTCGCCGGGGTGGGCCAGCAATTCCGCTCGCAGCCCTTCGCGTCGCGCCTTGTCGGTATAGGTCGGGCCGATGCCGCGCATCGTCGTGCCGATAGCCTCCCGGCCGCGCGTCCGTTCGTGCGCCCGATCCAGGGCGATATGAGCCGGAGTGATGAGATGCGCCCCGCCGCTCAGCTTGAGCCGCGCCGGACCAACGTCCACGCCCCGCGCCGCCAGCGCGTCCATCTCGCGCAGCAACACGGCCGGGTTCACTACCGTGCCGTTGCCGATCAGGCAGACGACGCCGGGATGGATAATGCCGGATGGGATGAGATGGAGCTTGAATATCTCGTCGCCGATGGCGACCGTGTGGCCGGCGTTATCGCCGCCGCTGTAGCGAGCCACCACGGCCGCGTCGTGGGCCAGCCGGTCGGTGATATGACCTTTGCCTTCGTCACCCCATTGAGCACCGATGATGATGTCCAGCGGCATACGATTCCCCCGGAAACCCTCAAATCCGAACGCGGGCCGCGAATGACAGGCCGCGGCCGCCGATTGATAAGAGAGAGCTAACTGCGGCTAATACGTCACATTGACCACAGTGCCGACAGGCGCCCAATTGAACAGCCAGCCTGCATCCGGCGTGCTCACGTTGACACAGCCGTGGCTCATCGGCGTGCCGAAGTTGCTGTGCCAATACGTCCCGTGGATGGCGTAATCCTCAAAGAAATACATCACGTAAGGCACGTCGGGCAGGTAATAATCATACCCGAGCAGATAGCCGTTCATCGTCTGGCTCTCGTACTTCATGTAGGTGCGGTATTGCCCGGTCACCGTCGGCCATTGGGGCAGCCCGCTGGAAACGAACGTCTCGAACACAGGTACATCGCCCTCAAAGGCAACGAGCGTCTGCGTACTCAGGTTCACGTTGATCCATCGTTCACCGTCGCCCACGCCCGCCGGACGCACCGCGGGCGCGCCGATTGAAAGCGGAACAGGCTCCGATGTAGCGGTCGGTTCCGGCGTCGGACTGGGAGTCATCGTGGGGGCCAGCGTCGGCGTTGGCTCCGAAGTGGGCGTCCAGGTCGGCAACGGCTGCCCGCCGGGCATCACACCCTTTGTCGGAAAAACAGGCGGCTGGGTAGGCGGCGGGGCCACGACCGGGACAGTGGCCGCGGGCGCAACAGTTGCCGACGCGCTTTCGCCGCCCGTATCGCCTGTTGCCACAGGCGAAATCGGCGATGCAGCCGGCTCCGGCAGCGCCGCCACCTGACCGACTACATTCCCCCACAGCGCCCGCCCGTCGGGATGAAATGTGAGGGCCGCGCCGGCCGCAACCAGAAACAACAACAGCAACGCCACCCCGCCCCACAACCTCCGGCGCGAACCGGCAGCCGGCGCGGCGCGACGCCTGGGGCGCGGCGAAACGACCGGCGCGAGAGGCGTTTTCGCGTCCAGGCGGCGCGCCTGCGCCAGATACGTCCGGCGCTCACGCGGCGTCTCGGCTACCCCGGCCAGCAACAACCACGGCCGCGGATCCTCGGGGGCGCGATGGGCCGCTTCGCGAAGTATGGGTTGCGCGGCATCGGGCCGCCCGTCCTCAATGGCCCGTCTTGCGTCGGCGATGAGTTTATCAATAGAGTGGGTGGGTTGGGTCATGCGTCTTCCAGCCTGGCGGTGGCCGTCGGCGCGTCCGGCGCCGGTTCTAGGGGCTGCCCTCCGGTGGAGCGGCAGCGGGCGGCGCGGCCGTTTGCGAGACGGAAACGCCGCTGCGGACTTGATCGATATAACACCAGATGCCGTCGGTGATCGCTCCGGCCAACAGGTCGGGTTGTCCCTCCAGCAGCGGGCGATCCAGATTCATGAAGCCGACCTCGATGATGATCCCCGGCACGCCGGATGCGATCTGCCGGAAGGCGTGGTAGTCGGTCATGTGCGGCGTGATGGTGTTGGCGTGGTAACTCATTTGGGTCGCCTGCCGGTAGGCGTCTTCCACGCAGATCGACAGGTGTGATGAATCCGTGCGACCCGACCCGGCGACCTTGAAACCTGTCGCCAGATCATTGATGTAATCGCACGAATCGGCATGGATAGAAACCAGGCCGGTGCCGACGTAGCCATCCAGCCGCGAGTCAAACTCGGCCAGTAGATCGACGGCAATACCTTGCGTCTGCAAAGCCGAGACGACGCGCACGGCGATGTTCTCGGTCACCTCCGCTTCGGTCAGACCGTCGGCGCACACCGCGCCCGAATCGTTGCCCTTGTGGCCGGAGATAATGCCGATGCGGATCGGGCCGGGGCTTTGGGCCAATCGCTGCAACACGGGGCGCGGCGGAACGGGTTTGGCGAAGGGAGCGGAAAGCGCCCCGGCCGTGCTACCCGCCGCCACAACCTCAGCCACGCCGCTGGCCGGGCTGAAGTAGAAGTACGCGCCCAGCATGGCGGCGGCCGAGATCGCCAGGAAGGCGAGCAACGACAGGTTGCGGCGAATGAATCGCATCACGGGCCGATCCGGCCGGTCGGTATCCTCGTATGCCGATCGCATTATGTCTATATTCTACACGATCCGGCCCGGCAAATACAATACGCTGTCACACGCACGACATCCTCCGCCACGCGCCGCCCGTTATTTCTCCGCATCCGAGGGCGCGGCGGGGATGAAGGTCTGATAGGCAAGGGGCGAAAATACCAGCGCCGCGTCGCTCAATGTCTCCGCGGTGCGCCCGCCCAGGGCATAGATGCGCGTTTCCACGTGGGCCACGCCCGGCTCGATCCAGCCGCTAACGCCCGGAGGCGCATCAAGGACCGTCCACGTTCCGCTGTTGGGATCATAAGCCTCCCCGTGGGCCGTCAGGGTCGGATCATCCGCGCCGCCGATCACGTATAACTTGTTCAGCAGCACTGTCGCCCCTGCCCCGACGCGAGGCTGTAGCATGGCGGGGCAATCACCCCACGAGTCCACAGCCGGATCATAAACATAGCAACTGTCACGCGCGGTTGTCCCGTCACTCCCCCCCACGACGTAAAGTTTGCCCAATAGCGGGCCTCCGGCCGCGCCGACCCGCGCTTTGGGCATGGGGGCAATCGGCCGCCAACTGTCCGCGCCGGGATCATAAACGAAGGCTGTATCCAGCACCCCGGTTTCATCCCGGCCGCCGAAAAAGTAGAGGAAGCCGCCCTCGGTCACGGCCAGACCGCCGGTTATCGCCCGAGGCAAGGGCGCGACGCGTCGCCAGGCGTCCTGCGATGGGCTATACGCCTCCGCTACGGCCGTCGGCTGTCCGTCGGCGGCCGTTCCACCGGGTACGTAGATCTCGCCGAACAGTTCCGCTGCCGTGGTTGCGGCCACGGCTGTCGGCTTGGCGGCGGCCTCTCGCCACTGGCGCATCCGCGTGTCCAGGATGTTTACAGCATCACTGACACCCTCTGCCGTCTCGCCACCGATCAGATAAATATCAAGGCCGATGGCCGCAGCCGCCCGCCCGGCGCGCGCCTCGGGCAGCGGCCGGCTGCTGAGCCAGCGTGTTTCTCCCAGCGGCTGCTCCACGTACGGTTCGGCCGCGACCGGCGTGTTACTCCGTTGCTGCAACAGCAGCAATGCCGCCACGGTCACAACCAGCAACACCAGGAGCACCACAGCCAGGTTTCGCCAATGGTGGGGTTTGACCACGGCCGGTTGAGCATCGCCCGTCGCCGCAGAAACGTCTGCTTCGGGCGTCGCCGGCCGGTTCTCTGCCGCGTCCGTCTCCGCCGGCTCCTCTATCTCCTGCGCCTCCGGCCCGCCGGCCGGCGTCATCACCAATACACCCTGCTGGAGCGCCACCGTCATGGCCTCGGTGCGCGTGGAGACACCCAGCTTGGTGTAGATGTTGCGCAAATGGGTCTTCACGGTCAGCGGACTGATCGAAAGTCCGTCGGCAATTGCCTTATTCGACTCCCCGGCCGCCAGACGATTCAGCACATCCAGTTCGCGGTCGCTCAGCGGCTCGCCACGCTCTGCCATCGGCCGCTACTCCTCCGACCCTGTCGGATTGGTGCCGGTGATGGGCGCGGTGTCGCTAAGCGGGTTCGTGCCGGTGATGGGCACAGGCGTGGCCGAGGCGCATCCCTCGCGCGCCTGCGCCAGCTTGGCATCGAGCGACTCCGTCGGCTGCCGGTTCCATGCCTCCTGATAGACAGGCACAGCCGGACACCAGTCGAGTTGATACGCCAGTTGATCGCCCAGGCCAATCAGCGCTATCTGGAATCGCTCGCATGCTCCCTGGAAGAAAGGCGCCGCGTTGCACAAATCGCGCCAATAGCCGGCGGCAATGTCCCAATTCACACCCGAATACGCCACCGCCTGATAATAGAGATCGGCCCACACGCGGTAGTCGAGCGCCTCCTGCGGCAGGTTGCCCAGCCGCTCGGCCTGGGAGAAATAGTTCAGCCCCATCTCGATTCTGTCCGTATTGATGGCTTGCAAACCCAGAGCCACGTAGGCATCATATAAAAGCTGGTCTGTCTGACCGCGCTCGTGGTCGGGGTAGGCATGCTGGAAGGCCAGCAGGAGCGGCAACGCCTCATCCCAGCGCTCGGCGGCCGTCAGGCGGCGGATAGCTTGCAGGTCGGCCGTCGCATCACCATCGGTGGATTCCTCGGCTGCCGGTTCCGGCTCGATCGGCGGCTCGGTAGACGCGGGGGTGGGCTGTTGCCGGCTGTTCAGCACTTCCTGGCGCAGCGCTTGTGCGTCGGCGTTGGTCGCGTCCTGTGCCAGCACCCAGTCCAGCCGCGTGAGGGCCAGATTATCGCTGCCCTCGGCCAGGTCCTGTCGGGCCAGCTCGATCTGGCGGCTGATTTGCTCCGCGCGCGTCGTAGCCTCCTGCTCTACCCGCTGCGCCTGCCCGCTTTCGAAAGCAAAGTAGGCGACAACGAGATAGGTTGCCACGACAACCGAGAAGATAACCAGCGCCAGGCCCAACAAGCGGACAGCAAGACGCGGCTGTCGTTTGCCGGTCATAGCGTCGATTGTCGTCTGCTCGCCGGTCTCATCGAGCGGCGTTGTCGGTTCAGTCATAATTAATTCGGTCTGGTGTGTGCGTTGCTCGTGCCCGGCTGCCTCCGGCTATGATTCCAGCATAGTCCGGTAGACATCCACCGTTTCGGCGGCGATCTGCGCCTGGGTGAAGTGCTCCAACACCCGTTGGCGGCCACGTCGCGCCAGTTCCGAGCGCAACGTGTCATCCTGCATCAATTGTAACAGCCCATTCCGAATGGCGTCTATATCCTCTTCAGGAACAATAAGGCCCGCGTCGCCGATGACATGGGGAATCTCGCCCGACCGCGAGCCAAGCACCGGCACGCCGCAAGCCATCGCCTCCACCAGCACCCGCCCGAACTGCTCCTTCCAGTTGGGCAGCGTCCGCGAGGTAAGCACCAGCACGTCCAGATTGCGCAGATAGGCCGGGACCTGATCCGATGCGAGTGGGCCATCAAAGTGAACACGAGCGGCGATGCCCAACTCCGCGGCCAGGCGGCGCAACGCCGGCAACTCGGGGCCGTCCCCGGCCACGTGCAGCCGCCAGACGCCCGGCAACCCGGCCGCCGCCCGCAAGAGCAAATCGACGCCCTTCTCGAGCACCAGCCGCCGGTTGGCCGAGCCGATGATAAATCCACGACCCGGATCGCGCGGCCCCGGTGCAAAAAGTTCCGGATCGACGCCGAACTGCGGAATAACCCGATGCGGTCCGGCATAGCCTTTCGATTGCCAGACCTGGGCCGCTTCCCGGTTGCCCATGATAGCGTAGTCAACGCCGGACAGCACCTGTCGCTCCATCCAGTTGAACGGCGGCGGGTAGCGCCGGACGAGATTCTGCCAGGTGAAAAAAAGCGTTTTGGCCCCGGCCGCGTGCGCCTGCCGCATCGCCAGCCACGTGGCCATGTTATAAGGCTCCTCGTCGATGTGAACCACGTCGGGCTGAAACTTTCCCAGCCGTTCGGGCAACGTCGGGAAGTAATAAAGATGGTAATGGCCGTTGAACCGGATGGGATCGACCAACAGTTCATAACCGGCCGTGAAACGCCTTTCCAACACCACCCGGCCGTCGGGATCATCCCACGAGGGCGGCACCATGGCGACTAACTCGACGTCCGGAGTACGAGCGATGGCTTCCAGTTTTGTCTGATAGACCCCCACCAGGCAGGCCTTGGACAGTATAAGTACACGCATAGGTTCTTTGACGCAATGGGCTATTTTGCTATACTGCCCTTGCTTTGGCAACCTCGCGCAAGCCACAAACCACGAGACGATTCGGCCCATCCTTCGCGGGGTGGGCTTTGTTACTTCTGCTGGTGGCGGCGGCCTTCGCCATGCGGCTCCATCGCCTGGGCGAGTGGCCGCCCGGCCCCTATCGCGACGAAGCCTATAATGGACTGGACGCTCTCGGCGTCCTGCGCGGCGAGCACGCTCTCTTCTTCCCGGCCAACAACGGACGCGAGCCGGCCTACATCTATCTCGTCGCCCTGTCGCTGGCCCTGTTCGCCCCGTCGGCCTTCGCTCTGCGGCTGCCCGCGGCGCTGGTTGGGGCATTGGCGACCGTGCCCGCCTGGCTGCTGGGGCAGGCCTGGTTCGGTCGCGTCGCCGGCATGTCGGCCGCCTTCCTGTGGGTCTTCACGCTCTGGCCCGTCCACCTTGGCCGCATTGGCCTGCGGGCCGGGTTGCTGGCGCCACTGCTGGCGACGGCCTTCTGGCTGGGAACCCGCGCCTACCGCGAGCGGCGGGCCGCGCTCTGGTTCGTCGCCGGCGTCGTCTATGGCCTCAGCTTCTACACTTACCTGGCCGCCCGATTCACGCCACTGCTGCTGGGCCTCTTCGCGGTCTACTTGATCGTCACCGGGCGGCGCGAACGACTTTGGGATGGCGGCCGCGTCCTCTGGTTCGGCCTCGGCGCGGTGCTGGCGGTTGCCCCGCTAGCCGCCGTGCTGGCAGCCGAGCCGTCGCTCATCTTCGGCCGCGCCGGACAAGTGTCGATTCTCAGCCCTGACGTGAGCGGCGGCAATCCGTTAGGCGCGCTGCTGGGCAACACCGGCCGCGCCCTGGGCATGTACCTGTGGCGCGGCGACGCCATCCTGCGCCATAATGCCCTGTTGACCTACGACGCCGTGCTGAAGAGCGACAACCCCGCCGGACGGCCCATCTTCGATCTCCTCATGGCCGGGCCATTCCTTGTGGGGCTGCTCTGGTGCTTGCGTCATTGGCGGCGACCGGCGGCTGCTTTCCTGCTGCTCTGGCAACTCGTCATGCTCGGCCCGACGATCCTTGCCGAAGACGCACCTCACTTCCTGCGCGCCGCCGGCGTGTTGCCGGGGGCCGTCTTCTTCCCCGCTATCGGTCTGGCCCTGCTCTGGGATTGGGCACGGCTACCGCGATTGGCCCGTCGCGCGGCCGTGCTCTTGCTTCTGGCCGGGAGCGTCGTGCTGACCATGCGCGACTACGCCGTCTATGCGCAACAACCCGACGTGGGCTACCTGTTTGAGGCCGCCGCCGCCGACCTGGCAACGGCGGCCGCCGCCGATGCCGACGCGGGAGCCGCCGTCTATCTCGACCAACGCTTCCCCGACGGCTGGCCGTCCATTCGCTTCCTGTTGAGCGGCCGCTCGCCGACCTTGTTTTCGTCCGCCGGCGGGCTGCCCACACCAACGGTTCCCGCCGCGGTCTACGCCTGGCCCTACGAACCGCTGCGCGGTTTGGCCGAATCCCTGACCCCGCCCGTGCTGGTTGAGATCACGCCCGGCCCGAAGGCCCGCGGCGATCTGGAGCCGTCGCCCTACTCGCTCTATACGCGCTATGCCCTGCTGCCGGCCGAGGCGGCGGAAAACGAGCGCCTGACCGATTTCGACGGTCGCTTCGCGCTATACGGCGCGTCGGCCGAGCCGGCGGCCCTCGACGCGCTCAACGTCGCCTTGCAATGGCTGCCGGGCAACACATTCTCCGCGGCTGAAGACCTGCCCAGCCTGTTCGTCCATGTGATCGGGCCGGAGGGCATCATCGGCCAATACGACGGGCCGATCGCCCACGGGCTGTGGCCCGGCGACAACTGGCGCCCCAACGTCATCGTTGGCGAGCGCCACACGCTGCAACTGAACCGGCCCTATGACCCGGCCACCGATTCGGTCCGGATTGGGTTATACTGGGTTGATACAGGCGAGCGTCTGCCCACACTTGACGCAGGCGGCCGCCCTGTCGATGATCAGGTGATCATCCGGCCCTAGCGCCGCGATCCGGCATCGGGACGGTGAGGAGAGTACCGGTATGTCTATCGTGATATGGCTGTTCAAGTTGGCGGCCGCGGGGTCGTTACTTCTCGGCCCGGCGGTCGCGCCCCCACGGCAGGAAACGTCCCCCACTCCCACGGTTACACCGACCCCGACCGAAGTCGCCGCCACTGTCCCGTTTGCCCCCCCCGTTTGGGTATCGCCCACGCCCGACGCCACCGGCGCGATCGTCGTCATCGTCCAGCCGGGAGAGTCGCTGTGGGTCATTGCCGCCCGCGCGGGGCTGTCGCTACCCGACCTATTGGCGCTCAACAACCTGACCGATAGCGCCATCATCAATCCGGGCGACGCGCTCATCGTCGGCTACGTGACGCCGGCCGCGCCCTCGCCCGAACCGACACAACAAGCCACCTTGCCCCCACCCACGCCGCGGCCGACCGCCACGCCGGCAGTCGCGGTCGTCTGCGTCAGCGCCTTCGACGACCGTAATCGCGACGGCGAACACGACCTCGACGAACCCTTGCGCGCGGGCGTAGCCTTCACGGTCTATAACACCCAGGCCGTGGTCGCCAACTACGTCACCGACGGTCGATCCGAACCAAAATGCCTCACCGGGTTAGCGCCGGGAGAATATCGAATCACGCGCTCCATCCAGCCGGGCGAGGTTTTGACGACTGCGGGCGACTGGGCGCTGAGCCTGGTCGCGGGCGGTGAGCTTCGCCAGGCCTTCGGCAGCTTCATCGATGAAACACAGGCAGCCGCATCGCCCGGCAGTTCGCTCGCAGGCGGGCAGATCGCCATTGCGCCTACCATCACTCCCGCTGTCGCGACCACCGCTGTCAGTCAGTTGCCACCGGAGGCCCAACCACCCGCGCCACAGGCTCCGACGGCGACCACGTTCCGCTCGCTGGCTCCGCGTCTGGCGGGCGTGGTTGTGCTTTTCCTCGGCGGCTTGATCTTGCTGGGGGCTGTGCTAATCTTGCTCTTCAGACAGTCGCGGAGCCGGCCCGTGGACGCCCACATCGACGCGGACGCAGACGGCGAACGGCGGTTCCGCAATATCGACGACCTGGAATAGCCCACCGCAATCGGGCGAGGCTCTTCCCCATCGACAGTATAAGAAAATGAAAAAGATAAATCTGCTCCTGATCCTGATTCTCAGCCTTACCCTGTTGCCGGGCAACCGCGCCCAGGCCGCGCCCGCCGCCCAGCAGACGAACCTGTTGCAAAACCCCGGCTTCGAACAACCCTTCAGCAACGGCGCAGCACAGGGCTGGCAACGGTGGCATCGCAACACGCCGCGCACGGACGCAGAGTGCCTGGTCGCCTATCACTACGAGCCGAAATGGTCCGCGGAGACCGGCTCGACCTTCGTCCACAGCGGCTCCAGCTCACAGGCGATAGGTAACACATGGGACACCTGGTCCGGCGGCGTCTATCAGACTGTCCCGGCCACGCCAGGCGCGGTCTATCGCTTCTCGGTTTTCGGCCGCGGCCGCGGCTCGAACAAGCAAGTACCGGAGCCGTCGGAGACAGGCCTGCAGATGAATATGCGCGTCGGCATCGACCCCAACGGCAGCGGCCAATGGGGTGACGCCGATGTCGTCTGGGGCGCGGCCGGATCACCCCACGATACGTGGCAGCAGTTCGTCGTCGAAGCAACGGCGACCGGCGACCATATCACGGTTTTCACCTCGGCCGACTGGGCCATTACGGGCGTGAACCAGTGTCGCGCTCACATGGACACCTGGTACGACACGGGCGAACTTGTCGCCCAGACGCCGCCGACGGCCACGCCCGCCCCGCAGCCGACCGCGGCCCCGCCCACCGCCACGGCAACATTCGCGCCCGCACCTACCGGCGGCGTGCCGACCGAAGCGGCGGCGGCGACCGTCATCGCCACAATGTCAACCCCCACAGAAACGGCAACCCCGGCAGGCACGTCAACCGTCTGCGTCAATGCCTTTCTCGACGCCAACGGCAACGGCCTCCATGACGCCGACGAAGGCTACCTCGCCGGAGTGACGCTGACCGTGGCCCAGGGCAACGCCGTCATCGGTCAGGCCGTCTCCACCGGCACGGAGACGCCTGTTTGCTTTGGCAACCTCCCGGCTGGGACGTACCAGGTGGGCCAGACGTTGCCGTCATCGCTGGAAATGACCACGCAGGCCAACGCCACGGTCAACGTGGGCGAAGGCCAGACAGTGGGGCTGGAATTCGGCAGCCGGCTGCGGCAAACCGCCGACGAGACAGCCACGGCCGGCGCGCAACCGGCCGCCACGGAAACAGCCGCCTCCGGCGCGATCACGCCGACCGCTGCATCGGACGGAGGAACAGGCGGCAGTTCGAGCTTGCTCGTCTTTCTCGGCATCGGTGCGATCCTGATCGGTGTCGTTCTGCTGGGAGCGCTGCTATATACGTTGTTACGACGCTAAAACGATAAAACTTCGGAAACAAAACCTGATATACTCTCGAGTCATTATCATTGCACCTAATCCGGGGGCCTGGTTTCTCAAATCCGGTTCCCCGGGCATGGGAAAGAGATTCCATGACACTTAATCCTCTAGCCGGCCAACCCGCTCCTCAGGAGATGCTGGTCAATGTCCCTCGCCTTGTTGCGGCCTATTACACTGTCCATCCCGACCCGGCCGACCCGGCGCAGCGCGTAAGCTTTGGCACGTCGGGTCATCGCGGCACATCGTCGGCCGGCAGCTTCAACGAGGACCACATTCTCGCCATCTGCCAGGCCATCAGCGAATACCGCGCGGGCCAGGGCATCACCGGCCCGCTCTTTGCCGGGATGGACACCCACGCCCTGTCGGAGCCGGCGCTGGTGACGGCCATCGAGGTCTTCGCCGCCAACGAGGTGAACCTGGTCGTCCAGCGCGGCCGCGGCTACACGCCCACCCCGGTCATCTCCCACGCCATTCTCACCTGGAACCGCGACCACGCCAACGGCGGCCACGCACCCGCACGAGCCGACGGGGTAGTTATCACCCCATCCCATAACCCGCCCGAGGACGGCGGCTTCAAATACAATCCACCCGAGGGCGGCCCGGCCGACACCGGCACGACGAAATGGATCCAGGACCGCGCCAACGAGCTATTGGCCGGCGGCCTGCGCGGCGTGAAGCGGCTGACGCTGGATCGGGCGATGGCCGCGCCCACAACCGAGGAACGCGACTACATCGCGCCCTACGTCGATGACCTCGGCTCGGTCATCGACATGGATGCCATCGCCGCCGCGGGGCTGAAAATCGGCGTCGATCCGATGGGCGGGGCGGGCGTGGCCTTCTGGGAACCTGTCGCCCGCCGCTACGGCCTGAAACTCGACATCGTCAACCCTTACGTCGATCCGACCTTTCGGTTCATGACCGTAGACCACGACGGCAAGATACGCATGGACTGCTCGTCTCCCTACGCCATGGCCGGCCTGATCCGGCTGAAGGATGGTTTCGACATCGCCTTCGGCAACGATCCCGACTTCGACCGCCATGGGATCGTCACCCGCAGCGCCGGGTTGATGAACCCCAACCATTACCTGTCGGTCGCCATCGGGTACCTGTTTGAGAATCGACCTGCGTGGCGCACCGGCGCGGCCGTGGGCAAGACGCTGGTCTCCAGTTCGATGATCGACCGCGTGGCCGCCTCACTCGGACGGCGACTGGCCGAGGTACCGGTCGGCTTCAAGTATTTCGTCGACGGCCTGCTGAGCGGCGACTACGGCTTCGGCGGCGAGGAGAGCGCCGGAGCGTCATTCCTGCGCCGCGACGGGAGCGTGTGGACGACCGACAAGGACGGCTTCATCATGGATCTGCTGGCGGCCGAGATCATGGCCCGCACCGGGCGCGACCCCGGCGAGCATTACCGCGACCTGACCGAGCGCTTCGGCGATCCGGCCTACGAGCGAACCGACACGCCGGTGACGCCGGCGCGCAAGGCAGTGCTGAAAGATCTGTCGCCCGAACTCGTGCGCGCCGATACGCTGGCCGGGGAGCCAATTCTGGCCAAGCTGACCCGCGCTCCGGCCAACAACGAGCCGATCGGCGGGCTGAAAGTCGTCACCGAGAACGGCTGGTTCGCCGCCCGCCCCAGCGGCACGGAGAACATCTACAAGGTCTATGCCGAAAGCTTCAAAGGCATCGACCATCTGCGGCGCATCCAGACCGAGGCGAGGGCAATCATCGACGATGCCTTCACGGCCGCGGGTGTATGATAGACCTTTGAGGCCCGGCCACGCAGCGCAGCGCCCACATGAGTAACCGGGAGCCACTCGTAGTCAGGCGCTTCAGCGCCGTTTCCTCTCGCCTCTCAGGCTCCGGTTGGCCGTGGATCGCCGCCGTGCTGCTGATCGCCCTCGTCGCCGCGTGGCCGGCCATCTCACAGCCGGGCCTGCTGAACACGCGCGGCGGCGGCGACAGCCCGTTTCTGCTGCAGCGGCTGCACCAGCTGGCGACGGCGCTGGCCGACGGTCATTTTCCCGTCCGCTGGATGCCCGACGCCAACTACGGCTACGGCTACCCTTTCTATAACTACTACGCGCCCCTCTCCATCTACATCGCCGCGGCGTTTCGCTTCCTCGGCTTCAGCTTTGTGCGCGCGATCCAACTGGCTCAACTGGCCGGGTTTGTTGTCGCCGGGCTGGGGATGTTCTATCTGGGGCGGCGCTGGCTGGGGTCGCGCTGGGCCGGGCTGCTGGCGGCCGTCGCCTACACCGTCGCCCCATTCCACATGGTCAACGTCTATACCCGCGGCGACTCGCTGGCCGAGTTCTGGGCGATGGCGTTTTATCCGTGGATCCTGTTGGCGGCCGATGAGCTATTTAGAGAAAAGGAGAAGGGGGGAAAGGATGAAGGGGAGCAAGAGCACCCGCGCACCCTTTCTCCCCTTCTCCCCCGCTCCCTGGCCCTCTTCGCCCTGGCCTATGCCGCGCTCATTCTGAGTCACAACATCTCGGCGCTCATCTTTTCGCCGTTCTTGTTGCTCTATCTGCTGATACGGATGCCGGCCGCCACAGGCAGGCAAGGGAACCGGGGAGAAAGGGAGAAAGAGGGGAAGGGAACCGGCGGGATTACCCCTTCTCCCCTGCATCCCATCTCCCCTGCGCTTCTTGCCCTTGCGGGCATGCTGCTCGCCTTCGCTCTTGCCGCCTGGTTCTTTGTTCCGGCGCTGGCCGAGCAGAGCCTGGCTCAACTCGGCCCGGTAACCGAGGGGTATTTCCACTACAGCAACCACTTCCGCGGGCTTGATCTGATGCAGATGAGACTGCTCTTCGATTACAACCCTGACGGCGGCACGGCTTTTCGTCTGGGTCTGGCGCAGATGGGTCTGGCGATTGCCGGTGGGGCGGCGTGGCTGCTGCGGGAGAAGACGACGGACGACAGACCACGGACCACAAAAGCAACGAGGCCTCTTCATTCGTCATTCGTCACCTCGTCGGACGACAGGAGTCGTCATTCGTCATTCGTATTCGTCATTCTCTCGGCTCTCATCGCCGTCTTCATGATCACCCCGCTCTCCCGGCCGCTGTGGGATCATTTGCCGTTGCTGCCCTTCACCCAATTCCCATGGCGTTTTCTCTCCGTCGCGTCGTTCTTTTTGGCGTTGCTGAGCGGCGGGCTGGTACTCATCACCGACCGCCCGGCGGCCCGCGCCGCCATCGCCGTCACCGGCAGTCTGGTGCTGCTGGCGTCGGGGCTGCTCGGCCTGCGCGTCGACCATCTCATCCTGACTGACACCGACGTGACGGCCGAACGGCTGGCGCAATACGAATGGTTCACCGGCAACATCGGCACGACCATCAGCGCCGAATACCTGACACCGGAATCCGGCCCGCGGCCATGGGCGAGCGCGTGGCTCAACGCAGCCGAACGCGATCGCGTCGTGGCGACGTCGGGCGAACTGACGGCCGAACTCATCGAGCGCAAAGCCACACGCCAAACGTGGCGGCTGGTGGCGGGCGAGGGCGGCGCGGAGGCGCGCTTCCCTACGATGCAATGGCCGGGTTGGCAAGCTTCCATTGACGGCCAACCGGCCGTGTTGCGGGCCGTTCCATCGTCAGGTCTGATGGCGCTGGCCGTGCCCGCGGGAGCGCATACCGTCACGCTGGAGCTTGGCCGGACGCCCGTGCGCCTGGCGGCCGAACTGGTGTCACTGGCGGCGGTCGTGGTGGTGGGAGCGCTATTGTTGGTTGGCCGACCCGCAGGACGACGGACGACAGACCACAGACGACAGACAACAAACGACAGACAACAGCCCACAAACCACGGCGAGAAAGAAAATAAAGGAATTGATAGATACCTTCATCCTCGCGCATTCCGTGGTCTGTCTGCCGTCGTCTGTGGTCTCTTCCTCCTCCTCGCCCTCGCTTTCCTCTGGCGCAACGACCCCACCGACCTGCCCCGCGGCGACCTAACCTGGGACTTCGCCCAAATGGGCTATCTCCACCACACGCCCGGCGGAGTTCCCTTCAGCGACGGGTCGCGGCTCCACGAGTACGGCTATAGCAGCGACGTTATCGCGGCCGGCAATACGTTGACAGTCACGCTTAGCATAACCGCGGGAGAAGCCGGCGCGGCAACGCTGACGCTTGTCACGCCCGCCGTCGCTCGACCCGCACCTGACGGCACGGCCGATCCGCCGATGCTTGTCGCCCAAACGATCGATCTTGACGGAGACACGGCCATCTTCACGTTGCCCATTCCCCCCGACGCACCGGCGGGCCTCTACGTTCCGCGACTCGTTCTCGATGGCGCGCGGCCGCTGACGCCTTCGGGCGCGGCGCGAGGAGACCTGTTCCTGCGGCCGGTTCAAGTGACCACTGCCGCCGATGCACCTTCGGAGCCACAAAGCCCGGCGATTGATGTTCAGGTTGTCGAAGCCTCGGTTCGCGATCAGACCACACTCGACGGCCGCTTCCGATGGCAGGCGGCCATGCCCTTCGCCGGGCGCTATCTGGTTTCATGGCGTGTGCAGAACGGCGACGGCGCGATCCTGAGCCAGCTGGATGCTCAACCGGGCTATGGCTTCAATCCCACCGACGGCTGGCCGGCGGGCGAGCCGGTGTTCGACCGGCTGGCTCTGCGGTTGCCCGATGCGCTGACCGGGTCGCCACCCTACCCGCTGGTGATGGTGCTCTACGACGCTACGACCGGCGAACAACTGTTGACACGGCGAACCGGCCGGCTCGTGGAATCCGGCGGCCGAATCATCTATCAACCCGATTCGCCCGTATTCGCGCCGCCCGACGGCCTGGAGCCTTTCGAGGTGACCTTCGGCAATAATGGGGACGAGTTTATCCGCTTGCTGGGATTCAATACGACACAGGCCGGTAACGTGCTGGAGCTAACTTTATACTGGCAAGCAATGGGCAGCATCCCGGCCGACTTCACCCGCTTCGTGCATCTGATCGACGCTTCGGGCGCGGTCGTTGCCCAGTCTGACGGCCGACCTGTGTCCAACAGCTATCCAACCGACCAGTGGGTAGACGGCGAAGTTGTGGCCGACACGGTGCGGATTGACCTGTCGGCCCTGCCGTTGGGGGAGTTTCGTCTTGCCATCGGGTTCTACCGGTCGACGGACGGTTTGCCGCGACTTGAAGCCGCCACATCCGACGGCCCCTTGCCGGACGGCCGCGCCTTGCTGCTGCAAGGGATCACGATTCCCGCCGAATAGCGACCGAAAGCAAAAGCCAACCCCGAAACTACCCCGTCAACAAGACCTTCCCCTGACGCCCCGGCCGTTCGGCGTGGGCGATGGCGGCGCGAAAGTCAGCCAGGTCATACTCCGCTTCCACCGGCGGAGTCAGATCGCCCCCGGCCATGAGTTGTATCAGGGTTCCCAGCGTCGCAGCAACCTGCATGGGTGGCGTCTTACGGAACCAGTGGGAGAGCCAGAAGCCCCGCGCCGTCAACCCGCGGAAGAGCATCTCGCCGTTATGGAGCGGGAGAGGCTCGCGGCCGAGCATGCCATAGATCAGCAACGTGCCGCCGGGCCGCAACGACCGCAAGGCCAGCGCGCCCGTTTCGCCGCCCACAGCGTCGATAGCGGCCGCCGCCCCCCGGCCGCCGGTCAGCTCCCGAACGCGCTCGACGATATCAACGTCGCCCGTAACAAACGCGGCATCGGCGCCCAGTGCCAGGAGTTCGTCGACCTGCTCCGGTCGCCGCACGAGGTTGATCGTCCGGTAGCCGCGCAAGCGACCCAGCTGAATGACCAATCGCCCCAGCGTCGAACCGGCGGCCGTCTGCACGAGCCACTCTCCCGGCTGGAGTTTCAATTCCTCTTCCAGCATCACCCACGCCGTGACGGGATTGACGACAAACTGGGCCGCCGCGCCATCGCTGACGGCATCAGGTACAGGCACAAGCATGGCCGCGTCGACGACAGTCGATTCGCGCCACGTCCCGCCCGGGCTGAGGGGTACGACGCGCGCGCCCAACGCCGGGCCGCGCGTCCCCTCGCCCAGTGCCTCGACGCGCCCAACCGCTTCGAAACCCGGCGTGGCCGGCAGCTGGGGCAGCGAGCCATATTCGCCGCTGACAGTCAGCAGATCGGATGGATGGATCGGCCGGTGAGTCAGTCGTAGCCGAATCTGACCCGGTCCCGGTTCGGGCACGGGTACGTCCGCCAAATGCAAGACCTCGGCCGGTGGGCCAAACTGCTCAAAGCGAATCGCGCGCACAACCGCCTCCTAATGGGCCGCTGCATCGATAAACTTGACCGCTTCCTCGACGCTTTCGTCGGGACTGATTCTGAGGCGCAGGTCTTCGATCGTCCCGTCGGGGCCGATGATGGCATGGCCGCGCAGGATACCCATGTAGGCCTTGCCGAACATCGACTTCTCCCCCCACGCGCCGAAGGCGTCGGCCACCTCGTGCTCAGGGTCGGATAGCAGGGTATAGGGCAAGCTCTCCTTCTTCTTCCATTTGGCCAGCGCCTTGGGTTGGTCGGGGCTGAGGCCCAGCACAGTTGCGTTGGCCGTCTCGATACGCGGGAAGCGGTCGCGAAAGCCACAGGCCTGTTTCGTGCAACCGGGCGTGTCGGCCTTGGGATAAAAGAAGAGCGCAACGCGACGGCCGCGCAAGTCCGACAGCTTCAGCGGCTCGCCGGTGTCGGTCAATAGTTCAAAATCGGGAACGGTATCACCTATCTTCAACATCAAAAATACTCCTTTGTCTGTAGGACGATTTGCCACATCGTCCGCGATTTGCCACATCGTCCGCGATTTGCCACATCGTCCGATTTGCCAAATCGTCCGCGATTTGCCAATCGCCCTGCGTCATGAAACTAGGGCGCGGTTGGCGTCGTCTGCTGCGCGCGGCGCGCATCCAACTCGCGCCGGATGGCGGCATAGGCCTCGCGGTCCAGCGGGAAGCGCCACGCCAGCACCAGCGACAGCGACAACGCCACAGCCGGGATGACGGTCACTAAAAAACGCATGGCATTCAGCGCCGCCGCGGGCTGCTCGATAAACTGGCTGCCGGTCGTCGAAGTGACGAAGCCGGTAATCGCCAGCAATTGCCCCGCGCCGAACACCAGCACACCGGTGGCAAACTTGCGCAGAAAGACGAGATAGCCGGTATAGAGTCCTTCGCGCCTTTCCCCGGTCTGCAATTCGTCCACGTCGATGACGTCGGCGACGATGGCCCACGGGATGATACTCATGGCCGCGAAGCCCATCCCGGCCAGCACCGCGCCGATGAGCAGCGGATTCTGCATCCCCGGCGGCAGAAACGCGCCCACGCTTAGCACGGCCACCATGAAACCGATGCTGATCAGGTAGGCGGTTCGCTTGTCGGTGCGACGCATCAGCGCCAACACGAACGGGATGCTGAGCAGCGACGTCCCCAGCACCACGGCCAGGACGATATTATCGAAGCCGGGCCGCACCCGAACGTAGTCAATCAGGTAGCGAACGAAGACGACCAGCAAGATGTCGCCGGTCGTGAAGCATAACAGGTAGATGAGCGCCGCCAGGCGGAATGGCCGGTTGCGAAACACTTCCCGGAAGTTGCGCACCGGCTTGATGGGCGACGTGACCGGCTGGTGTTCCGGCTCGCGGATGGTCAGCGCCAGCAGGATGAAAGGCAGGGCCATGCTGAGCGACCACAGCCCGGCGGCGAGCAAATAGCCCATGCGAATCGCTTCCGACCCACCGCCGAACCAGGGAGCGAATACATGCTCGGCCAACAGCTTGAACGCCCCGGCCGTCACCAGTTGAGCCAGAAACGAAAAGGCCGTGCGCCATCCCGTCAGGCTGCTGCGCTCGTCGTATCCTTCGGCCAGCTCCGGCACCAGCGCCAGATAGGGGACATTGACGATGGTGTAGAGCGTATCATAGAGCAGGAAGACGATGCTGTAATAGATCACCAGTGCGCCATGGCTCTCGAAGGGGGGGACAACAAACATCAGCAGGAAAGAAAGGGCGAACGGGATGGAGCCGACCAACAGGAAGGGCCGCCGCCGCCCCCAACGCGAAGACAGCCTGTCGCTGAGGCTGCCCACGAGCGGATCATTGACGGCATCCCACAGGCGGCCGACTAACCAGATACCACCTGCAAGGCCGGGATTCAGACCGACAACGTTGGTCAGGAAGACAAACCAGAAGACGTTGCGCGCGGTTGCGGCGGCCGACGTGCCCCAATCGCCCAGGCCAAAGATGAATTTCGTCGTTATTGGTAGCCGTGCAGAGCTACTCAAGTTAGCTTCGCCCGCCGATTGGGATAACTCGCCGCGTCTGTCGTCGTAACCAGCCGGCTGTCGAGGTCACACATGCCGTTCTCCGTTGTCAAATTTTCCGTGTCGATGCAAGGACACCCAAAGAATCCTATCACGACCACCGGAGGATACCAATATCAAACTTATCCCCACCCCATTGCCGTCGTCCCATCGGGTCGATCCGCGTTCCATTTCTATATGCGTTAGCCCTGATCCACAATGCTTGTCATTCACCCGAAGTAGCAGTAAGATAGATGATTAGCCCCCAATACCGAGGTAATCAACGATAAATTAATGCCCGAACCTGTGAAATCCCTTTCACCAGAAAAACTCCGTATGGTGTGCGATCCCGCCGGACTCGCATTCGAGACGACGGCCGATCTGGAGCCAACGACGGCCATCATCGGCCAGCCTCGAGCCACCAGAGCGCTCGAATTCGGCATGGGACTGAAGAGCAAGGGCTATAACATCTTCGTCATGGGGTCACCGGGCACCGGCCGCAGCACAGCCATCCGCCATTTCCTGCAAGAGCGTTGCAGCCGCGAGCCGACGCCTGACGATTGGCTCTACATCTACAATTTTGAGACACCTCACCGACCGCAAGCCATCCAACTGCCGCCCGGACAGGGCGCGGCTTTCGCCGACCACGTGAAGCGACTTATTGAGAACATCCAGATCGCCCTGACCCAGGCGCTGGAAAGTTCGTCGTATCGCGACGCCGTCCATGCCCAGGAGCAGGCGCTCGTCGAGCGACGCGAGGGCATGTTCGACGAACTGGATCGCAAGGCCGCCGATCAGGGCTTCGACTTGCAGGAGACGCCCGCGGGCCTGATGGTTACGGCGGCCACCGAAGAGGAAACCACCGAGGTTGTCGTGACCAACGGCGAGCAACAAGCCCGCCGCGATACTCAGCGCGCCCTGCAGGGCGAACTGCAGAGCATCCTGCGCGAGGTGCACGTGCTGGAGCGCGAGGCGCGCGAAGAGCGTCGTCGGCTCGATCATGAAGTAGCCGAGGCAGCCATACGGGATGAATTTGACACACTCCGCGAGCAATACGCAGAGCAGGAAATAATCCGTGATTATCTCGACGCCGTTCGCGAAGACCTGCTGGATCAGGTGACGCGCGCCGCCCCCGGCATGGACGACAAGGAGTTCGACCAGCTAATCGATCTGCGGCGCTATGAGGTAAACGTCCTGGTAGACAACAGCGCCGCCGCCGGCGCGCCCGTCATCGTCGAACTGAATCCGACCCACGAGAATCTTTTTGGCCGCCTTGAGTATGAACCGCAGGGCCACGCCGTGATGACCCATTTCAGCCAGATCAAGGCCGGCGATCTGCACCGCGCCAACGGCGGTTATCTGGTCATGTACGCCTCCGACCTGATCCGGCAACGCGAAACATGGGAAGCCTTGAAACGAGCGGTCAAATCGCAGGAGATCGAGATGCGGCCGCCGCAGAACGACGGCCCGATGATGGCCAATACCCTGTGGCCCCAGCCGATCCCCCTGTTGCTCAAGATCATCTTGCTCGGCAGTTCATCGTTCTACGACCAGCTATACTGGCACGACGAAGAATTCAGCGATCTGTTCAAGGTGCGGGCCGACTTCAGCGACACCATGCCGCGCAACGCCGAGCACGAGCGATCCTACGCTGAGTTTGTCGCCGCTCGTTGCCATGAGGAAACCCTGCGCCCCTTCGGCCGCGATGCCGTAGCCAAGATTATCGAACACGGCGCGCGATTGTCCGAACATCAATGCAAGCTCAGCACCCGTTTCGGGGCCATCGCCGACCTGGCGCGCGAGGCGGACTACTGGGCCGGGAGCGAGGGCCACGAGGTAGTCACGGCCGAGGACGTGCAGGACGCGCTACGCGAGCGCACCCAGCGCGCCAGCCAGGACGCCGAGCAAATCCGTGAGGAGATACTCGCCGGCGCGATTTTCATCGCCACTGAAGGGGAAGCTGCCGGCCAGGTCAACGGCCTGTCGGTGCGCGAGGTGGGCGACTTCACCTATGGCCACCCCGGCCGCATCAGCGCCCGGACCTTCATGGGCGATAACGGCGTGATCCACATCGAGCGGGAAACAGATATGGACGGCCCCATCCACGAGAAGGGCGTCCTGACGCTCAACGGCTATCTGGGCGGCACCTATGCCCAACACCAGCCGCTCTCCCTCAACGCCAGCCTGACCTTTGAACAATATTATGGCGGTATCGACGGCGACAGCGCTTCCTCGACCGAGCTATACGCTCTCCTCTCCAGTCTCAGCGGTTTTCCGGTGCGACAGGGCATCAGCGTCACCGGCTCGGTCAACCAGCGAGGCGAAATCCAGCCCATCGGTGCGGTCAACGAGAAGATCGAAGGCTTCTTCGACGTCTGCCGGGCACGCGGTCTGACGGGCGAGCAGGGCGTCATCATCCCCCAGACCAACGTCATCAACCTGATGCTGCGCGAAGACGTGGTCGACGCCGTCCGCGAGGGTCTGTTCCACATCTGGCCTATTACGACTATCAACGAGGGTATCGAGCTATTGACCGGCCGGCCGGCCGGCGAACAGGACGGGAACGGGGAGTTTCCCGAGGGAACTGTCCATCACGCGGTCAAGAAGCGGCTGCGCGAACTGGCGACAGGGCTGAAAACGTTCGGTGACGACCACGCACCCGAAGAACCGACCGGGAACGAACCCAAGCGGCGGGTCAGGCGGGTGAAGTAGGCACTTGTCCAAACGGGCTTACCGGTCTGTCAGCTCGCCTTCCAGCAGTCGGGCGGCCCGCAGCAAGGCCACCACGCTCTTGCCGTCCTCCAGACGGCCGTCAAGAGCCATCTCAACCAGCGCGTCCAGCGGCCACGGCTCGACGACGATCTCCTCGTCCACGTCCATCGGCCGCGGGTCGGCGGTAAATCCCGTCGCCATAAAAAGGGCCATCCGCTCGTTTGTCAAGCCGGGTCCGGGCCAGATCTCACCCAAGGGAATGAAAGTATCCGCCCGGTAGCCCGTCTCTTCCTGCAATTCACGCTGGGCGCACACCAGCCACGGCTCATCCGCCTCGCGCGTCCCGGCCGGCAATTCCAGAATCGTCCGGCCGAGCGCGAAGCGATATTGCCGCAGCATGAGGACTTGCGGCCCGGAACCGTCGGGCGCGGGCATGAGAGGCAAGATCACCACAGCGCCGGGGTGCTCGATGGCCGCGCGCTCCAGCAGGCGGCCGTCATCCAGCCGCAGCGTATCAACGCGCACGCGCCACTTGCCCTCCCACACGATCCGGGATCCTGTCTGCTCCATCAACCTGTCACCCCGGCAGATGTCCGTCCGTCAAGGCCCATGAGTGCCCCCTACGGCCGGGGTGGAATCCTGATCTGTTGGCCGACGCTGATCACGTTGGGGTTGGCAATGCCGTTGTAGGCCGCCAGCTCGGCCGCCGTGAACCCGTAGCGCAGGCCAATGCGGAACAGATTCTCGCCCGCCTGAACGGTATGGATAACCTCCCCGGTGGGAGACGTCTCCTGAGCAGGGGGCGCTGTCGGATCGACCGCGGGCGGCGGTGTGGGTTCGGCGGGCGGCGCGGCCCCTTCCGGCGTGGGCGTCGGGCCGGCCGGTGGCGCGGTCATTGGCGTGGGCGTGGGGCTGGCCCCCACAGGGGGCAAAGACGTCACGCCCAGAGGCGGCACGACCGAAGTGGCCGTGGCCGGGGGGGCCTGGCTGCCCGGCGCGGGCATCTCGCATGCGGCCAGAGCCAGCAGGAGTATGACGGACATTACGAACAACAAGAGTTTTGTGCGTTTCACGCGCGACCTCCGGAAGCTGTACGATTTGTTCGCCGCGGTTGGCGGATTGGAGTCGGACTACGATCCACGGCGTCGGGCCGAAGCCGATCCGGCTCATCGATCATGGGTCGACGAATCATCGCCGGATGATGTCACCCGGCGCACATAACTGTACATGTATACATAATGCAGTCTATCATAGAGGCCAATCGAGGGCAAGATGTCGAATAGGCCGATGATCGTATAATTGTTGAATGATTTCGCCGTTTAGATCGATCTTTCGGGGGACGTAGCGTGTCGGTAGCGCCGTCGCGGCCGCATCAACCATGCCTGCATATCGGAATCAACGCTCATCTCCTCTCCGACGAGGCGGGCTATCGTCGCGCGGGCATCCACCAGTACATCGACCGGGTGCTGCGAAACCTGCCCGCGAACGAAGATATGACCTACACGCTCTACACGCGCCGCCCGCATGACTGGGCAGATCGTCCCGCCTTCCGCCCGGCGGGCACGCGCCTGCCCACTGCCGGCCGCCCGGCGCGCATCGCCTGGGAGCAGGCGGTCTGGCCCATTGCCGCCCGGCGCGACCGGCTGGACCTGATGCACAGCATGGCTTTCGCCATGCCCCGGCTCGCTCCCTGTCCCGTCGTCGTCACCATCTATGATCTGAGCTTTGTGGAATACCCCGACACTTTTCCGGCGATCCAGCGCCGCTATCTGGCGGCCGAGACAGCCTACTCCTGCCGGCGCGCCGCTCGCCTCATTGCCATCTCCGAGTCTGGGAAGCGAGACATCCACCGCGTCTACGGCACGCCAACGGCACAGATCGATGTGGTCACGCCCGGCGTCGGCCCGGCCTATCAGCCATTACCCGCAGCCGAGATCGACGCCTTTCGCCATCGCCAGGGGCTGCCCGACACTTTCCTCCTCCATGTCGGCACCCTTCAGCCGCGCAAGAACATCCCGCTTCTGCTGGAAGCGTTGGCCCGGCTGGGCCGCCCCGACCTGCCGCTGGTTCTGATTGGCGGCAAGGGGTGGTCCTACGATGCGATTTTCGAGCGCGTGTCGGCGCTGGGATTGAATTCCCAGGTGCGGTTCACCGGCTACGTCGCCGACGAAGAGCTGCCGCTGTGGTACAACGCCGCATCTGCGCTTGTGCTGCCGTCGCTCTACGAGGGGTTCGGCATGCCCATCGCCGAGGCGCTGGCCTGCGGGACGCCGGTGGTGGCGGCCAATAGCTCCTCCCTGCCCGAAGCCGGCGGCGATGTAGCTCTCTATTTCGACCCGCACAATCCGGACGAGCTGGCCGCGCGTCTGGCGACGACGCTCGACGACCCAACGATCCGCGAGCGGGCACAGTTCGCCGGCCCGGCCCACGCGGCTCGCTTCTCCTGGACACGCGCGGGGCAGGAAACCGCGGCCGTCTATCGGCGAGCGGCACGCGAAATCGCGCGAGGCGGCGACCGATGAAAGCCCGCGGCATCCATTGGGCAACTATCGTCACCGATCTTCTGCTCATCAACCTGGCTTTTCTGACGGCCTACGTCGTGCGCTACGTCTGGCAATGGTTCAGGCCGGTCCTTTTCTACGATCCGTATCGGGATTACCTGGGCCAGCAACTGGTGCTGACCATCCTGCTGACGCTGACCTTTCGCTACATGGGCGTCTGGCGACGCCGTCGGGGGGAGTCGTGGCTCGATGAATCGATGCGCATCGCCACAGCCACGGCCGCGGGCATCACACTGATGATGGCCGTCACCTTCTTCCTCCAGCCGTCTCCTTTCTCGCGCTTGCTCATCTTTTGGGCGCTGCTGTTCATTGTCCTGTTCATCAGCGCGGCTCGGCTCATGCGCCGGCTGATCCTGTCGCTGCTCTACCGGCGTGGAATAGGCGTCGACCGCGCGCTGGTGGTCGGCGCGGGGGAAACGGGTCGCAGCGTCATCCGCACCTTGCTGGCTCGGCCCGACCTGGGTTTCGCCATCATTGGCTATCTGGACGATACCCACGGCGAAGGTAACGGCATCGGCCGCATCCCCCGGTTGGGCGGCTTCGACGAACTGGATCGCCATCTACGAGCGGCGGCTCCCATCCACACCGTTTTCATCGCCCTGCCGGGGGCAATGCACACCGAGCTTCTCAACCTGCTCCAGGTCTGCCGCCGGAACGAGGTACGCGCCCAGGTCGTGCCCGATCTCCTCCAACTGAGCCTCAACCGGGTTGAGTTCACCAACATGGCGGGCGTGCCCTTGCTGGGCGTACGCGACATGGACGCCTTCGGCCACATCAGCGGACCGGGCCGGTTCTTCAAACGGGTGCTCGACCTGGCCATCATCACCCTCCTGGCCTTGCCCACGCTAATCGTCATGACGCTCATCAGCATCGCCATCAAGCTCGATTCGCCGGGACCGATCTTCTACACCTCGCCACGCGTCGGCCGCGAGGGTCGCCATTTCAACATGTACAAGTTCCGCTCCATGGTGACCAATGCCGACGAGCAGAAAGAGGCCTTGCGCGAATTGAACGAAGCCGACGGCCCGCTCTTCAAAATCAGACAAGACCCCCGCCTGACCCGCTCGGGACGCTTCATCCGCCGCCTCAGTCTCGACGAACTGCCGCAGCTATACAATGTGTTGACAGGTGAAATGAGTCTGGTCGGCCCGCGCCCTCCCTTGCCCGAAGAGGTGGAGCATTACAGGCCGTGGCACCGGCAGCGGCTGGCCGTCGTCGGCGGCATGACCGGTTTGTGGCAGGTCAGCGGCCGTTCCGACCTGTCGTTTGACGAACTATGCCTGCTGGATATCTATTATATTGAGAACTGGACGCTGGGGCTGGACGTGCGGATTCTGCTGCAAACAATCCCCCACCTTTTGTCGGGCAAGGGAGCGTATTAATCTTCCCCTTCTTCGGGCGCGGCCGGCTGGTCCATCCGCACTACTTCGCCGTGGATATTGATGATCACACGAAAGCCGAACATCGCCAGCATCTCGCGCGCCTGGGCAGGCACGCCCTGGGCAATGATCTGGTCGGCGCTGATATTGCGCAACGAGTCATCGATGGCCGCCTTCGTCAGCAGGTCGTCCTGGCCCATCATCTCCATCGCCTGCAAAACCGCCATATCCTTGTTCTGGGCCAATTGCTCCAGAAAGAAATTCAGAATCTGGCGGTCGACCGATTCGGCGTCGACGTGGCGATGGAAGCCGTCATCATCGACGACGTATTGCGCCTCGCCGCCGATGATAGCCATCGCCACCGGATTGTCGTATTCATCATAGATGAGGCCGTCGAACATCGCCTGTCTTGCCATGGTTGCACTCCTATAATGATCATACCGACAATAGAGTGCGAGACAAGCGACGAATGTGAACTCTAACGATTTCGATGGGCAGCCAACCGAGAACCTGCCGGGGCGAAGCGCTGCGAACGGACCGATAAATCGAATATGAGCAGACACGCGCCCCATGTGACCATCACATGACCTATGCTATAATGCTAAGGTTAAGTTGATAGGCTAAAATGCCTTGGAAGCTGTGTCGGACCGTGTCGATGCGCCCTGGCCATTCCAGAGAGTGCGACTTCATTCACGGCGGCTAACAATCTGTCAACGAATCACTTGAAAGGATAACGAACACACCTTGTTCAGACCACTGGATTGGCTGCTGGGATTTTTCTCTCTGGATATCGGTATTGACCTGGGCACGGCTAACACCCTGGTCGCCGTACGCGACAAAGGTATCGTCATCAACGAGCCTTCGTGGGTGGCCATCAACAAGCGCACTCGTCGGCCGCTGGCCATCGGCGCGGAAGCCCGCGAAATGGTCGGCCGCACGCCGGGCGACATTGTCGCCATCCGTCCCCTGCGCGACGGTGTCATCTCCGAGTTCGAGATCACCGAGGCCATGCTGAAATACTTCATCGACAAGGCCCACGAGCAAATGCTCGTCCCCTTTCCGCGGCCGCGCGTCGTTGTCGGCGTGCCCAGCGGCGTCACCGAAGTCGAAAAGCGGGCCGTCTATGACGCCACCATCTCCGCCGGCGCGCGCGAAGCCTACCTCATTGAGGAACCCATGGCCGCCGCCGTCGGCTCGGGCCTGCCCATCATCGAATCGCGTGGCAGCATGATCGTCGACATCGGCGGCGGCACAACCGAGGTCGCCGTCTTCGCCATGGGCGGCATCGTCGTCAGCCGCTCCCTTCGCGTGGCCGGCGACGAGATGGACGAGGACATCATCGGCTACATTCGCAACAAGTACAACCTGCTCGTCGGCGAGCGCATGGCCGAGCGGGCCAAGATCGCCATCGGCTCGGCCTTCCCCCTGCCCGAAGAGAAGACGATGACCATCCGCGGCCGGAACCTCATCACCGGCCTGCCCCAGATCGTGGAGATCAGCAGCATTGAACTGCGCGAAGCCATATCCCCTTCCATTAATATCATTGTCGATACCGTTCTCGACGCCCTCGACGAGACGCCGCCGGAACTCGTATCCGACCTGATCGAGACGGGCGTCTGCCTGGCGGGCGGCGGCGCGCTCATACAGGGGCTGGCCGACCGGCTGGAGGATGCCGTGAAGATGCGCGTCTGGGTGGCCGAGGACGCAATGACCTGCGTCGCCCGCGGCGCGGGTCGCGTTCTGGAGGACCTGGACAACTACGAACGAGTGCTCGTCGGCCTCCACCGGGGCAGTACGCGCCATTAGCGCCCGACCGCTGCGCCGGTCGGTCAATCGCCTATGAATCCGGGGCGAACACAACAACACATCCGCTGGGTCACACTGGGGCTGCTCGTCGGCTCGGCCATCCTGCTGACCATTCTTGATTCCACCGGCGCGCTTGGGGGCGTGGTGGGCTTCGTGCGCGACCCGCTCACCTATATCTCAAATTGGACGTCGGCCCGCAGCGATGCCGTTGCCGACGTGGTGGCCGGGCCGCGCAACCTTGACGCCGCGCTCGAAGAGATCACCCGCCTGCAAGCCGAGAACGACACGCTGCGCAAGGAAAACGAGCAACTGCTGGAGGACGCCGGCGAGGCGCGCATCCTGCGCGAGTTGTTCGACCGCGCGGCCGACACCCCCGAATACCGCCGCATCACCGCCGACGTCATCGGCCAGGACATCAACCCGACCATCCAGAGCATCCTCATCAACAAGGGATTCGACGACGGCGTGCGCGTGGGCATGCCCGTGGAGGCGGCGCGCGGCCTGGTGGGCCAGGTCTATCGCGTCACCAACAACGCTGCCCAGGTCGCCTTATTGACCGAAACGGCCAGCGCCATCCCTGTGCGGCTTGGCGCAACCCGCGCCACCGGCATGTTGCGCGGCGCGGGCCGCGGGGCGCTGCCCACCATCGACTGGATTGATCTCCAGTACCCGGTGGAGGTGGGCGAGCTCGTCACCACCTCGGGACTGGGCGGCAAATTCCCGGAGAACCTTGTCATCGGCCGCGTCATCGACGTGGAACGCAACGAAGCCGAGCTGTTCCAGCGCGCCATCGTGCAGCCCGCCGTCGATTTCAACGCGGTGGAGATCGTCTTCGTCGTTACCGAGTTCAACACGATCAACACCGACATCTTCGCCGAGGAGCCATAGTCGATGGGCAACCATGTCTACATCGCTATTCCGGTCATGGCTCTGTTGGCAATTTTCGAATCGTCCGTCCTGTCCCGTTTCCCGGTTGCCGGCGTCACCCCGCAACTGTTGTTTATCGTCGCCCTGGGCTGGGGTATCCACCGAGGGCTGGAAGAAGGCCTCATCTGGGCTTTCATTGCCGGTCTGTTCACCGATCTCTTCTCGTTGGCCCCGCTCGGCATCTCCTCGCTGGCGTTCATGGCCGGAGTCGGGGTGCCCCTCATGCTGCAACCGGTCCTGCCGCCCCGGCGGCTGCTGGCTGCGATGTTTTTGGCCGCGCTGGGCACAGTAATTTACCTGATCGTCTATGCTCTCGCCTTGCGCGTCTTCGGCTTCGGCACATCCTTGCGCGGACTGATCGATACGCTGCCCCTGATCATCTTCCATGCCGTGCTCATCGTCCCGGTCTATCTGCTATTGGCCTCGTTACTGCGAATGTTTCACCCTCGGCGCGTGGAGCTATAGGCGCCGGTTAAGAATTGCCGGTGAAACCCGTGTCGCCGGCTCCATCTTTCTCCATAATTAGGCTCATATGTCCAGCATGGGTTGGAAACCACCGGAAGAGCGCGACCCGGAGATTCAACAAATCCCCGGCATCGGCGGCCGCCTCATGTTCATGCGGGTTATCATTGCCCTCGTCCTCGTTCTGCTGGTCTATCGCGTCTATTGGATTCAGCAGACGAAAGGGGGCGCGCTGGGCGCTCGCGCCGAAGAAAACCAGTTCGCCACGCTGACGACCAACGCGCCGCGCGGCGTCATCCTCGACCGCAACGGCTTGCCTCTGGCCGTCAACAAGCCGAGCTTCAACGTCACCATCACGCCCGCCTTTCTGCCGGATGATGACGACGAGCGTCAGGCCGTCTTCGAGCGTCTGTCGCTGCTGACCGGCGTGCCGCTAACCAATACCGTCCAGCAGGAAGCGCTCGTCGCCGGGGCCAACCCCGAACTGGTCGCCACTTACGGCCGTCTGGCCGAGATCTACGGCGCGTCCGTCGAGGAAACGCTCGACGAAGCAGGCGTGGTGCCCCAACTGCCCGATAGCATCGAAGCCATCGTCGCCGAAAACAGCTTCGCCCCCTATATCCCGGCCGTCATCACCACCGGCGTGCCCATCTCCGTCGCCTATCGCATCGAGCAGGAAAGCATCTTTCTGCCCGGCGTGCGCGTTCTTCCCCAGGCCCTGCGCGAATACCCGTCGGGCGAATTCACGTCGCACCTGATCGGCTATATGGGGCCGGTGCCCAACCAGAACTGGATCGACGTGCTGAACTACGAGCGCGACGACCGCGTCGGCTGGGCCGGTCTGGAGTCGTCGATGGAGCTGGAGCTGGCCGGCGCGAAGGGCGAACGCACCATCGAGCAGGACTGGACCGGCCGCGAGGTGCGCCAGGTGGGCGAGGCCACCGATCCGGAGGCGGGGCTGAATCTCCATCTGACGCTCGACTTGCGCCTCCAGATGATCACCTACGACATCCTCCAGCAGTTCATGGAGGAAAATCGCAACACCGCGCGCGTCGACGAGATCACCGGAGAGCGCACGTTCCCGGAGATTGAACAGGCATCGGTCGTGGCGATCAACCCCAAGACGGGCGAAGTGCTGGCAATGGTCAACCTGCCCACTTTCGACAATAACCGCTTCCAGACCGAAGTGCCGGTCGATTACTACCTGGGACTGGCCCGAAACGACTATACACCGCTCGTGAATCACGCCATCAGTGGCACCTACCCACCCGGCTCGGCGTTCAAGCTGGTTCCGGCGGCCGCGGCACTGCAAGAGGGCGTCATTTCGCCCGATCGCTACCTGTTCGATCCGGGCACGATCGAAATCCCCAACCGCTTCGCCCCCAACGACCCCGGCCGCGTTCAGCCGTTTGTCTGCTGGAATCTGGCCGGCCACGGATTGATGAACATGCGGCTGGCAATCGCCAACTCCTGTGACGTCTACTTCTACAAAGTCACCGGCGGGTTCGACCAGGACGGCGAGTTTGTCGAGGGGCTGACCGTAGATCGCATCGACCTCTACGGGCGGCAATTCGGTTTTGGCCGCGTCCAGGGCATCGAATTGCCGCTGGAGGCAACGGGCAACCTGCCGACGCGAGCATGGAAGCGGCAGACACAAGGCGAGCCGTGGTCGACCGGCGATGACTACAACCTGGGCATCGGCCAGGGCTTCATGACCGCCACTCCCTTGCAGCAGGCGCAAATGACGGCCGTTATCGCCAACGGCGGTTTCCTCTACAGGCCGCGCGTCGTCCATCACATGACCGACGACGAAGGCAACGTGGTCCTCGTGAACGAGGCCAGCGAGATCGTCGCCCGCGCCCGTCCCGGCCGCAATGGTGAAACCATCCTCACCGATGCCCAGGGCGCGCCTCTTAACGACCCGAATATCTCCATCCAGTTCGACGCCGAAGGCAATTACATCTTCCAGCCCGAAGTCGTCGACACACTGGCCGTGGACCGGGATTACATCCGCGTGGTGCAGGAAGGCATGCGCATGGTAAACGAACACCCCGAAGAGGATGTCTTCGGCACCGGCGCAACCTACATTGAATGGGATTCCCTGGCCGCGGCGGGCATCCCCACGGCCGGCAAGACAGGCACGGCCGAATATTGCGACAACATCGCCATCAACCGGGGCTGGTGTCGCTTCGAGGACATCGCACAGCGACGCATCCTGCCGACCCACGCCTGGTATGTGGCCTATGCGCCCTTCGATGACCCCGAGATCGCGGTGTCGGTCTTCGTCTTCAATGGCGGCGAGGGGTCGGCCTGGGCCACGCCCATCGCCTGCCACGTGATCGCCGCCTACTTTGGCGCCGGTCAGTATGGGTCGCTTATGGGCGACCTGACGCCCGAGGAAGCGGCCGATCAGCCGACTGTGTGCAACTCAATCCTGTTCTTCCCCGAACTGCCCCAGATCGACCTGCCGGGCGTGGAAGAAGAAACTGCGACGGACACCGAACAAGAGGGCGGCAATGTTATCCCTGTTCCCATTCCCGTCGAGCCGCAACCGGGCATCGATAGCTCCACAGTCATCACGCCGGCCGTCGATGTGACGGAGCCGGCCCCCGCACCCTGATCCCTCCCAATCGTAGCGACCTCGTTTTTGTGTTATCATCTCGCGCATGGGAACCATCATCCTCGTGCGCCACGGCGAAAACGAGTGGTCCAAAGAAAACAAGCTGGCGGGTCGAATTCCCGGCGTTCACCTGAATGAGACAGGGCACAACCAGGCCCACGCCCTGGCCCAACGCCTGGCGGCCCTGCCCATCAAAGCCGTCTACAGCAGCCCCATCACGCGCTGTGTGGAAACGGCCACCTACATCGCCGACACCCATCGCCTTTCGGTTCAACACGTCGATGAGGTCGGGGAGGTGGAGTATGGCGAGTGGGAAGGCAAAAAGATCAAGAAGCTGGCGAAGAAGCCGCTATGGCGGACCGTTCAGTTCTTCCCCAGCCGCGCCCGCTTCCCCAAGGGCGAGGCGTTGCGCGAAGTGCAGTTCCGCGCCGTGCAGGCCATCGAGGAGATCGCCGCGCATCATGAGAAGGAAGTCGTCGTCGTCGTCTCTCACGCCGACGCCATTCGTCTGGTTCTGGCCCACTATCTGGGCGTCCATATCGATCTGTTCCAACGCCTCGTGATCTCCCCGGCTTCGGCCAGCGTCCTGGCGCTCAGCCCCGAAGGCATGGTGCGCGTGTTGCGCATCAATGATGACGGCCCGTTGCGGTTCGCAACTCCTGACAACCTCAAGAGCAAAGAGGACAAGAAAAAGGGCGACAAGAAACAGGCAGACGATGCCGCATCCCACGACTCCGCCGGCCACAACGGCAACCCGGCCGCCTGGACCACGCTGCCCGCGTCGGCCGATGGCGGTGCGCCCGCCAACCCGGCCCACACAGCCCGTCGCCTCATGCTCGGCAAAGACGAAGAAGAGTGATTATTTATGGCGCATCAAATTGATCTGAACCCCGCCACCCACCTCACCGTCGGCACTGTCGGCCTGCCCGGGCGGCGCACGTTCTTCCTGCAGGGCAGCCGTGGAACCCAGACCATCTCCCTGACAATCGAAAAGGAACAAGCCATTCTGCTGGCGAGCAGCCTGGAATCATTCCTCGAAGACCTGAACCGCCAGCACCCGCCCACCACGCGCGAGGCATCCGAGCCGGTATGGATGGACATGCGCCTGCGCGAGCCGATCGAGGAGTTGTTCCGCGTGGGCAATATGGGACTGGGATACAGCGAAGGAGACGACCTGGTCGTGCTGATTGCCTACGAATTGGTGGAAGAGGGCGAGGACCCGAATATCGTGAGCTTCTGGGCGACCCGCACGCAGATCCAATCTCTCATCAACCATGTGACCGATGTTGTGAAACAGGGACGGCCGATCTGCGGAAACTGTGGCCGGCCAATCGACCCCGAAGGCCATTTTTGCCCGCAACGCAACGGCCATCGCCATTAGGCTCGATAAACTCCCACAGGCACACGCGCTCATGAGCGACATGACGATCGGCGAAGTGTTGCAGGTGTTACAAACCGGCACAGTGGAGATTGAGGGCATGTTGTCCTGGAGCTCCAACTACGCCTTTTTGGCCCGCGTATGCGAAGGGTCGCTGGCGATCGGCGCCGTCTACAAGCCACAGCGCGGCGAGCGGCCGCTGTGGGACTTCCCGCAGGGTACGCTCTGCCGTCGCGAGCAAGCTGCCTTCGTCGTCAGCGAGGCGCTCGGCTGGCACATTGTCCCCCCGACTGTTCTGCGCGATGCCCAACATGGGCCGGGCACGGTGCAACTTTATATCGACCATGACCCGGCGCGCCACTACTTCACCATCGAAGGCGACGAAATCCTGCGCCCCCAGCTCCAGCGAATCGCCTTGCTCGACGTGCTCATCAACAACGCCGACCGCAAGGCGGGCCACGTTCTGATTCAGGAGGCGGACGAATCGCACGAGGCCCCTCGTCTATGGGGTATCGATCACGGCATCTGCTTCCACGTCGATCCAAAGCTGCGCACGGTCATCTGGGAATTCGGCGGAACGCCCATCCCTGACGGCCTCAGAGACGATCTGCGTGCTCTGCTTGCCTGTCTGGACAAAGCGAGCGATCCACTGGGCGAGGCGCTGGCCGCCTTGCTATCACCCCAGGAGATAGCCGCCCTGCGACAGCGGCTGGAGCGGCTGATCAACCGGGCCAACTTCCCGCAGCCCGGCGCGGGTCGCCATTATCCCTGGCCGCCTGTCTGAGGAGGGATATGGGTAACAAACAGATCGATGGTCGGTATATCAGAAATCAGTCGATCAGTATCCCGTGGTCTGTCATCTGTGGACCATCTTCTGCGGTCAAAAAGGGTAAACGCGCATGAGTATTGGCACATCAATCGACCGGGCAATTGAGATACTGCACGAAGCGCGCCACGCCGTGGCCCTGACCGGCGCGGGGATCAGCACGCCGTCGGGCGTGCCCGACTATCGCAGTCCGAAATCAGGCCTCTGGGAAAAGGCTGCCGACATGATGGAAGTCGCCAGCATCTACGCCTTCCGTCACCACCCGCAGGCCTTCTACGACTGGCTGCGACCGCTCCTGCAACTCATTGTAGACGCGCAACCCAACCCCGCCCACTTCGCCCTGGCCCGGCTGGAGGCCGCCGGGAAGCTGCAAGCCGTCATCACGCAGAACATCGACCTGCTCCACGGCCGCGCGGGGTCACGTGCCCTCTACGAGGTGCACGGCCACCTGCGCGAGATCGTCTGCCCGGCTTGCCACCACACCATTCCGGCCGGCGCGCTGCTGGAGATGTTCCTGGCCGACGGACGCGTGCCCCATTGCGCGCGCTGCCGCCACGTGATGAAGCCCAACGTCGTCCTGTTCGGCGAGTTGCTCCCCCGTCAGACCATGAAAGCGGCGCAGCAACATGCCCGCGCGGCCGACCTGATGCTGGTGGCCGGTTCGTCGCTCGAGGTGGCCCCGGCCTGCGATCTGCCCCTATTGGCGCTGGATAACGGAGCACGACTGATCATCGTCAACTATCAGGAAACCCATCTCGACCATCGGGCCGACCTCATTATCCGCGCCGACCTGGCTGAGGTATTGCCCCGGTTGGCCGAGCCGTTCCGGCCGCTCCCCGCCCCCATCCCGTCGCCCGTGGGCGGGCTGTTCAACCTGGAGATATCGGGTAAGAATCCTCCTGTCGGTGACGTCAGAATAAGCGAATAGCCATTCAGAGTGCTGCGAATTAATGAACAAACCAGACGGGGAGAGCGCCGACGCCGACGGAGCGCATCGGATACTACCCCTATATTGAAACGAGAAGAGGCATGCAAAAGGAACGAGTTATCATCATTGGCTCCGGCCCGGCCGGGCTGTCGGCCGCTATCTACACCGGGCGAGCATTGCTGAGGCCGGTCGTCATCACCGGCACCCAGCTTGGCGGCCAAATATCCCTCACCAGCGAGGTCGAGAACTATCCGGGGCTATACAACCCCGAGGCCACGCCGACCGGCCCGGAAATGGTCGAACTCATGCACAGGCAGGCCGAACACTTCGGCGCGCGCTTTGTCTACGACGATGTGACCGAGGTCGATTTTCGCCACGGCCCGCCGTTCACCGTCAGGACTCACAGCCAGACCTATTCGGCCGATGCGGTCATCGTGACCGCCGGCGCCAGCCCCAAGCATCTGGAAGTGCCCGGCGAAGAAGAGTACGTGGGTCGTGGCGTCAGCTATTGCGGCACGTGCGACGGCTTCTTCTTCCGCGGCAAGGATGTGGCTGTGGTCGGCGGCGGCGACAGCGCCCTGGAAGAAAGCATCTTCCTGACCAAGTTCGCCGACAAAGTGACTATCATCCACCGCCGCGACGAACTGCGCGCCGGGCCGACCCTGCAGAAGCGCGCCTTCGCCAACGAGAAGATCGATTTCGTCTGGGACACCGTCATCGACGAGATACAAGGTAACGGCGTGGTGCAAGGCGTCAAGCTACGCAACGTGAGGACGGACGAGGCCGGAGAGATGCCCATCGACGGCGTCTTCATCTTCATCGGCCACTATCCCAACAGCAAGTTCCTGGTGGGTGAGCTGGCAATGGACGAGCACGGCTACGTGATCACCGACGAGTTCATGCGCACCAGCGTTGCCGGCGTCTACGCGGCGGGTGAGATCCAGGACCCGCACTACCGCCAGATCGCCACCTCGGTCGGCCAGGGCGTGGCCGCGGCCATGCAACTGGAGCGCTGGCTGGCGGCGCAGGAATAAAACAGTAGAGAGGGTGGGGACTGCACGCAATCCCCACCCCCTATTCATTGCGCCGCCGATTCCGCCCCAATTCGCTCCTGATGGAGCGCCAACAGATCCTCGTAACTCTTGATACCGCTCACGTCCTCAAGGAACGCCCGCAGCGACGGGCTGGCCGCTCGCAATTCGCGCAGCATGGGACCGATGGGATCGGCCCCGGCCGCCCCGCCCGGCTCGGCCGCGTACCCTCCGTAGAAGGCGAAGTAAGCCTGGTTTAGTTTGCGGATGAGGTAACCGTTGTCGGCAAAGACGCGCCGCCGCGCCTCCATATAGGCCTCGGCCGCCTCGACGTCTCCGTCGGCCAGCAAGCGATCTACCGTCGCCCGTGTCTCGGCCATCTCCGCGCTGAAGTCAAACGAAGGCGGTTCGGCGGGTGCAGCAGGCGACGACGGCCCCGCCTCCGGCGGCGCGTATTCCGGATAATAACGGGCGATGACCCGCGGCCCGATCTCCAGATCGACCATCGACGCCACCGTTTCGTTAATCGTTCGCATCTGTGGGTCGGCCAGATAGCGCACTCCCAGCGGGTGCAATGAGAGCCAGTGGTGGGTCCACTCGTGGGCCGTCACTTCGGCCAGCCAGTTAATATTGCCCGTCTCGCGGATCATGGCCGGGTAGGTCCCCAGCCCGCCGATGGGTACAACCAGCGCCGAACGATCCAGCTGATCGAACACGGCGGTCTCCATAACCTCCTTCTCCTCCGTCGTCAGGCCGGGTATCAGCGCCGCCGAATCGATCTGGGCGATGCGATCGCGAGGCGAGACGATGAGCATGTATGGCACGGGCGACATGGTCATGAAGACCGGCGGCCAGGTGATACCCCCAACCGCCAGACCCTCCTCCGCCAGCAGTTTCGCCACTTGCTGCTGGACGATGGCCTCCGCCAGCGGTTGCCGCCAGGCCAGGTCGCGACGGATCGCATCCCGCTCGGCGGCCGCTTCGGCGGCGGCCACAGCCGGGTCGGTTACGGCCGGGTCGGCATAAATTCGCTCGATCTCCGCCTCCAGCCGTTGCACGGCAGCCACTTGCTCCAGATAGGCCAGCACAAACGCCTGCTGCGCCTCCTCGGGCAAATAGCGGTGCGTGCCGGCCAGCACGGCCTGGGCTTTCTTGCCCAGCGCGTCGACCGTCCAGCCGACAAAATCGAAGCGATGTTCGCGGCCGACGATCGTCTGAAACCGAAAGTCGGCATCGCCGAACGCCGGCCACTCCGGCCCCACCAACAAGACCAGCAGCGCGAACACCAACGCGGAGCGAACGCACAACCGGAGAAAACGCCGTTTCGTCATACACAGGATCATAGAGTGGCCGCGGCCGCTTTGCCACTATCCGAGGGGATGCTTCACCAAGGTCTCAGCCGTCACGCAAGGTGAGAAACTCCTTTTGCCCGCCTTACGTATTGGCGGGAAGAAGATACAATTCCACCCAATGTGAGCTGTCCCGGTCTGCCGCACGCGCGGCAGCCATGTCCCGCTCAGACAAATTTAACGGAGAGTCAAATCTCGTGCGTGTTCGCCGAATAGTTCGCCGCTCATCCGCCAAAACGGATGAGGCCAACCCGTCCATTTCGCGCAGCGGCGTCGCGTCTTTTCGCCGCCTCCTGGGCTACGTCCGCCCCTACTGGCGGTGGATGACCGTCGCCGTCATCGCTCTCGTCATCAGCTCTCTGTTGGGGCTGGTCTTGCCGCTGGTCATTCGTAATCTGGTCGATTTCGTTTTCGTCGACAAGGAGATGGCCGATCTGAACCTGGTGACGCTCGGCTTGCTGGGTGTGGTCGTGCTCCAGTCGATATTCACCTTCATCCAGCAAATCGCACTGGCTAACGCCGGAGAGCGTGGCGTGGCCGACATTCGCATCGACGTGTATACCCACCTGCAAGAGCTTCCGCTCAGCTTCTATGCCGAGCAGCGAACCGGCGAGCTGGTGTCGCGCGTCACTAACGACGTTGCCCTGCTCCAGCAGTCGATGACCTGGAACCTGGTCATTCTGCTGCGACAAATCATCACCATCATCGGCGCGGCGGCGCTGCTGCTCTGGCTCGACTGGCGACTGACCATGCTCATCCTGCTGGTCGTGCCCATCATCACGCTGGTGATGGTCAAATTGGGCGGGCGCATCCGGGTGGCGTCGGTGGCCGTGCAGGATTCGCTGGCCGAAGTCGCCGGCGCGACCGAAGAGACGACCCGCGGCGTGCGCATCGTCAAATCATTTGCCCGCGAGCCATACGAGATCGGCCGCTTCACCGAGCGCGTCATGGCTCTCTATCGAGCAGCCATGCATCGCGCGCGTATCAATGCCATACTCGCCCCGCTCATCGGCCTCATCGCCTCGATCACCATCACCGGCATCCTCTATTACGGCGGCACGCAAGTCATCAATGGCAGTCTCTCGCCCGGCGATCTGATCGCCTACCTCGTCTACACGGTGATGGTCGCCTCCCCCATCGCCATCATGGCCGACCTCTACGGCCAGTTCCAGGCAGCCATCGGCGCATCACAACGCCTGTTCGAGTTGCTCGACCGGCCATCCGAGATCGTCGATCTGCCCGACGCAAAGCCACTGCCGCCGGTAGCCGGAGAAGTCGTCTTCCGCGACGTCTCCTTCCAATATACGTCGGCCATCGACGTCATCTACAGCGTCTCTTTCCGCGCCGACCCCGGTCAGATCATCGCGCTGGTGGGACCAAGCGGCGCGGGCAAAAGCACCCTGGTCAATCTCGTCCCCCGCTTCTATGACGTGATCGCCGGCAGCATCACCATCGACGGCCATGACATCCGCCACGTGACCCTGCGCAGCCTGCGCGAGCAGATCGGCATCGTGCCACAGGAGACGATCCTCTTTTCGGGCACAGTGTACGACAACATCCGTTACGGCCGGCTGGAGGCGACGCGCGAGGAGATCGAGGCCGCCGCCACAGCAGCCAACGCCCACCGCTTCATCGTCAACGACCTGGAAAACGGTTATGAGACCACCGTAGGCGAACATGGCGTGAAGCTCAGCGGTGGCCAGCGCCAGCGCGTCGCCATCGCCCGCGCCATCCTGAAAGACCCGCGTATCCTCATACTCGACGAAGCTACCTCATCCCTCGACAGCGAGAGCGAAAGCCTGGTGCAGGACGCGCTGGAACGCCTGATGCGCGGCCGCACGTCGTTCGTCATCGCCCATCGACTGAG
>JACDJC010000525.1_pt1 | contig 43637 bp, 40 predicted proteins | sample 7454191 | NCBI WGS metagenome assembly JACDJC01 (sample SAMN14253291, study PRJNA609438) | sludge metagenome | isolation source: sludge after 25d culture with pyrite and EDTA | collected 2018-12-20
GACGCCGGCGAGCCGCCGAGCGGCGTCGACCAGTGCAGCAGCTGCGGGGATCTGGTCGAACTTCACATCACGAACCCCGGCCGGAGCAGAACGCTGAGCGCGCTCCTCGGCATCGTCCGCCAGCCACTGCTCGGACCAGGCAGGTTCCCCAACAGAACTCATGTTCGACACCGTATCGATGGGCTGTGACAGCCCACTCCGACGCGCCGCTGCCTCCAGGCCAGGACGCTCCACCGGGTCGACCAGGTCGAACGGCAGCATGAACGTCATCACGACGACCGAGCCTGGCGCCATGCCGGCGAGGCGTCGCAGCGTGGTCGCGGTCGCCTCGGGCGAGATGTACATCGACACGCCGCTCGACGACACCAGCGCACTCAGGGCGGGATCGATTCCAGCGCCGACCAGCGCCGACCACCAGTCGTCGTCCGCCTCGAAGTCCGCCGGCACATGAGAGTCGACGACTGAGCCCGCGCCGCCGTCAGCGGTCGCCCAGCTCCCGGAGCCGACGCTCGAAGGAACGATGCTCAGAGCCCTCCGGGGTGAGGTCGATCGCCTGTCGATATGCGGCGCGGGCCTCGTCGACCCGGTCGAGGCGGGCCAGCAGCTCCGCCCTGGTGGCGTGGAGGTACCGGTAGCCCGCCAGCACGTCCGGCAGCGATCCACCATCGATGAGGTCGAGCGCCGCGGCCGGTCCGTCGACCTCGTGGACCGCCGCGGCCCGGTTCAGCTCCACCACCGGCGAACCGGTGCCGGCGGCCAGCTCCCGGTACAGCACGGACACGTGGCGCCAGTCGGGTTCGTCACGCGCCTGCTGGGCGGCGATCGCCGCCTGCAGGGCGTACGGGCCGCGGCCACCGAGTGCGACCACCCGATCGAGCTCGGCCCGACCCCTGGCGATCTGCTCGCGGTCCCAGAGGGTGCGGTCCTGATCGGCGAGCAACACCAGCTCGCCCTGACGCTCACGGGCGTCGCGACGGGAGTCGTGCAGCAGCATGAGCGCCAGCAGCGCCGCAGGCTCGGGTTCCTGAGGCAGCAGCTCGGTGAGGGCGCGACCCAGCCACAGCGCCTCGGCGGCCAGCTCTCGACGGCCGCCGTAGCCCTCGTTGAAGATCAGGTACACGACGGCCAGAACGGCATCGAGGCGCTCGGCCAGCAGGGGCTCGGACGGCACCCGGAACGGGATGCCGGCCGCCCGGATCTTGCGCTTGGCTCGGACCAGTCGCTGCGCCATCGTCGCGTCGGGTACGACGAACGCCCGGGCGATCTCCTCGGTGCTGAGACCGCCGAGGGTCCGCAGCGTGAGCGCCACCTGGGCATCGACGCCCAGTGCGGGATGGCAGCACTGGAAGATCAGCGCCAGCCGCTCGTCTCGCACGTCGGTCACCTCCTCCTCGAACAGATCGCTCACCGGGTCGTCGTCGCGACCCTGGCGCCGCACCACTTCGTCGGCTTCCATCTGGCGGGTCTTGGACGCCAACGAACGGTCCCGTCGGGCCCGGTCGATGGCACGGTTGCGTGCCGTCGTGACCAGCCAGGCGCGCGGGCGCTCCGGTGGACCGTCGATCGGCCATCGCCGAGCCGCGATCGCGAACGCCTCCTGGGTCGCGTCTTCCGCCCGGTCGAGGTCGCCCAGGAAGGCCACCATGGCAGCGACGACCCTCCCCCACTCCTCACGGAACGTCCGGGACAGCACCACGGCCGGGTCGACGCTGGCGGTGCACGATCGACGGTCCACCACGGCCGCTACCACTCGGCGATCGGTCGCACCTCGACGGCCCCGCCCAACGCAGCGGCCGGGATGCGTGCCGCGAGGGCGATCGCCGCGTCGAGGTCCTCGGCGTCGAACGTGAGGTAGCCGTTCAAGGCCTCCTTGGTGTCGGCGAACGGCCCGTCCGTGCTGAGGGTCCGGCCGTCGAGCACCCGCACGGTGGTCGCGGTCTCGGGCGCCTGCAGACCTGCGCCCGGCGACACCCCAGGAGTGGCGTTGATCTCCTGGTACGCCTGGTAGATCCCCTGCTGCTCCTCCGCTGAGAGCTCAGCCCAGGCTTCGGGATCGAGCGGCGTCGGGGTCGTGCCTTGGTAGATCAGCATCATGTACTTCACGGGTGCTCCTCTGGTTGTCGGTGTTGTCCTTGAAGACGAACGACGCCGACCCAGTTCGACACCCCTTGCGAAGCTTTCGACGTCGCAGCGGCAAGTTCTCTCAGTCAGTCGAGCTGTTGGGCGAGCCCGATGAGGATGCCTTCCGGTCCACGGATGTAGCAGAGCCGGTACGCGGTCTCGTACTGCACCACCTCGCTGCTCACCAGCTGCGCTCCGCGGCGAGCCAACCGAACGAGCGTGTCGTCGAGGTCGTCCACCGCGAACATCACCCGGAGGTAGCCCAGCGCGTTCACGGGGGCGTTCCGGTGGTCCGCGACCACCTCAGGAGCGAGGAAGCGCGAGAGCTCGAGCCGGCCGTGGCCGTCCGGCGTGCGCATCATGGCGATCTCGACGCTCTGGTCGCCGAGCCCGGTCACGCGCCCGGCCCACTCGCCCTCGACCAAGCCGCGTCCCTCTGGTTCGAGGCCGAGCTCGCGGAAGAACTCGATCGCCGTGTCGAGGTCCTCGACGACGATGCCGACGTTGTCCAGCCTGAGCGTCACGAGGTCGAGCCTACGGAACACGAGCGCCGGCGTCGTTGCCCGGAGCGGCTTCGGGCCGAACGACCGACGGATGGAGTGGACGCCGTGAGCGGCGCGCATGTGGTCGGTGAGCGACAAGTTCGACGGTGAACGGGCGTCGGGGCTGCACCCGTCTCCTCGCGCGGTGCCGGCCCGGTCGACTCAGCCGAGCACCAAGCGGGCGAGCGCGGCGGGATCCTCGCGACGGGCGTCGAACCAGCGCAGCCAGACCCCGATGCGGTGCCGTCCGGCCCTCAGCCGGTAGCGCTCCAGCGCATCGGGACCGCACGACCCCGTGCCCAGGCCCCGCTGGCCGGCATCGATCGCCAGGTGGGTGAGCGCTGCGTCGTGAGGGAGCTCGTCGTTGTGGGTCGCGGCGAACAGGTCGGCGTCGGAGTGGTGCCGCGCCGAGAACCCGAGTCGGCCGTCGGCGACGACCAGCAGCGCCGAGCGCGTCCCAGTCTCGCGCAACGCCAGCCAGCGCAGGCCGGTGTGATGACCGTGCTCCTGTGGAAAGGCGTAGGACACGTACTGGTCCCAGACCGTCGAACGCCAACGACCCTTGGTCACCGAACTGCAGCGGTCGGAGTAGCTCTCCCCCGGTCCGTCTCCGTACCACTCGAGCGACTCGAAGGTGCCGGGCAGCACGGTGGTGATGCCGACGCGCGGCACGTCGGCCAGCTCCGGCGGAAGGGTGAGCGTGACCGCGAGGTGGCCCCAGCCGTCGGGTGAACCCACCAGCTCGCGTCGCTGCACGGAGACCGTCGGCGCCGAGCCGGACGGCACGAGCGATCCGCTCGAGGTCACGACCTCGGCCCCCGACCGCGACCGACGCCGCTCCGGGCCCGGAACCCACTCGGCATCCAGGACACCGAGCTCGTCCCACCGGTTCAGCCGTTCGGAGTAGGGCCGCATCCAGCTGGTCTGGATGGCGTCGTTGTCGGTGAGCGCCCGGGTCAGCGTCGGGGTCCAGACCAGCTCGACCGGTGGCTCCGCGCGCACGGCTGTGCCGGCCGCCAGCCGGCGCCGCGACGATCCCGACGATGCGGTGGCAGCGTCGATCGGGACCTCGAACTGCTCCGTTGCCACCACGTGACCGGCCGGGGCCCAGGGTCGGGAACGGCGCTCCGACCATCGGACGGTGACGAAGGCCTCGGCGCCGCCCTTCAGCAGTCGCCGGGCGAACGGCACGCGCACCGAGGCGGAGCGCCCCGGTCCGATCGGCGACACATGCAGCTCCCCGCGTTCGACCACGTCGCCGTCCACCAGCAGCTCCCAGCGGCACCGCAACCCGGCGGTGTCGACGAAGTGCGCGACGTTGTGGAACCGCACCCGGCCGCGGGCCGCGTCGAGCACCTCGAGGAAGACCGGCCGACCGACATGTGCCACCTCGGCCATCGCTGGGTGCGCACGACGATCCGAGTCGACCAGGCCGTCGCAGACGAAGTTGCCGTCGTGGGGCGATCCGTCGTCGTGCGCGTCGGCGAAGTCACCGCCATAGCCCCAGACGGGACCGATCCGGCGCTCGTCGCCCACGTCGCGCGGCTCGACGCGACCCTCGATGGGGATCCCGTGGTCGAGCCACTCCCACAGGAAGCCGCCCTGCAGGCCCGGCGTGGAGCGAAAGGCGTCCCAATAGTCCGACAGGGAACCGTTGGAGGCACCCATGGCATGGGAGTACTCGCACAGGATCACCGGCCGCCGGTGGTCGCCGGACCATCGGGCCCGATCTACGACGTCGTCGATCGCCGGGTACATCGGGCACACCACGTCGCTCACCGGGGCGTCGGCCCGCAGGTCGTGCATGAACGGGCCCTCGTACTGGATCGGTCGGCTGGGATCGAAGCGGCGCAGGAACGCCGCCGCCTCGTCGTGGGGCGGCCCGTAGCCGGACTCGTTGCCGAGCGACCACACGATGATGCTCGGATGGTTGAGGTCCCGCCGGGCCATGCGCTCGACGCGCTCGACCATCGTCCGGTGATAGCGGGGGTCGTGGCACAGGGAGTCCTGACGACCGTGGGACTCGACGTTCGCCTCGTCGACGACGTAGAGGCCGAGCTCGTCGCACAGGTCGTAGAAGTGCTCGTCGTGCGGGTAGTGCGACGCCCGGACCGCGTTCAGGTTGTGCGCCTTCATCAGGCACAGGTCGGCGCGGGTCAGGTCCCGGCTCACGGCCCGCCCGCGCTCGGGGTCGTGCTCGTGGTGGTTGACGCCGTGCAGCATCACCGGTTCGCCGTTCACCAGCAGAGCGCGGTCGCGGACCTCGACGGAGCGGAAGCCGGTCATCTGGGCGACCGCTTCGATCACCTCGCCGGCCGCGTCCCGGAGCTCGACCACCGCTCGGTAGCGCCGGGGCGACTCGGCGGACCACGGCTCGATCCCTGGAACCTCGAGCGCGGCGTCGACGCGGCCCGGCCGGACGAACATGGCCGACACCAGCTGCCCCACCTCCGTGGCACCGTCCCACATCGGCACCGGAAGCGACCCGGTGGAGGCCAGTCGACGGCCGCGCTCGGTCTCCACCCACACCTCGACGGTCGCTGCGTCGGTGGCGCTGCGAGTCGGGCCGTCGACGTCGATGCGCACGTCGAGGGTGCCCACCGCCGTTCTTGCAGACGCAGCGGTCGAATCTCGACCACCTGGTCGGCCAGAAGCGGGGAGCGGGCTGGCGAGGGTGGAGCGCAGGCCGGGCACCAGCTCCACACGCGCCAGGTGGTCCGGTGCGGTCGAGCAGAGCGCAACGCTGCGTTGCAGACCGCCGTGCCACCACTGGTCCTGGTCCTCGACCCAGGTCTGGGCCGACCACCGGATGACGACGAGAGCGATCGTCGCCCGCCGACCGGGCCGGACGTGCGGCGTCAGGTCGAACTCGCTCGGCAACCGGCTGTCGGTCCCAAGGCCAACGGCGACGCCGTCGACGAAGGCGACGACGACCGACTCGGACGCGCCCACCCGCAGGACCGTGCGGCGCCGGGTCCACGTCCGAGGGATCACCACCTCCCGCACGTAGACGCCGGTCGGGTTGATCACGGGCACCGCAGGCGGGTCATCCGCGAAGGGCATGACCACGTTCGTGTAGTGCGGAGAGGAGAACCCCTGCAGCGTCCACGCGCCGGGGACCTCCTGGGAGCTGGGGGCGCCAGGCAGTCCGGCGACCGGGCCGTGCAACGCCTCGGCCGTGACGTCCTCGGGCCGGGCGAAGCCCGTGAAATCCCAGCGGCCGTCGAGGGAGCGCCACCACGGGCTCTCGCTCGGCTCGCCGCTGCGGGCGGCGTCGAGATCACCGAAGGGCACCAGCAGTGGCCGGATGGGCAGCCGGTTCCACGAGGTGAGCTCCGGGTCCTTCCACCACTCGGGCCGCAACACCGGCCCGGCGGACCGGCCGGAGCGCCGAGCCGAGCCTGCAGCGGAGGCCACGATCAGGCCGTGCGGGCGCGGAGCACGTCGAGCGCCTCGTCGGCGTGGACGTCCATGTTCAGCTCCGACGAGATCGCGGCGAGGATCCGGCGATCGGTGTCGATCACGAACGTGGCCCGCTTGGGCATCGAGACGAGCGGCCGCTTCACACCGAACAGCGCCGCCACCTCCTTGGTCGAGTCCGACAGCAGCGGATAGCCGAGCGAGTGCTTGTCGTCGAACTGCGCCTGCTTCTCGACCTTGTCGGCGGAGATCCCGACGCGCTGCGCGCCGACCGCAGCGAACTCGCCGGCCAGGTCGCGGAAGTGGCACGACTCCTTGGTGCAGCCGGTGGTCATGGCCTTCGGGTAGAAGAACAGGACGACCGGGCCGTCCGCGAGCAGCGCCGACAGCGCGCGCGGCGTCCCCGTCTGGTCCGGCAGCGTGAAGTCCGGGGCGATGTCGCCGGTGTCGAGCATGTGGTTCCCTCCGTCAAGGCGACCCGGGACGGTCGACCGTCGCGACGTCGGTCGGGGTGACGAGCAGTCGCTGCTGCAACGTTGCCACGGTCGAGTCGGAGATGCCCGCTTCCCGCAGGTAGCCGGTCACGCCCCCGTGCTCTCGGTCGAGCAGGTCGAGGGTGGCCTCGATCGTCTCGGCTCGCGCCGACCACACCCCGATCGCCAGGTCGTCGTCGGTGGCGATGTCGGGGAAGCCGATCACCCGCAGGCGGGCGACCTGCAGCACGTTGACCCGAGCCGAGCGCACGTAGTCGGCCACGATCGCGTCCCTCGGCGTGCCGAGCGCTCCGAGCAGCAGCACGGTCAGCAGCCCGGTGCGGTCCTTGCCCACTGCGCAGTGATAGGCGACCCCGCCGTCGGCGGCGGCCACCAACTCGACCGCGGCGCGGAACCGGTCGCCGAACTGCTCGAGGATGTCCTGGTAGCGATGGGCCAGGACGCGGTCGAGCTCGATCCCGCCGACGTCCCACGCATAGGTCGGATCGACGACGGGGACGTGGTGGACGTCGATCGGCAGGTCGTCGACGACGGTGAAGGCACCCGTCTCTGCACGCTCGCGGTCGTCGCGCAGATCGAGCACGCGGCGCACCCCGTGGGCGTGCAGCGCCCGGACGTTGTCGGGTGAGCACCGCTGGAGTGCGTCGGCCCGCACCAAGGCACCCGCACGAACGACCAGACCACCCGCGGCCGGAGTGCCGCCCAGGTCGCGGAGGTTGACGATGCCGTCGCGGGCCAGTCCGGGGCGAAGTCGCGAGTGAGCCACGACGAAGCCTCAGGCCAGACCGACGACCACGCCGACGCCGTCGCCGGTCACCCGGAGGTCATCGACCTCGATGCCGATCGTGTCGGGTGTGCCGTCGGGCTGGGTGGTGCCGATCGGCACCTGGATCACCGACGGGAACCCGAGGCGCAGCGGAGCGAGCGATGCGAGCGATCCGACGGCGCGGCTCACGTTGTTGATCGCGTCGGTCAGGCCGAACCCGCCGAACAGCGACGGCAGCTCCACCCACGCGGCCTGGAGCGAGACGTGCAGGCGACCGTCGGCGAGCGTCGGCCGCAGGTCGGTGCGCAGCGCGAAGCGCAGGTCGGGAAGGCTGTCGAGCAATCGGGTCTGGCGGACAGTGCCCCGCACACGCTGATCACCGAGGTCCACCTTGATGTCGAACGGCATCGGCCGGTCGCCCATGGCCAGCGGGATCAGCAGCGCGGCCAGCTCGTGCACCCCCGATTCGGCCAGGGAGACGCCGACGCGCGCACCGGAGATCGGCATCGGCACCGCACGACCGACCACCCCGTCCGACGCTGGGAGGCCGAGGGTCAGCAGGCCGGATCCGACGCTGACATCGGCGCGGCCGACCGCCACGCCGAGGGCGGACAGGACGCCGCCCACGTCCGCTCCCACCTCGGTGCCGACCACGCCGACGTGGGCGCCCAACGCATCCCAGAGCTGGTTGCCCATCGAGGCGAACAGCAGGTTCACCATCTGGGTCATCGGCACCCAGGTCACCGGGTCGACGCCGTCCGGAGCGGGGGCGTCGGCGTCGACGGTGACCCCCAACAGCTCACCGCCCTCGACCGCCAGGCCGACGCTGATCGTCAGGTCGTCGCGCAGCTCGACCACCGGATCGACGAGCGCCTCGACCCGCACCGGGATCGGCACCGGACCCGACGGCATCATCGGAGAGGCCGGGGCCGACTCGCCGTCGAACCCGACGGCACTCGCCTCGACCACGCCAGACGCCGCGACCACCACGCGCACCCGGTCGCCGTCATCGGCGCGCAGGTCGAAGGTACCGCCGGTGATCGTGAGCGCCACCTTGAGGCGCACGTCGCCCATCGCCGGCATGGCCACGTCGGTCTCGACCGGATCGAGCGCCACACCCTCCCCCACCGCGTACAGCACGAGGTCGTTGAGCATGTCCTGCGTGACCGCGGCGCACACCGCCCACTTCGTCATGGGGTGTGTTCTAGCTGAGCGACGCCCGCCAGCCGCGCGGCACCGGCGGACGGACGTCGTTCGGACCGCCCGTCAGGCGTCGGCCAGCAGCGCTCGCATGGCCTGCCACGACGGGTGCATGAGCTTGGCCAGCGCCCGGTGCTCGAGTTGTCGGATGCGCTCCCGGGACAGCCCGACGGCGACGGCGACCTGCGCGACCGACTGCGGCTCGTCACCGTCGAAGCCGAAGCGCAGCCGGACGATCTCCCTCTCACGCTCGTCGAGCACGCTCAGGATGCGATCGAGCTCGTCGGGCAGCAGGCGCGACGCCATGCCCTCGACCGCGACGCGGGCGGTGGGGTCCTCGACGAAGTCACCGAGCTCCGCTCCGTCCTCACCGATCGGGCCGGACAGAGAGATCGGATCCGCTCCGACCCGGAGCAGCTCGATCACACGCTCCTCGGTGAGTCCGGCGGCCTCGGCCAGCTCCTCGGGGCGAGGCGCTCGCCCGTTGGCCTGCTCCAGCATCGTGGTCATCTCGCGGATGCGCAGCAGCTCGTCGTTGGCCCGCGACGGCAGCTTCACCGTGGAGCGCGTCGCGGCGATGCCTCGCGAGATGAACTGACGGATCCACCAGACGGCATAGGTGGAGAACCGGAAGCCCTTCTCCGCGTCGAACTTCTCGACCGCCCGGATCAGACCCAGGTTGCCCTCTTGCACCAGGTCGAGCAGCGGCACGCCGGACGCCTGGTATCGCTTGGCGACCGACACGACGAGACGCAGGTTCGAGTTGATGAACAGCTCGGTCGCGTCACGACCGGCCTTGATCCGGGTGCGCAGCTTGCGGCGCTCGGCCGCTGTCAGCGGGTTGTCCGCTCCGGGTGCGCCCCGCTCGTCGAGCTCGGCCTGCGCTGCCCGGCCCTCGGCGATCGTGCGGGCCAGAGCTTGCTCGCCCTGAGGTGTCAGGAGGGGGTGCTGGCCGATCTGCTCGAGGTACATGCCGACGGGGTCATCGATGCCCGCCCCCCGTCGACGGCGGGACCGCTCGTTCGGTTGGGTGTGCGCGACGCCCCCCGACTGGGCCTGCGACCGGGCTGACCGCTTGCCGACCGACCTGTTGCTCTCGACTGCCGTTGCGGTGCTCACGGTCCCTTCAACAACGCCCGCGTCGATTCCATGCCCGACGTCGTGGCGACCACGTGTGACACGTGTCCTGGGCGTGCCCGAACAGATCCGTCCCTGTCATCCAGAATGGGGCGATGACCGAGCGAGACGGCAGCAGCGGCGACCCCGGGGGGTGGATCGCCGACGAGCTGACCTCGGCGGTCTACGAGGCGGAGCGGGAGACCGGAGCGCACGAAGAGACCGCTGAGGAGGTCCGCCGCAGCCTGGCGATGCGTTGGGTCCGAATGCTCGCCGGCTTCGTCGTGATCGGCATCGGCGTCTCGCTCCTCGTCCTGCCTGGACCCGGCTGGATCATGATCATCATCGGCCTGTCGCTCCTGCCGTTCGCCTGGGCCGAGCGGACGATCCGGGCGATCCGCCGCAGGGTGCCCGGCATCCCCGAGGACGGGTCGATCCCCCCGATGACGTGGTTCATGATCGGTCTCATCACCGTCGCAGCGATCGTGATCTCGTTCCTGTTCGGTGCGGAGATCGGAGCGTGGATCTCCGACACCTGGGCATCGCTGTGGGACTGAGAACTACCGTCGGCCCATGACGACGTTCCCGCCCGCAGTCCTGCACACGCTCTCGGGCGAGAACTCGCCGGACGGTCCCGGCGGCGAGTCGATCCACCTGGCCGTCCACGAGCTCGGCGACGGCGGCGGGCGCCCACCGGTCGTGTTCAGCCACGGCTTCCCCGAGCTCGCCTACTCGTGGCGCCACCAGCTGCCAGCGGTGGCCGACGCCGGGTTCCGTGCGATCGCACCCGACCAGCGGGGCTACAACCGATCGAGCGCCCCCGAGGACATCTCCGCCTACGGCCTGGGCCAGCTCTGCGGTGACCTGGCCGACCTGCTCGACTCGCTGGAGATCGACCGAGCGGTCTTCGTCGGCCACGACTGGGGCGGGTTCGTCGTGTGGGCCATGCCGATCCTGTTCCCCGAGCGCTGCGCCGGAGTGGTCGGCATCTGCACGCCCTACACGCCGTTCCCGGGCACGTCGTTCCTGCGGTCGATGTTCGGCGACGACGAGGACATGTACATGCTCTGGTTCCAGGAGCCCGGCGTGGCCGAGGCGGTGATGGACCGGCACCCCCGCAAGGTGTTCGAGAAGCTGATGGTCGGCGGCGTCGACCCGGCCGTGCTGATGGCACAGGGCGTGGGCCGCTCCGAGGGGATGAGCTTCAACCCGTTCAAGGACCTGGACTCGGTGCCGGACCTGGGCGAGCGGATCGCCACCGACGAGGAGATCGACACCTACGCCGAGGCGTTCGAGCGCACCGGGTTCCGCGGCGGCATCAACTGGTACCGCAACATCGACGCCAACGGCGCCGCCTATCCGGCCGTCGGCACCCAGCCGCTCGACCTGCCGACGCTCATGATCTGCTCCGAGTGGGACCCGGCGCTGCCGCCGGCGCTCGCCGCGAACATGGCGAACCTGTGCTCGGACCTGGAGATGACGACCGTCCCCAAGACCGGCCACTGGGTCCAGCAGGAGGACCCCGAGTCGGTCAACGACCTGCTGATCGACTGGCTCACCCGCCGCTTCACCTGATCCTGGCTCGGTCGCCCCTTCGTCCCGGCTTTGTCATGCAGGTGCCACCCGTTCGGGTGGCACCTGCATGACAAAGCTGGAGGCGACGTCGGCGAGCAGCGCTCGCAGCTGGTCGGTGCGCGCCGGCCAGGTGAAGCGCTCGGCGACTCGCCGGGCGCCCTGGTCTCCCAGCCGTCGCGCCAGGGCGCGGTCCTGCAGGAGCTGGGTCACGGCGTCGGTCACGGCCGCGAGATCTGTGCCATCGACGAGCAACCCGCCCGAGTCGGCGCCCACGTCGGCTCCACCGACGCCGACGGCGTCGGGAACCCCGCCGATGTTCCCGGCCACCACCGGGACGCCGACCGCCTGCGCCTGGATGAAGACGATCCCGAACGCCTCGACCTCGAAGCCCCCGCGCCGTTCGCGGCACGGCATGGCGAACACGTCGCCCGCCGCGTAGTGCGCTGGCAGCTCGTCGCCGTCGACGATGCCGGTGAAGAACACGTCGTCGGCGACGCCGGTCTCGACCGCCAGGCGCTCGAGGCCCTCGCGGTGCGGACCGCCGCCGACGACCAGCAGCGCGGTGCCCGGCACCCGCCGGCGCAGCTCGGGCAACGCCCGGACCAGCTGGTCCTGACCCTTGCGCTCGACCAGGCGGGACACGCAGAGCACCACCGGTCGCTCGCCCAGCCCGTACCGGGCTCGAACGGCGCTGCCGTCGACGCCCGGGTGGAACTCGGCGGGGTCCACCGCCGGCGGCAGCAGCTCGGATCGGACGTCGGTGCCGAAGGCCGGGGCGAGGAGGTCACGGCACCACTGCGACACGTAGGTGATCGCGGCGGCGTCCCGGCCGACGCGGGCCAGGACAGGACCGCTGCCCGGCATCCGCACCGCGGAGACCTCGAGCCCGTGGGTCCAGCACACCGACGGCACCCCGGTGCGATCTCGGATCGCCCCGGCCATGAACGCCAGCGGCACCGTCGCCCCGAACACCACGACGTCGGCGTTGGTCACGCTGATCAGCTGGAGGGTGTGGCGCAGCACCCTCGGAGTCGGCAGCAGCACGGAGGTGCGCTCGCGGATCACGTCGTAGGGCGCGGTCGCGTCGTGGTCCGGCCACGGCTCGTCGGCGGTTCCCGAGCGGGGCGTCGAGCCGTACATCGTCACCCGGTCGCCGGCCGCGACCAGGCCCCGGGCGAGCTCGTCGACGTAGTGCTGGATGCCGCCGACCTGCGGCGGCAGGTCGTTGGTGACGATCAGGACGCGCACGCGCGCCGGTTCAGCGCACGGCGTCGCGGAAGAACGCGACCGTCTCGGCGAAGGCGGCGTCGGCCTCGGCGGGCGAATACACCTCGGGCCGGTGGTCGTTGAAGAACGCGTGCTGCACGCCCTGGTGGACCTCGAGGATCGCGTCCTTGCCGTACTTCTCGAGCAGATCCCGCTCGAGCGCCTTGGCCAGCGCGGGCGAGAAGAACTCGTCGTGCTCGGCGTAGTGGCCGTGGACCGGACCCGAGAGCTTCGAGTAGTCGGGCGCCGCGCCCTCCCACGGGATCAGCCCGTAGTACGGGGCGCAGGCGACGACGTCCTGCGGCTCGTTGCAGGCGATGACGAGTGCCAGCCCACCGCCCATGCAGAAGCCGACGACGCCGACGCCGTCGCTGCTCGTGGCATCGGAGCCCTTGAGGTACGCGATCGCCCCCCGGACGTCCTTGGCGGCCTGCTCCAGGTTGAGCGCCATCATCAGCTTGCCGGCCTCGTCGGGCTCGGTGGTGGCCTCGCCGTGGTACAGGTCGGGGGCCAGGGCGGTGAAGCCAACGGCTGCGAAGCGGTCCACGACCTCCTTGATGTGGGGCACCAGGCCCCACCACTCCTGGATCACCAGGACCGCCGGGCCCGAACCCGTGGCCGAGGGGGCGAACCACCCCTGAGCGGAGGAGCCGTTGGAGGGGAATTCGACGAGCTGTCCCATGGCCCGAGACCCTACCCGCGGGCCTTGTTCTCGCCCGAGAACGCAACAGCGCGCCAGCGGGAACACAGCAGTGCCGGAACGGGCCGGAGCAGGCCGGTGTTCAGCCGGCCAGACGGAACAGCTCGGGAGCGACGGGGCAGTCCGTCGCCCGCAGGGCGGTGGCGACGTCGACGGGACCGGTCGGGCCGGCAACCAGGTCGACGGCGTCGAGCGCCAGCTCCTCCTCGATCGCGTCGTACGGATCCACCGACGACGACCACCGCGCCACCAGCGCGTCCCACATGCGTTCGGGCATCAGACGGCCGACGCCGAGCACCAGCCAGACCGGCGTCCCGTCCTGACGTGCAAGCGCGGCCGCCGCCCTCGACCCGGCGGGCACGAGCACCGAGCCGGGACCGCCGGCGAACGCCTCGACCAGCACGAGGTCCGCTCGGTCCACCGCCGCGGCGGTCGACCGCGCCGGGATCGCCTCGGCCCACACGTCCGCGTGCTGGAGGTGGCGGACCACGTCGTGAGCGGCGCCGTCCACGTCGACGACCAGCGGTGTCACGTCGCCTCGCCGGGCCAGCGCCGCCAACGTGAGCTCGGGGACGCCGAGGGCCACCACGGTCGCGTCGTCGCCGAGCGCCGAGGCGAGCTGCCGTGACGTCCGGTCGGCCGAGATCTCTGCTGCGGCCGACCGGGCCTCCGCCATGGGGTCGGCTGCGCAGAGGATGCGGGCGCACAGCCACCACAGCGGCCCGCAGGTCAGCTGGCGGTCGATGATCCGTCGGCACGCTGCCACCAAGCCGGCCGGATCGTCGCGGAACGCTCCGAGTGCCATCGCCGACTCGTCGACCAGCACCTCCGCCGGCGCGCCCTGGGACCGGGCCACGTAGCGCAGTCGTTCGATCGGGTGCACGACGCCAACTCTACGCATGCCGCTGCGTCACGCCCTCCGGCGGGCGCGGCGGCTCACGCCGCACCGCAGGCGCAGCGGTCCATCTGTCGTCGGGCGCCGTGGCCGCGCTACTTTTCGGGCCCGATGACGACCGTTCCCGCTGACCTCGTGCTCCATCCCATCGGCGGTGAGGAGCGCACCCTGGAGGAGCTCACCTCGCTCTTCCACCTGGTGCTGGTGGCCATCGACCCCTACGAGTACGAGAGCTCGTGGATCCTTCCCACCGCCGGGCGCATCCTCACCGAGTTCGACGGGGCCGACTGCCGGGTCGCCTGGCTCGTGACCGCCGGCGAGGACGACGCCAAGGCGTTCCTGGGCCCGTGGGCCGAGCGGATCCTGACCTTCTGCGACCCCGACCGGATCGCTGTCAACGCACTGGGCATCACCGAGATCCCCACGTTGCTGCACATCGAGATCGACGGCTCCGTCGTCGGCAAGGCCGACGGCTGGGACGCCGCCACGTGGAAGCCGATCACCGACAACCTGGCCAGGATGATGTCCTGGAGCCGGTCGGTCTACCCCAAGCCTGGTGATCCGGCCCCCTTCCGGGGCTCGGCGGTCGGCGCGGCGACCGAGCCGGCAGCCGATTGATCCAACGCCGAGCGCCGTCCTCGAACTTGGGCACCGACGACCACCCAGTGGTCTCCCATGCCCAAGTTCGGCGCCGATCCGGGCAGGACCGGTTCCGGCGCTGGTTCGCTCAGCGGGCCAGCCAGCCGCCGTCGACGGCCAGGACCTGTCCGGTGACGTAGGTCGACGCATCGCCGGCGAGGTAGAGCAGGGCACCGTCGAGCTCGGCGAGCTCCCCCGCGCGCCCCATCGGCGTGTTGCGCTCGATGAACCCACGCCCGGCATCGTCGTCGAACATGTCGCGCTGGGTCATCTCCGAAGGGAACCATCCCGGAGCGATCGCGTTGACGCGCACGCCGTTTCGGGCCCACTCGGTGCCCAGCTGACGTGTCAGGTTCACCACCGCGCCCTTGGAGGCGCAGTACGACGCCTCCTTGATCGGAGTCGACGCCACCACCCCCAGGATGGAGGCGATGTTGACGATGCTGCCCCCGCCCTGGTCGAACATGTGGCGCACCGCCAGCTGCGACAGGTGGAACGGGGCCGTGACGTTCACGTCCAGCATCTGCTCGAAGCGCTCGAGCGTCTCGGTGGCAGCCGCAGCCGGGTCGCCGATCCCGGCGTTGTTCACGAGCACGTCGACGCGACCCGTTGCGTCGATCGCCGTCGCGATCACCCGCTCGCGGTCGGCAACGACGGTCAGGTCCGCGACGACGGGCACCACGCGATCGCCGAGCTCGCGGGCCAGCTGCTGCAGTCGGTCGCCACGTCGCGCCGTGACGACGACGGTCGCACCGGCGTCGTGCAGCACCCGGGCGAAGCGATCTCCGAGCCCCGACGACGCGCCGGTGACCACGGCGGTGCGGCCGGGCAGGCCGAACAGCGCCTCGATGCCGGTCACGGGGCCCCTGAGTCAGCCGACAGCGTCGGTCACTTGACGACGTCGACCCGAGTGCCGACCGGCGCCCAGTTCCACAGCCCCGCGGCGTCCCACAGGTTCTGGCGGACGCACCCGGCCGACAGCGGCGTGCCCAGCTGCGCGTTCGACTGCATCGGGCGACCGTTCTTGGTCGGGATGCCGTGGAACCCGATCGCCAGGCTGCGACCCCACGCGAAGCGGATCATGTACTCCATGCGGGCGCTGCCGGAGCTGGCGTATCGGCTCTTCGAGAACACGCTGTAGGTGCCGAGCCGAGGTGTGCCGGATCGTCCCGACACCAGGTAGGTGTTCACGACGGACCCGTCGGACTCGACCCACCACACGCGCTGCTGACCGATCGAGTACACGACCCGGCGACCGAACCCGGATCCTTCGGGCAGCGGCCACGCCGCGAACGGGCTCGGAGGTGGCGTCGGCGGAGGCGGCGGTTCGGGTGCCGGCACCGGATCGGTCGGCGGCGGTGCCGACGGGTCTACCTGGGCACCGGCGAAGGTCGCACCCAGGACCTCGCCGCCGGTGAGCGCCACCACCAGGGCAACGAAGAAGGCGACGAGCTTCACGCCCCGCCCTCGACACCTCGCGGCGCATGGTCCGGGCATCTCGGGAGTCGAGTCGAGCACCGTCGACCGGTCCTCCGTCGTGTCCTTCACAGGTCCGAACGGTCCGCTCATCATTCCCTCCAGCGGATTGCGGGTGCGTTCAAGGTAGCGTCAGAACGTGTCGGAACCTCGCGACCGCACCGAGGACGTTGCGCTCGACCGCGGCTTCACCCACGTGGCGCTGCAGGTGTCGGACCTCGACGCCAGCCTCGCCTTCTACGAGCGCTTCGCCCAGATGACCGCCGTGCACCGTCGGACCAGCTCCGACGACGTGCGGGTGGCGTGGATCACCGACCACAGCCGGCCGTTCGTCGTCGTGCTCATCGAGACACCGGTGACGCACCGTCTGGGGGGATGGAACCACCTGGGCATCGGCGTCGACTCGCGGGACGAGGTCGACAGACGCCTGACGCTCGCGGGTGAGCTCGGCTTCGTCACCCTCGGCCCGATCGACTCCGGTCCGCCCGTCGGCTACTACGGGATCATCGTCGACCCCGACGGCCACCAGCTCGAAGTCGCGTTCGGTCAGCAGGTCGCGTTCACCGTCGAGCACGGCGACTCGGACGATGTGGAGGCCTCGCTGCTCAACGCGTCGGCCGGAAGCGCTTGAGGCGCAACGAGTTCAGCACCACGAACAAGCTGGAGAAGGCCATCGCCGCGCCGGCGAGCATCGGGTTCAGCCAGCCCGCGGCGGCGACGGGCAACGCGGCGACGTTGTAGGCGAACGCCCAGAACAGGTTGCCCTTGATCGTCCCGAGCGTCCGGCGCGACAGCTGCACCGCGTCGGGTGCGGCTCGCAGGTCGCCGGTGACCAGCGTCAGGTCCGACGCCTCGATCGCCGCGTCGGTCCCGGTGCCCATGGCGATGCCGAGGTCTGCGGTGGCCAGCGCCGCGGCGTCGTTCACGCCGTCGCCCACCATCGCCACCACCCGACCCTGTTCCTGCAGCCGTCGCACCTCGTCGACCTTGCCCTCGGGCAGCACGCCGGCCACCACGGTGTCGATGCCCACCTGGGCGGCCACAGCCCGAGCCGGTGCCTCGGCATCCCCGGTGAGCAGCACCGGCTCCAGACCCAACGCCTTCAGCTCGGCGACCGCCTGCGCCGAGGACTCCTTGGGCCCATCGGCGACCGACAGCAGGATCCGCACCTTGCCGTCCCAGCCGCCGGCGACGACTGTGCGGCCGAGCGCGCCCTGGTCATCGACGAGCGTCGTGAGCTCGTCGGGCTGGTCGAAGCCCTGCTCGACGAGGTGGCCGGGTCGACCGACGACCACCTCGACAGGCGATCCGGTCCCTGCGCCGCCGTCGACACCGGCGGGGTGGACGGTGCCGACCACGCCGAGCCCGGCCCGGTTGCGGAACCCGTCGACGACGCCCACCGCCGCCCCAGCAGATTCGGCCCTGGCCACGATCGCCCGGGCGAGGGGGTGCTCCGACGCCGCTTCGACCGATGCCACCAGTCCGAGCGCGACGTCGGCGTCGGTGCCGGGAGCGACGGCGACGTCGACGACCTCCATGCGGCCCGTGGTGACGGTGCCGGTCTTGTCGAGCACGACGGTGTCGACACGGCGGGTGGACTCCAGCACCTCGGGACCCCTGATGACGATGCCGAGCTGCGCGCCCCGGCCGGTGCCGACGAGCAGGGCGACCGGCGTGGCCAGGCCGAGCGCGCAGGGGCAGGCGATGATGAGCACGGCCACCGCGGCGGTGAACGCCCGGCCCGGCTCGCCGGCGAGCAGCCACCCGACCAGGGTCGTCAGCGACAACAGGATGACGATCGGCACGAAGACGGCCGACACCCGATCGGCCAGGCGTTGGACGTCGGCCTTGCCGGCCTGGGCGTCGGAGACGAGTTGCGCCATGCGGGCGAGTTGGGTGTCGGCGCCGACGCGGGTGGCCCGCACGACCAGTCGGCCGGACTCGTTGACGGTCGCGCCGACGACGTCGCTTCCAGGCCCCACGTCGGTGGGCACGCTCTCGCCGGTCAGCATGCTGGCGTCGACGGCGGACTCGCCGTCGACCACCACGCCGTCGGTGGCGATGCGCTCCCCCGGCCGGACCACGAAGCGGTCGCCCACCGTCAACGACGCCGCTGGGACCTGTTGCTCGATCACGCCGCCGTGCCCGTCGTCGACCAGGAGCGACGCGTCCCGCGCGCCGAGCGAGAGCAGCGCGTGCAGCGCGGCACCGGCGCTTCGCTTGGCCCGGGCCTCCAGGTAGCGGCCGAGGAGGATGAACGTGGGAACCGCGGCGGCGACCTCCAGGTAGGTGTGGTCGAGCCCGCCGGTCGGTGCGCTGAACAGCGATGTCGACATCTGCATGTCGGCCATGTGCGGCGAGCCCGCCTCGCCGAAGAAGAGGGCGACCACCGAGTAGGTGTAGGCGGCGAGCACGCCGACCGACACGAGCGTGTCCATGCTCGTCGTCCCGTGGCGCGCCGCGTTCCAGGCCGCGCGGTGGAAGGGCCACGCACCCCAGATCGCCACTGGGGAGGCGAGGGTGAGCAGCAGCCACTGCCAGTTCCGGAACTGCAGGGCCGGGACCATGGCGATCGCGACGACAGGGGTGGCCAGCGCTGCGCAGATCAGCAACCGGTTGCGCAGGGCGGTGACGCCGGCGTCGTCGGTCGGGCCGTGGTCGTGGGCCGCCATCGAGTGCTCGTCGGCTGCGTCGTGTTCCGGCATCTCGTGAGCGCCGGCGCCGTGATCCGGCGACGGTGCGGGTGCCGCGTCGTAGCCCGCAGAGCGGACCGCGTCGACCAGGTCGTCGACGTCGGCCTGGTCCGGGTCGTAGGCCACCCGGGCCCGGTGGAGCGCGAAGTTCACGGTGGCGTCGACGCCGTCGAGCCGGTTCAGCTTCTTCTCGACGCGGTTGGCGCACGACGCGCACGTCATCCCGGTCAGGTCGAGGTCGAGCTCCGTGGTCATGCCGTGATGATACCCCCTGGGGGTATATCTGCCAAGGGTGATCGAGAGGGCTCGATCACCCGTCGGCGACGTGGGCTCGCACCCATGCGTGCATGGCGATCCCCGATGCCACTCCGGCGTTGATCGACCGGGTCGAGCCGAACATCGGGATCTCCCGCACCTCGACGCACGCGGCGACGGCATCGGGCGACAGCCCGGTTCCCTCCTGGCCGAAGAGCAGCAAGCACCGCCGCGGCAACGGCGATGCGTCGAGCGGGAACGACCCGACCGGGTGATCATCACCCAGGTTGTCGATGCCGATGACCGACAGGTCGAGCTCGTCTGCCCGGGCCGCGAGATCGCCGATGGCGGCGTGGTGCTCGACGTGGACGTAGCGGTCGGTCACCATCGCCCCCCGGCGGTTCCAGCGGCGCCGGCCGACGACGTGCACGCCCGCGGCGTTGAACGCGTTGGCGTTTCGGACCACCGTCCCGATGTTGAGATCGTGACGCCAGTTCTCGATCGCCACGTGGAAGTCGTGACGACAGGTGTCGAGGTCCGCCACGATCGCTTCGACGCTCCAGTACCGGTACCGGTCGACCACGTTGCGCCGATCGCCGGTGGCCAGCAGCTCGGGGTCCAGGCGCGCATCGTCGGGCCACGGCAGCGGATGCGGGCCCACGCCGAGCACGACCGGATCGTTCGGATCGCTCGGGTCGGACGGCCCGCCGTTGTCGCTCACGGGCGCGGACCGTACCGTGGCCCGATGGCCACGACCGACCCCGCTTCGATCACGCTGCTGGTCGCGCACGGCAGCCGAAACCCCCGTGTGGTCGCGGACCACACAGCGCTGTGCAACGCCGTGGCCGAGCGCACGGCGACCACGGTGCTCCCGGCGTTCCTGGAGATCTCCGAGCCCGCGATCGGCGAGGCCATCGACGACGCCGTGCGATCCGGCGCCATCCGGGTGACGGTGCTGCCGCTGTTCGTGCACGTCGGCAACCACGTCGAGCGCGACATCCCGGCGATCGTGGCGGCAGCCCGCGACCGCCACCCGGACCTCGACCTGGTCCTCACCGGGCACATCGGTGCGGCTCCCGGCTTCATCGAGCTCGTCGCCACCTGGATCGACGACAATGGCGGACGCCCATGACGACGCCCAACATCCTCACCGACACCGCGCCGTCGCTCGACGAGGCCGACGCGACGCTCGTGCACTCGGTGATCACCGACGCCTGGGGTCTCTACTTCGCCCAGGGCGGCGTCGTCATGGCCGCGGCGCTGCGGGCCATGGCGTCGGTGCTCGACCGCAGCGACCTCCACCTGGCGAGCGCGAGCGCGACCTTCTGCCGACCGGTGGCGTGCGGCCCGGTCACCACGCGGGTCGAGGTGCTGCGCGACGGACGACGCGGCGCCCAGGTCCTCGGGACGCTGCGCGACGCAACCGGATCCGACGGTGCCGTGAACGTGGCGGTCACCGCCGTGTTCACCGACCCGTCCATGGCCGGCCCGCTGGTCGCGCCGGTGCCGCGTCCGCCGGAGCTGAGCGAATCGCCCAGCGCGACGGCAGAGGGCGAGACGATCGAGAACGAGTTCCCGCTCGGGTTCCTCGACAACACCGCGTGGCACGTCGCGTCGGGAGCCGCCGCCGTGGCCGAGCCGTCGCCGCTGCCCCGGATGGCGATGTGGTTCCGGTTCAACGACCCGCCGGCACCCCCGGGCGATCACTGGCACCCGGCGCTCCTGGCGATCCCCGGAGATGCGCTCGGCTCCGCACTCGTCGTCGCGCTCGGCGACAGCGCGGAGCCCGTCGGCAGCGTGTCGTTGCAGATCGACCTCCAGGTGCTCGCACCGATCCGCGGGACGTGGGTGGGCATCGATTCCTACTGCACCCACGTCGGCAACGGGCTGGCGACCGGCATCGCGCACCTCTGGAGCGAGGACGGCAGCCACGTCGCCGTGATCAACCAGACCGCCATGTTGCGCGGCCTCGAAGGCTGACCCGCCAGGACCGTCCGCGGGTCAGGTCTCCCCCGCCACGACCACCCGGCGGTGATCGGCCGGGTCCAGGTGCGGTGTGCCCTTCGGCCAGGCCTGCGACAGCAGACCGAGCCGGATCGCAGGGCCGGATCCCTGCAGGGCGAGGCACAGCGACGAGAAGCGGGCTCGGTCGACGTTGGTCCAGCGGAACCCGAACCGCCGGCGGACGATGTCGGGCATGGAGCCGTAGACCATCAACCGGAGCACGTCGGCGGAGAGGTCCCGGACGACGCCGTCGAGCACCGCCAGCGGGCCTGGAAGGCGCGGCGTCTGGCCCGGACCCGGGTTGGTGCTGGGGTCGAGCACCCAGCTGACCGCGGGCGTGAGCTCGAGGTCGTGGGCGCAGATGTGCTCGAAGCGGGTGCGGAACTCGTCGAGCGTGGCGGGCACGGCCCGATCGCTGACGCCGTAGCGCCGATACCAGGTCACGGTCTCCGCATAGAGCTGCTCCTGCTGCGCCCGCGACGGCCGTCCCGGGAAGAGCAGCTCCCACGCACGGAAGAACTCCCAGGTGAAGGTGGCGTGCGCCCACCAGAAGATGTCGGGGTCGAGCGCGTGGTAGCGGTTCCCGTGGTGGTCGGTGCCCTTGATGTCGGGGTGGAAGTCCCGGATCGTCCGGCCGTTGCGGTCGGCGGCGTCGGCCTCGGAGAAGATCGACCGCCAGATGTAGGGGATGGACCGGAAGATCCGGTCGTACGGGTCGTCGAAGAAGTTGGAGTGGTCGGTCACGCCGGCACCGAGACCGGGCAGCATCAGCTGCATGAGTCCGGCCGAGGAGCCCGTCATCAGGCTCCGCGGGTCGCCGGCGATCCGCCACAGGATCGATCCGGGCCCGAGCGGCGCTCCCGCTGCTCGGACCCTGGAGTCGGTGGTCGTCATGACGTGACCTCGCTTCCGATCGGTAGGTCGTGGCCGGCGATCGTCGACCGCACGTGGGACCGCACCTGCTCCCGGGTCACCTCCACGTCGGTGGTGGCGACGAGCACGGCGAAGCCGAACAGCGAGGCCAGCACCGAACCCGCCACGTCGGCATCGAGCCCGAGTGAGCACAGGACCCCGATCACGTGGCCGTCGTCCGCGACCTTGCCGCGACGGTGCAGCGCCAGGCGGACCTCCACCACGGCCAGGAACTCGGCCGACCCGGGCCCCGTCAGCTCCAGGAGGAAGTCGGTGCACGCGTCGAGGACGTCCCGCGCCTCGGCGACGGTGGCGGCGGCCATGGCCGCGAGGCGGGCGTCGAAGTCGTCGAGGTACTGGGTCGTCGCCGCGGCGAGGAGGTCGTCGACGGTCGGGAAGTGGTAGCTGACCCGAGCCAGCGGCACCCCGGCGCGCTCTGCCACCGCCCTGTGGGTGAGGCCGGACACGCCGGCGTCGACGATCACCGCCGAGGCGGCTGCGAGGATCGCCCGCCGGCTCGCCTCTCCCCGCTCGCGCCGTCCGTCGACCATCGCCGACAGCATAACTGCACAGGTGTGCAGGTTGTTTTCTGATCGCTCCACGCGGGACCGAGACGATGGGGACGGCCGAGACGATGGCGACGGGTACCCTCGACGGAACCGCCCGAGATCGGAGGGACGCACCGATGCCCGTGACGACGACCGATGCCGGTGCCGGAGGCCTGTTCCACCTCCCCGACCGGTGGTCGGACATGGCGGCCTGGCACGACCGCGTCGCGGAGCTGCGGCGCACCGACCCGGTGCTGCGCGTGTCCGACGACGGCTACCGACCGTTCTGGGTGCTGCTGCGCCACGAAGACGTGTTCGCCGTTTCTCGCGACGACGCCTGCTGGAAGAACACGGTCGAGTCGGTGCTCGGCCCTGACATGGCGATCGCAGAGGCGATGGCCAACGGGTTCGTGCCCCGCTCGCTGGTGCAGCTCGACGACCGCGAGCACACCGATCACCGCAAGGTCACCAACGACTGGTTCAAGCCGGCGGCGGTCAAGCACCGCCAGCCCCGGATCGACGAGATCGCCGACCGCTTCATCGAGCGGATGCGCGAGCTCGGCGGGGAGTGCGACTTCGCTGTCGACATCGCCCAGCCCTACACGCTGCACGTGATCATGGACATCTACGGCGTACCCGAGTCCGACGAGCCGATGATGATGGACCTCACGCAGGGCATCTTCGGGGCCAACGACCCCGAGTTCACCGGCGCCGACGGCGACCCACAGATGCGGGTCATGCAGTCGGTGATGAACTTCATCCAGTACTTCAACGAGGTCACCGCCGACCGCAGGGAGCGTCCGACCGACGACCTGGCCACCGTCATCGCCAACGGGCAGATCGACGGCTGCCCGTTGGGCGACGCAGAGCGGCTCTGGTACTACATCATCGTCGCCACCGCAGGTCACGACACCACGTCGTTCGCCCTGTCCGGCGGCCTCGAAGCCCTGCTGCAACATCCCGACCAGCTCGCATCCCTGCACGGAACCGACGACGACCGGATCGCCAGGGCCTGCGACGAGATGATCCGCTGGACCACCCCGGTCCGGCACTTCCTGCGCTATCCGACGCAGGACACGACCATCCGGGGCGTGGACATCCCCGCGGATGGCCGGGTGCTGCTCTGCTACCCGTCCGCCAACCGCGACGAGGACGTCTTCGAGGACCCGATGCGCTTCGACGTCGACCGACCCGACGCCGACAAGCTGCTGTCGTTCGGCGTCGGCGCCCACTTCTGCCTCGGCTCGCAGTTCGCCCGCAGCGAGCTGAGGGCGTTCATGCGGCGACTCACCGACCAGGTGACCGACATCGAACCGATCGGCGAGGCGTCGTGGGCCCAGAGCCACTTCGTGTCCGGGGTCAAGCACCTACCGATCCGCTACCGGTTCCGCTGACCGATCCCACCCGCCGGTTCTGTTCCAGGATTCACGCGCGAAAGCGCTCATATCCAGGAACAGAACCGGCGCGTTGCTACAGCTGGATGCCGAGACGTTGTGCAGCGCGCTCGAAGTCGGCGATCTCGCCCTGCTGCTGCTGGACGATCCGCCCGGCCAGGTCGCGCACCCGGGGATCCGACGCGTGCTCCGCGGCATAGGCCGCCATGTGGACCCCGCCCTTGTGGTGATCGATCATCATCGGGATGAACAGCTCCTCGACCCGGGCACCCGACGCGCCCTCGAGCTCGTCCATCGCCTGGGGCGTCTGCATGCCCGGCATCTGGTCGGGCGAGCTCGACATCCCCATCCACTCCATGGCGGTGCGATCCTGCGGGAACGGCCACTGACCCCAGTCCTCCAGCAGGGCCTCCATGTAGCCGACCTCGTACTGCTGGAACGTGAGGATCTCACGGGCGAAGGCCCGCACGTCGGGGTCGGAGCCCGTCTCGGCCACGATGCTCGCCATCTCCACCGCCTGCTGGTGATGGGTGGTCATGTCCTGCATGAAGCCGACGTCGACCGAGCCCGCTCCGGGCGTTGCCGCCTTCTGGACGACCAGGACGGCCCCGATGCCGACCAGCAGCGCCAGGAGCGCGACCAGCGCTCCGATCACCCACGCCGAGGGTCCCGAGCCATCGGCGCCTCCATCGGCGCCTCCATCGCCGACGGCGTCGGCCTCGGGTCCGCTGCCCGACCCTTCGAGGTCGTCGTCGGTCAGCTGCCGGATGGGCACCGCGTCGGCAGGGAGGTCGTCGGCCACGGCGACAGGGTAACGGTCGGGCCGGCGCGCCCAGTCGGAGGGCTCAGCCCGTTCGGCGGTTCCGGAGAGCGCCATCAGCGTACGCCGGGAGTCCCGCCGAGACACCGGAACCAGCCGGTACCTTGAGCGGACCATGGCTGGCACCTCCACCAAGAGCCGCGTCGGGCTCGGAATCATCGCGACCGCGTCGTTGGTCCTGATCGCGCTGGGCCTCCTGGCGCTGGTGGTCGTGGGCCTGCTCAACGTGTGGGACCCCTTCGGCACCACGACCGTCGACCGCTCCGGCCCGGCCGTCCTCGAGCGCATCCGCACCCTCGAGGAGTTCACCGCCGCCGAGGCGAGCTTCACCCAGGACGTCGACCTGGAGAACGACTCGTTCCTGCCCGGCTTCATCAAGGGCGAACGGGTGACGGCGATCGTCACCGGCAGCGTCCGCGCCACCGTCGACTTCTCTGACCTGGGACCGAACTCGGTGAAGGTGTCCGACGACGGCACGACCATCCAGATCACGCTGCCGGACCCCCAGCTGACCGACGCCGAGATCGACGAGGGATCGGCCCGGATCGTGTCGCGGGACCGCGGCATCGTCGACCGCGTCGAGGACGTGTTCGCGTCGAACCCCACCGATGACAGCCCGGTGTACGAGGAGGCGGAGAAGAAACTCGAGTCCGCCGCAGCGAAGTCCGACGTGATCGATCAGGCGCGCACCAACACCGAGCAGTGGCTCCGCACGTTCCTTGGAGCCGCCGGGTTCGAGACCGTCCAGATCAACTGGGCCGAATCGCCGAGCTGAGCACCACGACGGCGACGGGTGGCATCACATCGAGCCGCGGGCTGCCTACGCTCGGGCACCCATGGACACGCCGCCCTCCCCTGAACCCTCCGCCCAGCCCGTCACCGCGACGCTCACCTGGGCGGCCCAGGTCCTCGGAGCCACCAAGGTGTACGGCTCCGGCGAGGCCGAGGTCCGGGCGCTCGACGGCGTGACGGTCGGCTTCGAGCCCGGGCGATTCACGGCGATCATGGGCCCGTCGGGGTCGGGCAAGTCCACGCTCATGCAGTGCGCGGCGGGACTCGACCGCCTGAGCTCCGGACAGGCGTTCATCGGCGACGTCGACATCACCCGACTGACCGAGAAGCAGCTGACGCTGCTGCGCCGGGACAAGATCGGCTTCGTCTTCCAGCAGTTCAACCTGCTCCCCACGCTCAACGCGAGGGAGAACATCACGTTCCCGTTGGACCTCGCGGGCCGCAAGCCCGACCCGGCGTGGATGCAGCAGGTCGTCGACACCGTCGGGCTGGGCGACCGACTGGACCACAAGCCATCGGAGCTGTCGGGTGGCCAGCAGCAGCGCGTGGCGGTGGCCCGTGCCCTGGTGGAGCGACCCGAGAGCATCTTCGCCGACGAACCCACCGGCAACCTCGACTCGCGCTCCTCCGCGGAGATCCTCACGTTCATGCAGCGAGCAGTGACCGAACAGGGCCAGACGGTGGTGATGGTGACCCACGACCCCGTCGCCGCCGCCTACGCAGGCCGCATCCTGTTCCTGGCCGACGGCCGCATCGTCGACGAGCTGCTCGAACCGACCCGCGACGCCATCCTGGCCCGCTTGGGCAGCCTCGGCATCTGAAGCCCGGCTGCAGGAGAGGACCTCCCCCCAACGTGCTCCGCTACGCGCTCACCAACCTCCGCGCCAACCTCACCCGCCTGGTCGCCACCGCGCTCGCGGTGATCATCGGCATCGGCTTCCTGGCCGCCGGGCTCATGCTCACCGACGCGATGCGCGACGCGCTGACCGGCAGCGTCGCGCGCCAGTACGCGGACGTCGACCTGGTCGTCGAGCCCGCCGCGGCGATGGAAGGCGCCCCGACGGCGCTGCCGACCGAGACGCTCGACGAGGTCCGCTCGACCTCGGGCGTCGACGGTGCCGCCGGGCAGCTGAGCGGGCCCGTGCACCTCCTGAGCGCGGACGACGAGTCGCTGACCTCCCGCTCCCAGGGTCGCGCGTGGATCGATGTCGAGCGGCTCAACCCGCTCACCGTCGAGGACGGCGACGCCCCGGCCGAGGCTGCGGTGGATGCTTCGTCGGGCGAGGAGGTGCAGGTGGTCGTCGACCGCGGCACGGCGTCGGAGAACGACCTCGAGGTCGGCTCGTCGGTGCGTCTCGCCACGCCGGCCGGTCCGACCGAGGCGACGGTCGTCGGCATCACCAGCTTCGACGGCCAGGACGCGATCGACGACGGCGGCACGTTCTCCTTCGCTCCACGGACGGCGATGTCGCTGCTCGCCCCGCAGAACCCCGGATGGAGCGACATCATCGTGGCCACCGATGCCGGACAGGCAGAATCCGTGCGCCAGACCCTGGCCTCGAGTTTGCCGACCACGGCCGAGGTCGTCACCGGCGAGGCGTTCCGGGCGACGCAGCAGGCCCAGAACGCCGGGCTGGTCGACCTGCTACGACCGGCGTTGCAAGGGTTCGCCTACCTGGCGCTCTTCGTGGCCGCCTTCGTCATCTTCAACACGTTCTCGGTGGTCGTCACCCAACGGTTCCGTGAGCTCGCGCTGATCCGCGCCGTCGGCGGCACACCGGCCCAGGTCCGACGGTCGCTGCTGTTGGAGGGTGCGATCATCGGCTTCGTCGCCAGCGCGATCGGCATCGCGTTCGGAGCGGTCCTGTCCTATGCCATCCAGGCCGTGCTCGGCGCGTTCGACATCGCGCTGCCGGGTTCGGGCGTGGCGTTGCGCCCGTGGACCGTGGTGCTGTGCCTGATCGCCGGCACCATCGTCACCGTGGTGTCGGTGTTCGTCCCGGCGTTCCGTGCCGGGCGCACCAAACCGGTCGAGGCGATGCGCGACGCGGCGGTGGATCGCTCCGGGACGTCGATCGCCCGTGCCGTCATCGGTGGCACGTGCCTGGTCCTGTCGATCGCCCTGCTCCTGGGCGTGCGGCTGACGGGGCTGAACGGCTGGGCCCTGATCCCCGGCGCGCTGGCGCTCTTCGCCGGCCTGCTCATCGGCGGCCCGCTCGTGGCCCGTCTCTTCGCGGCGGTGCTGCGGCCTCCGGCCCGGCGCGCCGGCATGACCGTGCGCTTGGCAGTCGACAACACCGCACGCAACCCCAAGCGCACCGCCACCACCGCCAACGCGCTGGTGATCGGCCTGTTCCTCGTGACGCTGGTGACCGTGTCGGGCGATGCCCTCAAGCACTACACCGTCGAGCAGATCGACAAGCTCTCCGCTTCGGACTTCATCGTCGCCGCCGGGCCCAACGGAGTGGCACCGGACCTGGTCGCCAAGATCCAGGACACGTCGGGCGTGGCCGCAGCGGCACCGATCCGCCAGACGGTGCTGCTCGACTCGGCCGGCAGCTACGTGTTCCTCTCCGGTGCCGACATCGACCTCCTGCAGAGTTCCACGAGCCTGGCCACCGAGTCCGGATCGCTCGAGCAGCTGGCGGTGGGCGAAGGCGCTGCCGTCCCGTCGCTGCCGGGTGCATCCGGTGGATCCGCCGGACCGGGCGAGGATCGGACGATGGCCACCCTCCCGAGCGTCGTCGGCTCCACGATCGAGCTGGTCTCCGCCGACGGCACCCCCACGCAACTGCCGGTCGTGGCCACGCTCGAACCCGAGCTGGACACCCTGCTCCTGCAGACGCTCGTCTCCGAGGAGCGCTTCGAGGAGCTGGCCGGCGAGCAGCCGGTGAGCATGGTCTACGTCCGGGTGGACGCCGGCCAGGCGGACGCGGTGGGCGCACGTCTCAACGACCTCGTCGTCGGCCACGCCGGCACCGAGGTGCAACCGGGCAACTTCCTCGGCCAGATCGTCAGCCAGGTGTTCGACTTCCTCATCAACACGGTCAACGCGCTGCTGGGGATGAGCGTGATCATCGCCCTGGTCGGGATCGTGAACACCCTCACGCTGTCGATCATCGAGCGCCGCCACGAGCTGGGCATGGTCCGCTCGCTGGGGATGACCCGTCAGCAGGTCGGTCGGATGGTGCGGATCGAGTCGGTCCTGATCGGCGTGCTGGGCACCGTGATCGGCGTGGGTGCAGGCCTCCTGCTCGGCTGGGTGCTCATCGGCAGCCTGAGCTCCGAGATCACGCTGAACGTCAACTGGCCGCGCATCGGCCTGATCGCCCTGATCGGCGTGCTCGCCGGAGTGCTCGCCTCGATCCTCCCCGCCCGCCGCGCGACCAAGGTGGAGATGGTCGAGGCCATGAAGTCGTCCTGAGCGGCCGACCTGCAGGTCAGGAGCTGCGACGGTACGCGGCGACCACGTCGTCCAGGTCCGCGTAGCCGCAGTGCTCGGCACCGATGAGGTCGATCAGGCCGTCGCGCTCGAACTCCTCGCGCACGCGCGGTTCGACCGCGCTGAGCACCAGGGTGACGCCGCGCTCGGCCAGGTCGTCGTGCAGGCGACGGATCACGTCCGACGCCGTCAGGTCGACGTCGTCGATGGCGATCGCGAACACGCACAACCACCGCAGCGGAGGATCCGCGGCGTCGACGAGGCCCATCACCTCGTCGGCCACGCCGGTCGCGTTGGCGTAGTACAGGTTCGTCGGCACGAAGTAGATCGCCAGGCCCGGCTCCGCTTCCCGTGCGTGCTGCACGCGGCTCATCCTCCAACGATCGCCGTCGCGGGCGAGCAGCCGCGTGCTCGGGCGGTAGCTGTGGCGCAGGTGCACGATCACCGACAGCACCATGGCGAACACGATGCCGGGTCCGACACCGAAGATCACGACCGTCGCCGCCGTGGCGATCACCACGATGCCCTCGATCCGGCGGCGTCGGAACACGTCGCCGATCGCCGAGATGTCCACGAGGTGCAGTGCGATCACCAGCACGATCGATGCCAGCACCGCGGTCGGGATGTGCGTCAGCGCAGGTGCGGCGACAAGCAGCACGACGAGTGCGCAACCCGCGGCGGTCAGCTGCGCGAGCTGGTTGCGGCCACCGGCGGTGTCGACGATCGCGGTCCGGGTCGGGCTGCCGTTCACGACGAAGGCACCCGACAGCCCGGCGGCCAGGTTGGCCATGCCCAGACCGACGATGTCGTCATCGACGTCGTCACGCTCGCGGTAGCGGTCCGCATCGGCTCGCGCCGTCGCCGCGCTCTGGGCCAGCACGACGACCGCGATCGTGAGCGCCAGCTCCGTCACCATCCGCAGGTGCTCCGACGGCACCGACGGCCAGATCGGCAACGGCAGGCCGCTCGGCACGTCGTCGACGGTCGCGATCGACGGACCGACCCACCAGGCGATGATGATCGTGACCACGACCACCAGCAGCGCCCACGGCACCTTCCTCGCCAGTCGTGGACCGACGACGACGACCAGGATCGTCGCCGTCGACAGCGCGACGTCGGCCGGAGTGGCGCTGGTGAGGTGACCGAGCACCTCGAGCAACGTCCGGAGCGGTCCGTCGGTGGCCACCGGCACCCCGAGCACGTCGGGCAGCTGACCGGATGCCACCCTGATGCCCACGCCGGTGAGGAACCCCACGAGCAGCGTCCGCGACAGGAAGTCGGCCACGAATCCGAGCCGCGCCAGCCTCGCCACCAGCAGCAGCCCCCCGGTCACCAGGGCGACCACACCGGCGAGCTGCACATATGGCTCGGTCCCGGGGGCGGCCACCCCGACCAGCCCGGCGGCGAGGACCGCGGCGGTGGTCGAGTCCGCGCCGACCACCAGGTGGCGCGACGAGGAGAAGGCCACGAACAGGACGGCGGGGACGATCATCGTGACGATGCCGGACTGGACCGGCATCCCGGCGATGCGAGCGAAGCCGAGCACCTCCGGGATCGAGATCGCGGCCAGGGTCACCCCGGCGAGCACCTGGCCCCACGGGCGGTCGTGCAGGTCGACGGATCGGAACAGCGACCGGAGCACGTGCACGGCCCCACGATGGCATCGCAGCGGAGCCGACGACGGCTTCGTCGTTTCCCATAGTGTCGACGGCGATGTGCGACACGCTGGTGAGCGTCGGCGATGACGGCGTGCTGTTCGCCAAGAACAGCGACCGGGACGCGAACGAAGCGCAGCTCCTCGACTGGGTCCCCGCTCGTGACCACCTGCCGGACGCGACCGTGCGCTGCACCTGGATCGAGATCCCGCAGGTCGCCCACACCCACGCCGCGCTGCTGTCGCGACCGTGGTGGATGTTCGGCGCGGAGATGGGGGCCAACTCCCACGGTGTGGTCATCGGCAACGAGGCGGTGTTCACCAAGGAGCTCGCTCGCCGGACGAGCATCGCAGGGCGCAGATCTGGAGAGGGCCACGCAGGCCTGCTCGGCATGGACCTGCTGCGGCTGGCGCTGGAGCGGGCGACGACCGCGACCGCTGCGGTCGAGGTGATCGTCACGTTGCTCGAACGCCACGGCCAAGCAGGCTCGTGCAGCAGGGCGCGCCCGGGCTTCTCCTACGACAGCAGCTTCATCGTCTGCGACCCTGCCCAGGCGATCGTGGTGGAGACCGCCGGTCGCAGCCACGCCACCGAGGACGTGCGGTTCGGCGGCCGGTCGATCTCCAACGGGCTCACGATCCCGGCGTTCGCGGCGGCGCACGCCGATCCGCTCAGGAGCCGCATCGCGGCCTGCGCGCGGCGGCGGGCCCGCACGCAGACGGCGGCCGCATCGATCGCCGCCCGCCGCGGCGGCGACGCCGTGTCGGAGTTGATGTCGGCGTTGCGCGACCACGGCCCCGACGGCCTGCCCCGCTGGTCGCCGCTCAACGGCGCCCTCGATGCACCGTGCGCCCATGCCGGCGGACTGCTGACCGCCACCCAGACCACGGCGTCGTGGGTGGCGGACCTTCGAGGTCGCCCCGATGCGCAGCACTGGGTCACCGCCACTGCGGCACCGTGCACGTCGTTGTTCAAGCCGGTGCGGGTCGACGATCCCGTCGACCTGGGCGAGGCGCCGACCGAGCGGTTCGACCCTGCGACGATCTGGTGGCGCCACGAGGTCCTTCACCGGGCGACGATGACGGACCCGCAGGCGCTGCTGCCCCGCTTCACCCACGAGCGCGACACCGTCGAGTCAGCGTGGGTGCAGGAGCCGCCCCCGAGCGCTGAGGCGTTCGCGCTGGCCGACGACCTCAGGGCGCGGTGGACACAGGATGTGGTCGGCGCGTCGCAGCCAGAGCGTCGCCCCCGGTACGTGCGCCGGTTCTGGGCATCCGCCGACAACACCGCAGCGGTCCCCACCTCGAGCGGCGTCGGATCGGACCGCTACCGACGTGCCGCTGATGCCGCGGCCGTCGCCGTGCTCGCCCCTGTCGGGACGGGGACCGCGAGCACGGGCGGTGCACGGTGAGCTCGGTCGTCGTCGTCGGTGCCGGCTTGTCGGGCCTGGCCGCGGCACGCGTGCTGGTGGGAGCGGGCGTCGACGTGACCGTCGTCGAGGCCCGCGACCGCGTCGGTGGTCGGACCGAGCGAGGGTTCACCGTCGACGGCGTGGCGATCGAGCTCGGTGGGCAGTGGCTCGGGCCGACGCAGAACCGGATGTACGAGCTGGTCGACGAGCTCGGGCTGAGCACGTTCCCCACCTACAACACGGGCGACCTGCTGCTGCAGCTCGGCGGCCGCCAGACTCGGGTCGCCCCCCATCGCGGGGCCACACCACGCCTGAGCCCGTTCGTGCTGGCGGACCTGGCCCAGGGCATGGCGCGCTTCGACCGCTTGGCCGGCCGTGTCGACCTGGATCGTCCGTGGGTCGGCCCCGACGCCGAGCGACTGGACGACCAGACGTTCGAGACCTGGATCCGCCGCAACCTGCGCACGTCGACCGGACGCGAGTACTTCCGGGTCGCGACCGAGGCGGTGTTCTCCACCCAGTCGAGCGACCTGTCGGCGCTGCACGCGCTGTTCTACGCGCGGTCGGGTTCGGGCCTGGAGACGCTGCTGTCCACCGATCGGGGCGCCCAGCAGGACCGGGTGGTGGGCGGCACGTGGCGGATCAGCGAGCTGATGGCGGACCAGTTGGGCGACCGCGTGCGTCTGGGTGCACCGGTGCGACGGATCGAGCACGGCGCGGAGGGCTCCGCGGTGACCGTGCGCACCACGGCGGGCGACGGCACCGACGGCGAGGTGTTCGGGGCCGACCGGGTCGTCGTCACGCTGCCGCCGACCCTGGCCGGTCGGATCGACTACTCGCCGGCGCTGCCGAGCTGGCGGGACCAGCTCACCCAGCGGCTCCCGGCCGGCAGCGTGATCAAGGTGTACGCGGTGTACGACGAGCCGTTCTGGCGTGCCGACGGCCTGAACGGCCAGGTCGGCTCCGACGAGGGCCCGGTCAAGGTCGTGTTCGACAACTCGCCGCCGGAGGGCACCCCGGGCACCCTCGTCGGGTTCCTGGAAGGCGACGAGGGCCGTCGGTGGGCACGCCGGTCGCTGCCGGAGCGCCGCGACGCGGTGGTCGGCTGCTTCGCCCGCTACTTCGGCCCGAACGCCATGCACCCGATCGACTACGTCGAGCGGGACTGGATGGCCGAGCCGTTCAGCCGCGGCTGCTACGGCGCCCACTTCACCCCCGGGGTCTGGACCGGGTTCGGACACGCCCTCCGCACTCCGATCGGGCCGATCCACTGGGCCGGGGCGGAGTGCGCCCCGGTGTGGAACGGCTACATGGAGGGCGCGGTCCGTTCCGGCGAGGCCACCGCCCGCGAGGTGCTCGCCGCCCTGTAGCGACCTGCCATCGTCGTTCGCGCGTGTGACTCGGGCGCGTGGTGCAGAAGGCCACTGGTACCTTGTGGACCGATCGAATGCTGGGGGCAGACGATGCGTTTCACCCGTTGGGTCACCGGACTGCTGTTGTGTGCGACTGCGGCGGTGGTCGGATGCACGCCCATCGTGCCCACAGAGTCGACCACCACGACCTCGGCCACGCCGCCGCCCGACGACGTGGCCGCCGGCACGAACCACAGCTGCGGCCTCACCGACGCCGGCGGCGTCAAGTGCTGGGGCAGCAACGGGCTCGGCGAGCTCGGCGACGGCACCACGGACGACTCGACGACACCGGTCGACGTGGTCGGGCTCGGCTCCGGCGTCGTGGCCGTCGCCACCGGCGTCGGCCACTCCTGCGCCCTCACCACCGGTGGCGGCGTCAAGTGCTGGGGCTGGAACGCCGCCGGACAGCTCGGGAACGGCACCACCGACGACACGACCACGCCGGTCGACGTGGTCGGGCTCGGCTCGGGCGTGACGGCGATCTCCGCGACCTACTCCCACACCTGTGCGGCGACCGATGCAGGGGCCGTGAAGTGCTGGGGCTGGAACACCTACGGTCAGCTCGGCGACGGCACCGACGTCGACGCGACCACCCCGGTCGACGTCTCCGGTCTGGACGGTGGCGTGACCGCGGTGTCCGCTGGAACGGTGCACACCTGCGCCCTGACGACCACCGGCGGCGTCAAGTGCTGGGGCTACAACGACTTCGCCGTCCTCGGCGACGGCACCACGACCAGCAGCGCCGTGCCGGTCGACGTGGTCGGGCTCGGCGCCGGGGTCACCGCGGTCTCCACCGGCCAGACCCACAGCTGCGCGCTGCAGCTCACCGGCGGCGTGAAGTGCTGGGGAAGCAACGCGTTCGGCGAGCTGGGAGACGGCACGACCGAGCTGCGAGCATCGCCGGTGGACGTCGTCGGACGCGGCTCCGGAACGATCGCCGTCACGACCGGTGCCAACCACTCGTGCGCGATCGTCGCCGGCGGTACCGTCGACTGCTGGGGCAGCAACGACTACGGCCAACTCGGCGACGGCACCGTCACGACCAGTCCGCTCCCGGTGCACGTCGTCGGTCTCGCCGGCGCCTCGGACCCATCGGCCGGCACCGCCCACACCTGCGTCGTGGTGCCGACCGGGCTGCAGTGCTGGGGGAGCAACGAGCGGGGTCAGCTCGGCGACGGCACCACAGACGACTCGCCCACCCCGGTCGCCGTCATCGACCTCGGCTGAACGCTCCGCCGCCGCTCCCCTCCGCCGCGTCCCGTCATCGCGCTCCCCCTCAGCGCAGCGGCGCGATCGCCTCGCCGCCACCGCGTCGGTGCAGGGCCAGTCCGGTCGCGAACAGCAGCGCCATCACGACGGCCAGACCGCTGAACAGCATCGTTGGCCCCGACGCTTCGTAGATGATCGGACCGAGCAGCGCCGCGGTGCCCGCACCGATCTGGTTGACGGCGTGCGCGAGGCCCTGTCCGGCGGCGACCTCCTCGGGTCGGCAGGCCCGCAGCATCGCCGTCTGGACCGCGGGCGTGGCGACCGACTGGGGCAACGACTCCAGGAGCCCGATCGCGGTGATCACGAGCGGAGCCGACGCCAGGCCGTAGGCGATCGTCGTCGGGATGATGCAGCAGATCGCGAACGCCGTCGCCCGCACCGGTCCGATCCGGTCGGCCAGTCGTCCACCGCTCGGAGCGAGCAGCACGATCGGAACCGAGTACAACGACAGCCCGATGCCGATGAACAGCGTCGTGGCGCCCTGGTCGGTGAGGTATCGGGACCACAGCGCGTCGTACACGCCGACGGGCAGGAAGATGGTGACCGACAGCAGCGCCGCGCCGGCGACCGCTCCCCGGGACAGCATGCGGAACGATTCGAACGGCGACCGACGGCCGGGTTGCACGGCGAGCACCGGGAGCCGGACCGACGCCACCCACGCCGCCAGGCACACCTGGAGCACGCCGATGAGCGCCAGCGGCGCCCACAGGCCCACGGCCTGGCCCAGGGCCGAACCGATCACCGGCCCGGCCAGGAAGCCGCCGAGCTCCGCGCTCGTCAGCCGACCCAACCTGACCCCGGCCTGGTCCTGGTCGCCGGCGGTGACGATCTTGCGGGCCGCCGGCAGGAACACGCCGTAGCCGAGTCCCTCCATGAGCCGGGCGCCGACGAACTGCCACAGGTCGGTGCCGACCGAGAACCACAGGAGTCCGGCGGCCGACAGACCGATGCCACCGACCATCAGCAGGCGGGCGTGGCCCCTGTCGGCCCATCCGGCGAGGAACAGCCCGGACACCAACGCTGCGACGAACGCCGCCGCGCTCAGGATGCCCAGCCCTCCTGCCGAGAAGCCGTAGCGATCCTGGAACTCGGCGAGCAACGGGAACAGCACGCCGACACCGGCCCCCAGCGAGGCCGCGCCGATCAGGACCGGCGTCAGCGGGACCGAGACGACTGATGGACCCTCGGACGCGCTCGGTTCGGGGCTCGAGGGCGACATCGACCACATCGTGGCAGCCCCGGTGACGCCACGTTCCCCCTTTTGGCGCGCTGTGATGAGCACATCCGCACACCGTCGTTGTACGTTGCCGGCGCGACGGGTAGGACGGCCTCGACCGATCGGACCACGCAGTGAGCACCACGAACGAACCCAGAGCGCAACGGGGCATGTGCGCCGAGGACTACTGCACGGTGCGCGGCCGCACCGAGGAGCTGGCCGCACCGCTCGGACCCGAGGACCAGGTCGCCCAGTCGATGCCCGACGCGAGTCCGACCAAGTGGCACCGGGCCCACACCACGTGGTTCTTCGAAGAGTTCGTGCTCGGCCCGCACGCGTCGGGCTACACGCCCTATGACGACGGGCTCCGATTCCTGTTCAACAGCTACTACGAGTCGGTCGGGCCCCGCCAGCCCCGACCGCGTCGTGGTCTGATCACCCGGCCGACCGTCGAGCAGGTCGCAGAGTACCGGCGAGCAGTGGACCTCGCCGTGCTGCAGCTGCTGGACCGATTGCGGGCGGAGCCCGACTCCGGCGCGGCAGCGCTGGTCGAGCTCGGCCTGCACCACGAAGAGCAGCACCAGGAGCTGCTCCTGATGGACGCCAAGCACCTGCTGTTCCAGAACCCGCTGCGGCCCGCCTACCGGTCGGTGCCCACACCCGATCCAGCCCAGGTCGATCTCACCTCGGGTGCCGTGCCGGTGGTCCGCTCCGCCACGCAGTGGCTCGAGCACCCTGGCGGCACGGTCGAGATCGGCGTGGACGCCCGCCCGTTCGACGCGTGGTCGCCGGAGCGGACGGTGCGCATGCCGCCGTTCTCCTTCGACAACGAGTCGCCCCGCCACGACGTGGCCCTTCGCCCGTTCGCCCTGTCGGACCGGCTCGTCACCAACGGCGAGTGGATGGCGTTCATCGACGACGGCGGGTACCAGCGGGCAGACCTGTGGTTGAGCGACGGCTGGGCCACGGTGCAGGCCGAGGGGTGGGTCGCGCCGCTGTACTGGATGCAGCGGGGCGGGCGACCGGAACCGGATCCGCAGTGCCCGGAGGGTGCCGGGTCGGAGTCGACGATCTTCACGTTGGCCGGTCCGCAGCCGCTGCGTCCCGAGGATCCGGTGTGCCACGTCAGCTACTACGAGGCCGATGCGTTCGCCCGGTGGGCCGGTGCCCGCCTCCCGACCGAGGCCGAGTGGGAGGTCGTCGCTCGAGATCACCCGGCCGACACCTCCGCGCTGGCGCTCGACGCCGCGCCCCATCCACGGGCGGTCGGCACCGCCCGCGCCACCATCGCCGGAGCCGACGAGCACCAGTTCGTCGGAGCCGCGTGGCAGTGGACCGCCAGCGCCTACCTGCCCTACCCGGGCTTCCGCACCGCCCCGGGCGCCGTCGGCGAGTACAACGGCAAGTTCATGGTCAACCAGCACGTGCTGCGGGGCGGCTCGTGCGCCACCGCGGCGGGCCACGACCGGGTGACGTACCGGAACTTCTTCCCGCCGGCCGCACGTTGGCACTTCGGCGGTCTGCGACTCGCCCGGGACGCCTGAGGTGGCGACATCGGGCGAAGAGCCTCGGATCGACGTCGCGGTGCACCTGGACCCGGCGGACTGGGCCCGGCACCTGGCCGACGAGACCCGACGCGGACTGGGCGAGCGGCCGCCGTGGATCCCGCCGGTCTGGTTCTACGACGAGCACGGCTCCAAGCTCTTCGACCAGATCACCCGCCTTCCCGAGTACTACCCGACCGAGGCCGAGCGCTCGATCCTGGTCGAGCGCGCCGATCGCATCGCCCGGATCACCGCCGCACGCACGCTCGTCGAGCTCGGCTCCGGCACGTCGGACAAGACGGTCCTGTTGATCGACGCCCTCTCGGGACAGGGAACGCTGCGGACGGTCGCGCCGTTCGACGTGAGCGAGGAGGTGCTTCGGAGCGCCGCCCGCACGATCGCCAGCGCCTACCCGGGCGTGGCGGTCCGCGCCGTCGTCGGGGACTTCCATCGCCACCTCGACCGGATCCCGGCCGGCGACGGCGTGCTGCTCGCCTTCCTCGGCTCGACGATCGGCAACCTCGATCCCGACCAGCGCAGACGCTTCCTCTCGACGGTCGCCGCGACGCTCGGCGACGACGATTGGTTCCTGCTCGGGACCGACCTGGTGAAGTCCGTCGACCGACTCCTGCTCGCCTACGACGACCCGACCGGCGTGACCGCCGAGTTCAACCTCAACGCGCTCGACGTGATGAACCGCGAGCTGCGGGCCGACTTCGACCGGACCCGCTTCCGCCACCGGGCGCACTGGGACCCCGACGCGCACCGCATCGAGATGCACCTGGTCGCCGGCGAGGACCAGGTGGTTCGGATCGACGAGCTCGACGACCTGGTCATCGAGCTTCGTCGCGGCGAGCACCTGCGCACGGAGATCAGCGCGAAGTTCACCCTCGACGACGTCGAGCGGGAGCTCGCCGAGGCGGGGCTGAGCACCGTCGAACGCTGGACCGACGCTGACGGCGACGTGGCGCTCACGCTCGCCCGCCGAACCTGACGACGGACCCGCAGGTTCTGTGTGCAGCCAGTCGCGTCAGGCCGATGCCATCGCACACAGAACGGCGTGTGGCGGTGTCAGCGGATGAGGACCAGCGCGACCACCGCGAAGTGGCACGAGCCGGCGGCCACGGTCATCGAGTGCCACACCTCGTGGTAGCCGAACACGTGCGGGATCGGATCCGGCCAGCGCTTGCCCAGGACGACCGCGCCGACCGTGTACAGCAGGCCACCGGCACCCAGCAGGACCAGCTGCAGCGTGTCGAGGCTGGTGACGAGCGCTGGGACGGCCACCACGGCCGCCCATCCGATGACGATGTACAGCCACGACCCGGCACTGCCGGGACCCTTGCCGAGCATGGTCATCTTCATGATCACGCCGCCGATCGCAGCCATCCACACCACCACCAGCAGCGGGATCCCCCACGCCGGCGGCAGCGCCAGCAGGCACAGCGGCGTGTAGGTCCCGGCGATCAGCACGAAGATCATCGAGTGGTCCGCCCGTCGGAACCACTTCACGGACCGCTCCGTCCGGGCCAGGCGGTGGTAGCTGGCACTGACCGCGAACAGTCCGATCAACGAGGCTGCGTAGATCGTCACCGCCACCTTGGCCATCGGACCCGGGGCCACGAGGAACAGCAGCAGCGCGGCGGGAGCGGACACCAGGGCGGCGATGAAGTGCACCCGGCCACGCCACACGGGTCGCGGGCCGTACGCGTCAAGAGCGACGAGCGCTCGACTCAGGTTCATCCGCCGACACCCGCCTCTGTGGTCGATCCGCAACGCTGCACCCCGCCAGTGGACCACGATCCCGGCCCCGATGGAAGGCGGGACATGGACGCCGACCCTTGACGTGCGGAAACGACTGGACTCACATGGGTCCATGCCCGAGATGTCGCTGTCCCAGACCGTCGACCACCTGTCGGCCAGCGGGTGGGACGGCGGCTTCGACGCCGTCGAGGGCATGCTGCACTGCGGCGCCTGCGGCCACACGATCTCACCCACCGAGGTGCACATCGACAGCGTGAACCGGTTCGAAGGTGCGAGCGATCCCGACGACGAGGCGGCCGTCTTCGCCCTCACGTGCAACTGCGGCTGCAAGGGCCTGTACGTCGTCGCGTACGGCCCGGCGATGAGCAGCGCGGATGTCGACGTCGTCGCACAGCTGTCGAGACGTCGTCCGTCGATGCCCGAGGTCTGACCGCCGACGCAGGGATCAAGCGCCCACGTGGATGGCGCCTCTGCGCATGACCGTGACCGGGCCGTCCTCGCTGACGACGATCACCACCGCGTCGGGCTCGTCCACGCTGTAGCGCCGGGCGGTCGTGTGGCGCATCCCCCGGAACCCCTCGACGGCGGACTCGGTCTGCGGCTCGGGCAGCAACCGGACGCCGAGCTCGCGGAGCGTGCCGTGCACGTCGAACACCGCGGCGCCGTCGATCTGGGCCAGGACGTGCACGAGGGGCGCCAGGTCCGGCGGTCGGGTCACCTGCAACGCCGGCGGCACCGGGAGGCGCTGCTCGTAGTGACCAGGACCGCACCAGCGCGGGTCGTCGCGCTCAGCCCGTCGGTACACCAGGATCGCCCCGATGCCCCGTGAGCCCAGGTCGTGCACGGCGATCTCGAGCAGCGTCTCGACCACGTCGAGCTGCGCCGGCGACGAGCAGTCGGCGAACGAGGACACCCAGTCGCCCACGGGCGGCTGGTGCTGCCACGCGATCCCGTCCCAGCGGAGGACGCCGAAGTCGCCCGCCACCCGAACCACACCCGACGGGTGGCGCTGGACGATCGTGGCGGCCGTCGAGTGGGCCAGGATCACCACGTCGCGCTCCGAGCCGGCCGGACGGTCGAACACGACGAGCTCGTCGTCGGCGGCATCGGGACCGTGGTGGTCGTCGACACCCCGGACCACCCAGCTCGACAGCCCGTCGGCGAACAGCCTCGCTCCTGCCAACCCGTTCCTGGGGAACGGCCGTGCCGTGATCGTCAGCTGCGTGGAGACCTGCCAGTCCGTGCGGTCACCGGCAGGAGCGATGATCGCACCGTAGGTGGGCACACGACGCTCGTGGATCCGCGGCCGCACGGCGTAGTCGATCTCGGTGAGGATCGTCTGGGTGAGCGACGAGGGCCCGGTGAAGGTGAAGCCGGCGTCGTCGAGCTCGTCGACGAGGCGCACCAGCCGACGATCCCGCAGGAGGTCCTCCCGTCGCAGCGGGACGGAACCGGGCTCGGGCTGATCGTTGCCGGGTGGCGCGGCGTTCACGCCCGGACGGTACCCCGGCGAGCGCTCACCGCCCGGCCGCGAAACCCCCTTGCGGTGACAGCGAACGCGTGTTCGTATGGGTCGGTTGGTGTTCGTTCGGGAGCTGGGAGGGTTCTGAGTGCATGTGCCGGGGTCAGGAGTGCCAGGGGTGGGGACAGGTCGGGAGGGAGCGCCAGGGGTGGGGGCAGGTCGGTCGGGGACAAGCCGATCGGCGCCGCCGGCGAAGGGGTCCGACCACGGGCACCACGTGAGGGCGGCGCTGGCGATCGCGGTCCAGATCGGCGAGCCGGTGCTGCTGTGGGGAGGTCCGGGCGAGGGCAAGACCCGCCTGGTCGAGTCCGTTGCCGACCAGCTCGGCCGCCCGTGCGAGGTCGTGGTCGGCAGCGTGCGGGAGGCATCGGACTTCGCGGGCCTTCCGCTGCGGGACGGCTCTTCGGTGACCTTCGCTCCCCCGCGTTGGGCGACCGACTGCGTCGAGCGGCCGGGCACGGTCGTGTTCCTCGACGAGCTGAGCACCGCGTCACCCTCGGTGCAGGCCGCCATGTTGCGTGTGGTGCTGGAACGCCACGTCGGCGACCTGCGTCTCCCCGACACCGTCTCGTTCGTCGCAGCAGCCAACCCGCCCGAGCTGTCCGCCGGCGGCGACGACCTGTCGGCACCGCTCGCCAACCGGTTCTGCCATCTGGAGTGGGAGGCGACCGTCGCCGGTTGGAGCACCGGCATGCTCCGTGGCTGGGCACCTCGGGACGTGCCGATCGTGGCCGAGCACCGGTCCGCGTTCGTGGACCGTTGGCGGGCGACCGTGGTCGCCTTCGTGAGCGCCCGCCCCTCGAACCTGCGGCAGGTCCCGGCCGACGCCGTCGGACAGGGCCGAGCCTGGCCGTCGCCACGCACCTGGGACGCAGCGCACCGGGTGGCGGCGGCCAGCGACGCGGCCGGCGCCCACCCCGAAGTCCGTCGACTGCTGGTGTCCGGCCTCGTCGGTCAGGGTCCGGCCATCGAGCTGCTCCGCTTCGCTGACTCCATGGACCTGCCCGACCCCGAGGCGCTGCTCATCGATCCGACGCTGCTCCCGACCGACGCCCGGATCGATCTGCTGCTCGCGGCACTCGCAGGCGTGGCCACCGCGGTGGCGGGCGACCCCAGCCAGGAGCGGTGGGAGGCTGCGTGGGACGTGCTCGAGGTGGCCTGCGGCGCAGGTCGGGCCGACGTGGCAGCGATGTCGGCCACATCGCTGGTGGAGCTCCGCCAGCGCGACTGGCCCGCACCCCGGACCGCCGCCGCGTTCGCACCGCTGCTGCGCGCCGCCGAGCTGGTCTGAGCGACAGCACCGAGGTTGCAGCCCGCCATGGTCGCCAGCACCAGGATCGACCCGCCCACCGGCGCAGACGCTGAGCTGTTCGCAGCAGCGCGCCTCCGCGCCGCCCGCGACCAGCCGTACCTCGCCGCCGCGCTGTTCGCGATGGTCCCGGTGTCGAGCGCGGGGCACGGGACCTTCTCGGTCGACCGATGGTGGCGGCTGTACATCGACTTCGAGGTGGCTCGGGAGTGGGGAGTGGCGGCGACCGCGGCGGTGCTCGTGCACGAGGCGCACCACCTGGTCCGAGACCACCACGACCGCGGCCTGAGGATCGGGGCGACCGGACCGCGCCATCACGCGTGGAACCTGGCCGCCGATGCCGCCATCAACGACGACCTCGTGGCCGAGGGCCTCCCGATCCCCGATCCGTTGCTGCCGCACCACCTCCGGTGCCGCGTCGGCGGGTTCGAGGAGGAGTACTACCGCAGCCTGTCCGCACCCGACGGTGACGGACCCGATCGCTCCTGTGGGTCCGGAGCCGGCGGTCGCGCCCACCCGATCGAGATCGAGGAGGAACCCGACCAGCCCGACGAGGGGCTGGATCCCCTCGGAGCGGATGCCGTGCGACGGGCGGTGGCCCATGACGTGACCGCGGCCGCGGATCACGGCGACACCGTGTCGCCCGGGTTGGTGCGCTGGGCCGCGGCGCTGCTCCAACCGCAGGTGCCGTGGGTCCAGCTGCTGCGGGCGTCGGTTCGCCGCGACCTGCGCGCCGCAGCACGCTGGGCCGAGATCGACTGGACGCGCCCTGACCGCCGAGGCGACGCGGACGTGGGCGTCCTGCGACCGGGGACCCGGCGTCGCAGCCCGTCGGTCGCCGTCGTCATCGACACGTCCGCATCGATGGAGCGCTCGCTGCTCGACACCGCCGTCACGGAGATCGACGCCCTCCTGCGCCAGGCCGGGGTGTCACCGGTCCCCGTCGTCGTGTGCGATCAGGAGGCGGTCCGGGCCCAGCGCATCCGCAAGCTGTCGATGCTCCGGCTCAGCGGCGGCGGCGGGACCGATCTACGTCGGGGCATCGCCGCCGCCGCCGCCCTCCGGCCGACTCCACGGGTGATCGTCGTCCTCACCGATGGAGCGACGCCGTGGCCCGACGCGGCGCCACCACGCACGTCGGTGATCGCGGTGCTGATCGACGCGGCTGGTCGACGTCCGTCGCCCGAACCGACCGGCGACGGGTTCCACGCCGTGCGGGTCATCGCACGATGAGCTCAGCGGAGAGGGGTGCTGCGCTGCGGGCGGACGCCGACGCCGCGCTCGTGGACCTCACAGCGATCGATCCGTCGCTGCGAATCGACGGCCATCTGCCCGAGTGCCGGTCCCAGCACCGACGAGGATCGAACCGGGTCCCCGATTGCGACTGGTGCCTGTGGGCCATCGACGGCGCCGGCATCCGCCCGGTGATCGACGCCATCGGCGACGCCACGGCGTTGAGCACCGA
>JACDJC010000526.1_pt1 | contig 43606 bp, 30 predicted proteins | sample 7454191 | NCBI WGS metagenome assembly JACDJC01 (sample SAMN14253291, study PRJNA609438) | sludge metagenome | isolation source: sludge after 25d culture with pyrite and EDTA | collected 2018-12-20
AGCGCCTCGAGGCCAAGCTCATCGCCCGCATGGAGACGCTACGTGAGGGGCCGTCGCTCGACAAGGGCATAGACATCGGCGCCATCATCGCGCCCGTGCAGCTAGCCAAGATCGAGCGCCTGGTGGCGCAGGGCCGGGAGGAGGGTGCGCGCTGTTACCAGCCGAGTTGGAGCGCGCCCAAGGACGGTTGGTACTACCCGCCGACGCTCTTCACCGAGGTCTCACCGGCCGCGGTCATCGCCCAGGAGGAGATCTTCGGGCCCGTGATCGTGAGCATGACCTTCCGCACGCCGGCCGAGGCCGTCCAGCTCGCCAACGACACGCGCTACGGCCTGGCCGCCAGCGTGTGGACCGAGAACGTCAACCTTGCCCTCGACGTGGCGCCGCGCCTCAAGGCGGGCGTCGTATGGGTCAACTGCACCAACCAGTTCGACGCCGCGGCCGGCTTCGGTGGCTACCGCGAGAGCGGTTTCGGCCGTGAGGGCGGCCGCGAGGGCATGTTCGAGTACCTGAAGCCGAAGCACGAGGCGGGCCTGCCCAACTACGCCGCCGCCGACCTTGCTGCCCCCACCCCCGCCGCCGACGTGACGGCAGGCCTGGGCGAGGAGCGTTCCGCCCTCGGCATCGACCGCACCCCGAAGCTCTACATCGGCGGGCGGCAGAAGCGGCCCGACGGCAACTACGTCTACCCCGTCCTGAGCGCCGCGGGCGCCAGGGTGGGCGACGCGCCGTTGGGTAACCGCAAGGACGTGCGCGACGCCGTCGAGGCCGCCGTGAAGAACGGCGGCTGGACGAAGGCGACCGCTCACCTGCGCGCCCAGGTCCTCTACTACGTGGCCGAGAACCTGGAAGTGCGCGCCCCGGAGTTCGAGGAGCGCATCAGGAGCCTGACGAACGTCAACCGCCGCGCGGCCGCTCGCGAGGTGGGCAAGAGCGTCGAGCGGCTCTTCGCCGCCGCGGCCTACGCCGACAAGTACGACGGCCGCGTGCACCCCACGCCCATGCGCAACGTCACCCTGGCCATGAACGAGCCGTACGACGTGATGGCCATCGTCTGCCCGGACGAGGCCCCGCTCCTGGCTTTCGCCTCGCTGGTGGCGCCGGCCCTGGCCATGGGCAACCGGGTGGTGGCGGTGCCCAGCGCGCGCTGGCCGCTCCTCGCCACCGACCTCTACCAGGTGTTCGACACGTCCGACGTCCCCGCGGGCGCCGTCAACATCGTGACGGGCGTGCGCGACGAGCTGGCGAAGGTGCTGGCGCAGCACGACGCGGTGGAGGCCATGTGGTACGCGGGCTCGGCGGAGGGCAGCGCCATGGTCGAGCGCGAGAGCGCCGGCAACCTCAAGTTCACGTGGGTCAACCACGGTAAGCGGCGCGACTGGTACGACGACGCCCAGGCGTCCGGGCCCACGCTCCTGCGCCGCGCCACGCGCGTGAAGAACGTGTGGGTGCCCTATGGCGAGTGAGCGGCAGGCCTTCCTCGCCGGCCTTAGCGACCAGCTGCAGGAGTTGCGGGCGGAAGGGCTCTACAAGGACGAACGCGTCATCGTGTCGCAGCAGCAGGCCCTCATCGAGATCACCGAGGACGGCGCCAGACGTGAGGTCCTCAACCTCTGCGCCAACAACTACCTGGGGCTCGCGAACCACCCGGACGTCATAATCGCGGCCCAGCGCGGGCTCGACGAGCGCGGCTTCGGCGTGGCGTCCGTGCGCTTCATCTGCGGCACGCAGGACATCCACAAGCAGCTCGAGGTGCGCCTGAGCGCCTTCCTCGGCACCGACGACACCATCTTGTACTCGTCGTGCTTCGACGCCAACGGCGGGCTCTTCGAGACCCTGCTGGGAAGCGACGACGCCGTCATCTCCGACGCCCTCAACCACGCGAGCATCATCGACGGCGTGCGGCTCTCCAAGGCCAAGCGCTTCCGCTACGCCAACAACGACATGGCCGACCTGGAGCGCCAGTTGCAGGCGGCGGTGGCCGCGGACGCGCGCTACAAGCTCATCGCCACCGACGGCGTCTTCTCTATGGACGGCGTGATCGCCGACCTGGAGGCCATCTGTGACCTGGCCGACGAGTACGGGGCGCTGGTGATGGTCGACGACAGCCACGCCACCGGCTTCACCGGCGCCGAGGGCCGCGGCTCGCACGAGGCGCGCGGCGTGATGGGCCGGGTCGACATCCTCACCGGCACGCTCGGCAAGGCCCTGGGCGGCGCGTCCGGCGGCTACACGAGCGGGCGCCGCGAGATCGTCGAGTGGCTCAGGCAGCGCAGCCGGCCGTACCTGTTCTCTAACTCGCTGGCACCTAGCGTGGTGGCGGCCTCGCTGAAGGTCCTCGACATGCTCGAAGACGGCGCCCACCTGCGGGAGAAGCTGGCGGGCAACGCCGCCTTCTTCAGGCAGGCGATGACGGCGGCGGGCTTCACGCTGGCCGGCGAGGGTCATCCGATAATCCCGGTCATGATCGGCGACGCGTCACTGGCGGGGCGAATGGCCGAGCGCATGCTGGAGCTGGGCGTCTACGTGGTGAGCTTCTCGTTCCCCGTCGTGCCAAGGGGCGAGGCGCGCATCCGCACCCAGATGTCGGCCGCGCACTCGCGGCTGCAGCTCGAGCGCGCCGTAGCGGCCTTCACTGAGGTGGGAAGAGAGCTCGGGGTCATCTAGGTGAGGGCCCTGTCCAAGTTGGAGGCGCGCGAGGGCATCTGGCTCGTCGACGCCCCCCGGCCCGAGCCGGGGCCGAACGACCTGCTCATGCGCGTGGTGAAGACCAGCCTGTGCGGCACCGACGTGCACATCTACAACTGGGACGCCTGGTCGCAACGGACCGTCCCGGTCCCCCTGATAACGGGGCACGAGTGGGTCGGCGTGGTCGAGGAGGTGGGCTCGGAGGTAAGTGGCTTCCGGGTGGGCGACCGCGTGAGCGGTGAGGGGCACATCACCTGCGGGCATTGCCGCAACTGCCGGGCGGGGCGCCGGCACCTCTGCCGCAACGCGGTGGGCGTCGGCGTGCAGCGCCAGGGAGCCTTCGCCGATTACTTCGTGCTGCCCGCCTTCAACGCCTTCAAGCTCCCCGCCACCATCTCGGACGACCTGGGCGCCATCCTCGACCCGCTGGGGAACGCCGTGCATACGGCCCTCACGTACGACCTGGTGGGCGAGGACGTGTTGATCACCGGCGCGGGGCCCATCGGGCTGATGGCCGCCGCCGTGGCGCGCTTCGTGGGGGCGCGCAACATCGTCATCACCGACGTCAGGGAGTCGCGGTTGGCGCTGGCGCAGCGCATGGGCGCGACGTTGGGCGTGAACGTCTCCGACCCGGCCACCGACCTGAACGACGTCATGGCGTCGCTGGGCATGACGGAGGGCTTCGACGTTGCCATGGAGATGTCGGGCGCGCCGCCCGCCTACGCGCAGATCCTCGACACGATCATCCACGGGGGCAAGGTCGCGCTGCTGGGCATCCCGTCGGCCGACATAGCCATCGACTGGAACAAGGTCGTCTTCAAGGGCCTCCACCTCCAGGGCATATACGGCCGCCAGATGTTCGAGACCTGGTACAAGATGCGCAACCTGCTGCAGGCGGGGCTCGACGTGACGCCCGTCATCACCCACCACTTCGTGGCCGAGGACTTCCAGCAGGCGTTCGACATCATGCGCGCGGGCGACTGCGGCAAGGTGATACTGGATTGGCGCGGCGGCGCGTAGCGTCCGCCGCCCCAAGGTGACCCCGGATCGTCCGGTTCCGCCTTCGAGAACGCGGCTCGCCCGCGGCGACCCTCGCTGAGCCGACGGGGCGAGCAGTGCGCCCTGACCGGCTCGGAACCGGGGTTCCGGGCTACACTCCCCTCAACGGAGGGTGCGCTTCTCCTCGCTGATCAGTTGCAGGCGACCCTAGCTTCGAGAGCCCGTCATAGGGCGGTGACCGAAGCAACGACCGACGCCTTGACCAGGCGCGCAACTCCAAACGGACTAGAGAGGGGGCAGCCATGTTCGACCACCTCTTGTTGCCCTTATCGGGCACTCGACTAGATGACGAGGCGATCCACCACGCTCGGAGCCTGGCGTTGATGACGGGCGGCGACCTTCAGTTGATCTACGTACTCGAACCGCACCGTCGGGGAAACCAGTTCGCCCCCATCGACATCCTCGAGTGGCACGCCGTACGCGCAGATGCCGAGGCTTACGTGAAGCGCGTGGCCGACGATCTACGTGACGCGGGAGTGAAGGTCGATTACTCGCTGCCCGAAGGCCAGACCACGGAGCACATCATCCACCAGGCCCATCAGGGCGTCGACCTGATGATCCTTCCGACCGGGGCGTTCGGGCGGGAGCAGGTCGGAAGCCTGGGCGGCCAGGTCCTGTGGCGCAGCTACGTGTCGACCCTGCTCGTGAGGGGCCGCGGGTGGAGGCGGTCGACGGATACCGAGCCGCGCAAGCCGACGACGCGGCCGGCCGACCGCGTGGCGCCGAGCGCCACTGGGCCGGGTGCGGAAGCGCCGGTGGAAGACGTAACTTCGGCGCCGGCCGCACCGGCTGCTTCAGCCGCGTCCGCCCCCCTCTTCCGTACCGTGCTCGTCGCCCTCGACGGCTGCACCCGCGCGGAGTGCGTGCTCCCGGCGGTGAGGTTCCTGGCACAAAAGAGTGGCGCGAAGATCATCCTCGCCCACGTCGTCGAGGAACCGGCGCTGCCGCGGCTCGTGCCGCCGACAGCGGAGGAACTCGAGTTGGCGAGGCGCCTCGTGGACATCAACACGGCCGTCGCCAAGGACTACTTGCTCGACGTTCAGGCGCGGCTGGGCTTCGACGTGGAGCGGCGCCTTGCCGTCGGGAGAAGCGCTGCGGCGGAGTTGCACAAGATGGTGGACGACGCCGGAGTGGACCTGGTGATCATGAGCGCCCACGGGTACGGCGGCGATCAGGAGTGGCCGTTCGGCGAGGTGGTGACGAACCTCATCGGCTACGGCGAGACGAGCCTCCTGGTCATCCATGACGTGCCCTGGACCGAACGAGCGGGCACCCATCCTGACGTGACGGACGAGGCATGGGGAAGATGAGCGGTGCCGACTCGGCGGCAGCGGAACCGGAAGCGGTTAGTCCGGAGGCTTCCGAAACCGAGCGCCTGGCGGGTGCCTGGGCGCAGGCACAACCGGTTGCGCCCGAGGCCGACGTTGGGGCCCTGGCGGCGCCTTCGCCCCAGGCCCGGCTGAGCGCCTGCACCAAGAAGCTCGAGCGCGCCCACCAACTGTTCAGCGTGCAGTCCGCGGCCACGGAGACCGAGAGCTACGCCGCCGAGTGGTTCCTCGACAACTACTACATGATCCGCGAGGCGGTCCGCCAGGTCATCCAGGACCTGCCCCTCGACTACTTCCGGCGCCTACCCCGCTTGGCGCCCGGCGCCGAGCTGGCGGGGTCGCCGCGCGCGTACGCCCTCGCGCTCGAACTCCTGGAGGAGTGTGGCGGGCGCGTCGACGTCGGCAGGATGCTCGAGCTGATCGAGGCCTATCAGCACAGCGCGCCCTTGACGATGGGCGAGTTGTGGGCGTTGCCGTCGCTCGTCCGGCTGGCGCTACTTGAGTGGTTGAGCGACGCCGCCGAGGAGATAACCGCGGCTCCCCCAGACGAGGAAGCCGGTTCGGAGCGCAAGCACGCCAAGCAACGCGTGGCCGACTGCGTCGTGGGCCTGAGGAACGTGAAGACCGCCGATTGGGCGGAGTTCTTCGAAGCGGCGAGCCTGAGCGACCGTGAACTCCGCAAGGATGCAAGTGGCGACTACGCGAACATGACCTTCAAGACGCGCGATCGCTACCGCAAGGTGGTCGAGCGACTGGCGGCCCGCAGCGACGCGGACGAACTGGCGGTGGCGCGCGAGGCGGTTCGGCTGTCCGTGGCCGCTGCCGCCGACCCTGGTTCCAGGCCCCGCACCCGGCACGTCGGCTACTACCTGATCGACTTAGGCGTCGAGGACCTCGAGCGCGCCTTCAGTTACCGCCGGTCCAACTCGGAGCGGCTCACGGCCTGGGTGCTGGCGCACCCGACCTTCGTGTACTTAGGCAGCGTCGCGCTCGTCGGGGCGGCGCTCATGCTATGGGGCCTCGCGTACGCCGGCTCGCATGGCGCCGGCTGGTGGCTGGTGTTGATAGCGGGCCTCCTCATGTTGGTGCCGGCACTGACCGTGGCGGTAGCCGTGGTCAACTACTCGGTCAGCCACCTCCTGAGCCCGAGGCTCCTGCCCAAGCTCGACTTCCGCAAGGGCATCCCTGCGGGCAACCGCACCGCGGTGGTGATGCCCGTGTTGTTCGGTAGCCGCGAGGAGGTCGATGAGCTCGTCTCACAGCTCGAGCGGCACTACCTCGGGAACCCCGACCCGCAGCTCTCGTACGCGCTGCTCAGCGACTTCCCCGACGCCGATTCCGCCACGCTGCCGGGCGACGCCGACATCCTGGAACACGCCAGGCACAGGATCGATGCGCTGAACGCCAAGTACGGCCAACCGAGCCCGCGCATCCACGCCGCTTCGAACGAGGCTAGACCCCGGCCCTTCCACCTACTCCACCGCGGGCGCCGCTGGAACCCGCGCGAAGGCGTCTGGATGGGGTGGGAACGCAAGCGCGGCAAGCTCATGGAACTGAACAGGCTGTTGCGCGGGGCGCACGACACGACCTACGAGGTCATGGTCGGCGACGCCGCCGGCCTGACGGACGTGGAGTACGTGCTCACGCTCGACGCCGATACGCGCCTGCCCTCGGGAACGGCCCACCGCCTGGTCGGCACCCTGGAGCACCCATTGAACCGCGCCGAGTTCGGGGAAGACGGCCGCGTGGTCGCCGGCTACAGCCTCTTGCAGCCGCGCACCGACGTGCTGCCCGAGAGCGCCAACGCCTCCCGTTTCAGCAGGCTCTTCGTCGGCGAGAACGGCCTCGACCTCTATACGCTGGCGGTGTCGGACGTCTACCAGGACCTCTTCGGGGCCGCTATCTTCGTGGGCAAGGGCCTCTACCACGTGGACGCCTTCGAGCGCGCGATGGCGGGGCGCGTGCCCGAGAACAGCCTCCTCAGCCACGACCTGCTCGAGGGCATCTTCGGCGGCGTGGCGCTCGTGTCCGACGTCGTTCTGTACGAGGACTACCCACCCACCTACCTTGCGCAGGTGCAACGCGCCCAACGTTGGGTGCGCGGCGACTGGCAGCTTCTGCCGTGGCTGGCCGCCACGTTGCTCGGGGTGCGCGGTGGCGGCAGGGGAGAGCGGCTCGGCCCGGCGGGCGCGTGGAAGATCGGCGACAACCTGAGGCGCAGCCTGGTGGCGCCGGCGCTGTTCCTCCTCTTCGTCGCGGGCTGGACGATCCTGCCGGGTTCCGCGCTGGTATGGACGCTCATCGCGCTCTCGACGTTGTTCGCCCCGCTGATGGCCGGCGCAGTCATCGCGTTCGTGGCGGGCCTCATCGAGAACCAAGCCGTGCCCGGACGGCGCCGGCTTGCGGCGTGGCAGCCACTCAGCCAGGCTCTGGGCCGGTTCGTCATCACACTGACCTTCATCCCGTACGAAGCGATCGCCAGGGTCCAGAGCGTGACCGTGACCCTCTACCGGCTGTTCGTCAGCCACCGCAACCTACTAAGTTGGCGCACCGCCGCGCAGACCTACGCCGAAGTGACGCCCACGCTCTGGGGCAAGGTGCGCCGCATGGCGTGGGCCGAGCTCCTGAGTGTCGCCGCAGTGGCTCTCGTCGTGCTGGTCAGGCCGACCTCGCTGGAGGAGGCCGCGGTGGTGTTGCTGCTGTGGTTGGTGGCGCCCTTGACGGCTCACCTGCTTTCGGTCGCCTCCGACGCGAAACCGAGGCCTCTCGCTGCGGAGGAGAAGCGGCGGCTTCACGGCCTGGCACGGCGTACCTGGCTCTACTTCGAGCACTTCATCGGCCCGGAGGACAACTGGCTGCCGCCCGACAACGTGCAGCTGGATCCCAACCCCGTGACGGCGCACCGGACGTCACCCACGAACATCGGACTCATGCTGCTTTCCACGCTGGGGGCGTACAACCTCGGGTACCTGGGCGTGGTCGAGCTCTCGTTGCGGCTGCAGAACACGCTCGAGGTTCTCGCTCGCCTCGAGCGCTACCGCGGTCACCTGCTCAACTGGTACGACACCCGCAGCCTCGAGCCGCTCAACCCGCGGTACGTCTCGACCGTCGACTCCGGCAACATGATCGGGTCGTTCATGGCCTTGCGTCAGGGCTGCCTCTGGCTACTCGACCAACCGCTCGACCCGGCGGCTCACCTGGGCGGGCTCTGCGATTCACTCGAGGTGCTCGAACAGGTGCTCGCAGAGGCCATGCTCGAGGGCGCCGAGCTGACGGCAAAGGCCGCCGCCGTGCGCGCCAGGGTGGAGCGGGACGAGGGCAAGCGGGAGCGCTGGGCCGCGCTAGTGACCTACCTGAGGGACGAGGCCTGGGCGGAGCTTCAACAGGGGTTGGTGGCCGCCATCGACTCGGGCGACCTCTCGGGCGCGGACTTGGCGGCGGCGCGGCTCTGGGCCGAACGGGTACATCATGGGATCAGGGTCACGCTGGGAGAGTTCGACTCGCTGGCGCCCTGGGTGGGCGCGCTGGCCGAGGCAGGCGACTGGGCCAACGGACTGGCGGCCGACTCGCCGGCAGGCGCCGCCTGGCACGACGTGAAGGTAGCCTTCTCCACCGACCCCAGCCTGCGTTCCCTGGAGGAGTGGTCGGCCGCGGCGGCGGTGAGGCTGAGGGCGTTCAGGGACGCGGCCGGTGACAAGGGCGAGGAACGGAAGAAGTGGACCGAGGCCCTGGAGGCGCGCCTGGCGTCCAGCCGCAAGGCCGCCGCTGGCCTGATCGGCTCCTTCGAGGACATCGCCGACAGGCTGCGAGCGGAGATCGAAAGCACCGACTTCGCATTCCTCTTCGACTCCGAGCGGAAGCTGCTGCGCATCGGTTACAACGTCGACGCCGAGCACTTGGACGCCAACTACTACGACCTGCTTGCTTCCGAGGCGCGCCTCGCCAGTCTGGTGGCCGTGGCGAAGCACGACGTGCCGGTCAGCCACTGGGTACACCTGAACCGGCCGCTGGGTGACGTGAAGGGCCGGGCGACCCTCCTCTCATGGAGCGGGACGATGTTCGAGTACCTGATGCCACCGCTGCTCATGCGCCGTTTCGGCGCCACGCTGCTGGAGCAGAGCTGCATGGTTGCCGTGGACGTGCAGATGGCCTACGGGAAGCGGCACGGGGTGCCCTGGGGCGTCAGCGAGTCCGGCTACGCACGCGTAGACGCAGCGGGCAACTACCAGTACCACGCCTTCGGCGTCCCCGAACTGGCGCTGGACCGCTCTTACGAGGGAGACCTCGTCATCGCTCCTTACGCTTCGGTGCTGGCATTGCCCTACCGGCCGCGGGCGACGCTGGAGAACTTCGACCGCCTGACGGCCCTCGGCGCGCTCGGGCCCCACGGCTTCTACGAGGCCCTCGACTACACGCCCTCGCGCAGGCCCCTGGGTGCGGATTTCGCGCTCGTGCGCTCGCACATGGCGCACCACCAGGGCATGGCCTTCTTGGCGCTGGCCAACGCGCTCACGGACGACGCGATGATAGAGCGCTTCCACGCCGATCCGCGCATAGCGGCCGTCGAGCTCCTGCTCCAGGAACGGATCCCGCTAGAAGTGCCCGTCGTCGACGAGGTGCGCGTGGAGGACGCGGCCACCGCGCCCGTCACCGCCGCCGAGCTGGACAAGCCCTGGCCGGTCTCCATCGACACGCCCACTCCCGTGTGTCACCTGCTGTCGAACGGCACGTACACGGTGCTCACGAGTGCCGCCGGCGGCGGTTGGTCGGCAGCGGGTGACGTGGCCATCACGCGCTGGCGGCCCGACGGCACGCGCGACCTGGACGGCACTTGGCTGTTCTTGAAGGACGAGGAGGACGGGAGCGTCTGGTCCGCCACCCGCCGGCCGCTGCCCGCCGACGCTCGCGAGGAACGCGTCGTGTTCCACCCGTTCATGGTGGAGTACCAGCGGGAGGTCGCCGGGGTCTTCACGCGTTTGGAGGTCGTGGTCGGCGAGGAGAACGCCGAACTGCGGCGCCTCGTGATCGTCAACCGTAGCGAGCGCAAGCGCCGGCTGCGGGTGACGTCGTACGCGGAGGTCGTTCTGGGGCCGGCCTCTGCCGACGCCCGCCACCCGGCGTTCAGCAAGCTGTTCGTCGAGAGCAGCTTCGACGCCAAGCGAGCGGCCCTGCTCTTCCGGCGGCGCCCGCGCTCGTCGGCCGAGCCGGCGGTGTTCGGCGCACACGCCCTGATCACGCCACGCACCGTGCCGTTCGGGGGCGAGTTCGAGAGCGACCGCGCCGCCTTCCTGGGCCGCGGCAACGAGCTGCGAGACGCCCAGGGGCCGCGGGGCCCGCTCGGGGGTGGAGTCGGGGCGACGCTCGACCCGGTGATGGCGCTCGCCCAGGCCTTCGAGCTGGCGCCCCACTCCCAGGTGGAGTTCACGTTCGTGACGGCCTTCGGCAAGAGCCGCAACGAGGTCCTCGGCGTCCTCGATCGCCTGCGGGGGTCCGGCATGGTCATCCGCGAGTTCGGCCTGGCACGCATGCGCGGCAGGGTCGAGCTGAGAAGGTACGGCCTCACGCCCGAGCAGGTCGAACTCTACGAGCGGCTCTACTCCGCGATCATCTACCCGAACCCGGCGCTGCGGGCGAGTTCCGCCACGCTGGCTGCGAACACGTTGGGCCAGTCGTCACTGTGGGGTCAGGGCATCTCGGGCGACTTCCCCATCTTGCTCGTGAGGCTCGACGACCTCGCGCAACTGCCACTGGTCGCCGACGTCCTCAAGGCCCACGCGCTGCTGCGCCGCCGCGGCGTCAAGGTGGATCTGGTGCTGTTGAACGCCCGGGACACCGCCTACGATCAGGGCCTTCATGCCAGGTTGCGGTGGCACCTCAGCCGCACCGGTGGCGACGAGTGGCTCAATGCCAAGGGCGGTATCTACCTGCTGAGGCAGGACCAGTTGGCGCCCGCCGACCTTACGCTGCTCGAGAGCAGCGCGCGGGTGTTGTTGACCGGCAGCGACGGCTCCTTGAAGGAGCAGCTGTTACCCCTGCGAGAGCCCGTGCCGGTGGGCCTGCCCCGCCTCTCGGCGAGCGTGGCGCCTTGGCCCGAGCCGGACCATGAACCACCCGCCATGGAACTGGCGTTCGACAACGGCTGGGGAGGTTTCTCGCAGGACGGGCAGGAATACGTCATCCGGGCGCGGCGCGGGGCGCTGCCCCCCGCGCCCTGGACGAACGTGATCGCCAACCCCACGCTGGGTTGCCTCACCACCGAGGCCGGAATGGGCGCTACGTGGGCCGTCAACAGCGGAGAGAACCGCCTGACCCCTTGGAGCAACGACCCCGTCTCCGACCCGAGCGGCGAGGCCGTCTACTTGCGTGACGAGGAGACGGCGGAGATCTGGTCGGCCACCCCGCACCCTGCCGGCGCCGCCGTGCAGTTCGAGGTGCGCCACGCCGCGGGCCGTACGACCTACCGGCACTCGAGCCACGGTCTGGAGCACGACCTGGAGGTCTCCGTCGCGGCCTCCGACCCCGTGAAGCTCGTGAGGCTCCGGGTACGCAACCTCCTCGACCGACCCCGCAGGGTGACCGTCACCTATTACGCCGAGTGGGTCCTGGGCGTGGACCGTGCGTCCACGAGCCTCTACGTCATACCCGACTACGACCCCGAGCGCTGCGTGCTCCTGGCGCGCAACCCGTACGCCGCGGACTTCGGAGAGCGGGTCGCTTTCCTGGCCAGCAACAAGTCGCCCCACGGCGTCACCACCGACCGCCGCGAGTTCTTGGGCCGACTGGGCAACCTCGCGGAACCCGACAGCCTCAAACGCATCGGCCTGAGCGGGTCGACCACTGCCGGCAAGGATCCCTGCGCGGCCCTCCAACTTCACCTCGACCTGGCGGCGGGGGGCACCGAGGAGGTGCTCTTCGCCCTGGGCCAAGGCGACGACAAGGACCACGCCCTGGGCCTCGCCCAGCAGTACCGGAACATGGCCGGTTACGAGGGCGTGCGCCAGGTGGCCGATGCGGCCTGGGAGGAGCGCCTCGGCCGCGTGCAGGTCAAGACGCCCGATGCCGCGCTCGACGTCCTCACCAACCGCTGGCTCGTCTACCAGACGATCTCGAGCCGCTATTTCGGGCGCACCGCGTTCTACCAGCCGGGCGGGGCCTTCGGTTTCCGCGACCAACTGCAGGATGTGGTGGCGCTGCTCCACGCCGCGCCGGAACTGGCGCGGGAGCAGCTGCTGCGCGCCGCCGCCCACCAGTTCGAAGAGGGCGACGTGCTGCACTGGTGGCACCCCCCGGCGGGGCGCGGCGTGCGGACGCGCATCACCGACGACCTGCTATGGCTCGTCTACGTGGCCGAGCGCTACGTCACGACGACCGGCGACACCGGCGTGCTCGACGAGCAGGTGCCGTTCCTTCACGGGCCGGCGTTGAAGCCGGATGAGGAGGAGCGCTACGACGCGTTCTCGGCGGGCGACGAGGCGGGGAGCCTGCTGGAGCACTGCCGCCGGGCGTTGGAGCGCGGCGCCACCAAGGGGCGTAACGGTCTACCGCTGATGGGCACCGGCGACTGGAACGACGGCATGAACCGCGTGGGCGTGGGTGGCAAGGGCGAGTCGGTGTGGTTGGGGTGGTTCCTGATCGACGTCATCCACCGCTTCGCAAGCGTGCTGGAAGGCCGCGGCCAGGAGGAAGAGGCCGGGACGTGGCGCGCGCGGGCCAAGGATTACGCCGCCGCCATCGAGAACAGCGCATGGGATGGCGAGTGGTACTTGAGGGCGTTCTTCGACGACGGCACGCCACTGGGGAGCCACACGAACGAGGAGTGCAAGATCGACTCCATTGCGCAGTCTTGGGCGGTGCTTTCCGGAGCGGCGCCGCGGGCGCGGGCCGTGCGGGCCATGCGGTCCGTCGACGAACTCTGCGTGAGACGCGAGGATCGGCTCATCAGGCTCTTCACGCCGCCCTTCGATCGCACCACCCGGGACCCCGGGTACATCAAGGGTTATCTACCCGGCGTCAGGGAGAACGGCGGCCAGTACACGCACGGCGTCATCTGGTCTGCCTGGGCCTTCGCGGAGCTGGGCGACGGCGACGCGGCTCACTCCCTCTACCAACTGCTCAACCCCGTCATGCACACCGCCGACCGCGCCTCCGCCGGGAGGTTCAAGGTCGAGCCTTACGTGATGACGGCCGACGTCTACAGCCTCGAACCCCACGTGGGGCGCGGCGGCTGGAGCTGGTACACGGGGTCGGGGGCCTGGTTCTACAGGTTCGGCTTGGAGGGGCTCCTGGGGTTGGAGCGCGTGGCTGACGAACTCCGCCTACGCCCGCGCGTGCCCAAGGCATGGCCCGGTTTCGAGGTGCGGTACTCGTTCGGAAGCAGCACCTACGTGCTGCGCGCCAAGCCCGGCGAGCCCGAGTCGGAAACAGCTGTGATCAAGCTCGTCGACGACGGGCAGGAGCACGTCGTGGACGTGATCTACGCTACCGGGCGGCCGTCAGAGGCCGGATAGGCGCGTGTTCTTCTCGATGTACGAGGCCCACTCCTCGGGCACGTCCATCTCGGGGAAGATGGCGTCGACGGGGCACGCCGGCACGCAAGCGCCGCAGTCGATGCACTCTTCGGGGTTGATGTAGAACTGGTCGTCGGCCTCGTAGATGCACTCCACGGGGCAGACGTCCACGCACGAGGCGTCCTTGACGCCGATGCAGGGTTCCGTAATGGTGTAGGCCATTTCCGCCTTCTTCCGGGCCAGGATCGCGGCCCCGTTTGTCGCCGGGCGCTTGCCGCCCGCCGGACTCGCGAGGGCCCAGCCCTCACTAAGGCTGTTCTAGCAGGTTTATCCCGGGACAAGCAAGAACCCAGGTTCAGCCTGGGGGTAGAACGCCCCTCGGAGTTCCTGGGAACCAAAAGCGAGCAACCCCGGCTGCCTTTTCTCCGCTCCGTCGGTGCCCGTCCTCTGGTGTTCTGTGCTTGGTCGGGTTACTCGGTCGAGCCTCTAGTGGCGCTAGGGTCGCTCTTTAAGAAGTGGTCTTCTGGGATCTCTATCTCGTAGACCTCCTTCCGCCTTCACGGTACTCCGCGCGCCTGAGTATGACTAGGGCCACACGTCCTAGTTTTCGTGTGGCCCTAGCAGTAGACTGAGAACTTGGGGCCGCCGAAGGGCCCCACCCTTGGGTCCCCGGTTCAGAACAGCAGCCAACCGCCTGCCGTCGCGATGATCCCCGCGAAGATGAGCGCCACCGTGTTGATGACCTTGATGAGCGGGTTGATCGACGGCCCGGCGGTGTCCTTGTAGGGGTCGCCCACGGTATCGCCGACCACGCTGGCGGCGTGCGCTTCGGAGCCCTTGCCGCCGTGGTTCCCGTCCTCGATGTACTTCTTGGCGTTGTCCCAGGCGCCGCCGCCGGTGCTCATCATGAGGGCCATCATGAGGCCCGAGCCGATGACGCCTATCAGCAGGCCGCCGAGGGCGAGCGGGCCGAACAGGAAGCCAACGATGAGGGGCGCAGCGACCGCCATGATGCCCGGCAACGCCATCTCCCGCAGAGCGGCGGCCGTGACGATGTCCACCGCCTTGCCGTAGTCCGGCTTGGCCGTGCCCTCCATGATTCCCTTGATGGTGCGGAACTGGCGCCGCACTTCCTCGATGACGGCGCCGGCGGCCTTGCCGACCGACTCCATGAGGAAGGCGCTGAAGAGGAACGGCAGCATGGCGCCGATCAGGAGGCCTACGAGTACGATCGGGTCGTCGAGCCTGAAGGCACCTATCCCGTAGCGCTCGGGGTCGACGAGCTTCAGGCGCTCGGCGAAGTCGGCGAAGAGCACGAGGGCGGCCAGTGCGGCGGAGCCGATGGCGTAGCCCTTGGTGACGGCCTTGGTGGTGTTGCCGACGGCGTCGAGCGCGTCCGTGTTGACGCGGACCTCGGCGGGTAGGTCGGCCATCTCCGCTATGCCACCCGCGTTGTCGGTGATGGGGCCGTACGTGTCCATGGCGACGACCATGCCGGTGACGGAAAGCATGGCCACGGCGGCCACCGCGATGCCGTAGAGGCCGGCCACCGAGTAGGAGAGGAAGATGGCGAGGACCAAGACGATCACGGGCAGGGCAGTCGACTGCATGCCAACGGCCAGGCCCGAGATGATGTTGGTGGCGCTACCCGTGATGGACGCCTTGGCCACGCGCCTCACCGGTGCGTAGCGGGTGCTGGTGTAGTACTCCGTGATGAACATCAGGGCCACCGTGACGACGATGCCGATGAGGCTGGAGACGAACAGCGACCCCCAGCCCATCTCGCGGCCCAGGACCGAGAAGTCGAAGTCGTGGAACATGGCGTAGGTCAGGCCGGCGAAGGCCACTACGCTGATGCCGGCGCTCACGAAGACACCCTTGTAGAGGGCGCCCATGATGTTGCTGGAGCCCTCGGGCAGGCGCACGAACTGCGTGCCGATGATGCTGGCGATGATGGCGATCGCGCCGAGCAGGAGGGGGTAGAGCACGAGGTTCGTTACGACGCCCGTGCCCGGTAACAGGTAGCCGAGGAACACGGCGCCGATGGCGGTCACGGCGTAGGTCTCGAAGAGGTCGGCGCCCATGCCGGCGCAGTCGCCCACGTTGTCGCCGACGTTGTCGGCGATGACCGCGGGGTTGCGGGGGTCGTCCTCGGGGATACCGGCCTCGAGCTTGCCAACGAGGTCGGCGCCCACGTCCGCGGCCTTGGTGTAGATGCCGCCGCCCACACGGGCGAAGAGGCTGATCAGCGAAGCGCCGAAGGCGAAGCCTATGAGTGGCTCGACGGGGTTCTTGAGGTCCAACACTATGTGAAACAGCCAGAAGAAGCCGGACACCCCTAGGAGTGCCAGACCCGCCACGGCGAGGCCGGCTACCGCGCCGCCATTGAACGCTATCCGGAGCGCCCCCGCGAGGCCGCCGCGCGCGGCCTGCGCCACGCGCACGTTGGCGCGCACGGCGACGCTCATGCCCACGTAGCCGCTGATCGCGCTGAACAGCGCCCCCACGGCGAAGCCGGCGGTGGTCCACCACCACATGGTGCGGTCGTGGTCATTACCCGACGTGAGCGCCACGACGGCGAAGATGGCCGCGATGATCACGGCCACCACCGTGATGGTGCTGTACTGGCGGTTCATGTAGGCGCCGGCGCCCTGGCGCACGGCGTCGGAGATCTCGACCATGCGCGCGTCGCCCGTCGGCGCGGCCATGACGTTCCGCGCCAGCAGGAAGGCCGCCAGCAACGCCACTACGGCGGCCAAGGGTACTAGGGTGATCAACAGATCCATGCTTCCTCCAGCGAGATGCCCGGGCGCCGTCGTTGCTGCGCGCCCACGGACTGTTATTCGAGGCAGTCGCGTAACCTGCGCCGGCGTGAGTGATCCTCGGCCAGGAGCGGCCACGCGCCCATGAGGCAGCCGCCAGCCTACCATTCACGGACTTCTCATAAGCGCGGTGGGTTTGGTCTGACGGGGCGCCGAGGGGCAACCGTTCCTGCGGTCACTAGTGGCAGGTTGTAACGTTGAGGAACGCGTCCGCAGCGTATCGGCCAGGTTGGGTCGTTCGCTGGACCGTCTGGAGGTCGATGCATGAACCGTAGCCCACTCGCCGGTCGCAAGGCGCCCAGGTCGCTTCTTATCGACGTCCCACGGCTCGTGACGGACTATTACGCACAGGCGCCCGACCCGTCCGTCGCCGCGCAACGCGTTTCTTTCGGCACCTCCGGGCACCGTGGCACGAGCGAGGATGGCACCTTCAACGAGGATCACATCCTCGCCATCTGCCAGGCCATCGCCGATCGGCGCAAGCGTGAGGGCCTGGGCGGACCGTTGTTCCTCGGCTCCGACACGCACGCGCTGTCTACTCCAGCGCTCGTCACGGCCCTCGAGGTGCTGACCGCCAACGGCGTCTCGGTCGTGGCCGCCAAGGGCTTCGCCCCGGTACCGACCCCCGTCATCTCGCACGCGATCCTCACGCACAACCTGGCTACGGGGCAGCACCCGGCCATGGTGCCGGCATCGCGCCGCGCCGACGGTGTTGTCGTTACCCCCTCGCACAACCCCCCGAACGACGGTGGCTTCAAGTACAACCCGCCCCACGGGGGCCCGGCCGACTCCGACGAAACGGGCGAGATCCAGCAGGCCGCGAACGCCTACTTGGAGGCCGGCCTGACCGGCGTCAAGCGCCAGTCGCTCGCCAAGGCCCGCGCCTCCGGCGCGTTCGAGGAGCGCGACTTGGTAGCGCCGTTCGTCAACGACCTGGGCAGCGTCGTCGACATGGAGGCCATCAGCGCCGCCGGGGTCAGGGTGGGGGTGGATCCGCTGGGCGGCTCCTCCCTCGCCTACTGGAACCCCATCGCCGAGCGCTGGAAGCTCGACCTGACGCTCGTCAACGACGTGGTGGATCCGACCTTCTCTTTCATGCCCGTCGATCACGATGGCAAGATTCGCATGGACTGCTCGTCGCCCGACGCCATGGCCAACCTGATCCACATGCAACACGACTTCGACGTGGCCTTCGGCAACGACCCCGACGCCGACCGCCACGGAATAGTGACGCCGAGCCAAGGCCTCATGAACCCGAACCATTACCTGGCGGTTGCCATCGAGTACTTGTTCACGCATCGCAGCTACTGGCCCGGCGACGCGAAGGTGGGCAAGACCCTCGTGTCGAGTTCGATGATCGACAAGGTCGCCGAGTCTCTCGGACGCGAGGTCGCCGAGGTGCCCGTAGGCTTCAAGTGGTTCGTGCAGGGGCTCCTCACGAGCGCCTACGGGTTCGCGGGGGAGGAGAGCGCCGGCGCGGCGTTCCTGCGGAAGGATGGCGCGCCCTGGACGACCGACAAGGACGGCCTCATCCTCGGCCTCTTGGCCTGCGAGATCAAGGCCAAGACCGGTGAGGATCCTGGGCAACGCTACGCGAAGCTGACCGCGCGCTTCGGAGACCCCGCCTACGCGCGCATCGACGTGCCGGCGTCGAAGGAACGCAAGAAGGTGCTCGGCGCCCTCACCGCCGAGGCCCTGGAGGCGGCCGGCATGAGCGAATTGGCCGGCGAGAAGATCGTGAAGGTGATGTCCAAGGCGCCCGCGAACGGCGAGCCCATCGGCGGCATCAAGGTCATCACCGAGAACGGCTGGTTCGCCGCTCGGCCCTCGGGCACGGAGGACGTCTACAAGATCTACGGCGAGAGCTTCGCCGGTGAGGAGCGCCTCGCGAAGTTGCAGGACGAGGCCCGCGCACTGGTGCAGGACCAGTTCGAGCGGGCGGGGGTCTAGGGCACCGTCTTCTAGCTTCGGGGGCCCGGCCTCTGGGGCTGGCTTCGGGTCGTCTGGTTTCAGACGCCTGGTTTCAGAGGTCTCGCCTCAGGGCACGGTGACGGGCACGCTGAGGATAGGCACCGAACTCGAGCGGATCAACGCATCTGCCCGGCTGCCGAGGAGGAGTCCCGCGGCAGCGCTATGGTGCCGCAGGCCGATGGCGATCAGGTCCGCCCCCACTTCTTGAGCTATCTGCGGCACTACCGTGACGGGATTGCCCGAGCGAACCACCAGGCGCGAGGCTACGCCCTGCGACAGGTCGCTCATCTGCGTGGTGACCTCGTGCATGTGGTCGGCGTCGTCCTTCAGCCGCTCGTCGTCTATCACGTGAGTCAGCACCACCTCGACGCCCCAAGGAGCCCAAGAACGTACGAGCTCCCAGGCAGCCGCGGAGGGCTCGCCGAAATCGGTGGCCACCAACACGCGCTGAAGCTGGCCGACGGTGGCCTCGTCCCTGACCGTGATCACGGGCACGTGGGCGCGGCGAACGAAGCGCCCGGCAACGCCGCCGAGGAACACTTTGTCGAAGCGGCTGGCGCCGTGGGCGCCCATCACCACCATGTCGAAACGTTCTTGCATCGCCAGCAACTCCTCGACGGGGTTGCCCCACAAGAGCTCGCTGGTAGCGTCCGGGCTGGAGACGTGCGAGAGCATGCCACGCAGCCGTTCGACCTCGAGGTTGCGGTCCTCGTCGGCGCGGCGGCTCAGCTCCGGGTTCAGGCTGTCGAGTTGTGAGCGCAACCTGGTGCTGTCCGACTCGAAGCGCTGCTGAACGTGCACTACGTGCAGGCTCCCGTTCGAGCGGCGCCGAAGGTCACGCGCCAGGGCCAAAGCCAACTGGGCCGGCTGCGAGAAGTCGGTCGGATGCAGGATTCGCATGCTTACCTCCAGGCGTCCTATGCCTCGCATCATACGTTCGCGCGCGTGGTCTTGCGGCGGGGGCGAATGGCGAAACCCAGGCGTAGGTGGATTTCCCACGCCCCTGTAGGGTGTCGGCCCTGCCTTGCGGTGTGCGGAGGTCGTAACCTGGTGTCAGGCCACTGCGCCTACGGGAGGTCTGTGATGTACAAGAAGATCCTGATGCCAACCGACGGGAGCGCCTGCTCCGACTTGGCGCTCGCGCAAGGGCTGGAGTTGGCCAAGCAGCTCGGCGCCCAGGTGACGTTCCTCCACGTCCTCGAGAACCCCCTCACTGCGGGGTACGCCACCCCCGAGACCCTGCCTTACTCGGCCCAGCTCTACCAGGACTTGCGGGAGGCGGCCATAACGCTGCTGGAGGGCGCCAAGACGCGAGCGGAGAACATGGGCGTGGTGGCGGAGACCCAGCTGGTGGAGCACAACGACCCGGTCAAGGCCATCCACGAGGCCGAGACGGGCCACGACCTGGTCGTCATGGGCACTCACGGACGCCGCGGGTTCAACCGCTGGATGTTCGGGTCCGTGGCCGAGGGCGCGTTGCGCCGCTCCAGCAAACCGTTCCTGCTGGTGCGTGGCGAAGAGGACAAAGAGGGCTGACGGAAGGGCCCCTGGCCCGATCAGGAGGTAGCAAACATGAGCGCCGCCAGCAAGAGCGAGCGCGTGCGGGTACTCATCCCGCTCGACGGCTCCGAGTTCTCCCGGCAGGTCATCCCTTACGTCATCGACGTGTTGCGTCCGGAGACGCACTCCCTGACCCTGCTCAGGGTCGCGCCCGTGCCGGAGGGCCACAACCCCATCCCATCCAGGCCGCTGGTCGTCGAAGGCTGGTCGGCCAGTGACGGCTGGCGTTCGGACGAGCCTCCCGTCTACTACAGCCAGGTCTACGAGGGCGCCATCGCGAACCTCGAGGAGGAGGTCCTGGGCGAGGCGCGCCGGCTCGACGCTGCCGGCTTCGAAGTAGTACCGGTGGTGCGCTTCGGTGACGCTGCTGCCGAGATCGTGGACGTCGTCACGGAAGATGGTTTCGGGATGGTCGTCATGGCCACGCGTGGCCGCTCGGGACTGGGCAGGATGCTTCTCGGCAGCGTGGCCGGCGAGGTGCTCAGGCGCGTTCACGTGCCCGTGATGATGGTGCGGCCCGTCGCCGAGGGCGCGGGGGAGCTGGTGGCCGTGCCGGCCCGCGTCGCCACGCCACTGGACGACGTCGCCGGCTGAGGCCCTGGCGTGGATCCGCTCACTCCCGCCCAGCATGCGGAGCTGCTGCGCGCCGCGTTCGAAGCGCAGGAGCGCGAACGTTCCGTGGTGGCGGCGGAGCTTCACGAGGGCGTGGGTCAGTCGCTGAAGGCCATGTTGCTCGGACTGCAGAGCCTCGATGACTGCGCCGTGGCGGAGCAGCGCGAACACTTGCGGGAGCTCGCGTCCCAGGCCCTGGACGCCGTGCGGCGCATCGCGCTGGAACTGAGGCCCTCGACCCTGGACGAGCTCGGCCTTCCGGCGGCGCTGAGGGCGGAAGCGCGCCAGGCGGAGCAGCGAGGTAACGTGATGATCACCGTGCTGGCCGACGTTCCGGAGCGGCCACGCCGGCCCTTGGGCGGGGCGCCCGAGGCGGAGGTCGCGCTTTTCCGGGTGGCCCAGGAGGCGCTGGCCAACGTCGTAGAGCACGCACAGGCAGAGAACGCCTCCCTGGTGCTCACCGCAGTTCGCGGCTGGTTCCACCTGGTCGTGGAGGACGACGGGGTCGGCATCCTGGAGGGCGCCAGTGGCCTCGCCGCCCCCATCGGCCTGGCGGGCGCCAGGGCCCGGGTGTTGGCGCTCGGTGGAGAGCTGAGCGTAGAGAGTTCCCGGGGGGGAGGAACGTCCATTTACGCGCGAGTGCCGGCCCTATAGCGTAAGGGCATGAAGCGGCACACTATCAGGCTGATGCTCGTCGACGACCACGCCCTGGTGCGCTCGGGAGTGAGGTCGCTGCTCGAACTACACGACTCCACCAGCGTGAAGCTCGACGTCGTTGCGGAGGCAGGTTCCGCCGAGGAGGCGCTGCAACTCGCCGAGGCGCAGACGCCCGACGTGGTCCTGCTCGATCTGTCCTTGCCCGGCCGCAGCGGAATCGAAGCCTTGGCCGACCTCCGCCTGGCACTGCCCGAGGCCCGCTTCGTTGCCCTCTCCATGCACGAGGACCCCGAGTACGTTCAGCGGTTCCTCGACGGCGGCGGGTCCGGGTACGTACCCAAGACCTCCCTGGAGACCGAGCTGGTCGACGCCATCTTGGCCGTCGACCGGGGCGAGTACTACGTTCCCGCCAGGCTACTGGCCCAACTGTCCCGCGCCCTCGCGAACCCCGACCCGCGGCGGACCGCCCAGCTTACCGAGCGCGAACGAGACGTCGTGAAGGGGATCGCTACCGGGTTCACTTACCGCGAGATAGCCGCAGAGCTCAGCCTCAGCGAGAAGACCGTCGCGACGTATCGAGAGAGGGCCTCGGAGAAGCTGGGGGTGCGCTCGCGCGCCGAGCTCGTCAGGTGGGCGCTCGAACGCGGCCTCGTCTAGGTTCGACCGGCGGCCAGACCGGGTCCGTTCTCAGCCTTTCAACTTCTTGAACAGGCCGCCACAGAGGCCCCCGTAGCCGAGCTCCGGCACGCCTCCCCACAGGGCGTCGATGGTGGCCATGTAGATGACGGTAGTCCAGGTCGTGTTGATGTTGGGGAGCATGCTCAGGCCGGTGTTGACGCCCGAGCAGACCGTGGTGAAGATGCACTCCGCCAGCGCATCCTTGCCCTCTTGAGCGTAGCCCTGCAAGGGAAGGCTGATGGTCATGCCCAGACACCTGCCGATGGAGGCGTACTGGTTCAGAACCGTGCGCAACTGAAGTATGACGTCCGCCTGCTCCGAGTATTCGGAGAAGGCCTGGCCCCAACCTCGATCGCCCATGCCGACGACCGCGCCCGTTGCCGGGTCGAGGCTCCACCACCCCACCGCATCCTCGCCTCCGGCCGGCACCAACGCCAGGCGGCCCGCCGCCAGGTCGGCCAGCACGCGAGCGCGCAGGTCAGGCACGAGGTTCGGCGCCGCGGCGTCGAGCTCGGAAGCCGAGGCCACGACCTGCCAGGGGCGGCCCGCCACCAGGTCCGAGGCGAACGCGGTGGACACCGCGGCCGGACCCTGCGCGGGCTCGGCGGGATCGGCCAACTGCTCTTGAAGCAGGGCCTCCAAGACGGTGTCGCGCACGCCCTGCACGAGCTGAGCCCTGCGGGCATCCGCGGCGTCGCTCGTGGAAACGCCGCCCGACACCAAGTCGAAGGCCGCGGCCACGCTGAAGTCGGGCGCCAGGCTGCGGTGGTAGGCGACGACCAGGGGCGCCGTCTGGGTGGCGGTCATGTGGGCTCCGCGGAGCTGCTGGAAGCGCTCGAGCGGGGTCACCGAGCGCGCGATGCCCGCTAAACGCTCGGCGATCATTCTCGGTGGCAACGGGCCGTCGACCGCGTAGGCCTCCAACCAGGCGTTCTCGTCGCTGAGCAGGCGGCTAAGCGCCGCGGCCTCGACCGCCTCCGGCGGGAGGCCGGCGCCCGCGACGACGATGTCCGTCTGTCCCGAGAGGGCCGCCGCGCGCTCCAGGAGCTGTTCTTCGGTCAGCTCGAGGGCGGTGACGCCGGCCGCCCTCGCGGCCGGGCCGAGCAGGTCGAAGACCTCGCGGCGGTAGGTGGTCTCGAAGGCTCCCGCTGCCGTGACCGTGTAATCGAGCCAGAGTGCGGTGAACGCGCCTGCGGACTCGTCTTCGGCCCCCGCGGTGGATCCGCCGAAGCCTCCGAACATCCCGCCGATGCCGCCGCCTAACGCGCCGGCGCCGCCCCCACCTCCGTCCTCGCGGATGGTGCCGTCGGCGTTCACCGTGGACTTGCCGAAGGTGACGTCGTTAACGAACAGCGTCGGGCGCCACTCGGTGATCGCGAGGAGTGCCTCCCGGTACGCGGTGGTCGCATCTGGCTCGGCGTAGAGATCGGGGTCGGGGTAGTCGGTGGGCAGCGCGGCGAAGGCCGCGGCGTGTTCGGCGCCCTCCGCGGCGAGGAGGTCGGTGGCCGCGACCTCCGTTTCCGTCAACTCCTCGCCGTCCCAGGTTTCGGCCACCACCGCGACCCTCACGCGGTGCAGGCGGTCGCCGCACGAGAGGTCACGGCAGGAGCCGTCCACGGCCGCCAGGAGCCGCAGGTCGGTGAGGTCGAAGCGCAGCTGGGCCGGCGCCAGGCTGGTGCCGATCCGTGCGTCGGGCAGGGTGGGGTCGAGGTCGAGCCAGCCGTTGTCGCCCTCGACCTCCACCCACCAGTGATCGGCAACGGCCTCTAGAGCGCTCGGCGTCTCTCCGGTGAGGAAGGAATCCTGCTTCCCCGACGCCTCGAGGGCCGCCAGCAACGCTTCGCTCTGGTAATCGGTGCGTTCGTCGATGCTGCGCTCGAGAGCGGCCGTCGCGGTCACGGCGGGCTCCAGGCGCGCGGTCACGTCCGCCGGCTCCAGCCCGTAGAGCGCGGCAAGGCGCTCGATCGGGTCGGTCTGTGGCGCCACCGCCGGGGGCGTGGCTGGGCGCGTCCGGAGGGCCGCGACTCCCGCAGCCGCCGCGTCGGCGTCGAGCGTCGCGTGGGCAACTATGGCCCTGACGCCGTTCGCCTCGAGGAGGGCCTTGAGGAGCAACGTGCGGTCGAGGGCGTTGCCGGCTCCGTCCATCAGCACACCCGCGGCACCCTTCAGCGCACCCCGGTAGGGCACGTAGCCGAAGTCGTCACGCACGAAGTCGAAGATCGCCTCGACGCTCACCTCGCCCGGCGTCCCCAGCGTCGCGAGAGCGGCGTCCACCTGGAAGTTCGCCCTCGGCGCCTCGGCCAAGGCGCCCTCTAGGTTCGCGAACAGGACGTCGGGGTCGGGCGGGGTCTGGGCGAACGCCGTCATGAGCGTTACGCACGCCAGTAGGGCCGTGGCTCGGCGGCGAGTTCTCGAGAAACGGTGTTCGACGTTACTTCGGGCGCTCGTTCCTGAAGCCCTGCCCATGAGGTTCCTCCCGGTTGCTGCACGTGCGTCGTGGCAGTTGCATACTCTACACTCACCGCGGCGCCTTGGTGATTCCTGGTTGGTGTGGGGTAGGTGAAACTCCCACATGGAAGTAGGTGTTCCGCGAAGGCGGCGCACGTGGGGGGAGCGTAGCTTGGTACAGGGGGCCGGCACGGCACGAAGCTCGGTGGCTGCGGTCCGACCGGGGCCCCGAACGGGAGGAATCATGAGACTAGCAGGCAAGGTGGCGCTTATCACGGGCGCAGGTTCGGGCATGGGTCGCGCCATGGCGATACGGTTCGCGGCCGAGGGCGCCAAGGTGTTCGGTGCCGACTGGAACGAGGCGAGCCTGCAAGGCGTTACCGACGAGGTCAGGGCCGCGGGCGGGGAGATGCGGGGCCTGAAGACGAACGTCGCGGTGCGCGCCGAAGTAGAGGCGATGGTCGCCGCGGCCGTCGAGGCGTACGGCCAGCTCGACATCTTGGTGAACAACGCGGGCGTCATGGACATCAACCAGGGGGCTGCCGAGATGGACGAGGAAGTCTACCGGCGCGTCATGGGCGTCAACGTCGACGGCCCCGTGTTCGCCAGTGGCGCCGGCATCAGGGCCATGGGCGATAAGGGCGGCGTGATCCTCAACATCGCCAGCGTGGCGGGTGTCAGCGGCGCCGCGGCCGGCGCGGCGTACACGATGTCGAAGCACGCCGTAGTGGGCCTCACCCGTAACACCGCCTTCCTGTACGGCCCCAAGTCGATCCGCTGCAACGCCATCCTCGCGGGCGCCGTGGTCACCAACATCATGGCGAGCGTGGACGCCGCCAAGATGGACCCGTACGGCAGCAGCCGCCTGCAGCGCTACTACGGGCTGATTCCCGCGCAGCTGCAACCCGAGGACATCGCGAGCACCGCCCTGTTCCTGGTTTCCGACGAGGCCAAGATGATCAGCGGCGCGCTACTCGCGGCCGACGGGGGCTGGACCGCGGCCTGAGGCGCGCCGTTTCCGAAGAGTGCGCGAGCGGGACGCTGCGGCGGCCGCCTCACGGGGTAACCTCGGGGCGTGAACCGTACCGTGGGCAAGGCACAGCGTCTCGCTACGTTGCGCGAGGAGCTCGAGCTGCGGCCCCGCACCGTGGTCGAGTTGGCGGCTCAGCACGGCTATAGCCGCCGCACGATCGAGCGCGACCTGGTCACGCTCGCAGAGCACATGGGCGTCGAACTCCGCAAGGACGACCGGCACCGCTACTGGGTGCCCCAGAAGGCAACCGCCCTCAACGAGGTGGAGGCCCTGGCCGTGTACAGCGCCACCCGGTTGCTGCTGCACACGGGCGTGGGTGAGCGGCATTACCGCACGGCGCTGGTGAAGCTGGCGAAACAAGTGCCCGAGAGGGCGCGTAAGTCGTTGCTGGACGGCGTCGAGGGCCTCAAGTCGGCGCCGGAGGACCGCGTGCTCGACCTGGTGGCGCAGGCCTGGTTCCAGCAGCGCGTGCTGCGCTGCACGTACGAGTCGGCGCACTCCGGCACGAAGCAGCCCCGAGACCTCGAGATCTACTTCTACGAACTGAACCGCCGCAACCTCGAGCCCTACGTGCTGGCGTTCGACCGCACCGTTCGCAACGACGTCGCCATCTTCAAGCTTGCGCGCATGACGCAGGTGCAGTTGCGAGACGCTACCTACGAGATCCCGGAAGACTTCGACCCGAGCGGCCGCCTGGGCTCCTCCTTCGGCATCGTCATGGGGGAGGAGATCGAGATCACCCTGCACGTCGGCGAGACGGTGGCGAGGCGCATGACGGAGAGCTTCGACCGCAACTTGCGGCTGGGGGAAGTGGCGCCCGACGGCCGGCGGATCGTATACCTCACCGGCACCGTAGACTCGAACGGCCAACCCCTCGAGTTGCTGCCCTGGCTGCTCGGCTGGGGGTCCTCCGTGGAGGTCATGGCGCCTCTCTCCGTGCGCGAGCGCATGGCAGAAGAACTGACCAGCGCGCTGGGAGCGTACGCCGACTGATGGCGGCGCGCGGCTCCGCGAAGGGCTGAACATGGAATTCGTCTGCCTGGCAGCTGGGACCGGCACCCGCATGGGGCGCTTGGGCGTGTACCTGCAGAAGTGCATGTACCCGGTCGGGCTGCGGCCGTTCCTCGAGTTGAGCATGGCCGAGGCGGCCGTGGCGGGGGCGGAGCGGGTCCACCTGGTGGTCGGTCACCTCCAGGAGCAGGTGCGGGCGTACTTCGGCGCTCGCTTTGGCGGGCTTGAGATCAACTACGTCGAGCAACCGCGGCCCCTGGGCACGGGTCACGCCCTTGGCCTGGTGGCGCCGCACCTTGACCCGGAGTCCGGTCCGGTGCTCGTGTGGCAGGCCGACGTGTTCGCCCCGCACGAGCTGTTCGCGGCCCTGCTCCACCACCGGGCCCCCAACGCCTTGACCCTGGTAGAGGAAGAGGATAGCGGCCCCGACGTGAAGGTCTCGGCCGAGGGCACGCTGGTGACGAGGGTGTGGCAGGGCGCCGGTCCTTTCTCCGACGGCGGCGTGTGGAAGTTCGAGCGGCGGCTGCTCACGGAGCTGGCCGGGCGCGCCGAGGACTCCGGCGAGTACCGGTGCCTGCCCAACCTGCAACTACTGATAGAGGCCGGCGAGGCCGAGGTCGGCTTCGTGTGCCTCGGCCGGCGGCTACACATCGGGGGCACCTTCCCCTCGGCCGAGGCGAACGTGGCCGACGTCGTCACGCAGTTACTGACGCTCAAGCGGCAGGGCTGAGCGGCATGCTCGTGGCCCGGGCCCCACTGCGCGTACCGCTCGCGGGGGGGCTCACCGACCTCAAGCCCTACGCCGACGCGCACGGCGGCCTGACGGTGAGCGCGACAATCGGCCTGGCGGCGCGGGTGACTTGGCTGCCGAGCGTGGACGGGCGCTTCGAGGTGGTCGCCGAGGGCCGGGTCGACCAGGCGAGCACCGTGGGTGAAGTCAGGCACGAGCTGGTGCGCACCGCGCTCGCATCGGTGGACCCCGTACACCCGCCGGTGCGCCTGGGTGTCTGGCTGGACGTGGAGGGGCACAGTGGCTTGGGGGCGTCGGGCGCAATCTGCACGGCCCTAGTGCACGCGGCGCTGGCGGCGAGGGGCGAGGAGGTCGACGCCGCACGCCTGGGCGCCTGGGCGGCGCGGCTGGAGGTCGACGAGCTGGCCGGAGCCTCGGGGTACCACGACGCCAACATCTCGGCCCGCGGCGGCTTGCGCTGCCTGGCCTACAGGGGCGAGAGCGTTACCGAGGTGCCGCTCGAACTCCCGGACGAGTTCCAGAGCACCTTGTTCGGCTCGCTACTGCTCTTCGCCACGCCGAGGCGGGGCGCCACTCGCACCTCCCTGGCCGCGCTGTTGGCGCGCTTCGACCAAGCGCTGCCGGTGCTGCACGACATCAAGGCCGTGGCGCTCGAGTTGACGTCCGCCCTGAGCGGCGGTGATCTCGCCGGCGTGGCGCGGTGCGTCGGTGAGCAGCAGCGCCTCAAACAGCGGCTGCCAGGCGATTTCGTCGACGACTGGGTAAGGTCGTTGGTGGTCCGGGTGAACGCCGTTGGTGCCACCGCGCAGCTTCCCGGCGGCAAGATCGGGGGTTTCGTGCTCGTGTGCTGCCCGGACGGACAGGTCGAGGCGGTGCGGGCCGCGCTGGCGGAACTGAGGGAAGTCCCCTTGGCGTTCACGGAAAAGGGTAGCTCCGTTAGTCGCGTCTGATACGCGCGCCCGGTGCGCCCGGTGCGTCCGGTGCGTCCGGTGCGCTCTATGCGGTGCGCCAGGTGCGCCCGGTGCGTCTGGTGCGTCCGGTGCGCCGCCTACGCGGGATACTCGACGCTCTCGAGCTCGACCGTAAGCGTATTCTCACCGGCCTCGAACGTCACGACCTCGCCCTCGCGCCGGCCCATCAGGGCCTGGGCAACGGGCGCGACGAAGGCTACGCGGCCCTCGAGCGGGTCCGCTTCGTCGACGCCGACGAGTGACAGCTCCGAGGTCTGGCCGGACTGCGGGCCGCCCAGGTAGCGCACGCGCACCGTGGCTCCGAGGCCGGCCAGCTTGCGGTCGTCGGGCGGCGGGCTGACCTTGGCGCTGGCTAGGCGCTCGAGCAAGAGGAGAAGCTCCTCCTCCAACGCGGCCAGGCGGCGGGTGGCTTCACCCGTGACCTCGCCGGCCTTCAAGTCCTCCAGGGAGGCGAGCTTCGCGTCGCGTTCCGCCTCCAGCGCCGCCAGGCCCGCCGGCGTGACGAGGTTGGGGACGCCGGCGGGCAGGGGTGCGCGGTGCGTGACCACCACGTCCTCGCTGTCGGCGTCCTCCTTCACGAAAGCACGGCTCATGAGGGCCACACTACCGCGGGGTGGCGGTCGGAACGGGTTCGGCTAGCCCCCGAGCCCCGCGATCAGGTCCGCTATGCGCTGCTGCAACGAGCTTAGCTCGCCACGCAGTTGTCCGACGCGCTCCAGGAGGTCGGCCAGTTGGTCTTCCTGGTCCGTGAGGTCGGAGACGTAGCGGCGGTACAGCGCCGAGTTCCGGTCGAGCGCCGCCATGTTCTGTCTGATGCGGTCCTGCTCGTTGTGGATGGTGTCGATGCTCCGCGTCGTGGTGTCTAGCTCGCGCTGTTTGGCGCTCACCTGGCGTTGGAGGTCGACGACCTGCTGGATGACGGCGCGGTCGGCGTCGCTCAACCGGACGTTCTCCAGGTAGAAGGCCAGCGTGTCGACGTTGACGTTGGCCAGCGACGTGGTGCGCAGGTCGGTGCGTTCGAGCACGACCTCCAACGTGCACTCCTCGCCCGCATTGCAGCTGAGCTGCGCCAAGAGTTCAGGGTCCGTGCCGCCGTTGATGGCCACGCCGAAGCGGTAGTTGGCGCCGGTGATGGCAGGAGGGGGAGTGGGCGAGACGACGTCGTAGCCGGCCGGGCGGGGTAGCTCGACTACGAGAAACCGCGGTTCGGTGGTGGTCGACTTGATCGCCACCTTCGTCGTTTGGCGGGTGGCGACGGTGGTCTCTACGAGCCCGCCGGCGAGCTTCACCGACACGACGCGGTCGGTGGCGTCGCCTGTCGTGCGCAGCAGCGTGAGGTCGAGATCGACGGCGTACTGCAGGATGCGGGAGTCGTTTGGTACGAGGTCGGACATCTGCGCCGTGCCGGCGAAGCCGTTCGAATCGTAGACGGTAACGGTGCCCGCCGCGAGGTGAAGGCCGGTATCGTTCGAGAGGCGCACCGCGCGTAGCGGGTGGTCGGGGATGACCGACTGGTTGAACACCGTCAGCGGCGTGGCGCCTACGTCGGTGACGACGATGGGCACCATGGCCGACTCGTAAGGGCCAACGGTGACCGGTTGTGAGACGTCGTAGCTGAACGAGGCGCCGCCGCGGCTGCCGGTGGCCATGGCCGTGACGCCGGCTCCGGTCAGGTCGGGCGCCGCCTTGGACTCCATGGCCATGTCGGCCACCCCCCGGGCGGCCATGGCCGGTGCCGGCGCGGGAGCGTACGGCATTGCGCCGGCGTCCACCTGGGCCACGACGTTGCCGGCCCGCTCGGTCTCGACGCGTGGCCGCGTCACGTAGATCGGTTCGAACAGGCTGGTGACGAACGAGATCGGCTGGCCGGCCACGAAGCTCACCTTCACGTCCTCGAGGCGCACGTCGGTCGGGTTGTCGAGGATGGCCCAGCCTTGCAGGGTGCCCTTGCCGTCGTCGCCGACGACCAGGCGGTAGGTGCTCTTCCATACGGGCATCTCGCGCAAGTAGGCAACGCGCACGCGGCGCGTCCCCTCGCCCTCGAAGCTGATGGTGACCTTGGACACGTCCTCGCCCGCGTGGGCCGCGATGGCCGCGAGTGCCTCGTCGAGCTGGGCCTTGAGCCTCGGATCGTCGAAGCGCACCTCCTCGAACTCGTCGAGCGCCACGCGCACCAGGCCGGTGCTGGTGGCGAGGGTCAGGAAGGTTCGCGGTGCCTGCTCGGGCACCTGCTCGCGCTCCACGCCCACGACCGTCCCGGTCAGCGTGCGGCCACCAACGAGCGTCACCTTCGCGCCGCGCGTCTGCGCCAGCACGTCAGCTACGTTCAGGTTCGACGAGACGTCGATCTGGTAGCTGTCGAGCACCCGCTGCAGCGGGTCCTGAGCCGTGTAACGGACCGGCCTGACGCTGCCGCCGTCGAGGTCTTGCAGCACCAGGCTCTGCAGCAGATCGTCCATCGCGTCCTTGGGCACGTCGAGGGTGAGGACCTGATCGCCGACGACGGTACCCTCGTGTTCGAAGTAGCCGACGCCGTTCGTGAACAGCACCAACCGCGTGACCGGCAGGTCGGCGGGCGTGGCGGCCGGCACCTGCTGGGCAAGGGCCATCCCACTAAAGAGGGCGAGGACTGCGAGGATCGGCAGGGCACGAGCGGCTGGCCGGGCTGGCGCGTCTTGGCTCATGTAAGAAATCTACGACACTCGGATGAGACGGTTGGTGTGGAACGCAGCTCCGGCTAGGTGTCGGTCGACTCGCTAGGGGCCCCCAGGCGCTCGTAGAGGTCGGTCAACGAGCTCGCGATGTCGTCGGCCTCCTCGGAGTCCTCGAGTTCGGCCCATTCCCGCACGTCCACGATCAGCTCGCCGAGCCGGCGCGCCAACTCGTCGCGCATGGCGATGCCCTCGTACTCCCACGTGAGGGGCGTATCGGTTACGCCGTCGCCCTCGGGCGGGTCGTCGTCCACGGTCGGCTCCTCGCCGTTGTCGTCCAGGTAATCGGGGGTGGCGGCGGCCGTCCCTGGAAACGGGTCCGGCATGCCGGTGACGTCGAAGTCGTCCAGCGTGGGGTCGTAGGCGGGCCCGCCTTGGAAGCTCGGGTCGTCGAACGTGGCGCCCGTGTCCTCAACGTCGTCATCTTGGTTCGGCCCCGATAGCGACTGGGACCCTGTCCTTCTGGTCGAGTCCATCTCGGCCTCCCTCTCGGCCGCGGCGGAGCGGGGCGTAGGGCTCGTCGCCGAGCAACGGCGGCCGCTCGCGGGGCCGACAACCGACTTCAATGTAGGTCCTGAGCGTTGGGCGCAGGTGCGCGTGCATCACGGCGGCGTGCACGCCCACGTCACTACGGCGTGCACGTCCGCGTCACTACGGCGTGCACGTCCGCGTCACGGGGTCGTGCGTGTGCGCGTCACGGGGTCGTGCGTTCCGCCAGTGCCCGCCTGCTCGCCGGCGTTCGGCTGCATGGCGATCTGAAGGCTCCATGCCCGGCTGGTAGAGTTGGCGGACATGGCCACAGACACGGATACCGTCGCTGCGCCGCTCGTCGTCACCGAACTGAACGTGCGCCTGGGCGGCGTAAGCGTGCTCGAGGACGTGTCGTTCACGCTGGCGGCCGGCGAGGTCGCGCTGTTGGTGGGGCCGAACGGCGCGGGCAAGAGCACTCTCATCCGCGCCGTGGTGGGCCTGCTGCCGCATACGGGCGACGTCGCCATCTTCGGCCGTCCGAACCGCGGCATGACAGCCAGGTCGAAGTTCGTCTTTTCACCGGACGACCCGGCGCTCTACGAGGACCTCACTTTGCGCGAGCACGTCCGGTTCACGGCCATCCTGTACGGCCGGCCAGAGGCGGACGCTAAGACGCTCGAGTGGCTCGAGCGTTTCGGTCTCACGAGCAAGTTGGACGAGTTCCCGGGCACGCACTCGCGGGGCATGCGCCAGAAGCTCGCCCTGTCGCTGGCGTTGGGGCTCGAGTTGCCGCTCACGATCCTCGACGAGCCCTTCAACGGCCTCGACCTGGCCAGCCAGGAGATGTTGGCAGCCGGCCTGCAACAAAGAGCGAGGGCGGGCGGCACGGTCTTGCTGACGGGCCACCAGCGCGAGCTCGAGTCCTTGTTGGAGGCGCGGCGCTTGGCGCTGCAAGACGGGCACCTCGAAGCGTGAACCCCGCAGTCGTATACCTGCGCCGCCGCACGGTCGTCCGCGCGTTCCACGCGTACCGGGAGTGGGTGGGCCGGGCCGTCGGGTGGTGGACGATCCTCTACCTGATCGGCTGGATCGTAGTGTTCGTGGTGGCGGGCCTCGAGGCGCTCACGCCGCTGGCCGTGCCTGCCGGCAGCCCCCGCACAGTATTGATGGTGGGTCTCGCGCTGTTCTTCCTCGGCCTGGCGCTGGCCGGCAAGGTCCCCCCGGTCATCCTCGATCGGCGCGACCTCCACCGGTTGGGCGTTGCGCCGGTGGAGCCGTGGTCGGCGCTCAGGTGGCGCTTCATGGTGCGCGCGGGGGGCGCAGCTGCCTTGGGGGCCGTCTTGGGCCTCCTGTGGACGGCGATAGCGCCGCCGCTGTTCGGAGTAAGCGCGCCTTGGGCCGCGCCGGCCCTGGCCTTGGTGTTCGTCGCGCGGTTCTCGGGTTCCTGGCTGCGCTACGCGCGCTCGACGGAGGGCGTCGGCTATCAGGGTTGGGTGGTAGCCCTCGTCGGGGCGGGCCTCGCGGTAGTGCCCTACGGCCTGGCTGACGCCCTGTTGAGCCCCTCGCCCGTCGTTCTCGTTGCCCCGGCCCTGCTGGCAGTCCTGGCCCTGACGTGGGCGCGGCGCTCGCTGGCCGAGTACTGGCCGCCCAGGTTCGCCTCTCAGAGCCTCGTCCTCACGCAACTTCAGGCCATGCGCACCATGCAGCTGATGGCGGGTGTCGCCGGCTTCGTGCGTCAGGCGGCGGCGGACGGCGGAGAGAAGCGGCGCCTGTTGGCCGCCCTTCACGACACCCCGGGGGCCACCAAACCGCGGCGTTCACTGCCCCTGGTGCCGGCGAACGCGCCGCAATGGCGCGCCATCGCCTGGCGCACGGCCACCGACCTGTGGCGCAGGCCGCCCCTACGGATGGCGTTCGCCCTGCTCATCACGCTCACCGCCGCCAGCGCCGCCATCTTGGTCAACGGTGGGGCGGCCGCACTGGGGTCCGCGGCCGGAGACGCTGCCGGCGGCGTTGGCGGCGGCGGTGTTCCGGGGGGCGCCGGGTTGCTTGGCGGGGCGCTCGGCGTCTTACTTGCCGCGTTGTTGATCGCCCGCGCCGGCAGTGTTCTGCTGGGCCCCGAGTTCGCCGTGGGCGTGCTTCCCGTAGAGCCGGCCGAGCGCACGCTTGGCCGCGTGACACCCGGCGCGCTGCTGTTCCTCGTGTTGGCCGTGCCCGTGGTCACCTATCTGGGCGTGGGCTTAGGCGAGCTTCTAGGGGCCGCGACCCTCGTGCTGGTCGTGTTGCTGGCCCTGGAGAAGTATGCGTCCTGGAGCGGAAGCGGCGCTTCACGCTGGGAGGCTCAGATCGTCGCCGCCATCCTTGCCGCGCTCCCGAGCCTGGTGCTCAGCGCTTTCGGCGTCCCCGGTTGGATCGTCGGCGCTCAGGTCGGCATGTTGCTGGTGCTCCTACTCGTTCCCGCGTAAGGGTTTCTCAGCCGAGCCATATGGTTCACACGCCGGCGCGCCCTAGCATCGGTGGCGTGAGAAGGAGGGCCATATGGCTAGCTTCGATGGTTCGGTAGACGTGAACGTTCACATCTCCGAGGCCTTCATGCTCTTCAGCGACTTCGAGCGCTACCCGAGCTTCATGGAAGGCGTCGAGGAAGTGAGGCGCACCGGTGACGACACGCTCCACTGGCGGGCCGAGGTGACGGGTCACGAGCTCGAGTGGGACGCCAAGGTGACCGAACTCTCGCCCAGCGACAAGATCAAGTGGGAGAGCACGTCGGGCGCCAAGAACGAGGGCGAGGTCACGTTCGACAAACTCGACGAGGGCAGGACCAGGGTTCACATGCACGTCGAGTACGAGCCGGAAGGCCTGGTGGAGAACGTCGGCGCTGCCCTGGGCGTGGTCAATGCACGCTTGGAGGCCGACCTGGAGAGCTTCAAGCGCGCCGTCGAGGGTGGCGCGGCCGTCCACAACGGCTGGCATGACGCGGCGGGTCCGAACCGTGGTGCGACGATGAAGTCGGGCGCTCCCGGTGGGTCGGCCCGAGACTGAGCCCGTTGCGCGGCTGACCCTGCCGGGGTTCGGATGGTGGCCGGTCAGGTCAGGGCCTCGGCGGCCGCCCGGCCCGCCCTGAGTCCGGAGAAGAGGCAGCCACCCAAGAAAGTGCCTTCCAGCGCGCGGTGGCCGTGCATCCCGCCGCCGCCGAAGCCGGCTACTTCGCCGGCCGCGTACAGGCCCTGGATCGGCTCCCGGCTCCCGTTCAATACACGACCGGCCAGGTCGGTCTCGAGCCCGCCGAGCGTCTTGCGGGTCAACACCCGGAGCCGTACCGCGATGAGCGGGCCGGACGCCGCGCTCTCCAGGCGGTGGGGCCTCGCCACGCGGATCAGGCGATCCGGTAGGTAAGCGCGGGCGCCGCGGATGGCGGTAATTTGAGCGTCCTTGGCGAAGGCGTTGGCCAGCTGCCCGTCGCGCGCCCGCACCTCCCGCTCCACTCGGGCGGGGTCGAGCAGGTCTTTGCCCGTCAGGGCGTTCATCTTTCGGACGAGTTCGGAGAGGTTGTCGGCGCTCACGAAGTCGGGCCCACGGTCAACGAAGGCCTGGACGGGCCCCGGCGCCCCCGGGAGGACGCGCTTGGCGAGGAGGCGCATGGAGCGGCCGGTTAAGTCTGGGTTCTGCTCCGAACCCGAGAGCGCGAACTCGCGCTCGACGATCTTGCGCGTGAGCACGAACCAGGTGTGATCGAATCCGGTAGCGCGGATATGCGCCAGAGTGGCCAGGGTGTCGAAGCCGGGGAAGAGGGGTGGCGGCAGTCGGTTGCCCGCGGCGTCGAGCCACAACGACGACGGGCCCGGCAGGATTCTGATGCCGTGCCGCGGCCACACAGGACTGTGGTTCTGCACTCCCTCGGTGTAATGCCACATGCGGTCCGCGTTGATGACGTTGCCGCCGACTTCCGCCGTGATGCCGAGCATGCGCCCGTCAACGTGCGGCGGCACGCCGGAGAGCATCTCCTCGGGCGGCGTGCCGAGCCGCGCGGGCCAGCGCTCTCGCACCAGCTCAGGATTCCCGCCAATGCCGCCCGACGTGACGATCGTGATGGGCGCGTGGAACTCGAACCCGCCAACGGCCTTGCGTGAGCTGGGCCGACCGCGCTCTGCGGCGCTCGGCTCGAGCACCTCCCCCTGGACCCCGGTCACGGCCCCCGCTTGCAGGGTGAGGGCGGACACCCGGTGGCGGAACTTGAAGGTGACGAGGCCCTTCGCCTCGGCCTCTCGCAGGCGCCCAACGAACGGCTCCAGCAGGCCCGGCCCGGTGCCCCACGTGATGTGAAAGCGCGGCACCGAGTTGCCGTGACCGGTTGCCAGGGCGCCGCCCCGCTCGGCCCGGGCGACCACCGGGAAGAAGCTCACGCCCAAGCCCCTGAGCCACGAGCGTTTCTCGCCCGCAGCGAAGGCCACGTACGCCTCGGCCCACTTGCGCGGCCACTCGTCCTGGGCGCCGCTGAAGCCGGCGGAGCCCAGCCAGTCGTTCCAGGCGAGTTCATACGAGTCGCGGATGCCCAGCCGCCGCTGCTCGGGTGAGTTGACCAAGAAGAGGCCGCCGAACGACCAGAACGCCTGACCGCCGAGTGACTGCTCGGGCTCCTGGTCGAGGATGATGACCTTGTGGCCGCGCCCGCTCAGCTCTACGGCTGCCACCAGGCCCGCGAGTCCGGCGCCCACGACGATGGCGTCGGCCGCAACCGCGCCTCCTGGGCCCATCATCGGCCCCTGGCGCAGGTCGCGCAGGTCACGTTATTCACGGGGTGCGGGCCAATGGTGCCGGACGCACTAGCAGGTGGCCAGTGATATCCGCTCGGCGACGTGCTTGCCGATCGCGAGAGACGCCGTGGCGGCGGGTGAGGGCGCGTTCAGCACGTGTAAGGCGTTCTCCGTTTCCAAGAAGGCGAAGTCGTCGACCAGGCGGCCGTGAGAGTCCACGGCCTGGGCCCGCACGCCCGCGTGGCCGGGTATCAGGTCGTCGGCGGTGATTATAGGCACGAGCTTCTGGAGCGACCTCACGAAGGCCGCCTTGCTCATGGACCGGTAGTACTCGAAGGCGCCGACCTTCCAGTATTTCGCAGCCAGCCTCCAGAACCCACCGAACCCCAGCGTGCGAGCCGTCTCGTCCAGGTCGAACGTCGTGAGCGCGTAACCCTCGCGTGCCAGGGCCAGAACGGCGTTCGGTCCCGCCTCTGTCTCGCCGGTCACCGTCCGCGTGTAGTGAACGCCGAGGAAGGGCATGGCAGGGTCGGGCACGGGGTAAACGAGGTTTCGCACGAGGCCTCGGCGCTCGGCCCTGATCAGGTAGTACTCACCCCGGAAGGGCACGATGCGAAGGTCCGGCTGCAGCCCGCTCTTGCGGGCGATCTCGTCCGAGTAGAGCCCGGCGCAGTTCACCATGAAGCGCGCCCGCACTTCGAGCCCCGGGCCCCGCAACGTCACCCTGGGCCCGGCGGCGTCGATGGCCGCCACCTTCGCCCCGGTGATGACGGTTACGCCGCGCCCTTCGAGCACCTCGCGCAGCTTTCGCGCCACGGCGCCATAGTCGGTGATGGCGGTGGTTGGCGAGAGGATCGCCTTTAGACCGACCACGTTCGGTTCGATCTCGCGGAGTTCGTCGGGACCCAGAAGGCGCAGGTCGGGCACGCCGTTGGCGACGCCCCGCTCGTACAGCGTCTGCAGCGGCGCCAATTCGGCCTCGTTGGTGGCCACGATGACCTTGCCACACTCTTCGAAGGGCAGGTCGTGAAGCAGGCAGAACTCGTGCATGAGCCCCACGCCCTGACGGCACAGGGAGGCCTTCAACGAGCCGGGTTGGTAGTAGATGCCCGAGTGGACGACGCCGCTGTTGTGCCCCGTCTGATGCCGGCCGACCTCGTTCTCCTTCTCCAAGATGACAACGCGGAGGTTGGGACGCTCGTCGGTCAGGGCGAGGGCCGTGGCGAGGCCGACGATGCCGCCACCGACGATGGCCACGTCGCAGTCGGCTTCGCGGAAGAGCGGAGGGGCGGTCATTCCGCGAACCGCAGCGTGCCCCGGTCGTTGCGCGGGGCGTCAGTTTCTGCTTGAGAGGGGTTTGAGGATGCGCCCTTGACCATGAATCATTATCGCCCCGAGGGCGCATGCGTTGCGGTGTCGGTGCGGCCGCTCGAGATTGGCGGGACCAGGTCGGGTGGGGGCACGGCTTCGCCGCGCATCATGCAGGCCGATCCGTTTCCAACTTCTGCAGTTGCCTGCCGTTCGCGACGCAACGGTAGGCCTCCTCCACGATTCCCGAGAGTTCTACCCAGTCCGGGTCATCATCGACGTATACGCCGAGCCAACCTCGTTGGCCCACGTACGGCGGCCTGAAGTAGTCGTTGGGCCTCGCGCCGACGAGCCATTCTTGCGCCCCATGAGGAGCAGCGCACCAGAACCCGAAGCGGCCTGAGCCGTGCTGGAACGCGGTGTGGCTGACGAACATCTTGCCGTTGCCCGTGAACCAGGCAGGCGACCCGTGCGAAAGCTTCTCCACGACCTCGGGCAGCGCCAGGCAGATCGCTCGCAAGCGTGCCAGCCGTTCCATCGGCCGAGGATATACCGCCGAACGGCGCAGGCTTCTTCGCACTAGAGGTACTTGGTCTCCGCCGCCTTGGACCGGGTTAAATCAGAATTAATCTGTCGCCCTCTAGGCTGCCGCCAGCTAAGGAGGAGACCGTGTTCAGGTACGCATCCATGGTGGCGTTACTGCTCGTTCAGGTGGCTCTCGCCCAGCAGTTCAGTGGTAGCTTCGCCGATCCGGCCAACGGCGTGACAATCAACCTACAACAGGCGCCGGACGGCTCTCTTCAAGGCATGCTCGTCGGTCCTAGCGGTCAGTGGCCCATGCAGGGGAACACGCAGCAACTTTTCGCTGCCGGCGTGGTCCAGTCGCAGCAGGGCATTCTAGGGTTTCAGGGGCAACTGAGCCAGGACGGGCAGACGCTGCAGCTAGCCTTCTACCAGATGGATGCCAACGGCCAGCCCGTGGGTCAGGGTCAGGGGCTTACGCTTCAGCGCCAAGCCGGCGGCAACCCGGGTGGTGCTGCCGGGGGAGTTCCCGGTCCGGGTGGAATGGCCGGCTGGCCGCAGCCGCCGGCAGGGGCCGTGCCCACGAACACGCCGCCGCCGCAGATGCCGGGTGGGCAGCCGTCCGGTTACCCGCAGATGGCGGGTGGTCAGCAATCCGGTTACCCGCAGATGCCGGGTGGTCAGCAATCCGGTTACCCGCAAGCACCGATTGGTCAGCGGCCTGGTTTCCCGCAGGCGCCGGGTGGTCAGCAGCCTGTTTACCCGCCCGTTTACCCTCAGGGGCCCGGTGCCACGGCACCGCAAGCGCCCACCGATTGGAACGGGCGGTTCGTGGGCAATACCTCCGGCATAAGCCTCATGGTCCAGGGCTCGCAGGGAGCGTACACGGGTTACCTGCAGTACCAGGGCCAGCAGTACCAGTTCCAGGCCCACCTCGATGAGCAGACGCTGCATGGAGCCTTCATGGCCGAAGGCTACCAGTACGAGTTCTGGGCGGACCGGGTTGGCCCCGGGGCCATCCTCTACGTTGGAGACAGCGAGTACGAACTGCAGTTCGCGGGCGGCCTCTGAGAATCATGGGGCTCGCCGGGCGCACACTCGAGGTCTCGAGGGCCATAGTGGCCGCGTTACTGCTCACAGCGGCCACCGCGCAGTCATACCCGTACGGCTACCCCATGGGTTATCCGATGGGGTACCCGTACGTACCGCCCACGGAGGGGTACCAGTACGATCCGAATCTGGGTATGAGCTACGGTAACCCCGCGGGCCAGGGGTTCTATCCGAGTTACGGCGGGAACGCCGCAGGCGAAGTGGGCCAGATCATGGCCGACTTGTTGGCCGGGCAGAACTACTACATGGGGCAGATGGACCAGATGGGACAGCAGATCGATGCCCAGATAGCGCAGTACAACAAGTACTTCATCGACCTCTACCGCACTACCACCGGTGACATGAGCTCGCCCGACGCTTACGCCCTCGAGTGGGGCAAGTACATCCATTGCCAGCGATACCCGCTCGACTGCCAGCTAGCCGCCCAGGGCTCCAAGGCCAGCATGGAGGCGCAGCAAGGGAACTTCGATGCCTTCATGGCCGGCGTCCAGGCCCAGTCCGCCGCCAACGATCAGTCCTTCGGTGCTTGGATGAGCATGCAGGACTCCCAACAGGCCTCCCACGACGCTTACGTGCGTGGCGCCATTCAGGGGGTCGGGGAGTACGGCGACCCGAACACCGGCACGAGTTACTACTTGCCGTTCGCTCCCAGTCAGGGCACCTACTACCAGACCCCCGCCGGCCTCCCCCTGGTGTTCGATCCGAGCCAGAACACGTGGTACCAGATCGAGGTGGACGGGACCTTCACGCCATACTCCGAAGTGCAGTAGGTGCCGGGTCAACCGGAAGATGCCAGTGAGACCGTCTTGGGGTGCGGAGCCAGGCCGGTCTCAAGCTGCAACTGCTCCTCGAACCTGCGGAAGTGTTTCAGGGCCTCCCCGCGCCTGCCCATGCCCTGAAGGGTGGCGAGCAGGGCCTGAAGCGCCTCTTCATGCAGAGGCTCCAGCTCGACGACGCGTTTGAGGTAACTCAGCGCGTCGTCGTTCCCGGTCGTGAGTGCGGCAGAGAGTAGCGCCTGTACGACGCGCTCGCGGAGGTCGTAGCGCTGATCGGCTACGAGGCCGACCTCCACGCCCGGGGCCAACGGCTCTTCATACATGTTCAGTACCCGTGGGGCATCGGCGGCGGCTATCGCGCCGTCGAGCTCCTGGAGGTCGGTCCAGAAGTGCCTGAGGCTCCTCTCGCTAAGGAACGTGGTCACCCCCCAGGGTTCGAGCAGCTTGCGAAGGAGGTTCAGCTGGACCCCGAGGTTGTTGCGCTGCTTCTTGACGTCGGCCTCGGGCCACATCTCCTCGCCGATCGCCTCCCTGGTCGCACCTAGGGCCAGGAGCGTGATGAGCTCGCGCTGGCGATCGGTGAGCTGCAGGTCCTCACCCATCCTGGTCACGCGCACCTCACCCAGCAGGCGCACCTCGAGCGGCGGGATCTCGGCCAGGCGCAGCTTCACCGCCTCCTCCCAGCCGGCCGCCAGCACTTGTTCGAGCGGGTAACCGACGGACAGCTCCGGGCGGTCTTGCGGCAACGTCGAGAGCGGCACCATCGTGTACCGCAGCGCGTCGGTGCCGTTGCGCGTCAGGGCGAACAGGGCCTCGAGCGCCTCCGGCGTGCGCTCTACCAGGTAGTTGGCGGCGTGCCAGTGGAGTTGGAACTCACGATACGGGTAGGCGCCGCGGGTCTCGGCGACGAGCTGACGGGCGCGCTCCAGGCCGCCCCTGTTCACCTCCGCCCAGACCAGCTCGAGTTTCGTGAATGGACCGATCTCGAGGACGTCTAAGAGGTCGAAGGCAGTGACGAGGTCGCCCGCGCGCCTCAGGGCGCGCAGCCACAGGGCGCTGACTCGCTCGCTCATCTCGAAGGTCTCCCAGCGCCGCGCCGCCGTAAGCAGGCCGGGGAAGGCTTGTAGGTCGCCCTCGAAGTAGGCGGTCATCTGGCGCAAGAGAAGCCGCGAGTAGGTCGAGGCACTGCCGCTCGCAATCCGCAGTTGCTCGAGGGCCTTGTCCTCCTCGCCCTTGAGCGCGTAACTGACAGCGAGGTTCTGCCGCAACATCACATTGGCGGTGTCGTCCAGGTCCGGCCGTGACAGGAGTTCCAGCTGGGAGGCCAATGGTTCATCGATCTCCCCGCGAACCTCCCAGGCCAGGAGGTTCAGGTTGGCGCGCAGCCTGAACTCCACATTCGTCGTCGCCTGACCGGCCTCGCTGTTCGCCAGGAAACCGAGACCGGCACGCAGCCGAGCCTCCATCTGAGCGAAGTCGCCGCGCACGAAATCGAGAGTCGCCAGGTTCCGCAGCATGGAAGCAGCCTCTAGCGGCTCGATGTCGTTCAGCAGCTCGTAGGCCTTCTTCTCGAAGGCCGCGGCCACTTCTAAGCGTTTCGCGGCCGCTAGCCTAGAGATGGCGTTGGAGACGAGCCGAGCGCGTAGCCTCGTCGGAAGACCCTCTTCCGCCACGAGCTCAAGGGCATCGGCTGCCGCGGGCTCGAACTGGTTGAGGACGAGCCGCGCGATGGTTACGTGCGCGCGCCGCTGGAGGCCGTTGTCGCTCGGCGTTGCGGTTTCCCAACGCAAGAACTCCTCCGGCGCGCTCTGATACAACCCTCCCTCGCCGCTTGCCAGCAACTGTGCGAGGCCGTCAACATCACCCACTCGTTCGAAAGCGGCCGCGCGAACGGCAGGTTCGAGGCGCCCGGCCTGGGTCGCGAGTTCCGCCACCGCGCGCTCCCGGTGCGAGCCAAGGACACTCTCGGCCATCAAAGGGTGGAGCCTGTAGCCGCCCTCGAGGTTCTGCAAGAACCCGGACCGCACGAGGTCGCCGGTGGCCGCGACGGCGGCCGACTTAGGAAGCACTTCCACGGTGGCGAGGAAGAGAAGCTCGCGCCATGCGCGGTCGCTGACGCTGCGCCTGACGCCTTCGAGCAGGCTAGCGTGCTGCGGTAGGTCGCCCGTCAAGGCCGCGAAGTGCAGGGGCAGCGACCAACCGTGGGTAAGGCGCCAGGCCTCGTCGCCGCCTGGCGTGTCCGAGAACAGCTCGGCGGCCTCCTGCTTGGTGAACGCCAATTGGTCGGAGCTCAACTGGGTGAGGCGCCGTTCGGTTCGAAGCCGCAACAGCCCCGGATACGGCAGCGACTGCCTGCTCGCAAGGAGGATGAGCCCCCCAACTTGGCCCAACACCAAGGAGAGGTCCTCGCTGCCGTCCAGATCCTCGAGCACGAGAAGGGTCTGACAACGCCAGAGCTCATCGATGATCACGCCCCAAGGGGCGTTGGCGGGTAGCTCGAGAGCCTGCGCGATAGTTGGCTTGGGCTCGCGGCCCGCCAAGGACAGCCACACGACCCGCCATCCCTCGTCCTCGAGCGTCTGCGCCCACTGGGCGGCCAAGACGCTCTTGCCGTACCCGTAAGGCGCCTCGAGCCAAACGACGTGGCCGGGCCTATCCGGAAGGCGCTCCAGCAGTCGCTCACGCCGAAGGAGAAGCGGGTTCGTCGCTGGTCTTACGTCGAACATTCGTCTCCAAAACAGGGTTGCGTTGCCATGGAGTATACGTGTGCTGGCAGCGACCGCGGCAGTTAAGCCAGGATTAAGTCACGACGCATTACATTCGGCGCGAGGAGGAGACCCGTGCCGATCACGAACCAGGGAGAAGCCTTGCCGGACCCGGGAAGTCCGAGGCTCGAGCTATTGGCCTTGTCAGAACTGGTCAAGCTGTGCGAGCGACTGGAGGAGTTCTTGGCCCAAGGCAACGCGCCGTTGGACCTGTACGGCCGGTTGGCGGCCGTCTACAACGAGATTCGCAGGCGGGCCGAGCAATGACCGCGTCCGACACGGCGTGCCCTGCCGTGCTAGGTGTTCGCCGTCCATTCGTCCCTTGCTCTGAGGTTTCTGCCGTGGGCGACCGTGTTGCGCGGTCGTGATCGGTTGACCGCGGCGCCAGCTCTTTCGTAGACTAGCGAGCGCGTTCGCACGGCGAGCGGCGTGGGTCGTTAGCTCAGCTGGCAGAGCAGCTGACTCTTAATCAGCGGGTCGTAGGTTCGAGCCCTACACGACCCACCACGAGAAACCCCGTCTTGGACGGGGTTCTTTCTTTTGTCTACACCAGTCCCATCACCAAGAACTGAGCATGGGGGATATCTGTGGGGGATATCCAGATTTGTGGGGCGCCCAAATCGCCATTGGCCATCGGATGACGGCTCTTCGTCGTGGGCTAGAAAAACGTAGGGTTCGGCGCGCGGTGGGCAGGAGCGCGCTTCTTAGATCGCACCGACTTGCGTGGCAGCATGCCTGCAATGAGCAGCAGCGCTGAGCAGTTCGTTCGTGATCTACGAGACGATGAGCGTTACTGAAGCTCAGGCCCTGACCAGCGCCGTTCGCCTCGGAACTGGGCGGCGAGCGGTTTCTGGGAGACATGTTGCCGGCGTGGCCGCCATGTAACTCCGGGTGGCGTTGCGGCTTTCGCCTGTGAGGAGTTGAGCGCGGCCCGCGTAACGCGGGCCGCGCGTGCTTCTCTTACCCGAGGCTCATGCACCGGCTTGGGGCCGGGAGGGGAGACACTCGGGGCTACGGAGCTAAAGATAGCAGGTGAGCTCTGGGGCGGCCTCGTCGCCAGGCCTCGGAGGACGTCAGGTCGAACTTCGTAGCC
>JACDJC010000527.1_pt1 | contig 43591 bp, 34 predicted proteins | sample 7454191 | NCBI WGS metagenome assembly JACDJC01 (sample SAMN14253291, study PRJNA609438) | sludge metagenome | isolation source: sludge after 25d culture with pyrite and EDTA | collected 2018-12-20
GTAAGCGGTAAGCGGTAAGCGGTAAGCGGTAAGCGGGTCGACCGTCTCACCGCTCACCATCTCACACCACCGCTTCTTCCTTCTTTTCCACCGGTTTGATGAAATGCTCGCGCTTGACGCCGAACATCAGCAACAGGGGGCTGGCGACCAGTGTCGAAGAATAGATGCCGAACAGGATGCCGATGGTGAGCGCCAGCGCGAAGTTGTGCAGCGCTTCGCCGCCGAAGAACAACATCGACAGCACCATGATCTGGGTCGAGCCGTGGGTGATGACGGTGCGGCTCATGGTGCGGGTGATGGCGTCGTCGATGATGTCGGGAATGGTGGCGCCGCGCATCTTGCGGATGTTTTCACGGATCCGGTCGAACACCACGACCGATTCGTTGACCGAGTAGCCGAGGATCGCCAGCACCCCGGCCAGAACGGTCAGGGTGAACTCCCACTGGAAGAACGCGAATATCCCGAGAATGATCAAGATGTCGTGCAGGTTGGCGATCATCCCCGCGACCGCGAAGCGCCATTCGAAACGAACCGCCAGGTAGGCCATGATGCCGAAGGCGACCACCAGCAGGGCCAGGGCGCCGCTGTCGTAAAGCTCCTTGCCAACCTGGGGGCCGACGAAATCGACGCGTTTCATGACCACCGTGGGGTCCGTAGTCTTGAGCGCGTTCATCACGATATTGCTGGTCTGGGCGGCATTCGCATCGTTCTTCACCGGCAGGCGGATCAGGACGTCGCGGCTGGTGCCGAAGTTTTGTACCGAGACCTCGGGCAGTCCGGTTTTTTCGAGGGTGGTGCGGATCGCCTGCAGATCGGCCGGCTGGGTGGTGCTCACTTCCATCACCGTGCCGCCGGTGAAATCGACGCCCAGATTCAGGCCGTTGTGCCACAGTGCCCAGACCGCGAACAGGGAGGTCAGAAGCGAAATCAGGGTGGTCGCCTTCCCCCAGCTCATGAAGGGAATGGTTTTTTTGAAGGGGAATAGTTCGAGCATGCGACTGGGTCCTCAGATCGAGACTTTGGCCAGTCGCGGCTGACGACCGTAGGTGAGATTGGCCATGGCGCGTGACACGGTGACCGCGCTGAACATGGAGGTGAGGATCCCCAGGCACAGCACCACGGCAAAGCCGCGCACCGGGCCCGACCCCAGCCAGAACAGCGCGACACCGGCAATGAGGGTGGTGAGGTTGGAGTCGAGAATGGTGCCCCAGGCGCGGTCGTAACCGGCGTGGATCGCCGCTTGTGGGGTGGCGCCATTGCGCAGTTCTTCGCGGATCCGTTCGTTGATCAGCACGTTGGCGTCGATCGCCATGCCGAGGGTCAGGGCGATCGCGGCCATGCCCGGCAGGGTGAGGGTGGCCTGCAACATCGAGAGCAGCGCGATCAGGAAGAAACCGTTGATCGACAGGGCGATCGACGAGAACAATCCGAACACGCGGTAGTAGATGACCATGAAGGTGACGATCGTGAGGAAGCCCCAGATGTTGGAGTGGAAGCCTTTTTCGATGTTCTCCGCTCCCATGCTGGGACCGACGGTGCGCTCCTCGATGATCTGCATCGGCGCGGCCAGTGCGCCGGCGCGCAGCAGCAGCGAGACGTCGGAGGCTTCCTGTGCACTTTCCATGCCGGTGATCTGCACCCGGCCGCCGCCGATCTCCTCGCGGATCACCGGTGAGGTGATCGCTTCGGCGCGGCCTTTTTCGATCAGCAGGATCGCCATGCGTTTGCCGACGTTTTCGCGCGTCACCTCCTTGAAGATGCGCGCGCCCTTGCCGTCCAGGTTGATGTGGACCGCCGCCTGGCCGCTGGTGCTGTCAAAGCCCGGCGAGGCGTCGGTGATCGAGTCGCCGGTCAGCACCACGTCCTTTTTCACCGCGATGCTGCCACCGTCGCGGCTGGGGACGATTTCGTCGCCGAATGGCGCCTGCCCCTGGCTGACCGCAAGCGGGTCTGCCTGCTCGTCGACCATGCGGATTTCCAGGGTGGCGGTGCGGCCGAGGATGTCCTTGGCCTTGGCGGTATCCTGCACCCCGGGCAACTGCACCACGACCCGACTGGCGCCCTGTTGCTGGATCACGGGCTCGGCCACGCCGAGTTCGTTGACCCGGTTTCTGAGGGTGGTGATGTTCTGCTGCAGGGCGAATTCCTGGACCCGGGTTTCGGCTTCCGGCTTCAGCCGCGCGGTCAGGGTAAAGCCTTCGTCCTGGTCTGCGGGGGTGAAGATGAGGTCGGTGAATACGCTGCCGAGCTTGTTGACGCCGGCGTCGCGCTGGTCACGGGTGGAAAAATGCACGGTCACGGCGTCACCTTCGCGGCTGATCCGGCCGTAGCGAATCTTGTCGCTGCGCAACTCGCTGCGGAAATCGTTCTGATAGCGGATGGCCGCTTTTTCCAGTGCCGCCTTCATGTCGACTTCGAGCAGAAAATGCACGCCGCCGCGCAAATCCAGGCCGAGATACATCGGCAGCGCGTTGATCGCCGAAAGCCAGCCCGGTGACGCCGATACCAGGTTGAGCGCCACGGTGTAGCGGCTACCCAGCTCGTGTTCCAGCACGTCCTTCGCCTTGATCTGCAGATCGGTGCTGGCAAATCGCACCTTGACGCTGTTGCCCGCAAGTTCCACTCCGCTGTAGGTCATGCCGGCGGTCTTCAGCGCGGACTCCACCTGCCCCAGCAGCGCGGTATCGACCTTCTCCGTGGAGCGTAGCGGCGAGAGCTGCACCGCCGGCACTTCACCGAAGAAATTGGGCAGGGTGTAGAGGAAGGCGACCACCAGCGTGATGCCGATGAGCACATATTTCCAGAGCGGGAAGCGGTTCATGTTTTTAGGGGCCAGGAATTGGGGGCTAGGAAATAGGGTTGGGGTGAAACTGGGGCTAAGCGGCGGCGTGGTCGTAGGCCACACATCCCCTAAATCCTATCCCCTGGCTCCTGTCCCCGGTTTTTTACAGACCCTTGATCGTGCCCTTGGGCAGCAGTGTCTGTACCGACTGCTTCTGCACGTGGGTGATCACGCCGTCGGCGATTTCCAGCGATACGAACTGATCACCGATCTTGACGATCTTGCCGGCCTGGCCGCTGGCGGTGACGACTTCGTCGCCCTTGGCGAGTTCGGTCAGCATTTTTTTCTGTTCCTTGGTGCGCTTCATCTGCGGACGGATGAGCATGAACCAGAACAGGATGAAGATGATGATGAGCGGCAGGAATTGTTCAAAGCCGGGGCTGGCAGCAGCAGCGGTTTGCGCGTGGGCAAGCGAGATCATGGTGTCGGGCATAGAGTCGGAAACCTGCGGATTCTAACACGCCGGCGGGGCGGCCTCGGGTGCCGCGGCCGGAGCGTCAAGACGGCTGGATTCGTTTACCAGCCCAAGGCCTGGGTGGCGTGGAATTCGGCGCTGAACTCGGCCAGGCGTCCGGCTTCGATCGCGGCGCGCATGCCGGCCATCAGCCGATGGTAGTAGTGCAGGTTGTGGATCGTCGCCAGCCGCGCGCCGAGGATCTCGCCGGCGCGGATCAGGTGGTGCACGTAGGCACGGCTGAAATGGCTGCAGGTGTGGCAGCTGCATTGGTCGTCGATCGGCGCAGTGTCGGTCTTCCAGCGTGCGTTGCGGATACGCATCTCGCCGCGGCGGGTGAACAGGATGCCGTGGCGCGCGTTGCGCGTCGGCAGTACACAGTCGAACTGGTCGATTCCGGCCGCCACCGCCGCGACCAGATCGGCGGGCATGCCGACGCCCATCAGATAACGCGGCCTGGCCGCCGGCAGTTGCGGCGCGGTGTGGGCGAGGATGCGCAGCATGTCGTCTTTCGGCTCGCCCACCGAGAGGCCGCCGATGGCGTAGCCGTCGAAATCCATGCCGATGAGTTCGCGCACCGACTCGTCGCGCAGGCTCTCGTACATCCCGCCCTGGACGATACCGTACAAGGCGTTGGGGTTGCCGGCGTGGGCGGTCTTCGAGCGTTCCGCCCAGCGCAGGCTCATTCGCATCGAGTCGGCGGCCTCGCGTTCGGTGGCGGGGTAGGGGGTGCATTCGTCGAAGATCATGACGATATCGGAATTCAGCGTGCGCTGGATCTGCATCGAGATTTCCGGGGTCAAAAACAGCTTGTCGCCGTTGATCGGCGAGGCGAATTTCACCCCTTCTTCGGTGATTTTGCGCAGCTTGCCGAGGCTGAACACCTGGAATCCGCCCGAATCGGTGAGGATGGGCTTGTCCCAGCCCATGAAGCGGTGCAGCCCGCCGAAGCGCTCGATCACCTCCAGCCCGGGCCGCAGCCACAGGTGGAAGGTATTGGACAGCACCATCTCGAAGCCGATCCCGGTGAGCTCACACGGCGCCATCGCCTTGACCGTGCCGTAGGTGCCGACCGGCATGAACGCGGGGGTCTCTACGCTGCCGTGGGCGAGCTGGAGTCGGCCGCGGCGTGCGGAGCCGTCGGTGGCGAGGAGGTCGAATTTCATGCGGACGGGTGCTTTTCCAAAAACATCGCGTCGCCATAGCTGAAGAAGCGATAACCTGCCTGGATGGCGTGAGCGTAGGCGGCGCGGATCGCATCCAGGCCGGCGAACGCCGAGACCAGCATCAGCAGCGTGGACCTGGGCAGGTGAAAGTTGGTGACGAGCGCATCGACCACCTGGAATCGATAGCCCGGGGTGATGAAGATGTCGGTCTCGGCCGAGCCCGCGCTCAATTCCCCGGCATGAGCCGCGGCTTCCAGTGCCCGCAGGCTGGTGGTGCCCACCGCCACCACGCGGCCGCCGCGCGCGCGGGTTTCGTGGATCGCCTCGACGGTCGCCTGCGGGATCGTGTAGCGCTCGTGATGCATTTTGTGGTCGGCAATCGCTTCCGTCCGCACCGGCTGGAAGGTGCCGGCGCCCACGTGCAGCGTCACCCGCGCCGTGCGTACACCCTGGGCGCGCAGCGTCTCCAGCATCGCAGCGTCGAAATGCAGTCCGGCCGTCGGTGCTGCCACTGCGCCAGGTTCGTTGGCGTACACCGTCTGATAGCGTGCCTCGTCGTCCGCGGTCGGCACATGTGCGATGTAGGGCGGCAGCGGCAACCGGCCGAATTGCTCCAGCATTTCCAGCACCGGGTGCGGAAAGCGCAGCCGGGTCAGGTCGTCCTGTCGTGCCAGCACCTGCGCCGCGACGCCGTCGGCCAGAACAACGCGCGAACCCGGCCGCGGCGCGTGGCTGGCACGGATGAAGGCCAGCGCCTCGTATTCATCGAGCACCCGTTCCACCAGCAGTTCGAGCTTGCCGCCACTCTCCTTCTGGCCGAACAGCCGCGCCTTGATCACCCGGGTATCGTTCAGCACCAGCAGATCGTCGCGACGCAGCAGGGAGGGCAGTTGGTCGAAGCTGCGGTCGTGCAGCACGCTGGAGGTCGTGACGTGCAGCAGCCGGCTGCCGCCGCGTACCGCGGGCGGAAACTGGGCGATCAGTTCATCCGGCAAATCAAAATCAAAATCGGCAAGCTGCATGGGGCGCGATTATAGCCGCCGCCAGTCTTGCGGGAGGCCGGCCGATTCGGCGATAATGCCCGGCTTCTGTCGCCAGGCGCAATGCTGCCCGGCCCCCTTGCCGGGATGGCGGAATCGGTAGACGCAGCGGATTCAAAATCCGCCGCTGGTAACAGTGTGGGGGTTCGAGTCCCCCTCCCGGCACCAATTAACCCCCTTTCTCCTTGGTCGAGCGGGCGCCCTGTTTTGGTCCCGGCGCAGGTTTGCCTTTTTAACGGCACTATTCGGGTGCATGCCTGTCTGTCATGCATTCGGACAGCCGTTGGCGACAGGCCGGTAAAACAGGGCTCATGCTCTTGCCGTCAGCTGCCAATCGGGTTTTCCTATAGTTCTAGGGACAAGTCGACAATGACCAGATAAATGTAGCGCGGGTGCTGCCGGAAGGTGGTGTCAGCGTCGTGTAGACAGAGGGGGCAGGATGTCTTCAGCAGTTCAGGCGTGTGGGGGGGGCATGGACGGGCCGGGTGTGTTGCACCGGCCGATATGTCGCCTGTTGCAGGCGCATCAGACGCAGATGGCAGCGGTGCACATGCGCGATCTGTTCGCGGCCGATCCGGCGCGCTTCGAGCGGTTTTCGCTGCAGGTGGGCGAGTTGCTGCTGGATTATTCCAAGAACCGCATCACCGACGAAACCCTGGACCTGCTGTTGCGGCTGGCCGAAGAGGCGGGCCTGGCCGACTGGCGCACGCGGATGTTCGAGGGCGACAAGATCAACCACAGCGAAAACCGCGCGGTACTCCATGTGGCCCTGCGCAACCGCAGCAATCGCCCGGTGAAGGTCGACGGCGAGGACGTGATGCCGAAGGTGAATGCGGTCATCGCCCGGATGAGCGTGTTTGCCGAGCAGGTGAGGAGCGGGCAGTGGCGCGGCTACACCGGTGAGCAGATCACCGATGTGGTCAACATCGGCATCGGCGGCTCCGATCTGGGGCCGCAGATGGTGGTGCAGGCGCTCAAGCCGTACCGTCATCCACGCCTCAGGATGCACTTTATTTCCAACGTCGATGGCGCGCATGTCAAGGAAGCGCTGGAAACGCTGAACCCCGAGACGACGCTGTTCATCGTGGCGTCCAAAACCTTCACCACGCAGGAAACGATGACCAACGCGCACTACGCGCGCAGTTGGTTGCTGGCGCAGGCACAGGCGGTGCAGCATGTCGCCCGGCATTTCGTCGCGGTGTCGACCCATCGCGACGCGGTCGCGGCGTTCGGCATCGATCCCGCCAACATGTTCGAATTCTGGGACTGGGTCGGCGGACGTTATTCGCTGTGGTCGGCGATCGGGCTGTCGATCGTGCTGGCAGTGGGAATCGAGCGTTTCATCGAACTGCTGGAAGGCGCGGAGCAGATGGATGAGCATTTCCGCGATGCGCCGCTGGCGCAGAACATGCCGGTGATCCTCGCGCTGCTGGGTGTCTGGTACAACAACTTCTTCGGCGCGGAGTCGCACGTGATCCTGCCGTACGACCATTATCTGCGCAGCCTGCCCGGCTATCTGCAACAGGCTGACATGGAAAGTAACGGCAAGTCGGTGGACCGCGAGGGCAGGGTGGTGGACTATTCCACCGGCGCCATCGTCTGGGGGGCCACCGGCATCAACGGCCAGCACGCCTTCTACCAGTTGCTGCACCAGGGCACCAGGATGGTTCCGGCCGACTTTATCGTGTCGATCGAGCCGCACACCGATCTGCAGGGGCACCACGACATTGTCATTGCCAATTTTCTTGCGCAGACCGAGGCGCTGATGCGCGGCCGCACCTACGAGGAGACCCAGCGTGAAATGGGTTTGCCCGAAGCGGCGGCAGCGGATGCCAGCCAGTTCGTCTCGCACAAGATGTTCGACGGCAATCATCCGAGCAACGCAATCCTGTTGCAGAAGCTCACCCCGCATGCGCTCGGGATGCTGCTCGCGCTGTATGAGCACAGGATATTCGTGCAGGGGGTGATTTGGAACCTGAATTCCTTCGATCAGTGGGGAGTGGAATTCGGCAAGCAGCTTGCCAGCCGCATCCTGCCTGAATTGCACGCCGACACCGCGGTGGGCAGCCATGACGCTTCGACCACTGCGCTGATTAATTTGTATCGCCGCATGAGTCATTCTCACCCTGGCTTATAGTTCGAGCATGGAGTTGATCGCAGGCGATATCGGTGGAACCAAAAGCTGGCTGGCCTGGGTGGGGGGCGCCTCTCCGGATGCCGCGCAACTGCGATTCGAGCGGGTGTATCCCAGCGGCGATTTCAGCTCGGGCGCAGACTTGCTGCGGCAGTTCATCAGCGATGCACAGGTGGCCGGCCCGCCCGATCGACTGGTGCTGGCGCTGCCGGGTCCGCTGCAGGCGCAGCGGGTCGTCCTGACCAATCTTGACTGGACGCTCGATGCCGCTGAATTGCAGGCGGCACTGGGGATCGCCGAAGTACGCTTCATCAACGATTTTCAGGCCGCGGCTGCCGGGGTGGCGACGCTGAGTGCAGCCGATGTGATCGCGCTCAATCCGCAGCCGGCCGAGCCCGGCGGCGTGCGCGCCATCACCGGCGCGGGCACCGGCCTGGGTCTGGCATTCATGCTGGCCGGCACCGACGGCGCCTATCGCAGTTTTTCCACCGAGGGCGGGCATGTCGATTTCGCCCCGGCCAACGCCATGCAGGCGCGCCTGCTGGACCGCCTGCGGGCACAATACGGCCACGTGTCGTGGGAGCGTGTGGTGTCGGGGTCGGCGATGGACGATCTGTATCGTTTCTGCTGTGACGAGCACCATTACCCCCTGCCGGACCAGCCCGTCGATGGCGCGACCCTGGCTGCACGGGCCGGCGATGGCGACGCCGTCGCCGACGCCGCACTCGACCTGTTCATCGAGCTTTACGGAGCGTGGGTGGGCAATGTGGCGCTGCTGTACCGGCCACGCGGCGGCCTGTACATCGCGGGGGGGGTGGCGATGCATCTGCAGCAGCGCATGCAGTCGCCCCGTTTCATGGCGGCCGCCACCGACAAGGGGCGCATGCGCGGTGAAGTGGAGCACACGCCGATTTTTCTGATTACCTGCGGCCGGCTGGGCGTGCAGGGCGCGATTGCAAGCGCGTGGGCCTGGCCATGAGACATATCGACGTACCCGGTCAATTCCAATACGGCAGCACTCAGGAGTGGGACATGACAATTTCCAAGGACGAGCAGGCACGGCTCTATCGCTATTACACCGAACCGAAGTCAACCACCGAACTCACCCGCAAGACGCTGGCGCTGGTGCTGGCCGGCGGCGAGGGCTCGCGGCTGAAGGACCTGACCGCCTGGCGCGCCAAGCCGGCGGTGCCGATCGGCGGCAAATACCGGATCATCGATTTTCCCTTGTCCAATTGCGTCAACTCGGGAATCCGCCGCATCGGCGTGCTGACGCAGTACAGGTCGCATTCGCTGATCCGCCATCTGCAGCGCGCCTGGGGCTTCATGCGCGCCGAGATCGGCGAATTCGTCGAAATCCTTCCGGCGCAGCAGCGCACCACCAAAAAAGAGTGGTACCAGGGCACGGCCGACGCGCTGTTCCAGAACATCGACATCATGCAGCGCCACCATCCCGAATATGTGCTGGTGCTGGGCGGCGATCACGTCTACACCATGGATTACTCGGAAATGCTGCTGCACCACGTTCAGACCGGCGCCGATTTCACCGTCGGCAGCATCGAAGTGCCGGTGCACGAGGCGAGCGCCTTCGGCGTGATGACGGTGGACGACACGATGCGCATCACCCACTTCACCGAAAAGCCTGCCCAACCCGACTGCATCCCGGGCAAGCCTGGCATCGCGCTGGTGTCGACCGGCATCTATATCTTTTCCAAGGATTTTCTCTACCGGGCGCTGATCGAGGACGCGGCCAACAGCCATTCCAGTCACGATTTCGGCAAGGACATCATCCCCTCCAAGATCGAAGATTCGCGCGCGCTGGCGTTTCCCTTCCGCGACAAGGAAGGCCTGCCTGCCTACTGGCGCGACGTCGGGACGCTGAACTCCTACTGGCAGACCAATATGGAACTGTGCTCGGTCGAGCCCGAGCTCAATCTGTACAATCGCGACTGGCCCATCTGGACCTACCAGCCGCAATATCCGCCCGCCAAATTCATTTTCGACGACGAGGGTCGCCGCGGTGAGGCGATCGATTCGCTGATCGCTGGCGGCTGCATCCTGTCGGGTGCGCGGGTGAAGCGTTCGGTGTTGTTTTTCGCCACCACGGTGGAAAGCTACAGCCTCGTCAAGGACAGCGTGATCCTGCCCAAGGTCAGCATCGGCAGTCGTTGCCGTATCACCCGCGCGATCATCGACAAGGGCTGCGTGATCGAAGACGGCACGGTGATCGGCGAAGACCCGGTCGAGGACGCCAGGCGATTTCACGTCACCCCCGAAGGCATCGTGCTGGTGACGCCGGCGATGCTCGGCCAGAATCTCTATGCAAGGATGCAGAACAACTATGACGGTTAAATCGCTTAATGTGGTGCTGTGCTGGCACATGCATCAGCCGTATTACCGCGAAGGTCTCGATGGCGCCTATCACCTGCCCTGGGTTTACCTGCACGGGATGAAGGACTACAGCGACATGGCCGCGCATCTCGAGCGCTATCCGGACATGCGCGCGGTGGTGAATTTCGCGCCGGTGCTACTGGAGCAGCTGGACGATTACGCGCAGCATCTCGATGGCTTGCTGAAAGAGGGCACGCCCACCCAGGACCGAATGCTGAATCTGCTGGCCGGTACCGAACGCATTCCGGCGGATGCCGCCGGCCGCCTGCGTATCGTTCAGGACTGCCAGCGCTGTCATGCACCGCGCATGATCCATCCGTATCCCGCGTTTCATGAGCTGGTACGCATGGTCGGTGCGACCGACAAGGCCGGACTCGGCAGCGCCGGCCTGGAAGCCCATCTGACGTATCTATCCGAGCAGTATTTTCTCGATCTGCTGACCTGGTATCACCTCGCCTGGCTGGGGCACTCACTCCGGCACCTGCCATTGACCCGGCGGCTGCAACGGCAGGAACGCGGTTTTTCGACCACCGACCGGCACGAGCTGCTGCAGCTGATTCATCATTGCATCGCCGGGCTGATTCCGCGCTACCGCGCGCTCGCCGACCGTGGACAGATCGAGCTGTCGATGACGCCGTACGGCCATCCGATCGTCCCGTTGCTGAACGACTTCGCCAACCTGCGCGATGCGCTGCCGGATGTCCCGGCCCCCGCCGCGCCCGCCTATCCTGACGGTCCCGAGCGGTCACGCTGGCACCTGCAGCACGGGGTCGAAGTGTTCGAGCATTACTTCGGCCGCAAACCGGCGGGGGTATGGCTGTCCGAGGGCGGGGTGAGCGAGGATGCGCTGGCCCAGCTCGACGAGATGGGTTTTGCCTGGACCGCCTCGGGCGAGGGCGTGTGGCGCAACAGTTGCGTCAAATCTGGATGTCGGCCGGAGGACACGCACAGCAAACGCGCACTATTCTCGCCGGTGCAGGTCGACGGCTTCAAGACGCGGGTGTTCTTTCGCGACGATGGGCTGTCGGACCTGATCGGCTTCAATTACAGCGACTGGCACGCCGACGACGCGGTCGCAGACTTTGTCCAGCATCTGGAAAACATCGCCGGGTTTTTCGGCCGGGATGAGGACAGGCACGTCGTGTCGGTGATTCTGGACGGCGAGAATGCCTGGGAGTACTACCCCGACAATGGCCATCATTTTCTCGATGCACTGTATTCGACCCTGTCCGGTCACCCCTCGCTCAAGGTCGGCACTTTTGCCGAGCAGGCCGCAGCTGCACCGGCGGCGCCGATGAAGCGTCTGGCAGCGGGGAGCTGGGTGTACGGCAGCTTCTCGACCTGGATCGGCTCGGACGACAAGAATCGCGGCTGGGATCTGCTGGTCGGGGCCAAGCTGGACTATGACCAGGCCATGCTGACCGGCATGCTGTCCGAGGCCCAGCGGCACCAGGCGACCCGGCAGCTGGCGGTGTGCGAAGGCTCCGACTGGTTCTGGTGGTTCGGCGATTACAACTCGGCCACCAGCGTCAGCGATTTCGAGCAGCTGTATCGCACCCAGCTGCGCGAACTCTATCGCCTGATTGGCATCGCCCCGCCGATCGAGCTGGACATGCCGCTGTCCTACGGCCGCGGCAGCGTCGAGAACGCCGGCACCATGCGCAGGGCTGGCTGATGAGGTTCGACACGCGGCGTGTCGGTCTGTTGCTGCATCCCACCTCGCTGCCGTCCGGCACCCTGGCCGACGCCGATCGCTGGCTGGATTTCCTGCAGGCCGCAGGCGTCGGCGTGTGGCAGATGCTGCCGCTGGGTCTGCCCCTGAACGGACTTTCACCGTATCAGTGTGGGTCGGCGTTTGCGGTCAACCCGGCGCTGTTTCCCGAGCTGCCGACCGATCTCGGCGGTTTTTCGGGCTGGTGCGAGGAACAGGGCCACTGGCTCGACGACTTCGCCCGTTTCATGGTCATCAAGGTACGACAGAATGGCGCGCCCTGGACCGACTGGCCACAGCCACTGCGCGACCGTGAGACGACCGCGCTGGCGGAACTCGATGCCGCCTATGCCGAGGTGCTGCAAGCAGTGAAGATCGAGCAGTACCGGGTTGCGATGCGCTGGCAGGAGATCCGTGCGGCGGCTGCGGCGCGCCGGATCCGGCTGTTCGGCGACATGCCGATTTTCGTCGCCCACGACAGTGCCGACGTATGGGCGCGCCGCGATCTGTTTTTGCTGGATGACGTGGGCGATCCCACGGTGGTGACCGGCGTACCGCCCGACTATTTCTCCGAGACCGGGCAGCGCTGGGGCAACCCACACTACAATTGGGCGGCGATGCAGGCCGACGGCTTTGCCTGGTGGCGGGCGCGGCTGCGCGCACATTTCGACTGGTTCGATCTGGTTCGCATCGACCACTTTCGCGGCCTCGCGGCGGCCTGGACCATACCCGCCGACGAGCCGACCGCGATTCATGGCGCCTGGGTCGAGGCGCCCGGCGCGGCCCTGCTGCAGGCGATTGCGCAAGACCGACCCGACCTGGCGCTGGTCGCCGAAGATCTCGGGATCATTACCCCTGATGTGATCGCTCTGCGCCACCAGTTTGGTCTGCCTGGGATGGCGGTGCTGCAATTCGCGTTCGATGAACATGCGGACAATCCGCACAAGCCGGAAAACGTGCAACCCGACACCGTGTACTACGTCGGCACGCATGACAACGACACCCTGCTGGGATGGTGGCGGGCCCTGTCCGAACCGGTGCGCGAGCAGGTGATGCTGCGGCTCGGGGTACCCGACCCCGACGCGGTGCCGGATGCAATGATCGCCACCGTGTTGCACAGTCGCGCCGCGCTGGCGGTGCTGACGATGCAGGATGTCCTGCATCTGGGCAGTGAAGCGCGGATGAATACGCCAGGCACCGAATCCGGCAACTGGAGCTGGCGGTTCGAATGGGAAGCGATGCCGCCCGATCTGGCATCCGGTTTGCTACAACTGTTCAGGAAAGCCCACCGATGCGAAAGCCCGTGCCCGCCATGAATGCCCTGCCAATCCGGCCAGAACCCGCCCGCCCCGCCGTCAGCGCACCGATCATGCGGCTGCAGGCCGGCACCCATCACGATCCGTTCGAGGTGCTGGGGCCGCAGACCCAGCCTGACGGCAGCACCCTGATCCGGGTTTTTCTGCCCGCCGCCGAAGCGGTCGAGGTGGCGGGGGCCCGGATGACGCGGCTGGCCGGCACCGACTGCTTCGAGCACACCCTGGCGCCGGATGCCACGGTCGAGCCGCATCCGCTGCTGCGCTGGCAGGACAAGGGAACAGCCGCCTGGCATACCGCGCAATGTCCCTACAGTTTCGGCCCGCAGCTCGGAGAAATGGACCTCTACCTGCTCGGCGAGGGACGCCATTTCGAAGCCTGGAAAGTGCTTGGTTCGCGTCTGAAAGTCATCGATGGTGTCGAAGGCTGCCTGTTTGCGGTGTGGGCGCCGGCGGTGCAACGGGTCAGCGTGGTCGGTGATTTCAATCAGTGGGATGGCCGCCGTCATCCGATGCGTTGCCGCGGCACTTCGGGGATCTGGGAGCTGTTCATTCCCGGGCTGGCAGCCGGGAATGCCTACAAATACGAAATTCTCGGCAGCCACGGCCAGCTGGTACGCAAGACCGATCCCTACGCGCGGCAGATGTTCCTGCGCCCCGAAACCACCAGCTGCATTCCCGACGAGCCCCGGCACGTCTGGCAGGATGGCGACTGGATTGCCGCGCGCGCGCGCTTCGACTGGCAGCATCGGCCGGTCAGCATCTACGAGCTGCATCCCGGCTCGTGGCGCCGCCGCGCCGACGGCAGCTTCTACAGTTGGGATGAACTCACGGCCGAGCTGATTCCCTACGTACAGGACCTCGGCTATACCCACATCGAACTGCTGCCGGTAGCCGAGCATCCGCTGGATGCCTCGTGGGGCTACCAGGTCTCGGGCTATTACGCGCCGACTGCGCGGTTCGGCTCACCGGACGATTTTCGCAGCTTTGTCGACGCCTGCCATCAGGCGGGGATCGGCGTGCTGCTCGACTGGGTACCCGCGCATTTTCCCAAGGATGAATTCGCGCTGGCCCGCTTTACCGGCGAGCCGGTGTACGAGCACGCCGACCCGCGCCGCGGCGAGCACCAGGAGTGGGGCACGCTGGTGTTCAATTTCGGCCGCAACGAGGTGCGCAATTTTCTGGTGGCCAACGCGCTCTACTGGCTCGACGAGTTCCACATCGACGGCCTGCGCGTCGATGCCGTCGCCTCGATGCTCTACCTCGACTACTCGCGTAAGCCGGGCGAATGGCTGCCGAACCAGTACGGCGGGCGCGAGAATATCGAGGCGATTCATTTTCTGCGCGAGCTGAATATCGAAGTGCACGCACGTTTTCCCGGGGTGCTGACGATTGCCGAGGAATCGACCGCGTGGCCGGCGGTGTCGCGCCCGGTCGAGCTGGGCGGCCTCGGATTTTCGATGAAGTGGAACATGGGCTGGATGAACGACAGCCTCGCCTATATCGAGCAGGATCCGGTCTACCGCAAGTTCATGCACAACCAGCTGACCTTCAGCCAGATGTACGCGTGGACCGAAAACTTCGTCCTGCCGCTGTCGCACGACGAAGTGGTCCACATGAAGAAAAGCCTGCTCGACAAGATGCCCGGTGATGTCTGGCAACGCTTCGCCAACCTGCGCCTGTTCTATGCCTGGCAGTATGCGCATCCGGGCAAGAAGCTCTTGTTCATGGGCGGCGAGTTCGGCCAGTGGAACGAGTGGAGCGAGGATCGCCAGCTCGACTGGCCCTTGCTCGAATTCCCTGCGCACGACAGTATTCGCACGCTGCTGCGCGATCTCAACCGCCTCTACCGCAACGAGGCGGCGCTGCACGAATTTGATTTCGATCCGCGCGGGTTCCGCTGGATCGACTGCCACGATGCTGATCAGTCGGTACTGAGCCTGGTACGCCAGGGCGAGGATCCGTCGGCGCAACTGCTGGCGCTGTTCAACTTCACTCCGGTGCCGCGTCGCGGCTATCGCATCGGCGTACCCTCGGACGCGGGGTGGTGCGAAGTGCTGAACACCGATTCGATGTATTACGGCGGCAGCAATCTCGGCAACGGCCAGCCTTTGTGGCCGCAAAACCTGCCATGGATGGGATTCGAGCAGTCGGTCGAAGTGACTCTGCCGCCGCTTGGCGCCATTTTTCTCAAACCTTGCGGCTGATTCGAGGGCCAGTATCAAACCAGTCAAATCAGCCAAACCAACCGATAGTGATGCCCTTCGGGGTGAAAAATAATGAAACGCGGAGCAACAAAAATTCTGTTCGTCGCCAGCGAGGTCTTCCCGCTGGTGAAAACCGGCGGACTCGGCGATGTCATCTACAGCCTGCCGCACGCCCTGCACGCGCGCGGCACCGATATTCGCCTGGTGCTGCCGGCTTATCGCGATGTGCTGCGCCAGTTCGATCAGTTGCGCATTCTCGGCTGGATCGAGGTGCGCGGCGCCGAGGGGCCTGTCAGCACGCGGATTCTGGAAGCTCGTCATCCCGACTTTGCATTCCCTTTGTGGCTGGTCGATTGCCCGCCGCTGTTCGACCGCGCGGGCAATCCCTATGTCGATTCCGGCGGCGACGACTGGCCGGACAACGCCGAGCGCTTCACGGTGTTTGCCCGGGTGGCGGCGCAACTGGCGCAGAACGCGCTGGAGTTGGGCTGGAAACCGGCGGTGGTGCACGCGCACGACTGGCAGAGTGGCCTGGTCGCCGCGTTTCTGGCCGAGGAGCCGGTGCGCCCGAAAACCGTGTTTACCATTCACAACCTCGCTTATGGCGGCCATTTTCCGCAGCACGAATTCGTCCGCCTGCAACTTCCCGGCCACTGGTGGTCGCCCGAGGGAGTGGAGTTCCACGGCAGCTTTTCGATGTTGAAGGCCGGCGTGGTGTATGCCGATGCCGTCACCACGGTGAGTCCAACCTATGCGGACGAAATCTGCACCCCGGAATTCGGGTTCGGCCTCGATGGCCTGCTGCGCTCCCACCAATACAAGCTGCACGGGATTCTCAACGGCATCGACACCAAGCTATGGAATCCGGCCACCGACAAGCACCTTGCCGCGCGTTATTCGGCCGGCCGCATCCAGCCCGGCAAGCGGCGCAACAAAAAGGCTTTGCTCGAACGCTTCCTGCCGCACGCCGACGAGCCGGCGATGCAGGCGCCCCTGCTGGGGCTGGTGGGGCGGCTGGTCGAGCAGAAAGGCATCGATTGGGTGCTCGCTGCAATGCCGCCGCTGCTCGCCGAAACCGACGCGCGCTTTGTGCTGCTGGGCAGCGGCCAGCCCGAGTTCGAGCAGCAACTGACGCAACTGGCCGAGCAGCATCCTGAACGGGTGTTGGTCGAGATCGGTTACGACGAGCAGCTGGCGCACCAGATCGAGGCCGGCGCGGATCTGTTCCTGATGCCGTCGCGGTTCGAGCCCTGCGGCTTGAACCAGATGTACAGTCTGCGCTATGGTACCCCCCCGGTCGTGTTCAAGACCGGGGGGCTCGCCGACACCGTGGTCGACGCGAACGACGCCACCCTCGCCGACGCCAGCGCCACCGGTTTCGTGTTCGAGATACCCGAGGCGGCCGCCTTCGTCGCCGCCATCCGCCGTGCGCTCGAACTGTATCGCCAGCCTGCCCGCTGGCAGTCGTTGCAGCAGAACGGCATGCGTCAGTCGTTCGACTGGTCGCACAGCGCCGGACACTACCTCGCCCTTTATTCCAGCCATTCCAGTGGAACCAGCCATGCCAGCCAAAAACCCTGAAGACCTGATCTGCACCGCAGTCGCCCCCCTCGAACCGCTGCCTGCCAGCGCCGGAGAGATCGGCCAGGATCTGGGGCGCTATCAGTTCTACCATCTGGGACGGCTGCAGGGCTGCCCGGCTGTCTATACCTACCAGTCGCTGGCGTGGACGCTGCGCGACCGCCTGATGTCGGACTGGATGAACACCTACGCTGCGCGCGACCAGCCGGGCAAGCGCCGTGGGTATTATCTGTCGCTGGAATTCCTGATCGGCCGCGCCCTGTCCAACCATGTGCTGAACATGGGGCTCGACGAGGCAACCCGCGAAGCCCTGCTGGGCTTCGGCCAGACGCTGGAAGCGGTGGCCGAGGAAGAGCCGGATGCCGGACTGGGCAACGGCGGCCTGGGGCGGCTGGCCGCCTGTTTCATGGACAGTTGCGCCACCCTCAACCTGCCGGTGATGGGCTACGGCATTCGTTACGAATACGGGATGTTTCACCAGCGCATCGAAAACGGCTATCAGAAGGAAGACACCGACCACTGGCTGCGCAACGACAATCCGTGGGAAATCGAACGCTCGGAGTTCGTCTGCCGGGTGCCGTTCGAAGGGCGCACCGAGCATTTTCACGACAAGCAGGGGATTGCGCGCGCGCGCTGGATCGACACCAACGACGTGCTGGCGATTCCCTACGACATGCCGATTTCGGGTTATCGCAACCATGCGGTGAACACCCTGCGCTTGTGGAAGGCGGCCGCCACTGACGAATTCAATCTCGACGAATTCAATGCCGGCAGCTACACCGAGGCGGTGGAAGCCAAGAACCAGGCCGAGCATATTTCCATGGTGCTGTATCCCAACGACAGCAGCGAGAGCGGCAAGGCGCTGCGGCTGCGGCAGCAGTACTTCCTGGCTTCGGCCAGCCTGCAGGATGCGCTGCGCCAGTGGCGCTCGGCCGGCAATGCCGATCTGACGAAGTTCGCCGAACACAACGTGTTCCAGATGAACGACACCCATCCGACCATTGCGGTGGCCGAACTGATGCGCCTGCTGCTCGACGACGAACGGATGCAGTGGGACGAGGCCTGGGCGATCACCTCAAGCTGCATGGCCTACACCAACCACACGCTGCTGCCCGAAGCGCTGGAGCGCTGGCCGGTGGCCTTGTTCGAGCGCCTGTTGCCGCGCCCGCTGGAGATCATCTACGAGATCAATTCGCGTTTCCTGCGTCAGATTGCGGTGAAATGGCCCGGTGACGTCGAGCGCCGGCGCCGCATGTCGATCATCGAGGAAGACGGCGTGCGCCAGGTGCGGATGGCCCACCTCGCGATTGTCGGAAGTTACTCGGTCAACGGTGTCGCCGCGCTGCACTCGCGCCTGCTGCGGGAGGGCCTGTTCCGGGATTTTGTCGAACTGTGGCCGCGCAAGTTCAACAACAAGACCAACGGGGTCACGCCGCGTCGCTGGATCGCCCACGCCAACCCCGGCATGAGCGCGCTCATCAGCCGGCAGATCGGCGATGGCTGGGTCGCCGATCTGTCCCAGCTGGAAAAACTGAAGCCGTTGGCGGAATCGGGGCATGAGGCGTTCCACGCCGAATGGCGCGCGGTGAAGCGCGCCAACAAGGTGCGTCTCGCCGAACTGGTCAAGGCTGAGTGCGGGGTGGTGTTCAATCCGGACGCGCTGTTCGACATCCAGGTGAAGCGCATCCACGAGTACAAGCGGCAACTGCTCAACGTCCTGCATGTGGTCTACATGTACAACCGGCTCAATCGCGGACAGCTGACCGGCTGGGCCGACCGCTGCGTGCTGATCGGCGGCAAGGCCGCGCCAGGCTACGCCATGGCCAAACTCATCATCAAGCTGATCAACAACGTGGCCGAAGTGGTCAACAGCGATCCCGACGTGGGCGGGCGCCTGAAGGTCGTGTTCCTGCCCAATTATCGGGTCACCAGCATGGAGATCATCGCCCCCGCCACCGACCTGTCGGAGCAGATTTCGACCGCAGGCAAGGAGGCGTCCGGCACCGGCAACATGAAATTCATGATGAACGGCGCGATGACCATCGGGACGTACGACGGCGCCAATATTGAAATCCTCGAAGCCGTGGGGGAAGAGAATTTCTTCCTGTTCGGGCTGCGCGCGGACGAGATCGAGGCGCAGCACGCGCACTATCAGCCGATGTCTTACCTGGAAAACGATATCGAGCTGCGCGAGGTGATCGACCTGTTGCGCTCGGAACACTTCAATCTGGATGAACCCGAAATCTTCGACCCGATCATCGAGGCCATGCTGAGCCCGCACGACCCGTGGATGGTGCTGGCGGATTTCCGTGAATACGTCGATGCGCAGGAGCGGGTGGCGCGGGCCTGGGCTGACCAGGAACGCTGGACCCGGATGAGCATCCTCAATACGGCGTCGAGCGGGTTCTTTTCGACCGATCGCACCATGCAGGAATACAATGCGGATATCTGGAAGCTGACGCCAGGGGTGCGTTGAGCAGATTCGCGCAACTGTCGCTAAATGGCAACGGTGGGACCGCTGTGCGAGCGGGCTGGGTGAAATATCCGGATACGGACACCGTAGTTTAGTATATAGTCAAACCCTAATACTTGCCGTCGCGCCGATCAAGCGTTTTGATGTCCGGCGATGTGGAGCGATCTGCGGCAGCACGCCTGCCGTACCGTCCAGAACGCTATTTTGTCCTCATTTTTGGAGTTTGCCATGCAAATCAAACAACTCTCTGCAGCCGTCGCCGCCGTTCTGGTTAGCGTCCCGCTTTTTGCCCAGCAGTCCGCCCCGCAAGCTGTGATGCAGGGCACGTATGGTTTGGCGCCGGAAGCCGAAGTCGCTCCGGCCAACCGGAATGCCGACCAGTGGATGACACTCATGGGTGATTTCACCAAGAACGCCCAGGCCTTCAAGGATCCCGAGGTGTTCCTCCACTGGGTGAATGCCATGACCGATCCATCCATGGTGGCGGCGATGGCCGATGCCGGGCTTGAGCCGGGCAGCTGGCTGCGCATGATGACCTCCATGATGCAGCCCGCCGCAGTCGGCAACTACGCGCAATTCATGTTCGATCCCGCGATCTATGCCCGCTGGGCCACCGCGATGCTGGACCCGATGTGGTACACAAAAATGATCACCAGCATGACCAACCCGAGCAAGATCATGGGCTGGATGATGCTGCCGATGGATCGCCGCCTGATGGCGAGTAGCATGAAAATGCTGGATCCCAACCTCTACCTGAAATTCATGATGATGCCGACCGATCCGCGCGGCATGTCGTTGATGTTCGCCCCCATGAATCCGCAGCTCTATGGCAGCATGATGGGTGGTCTGTTCAACCCGCAGCTGGTTGGTGGTGCCAATTCAACCTGGGGTAGGTTCATGTATCCGCAGCAGCCGGTGGTGGCCTTGCAGCCGCCCGCACCGCTCACCCTGCCGATCGATCTGCTGGACCCCAGCTCCTATGGCAACGTCCTGAACATTATTCCCGGCCTGCCCAGCCTGCCTTCGTTGCCTGCTGGTTTCCCCTTCGCTGGCGTTCCTGGCGCAACTGCTGCTTCGCCGGCAATGGCTGCCGCTCCAGGCCGCGCAGTCGCTCCCGCAGGGTTTGCGATTCAGGCAGGTGTTCCCGTAGCTCCGGCGGCCAAACCCGCAGGCGCGGTGACGGCATCCGCCCAACCCGCGGCGGCTGCGGCCAGTGAAACGCTGGCCGTTGGCGGCGATACGCTGTTCAAGATCGGCAAGTCGTCGATCAAGGATCTGACGCCAGAAGGCCGCGCCAGGCTCGACGAAGTGGTCGCGAAAATCAAGGCCTCGGGTAAAGCCGATTCGATCAAGGTCACCGGCCACGCCGACAAGACCGGCAAGCCGCGTCTGAACCAGAAGCTGTCGCTGGCGCGTGCCCAGTCGGTGGTCGCCTATCTCAAATCCAAGGGTGTGAAGGCCACGCGCTTCAGCGCGGTCGGCATGGGTGACACCAAGCCGGTGGTCGATTGCGATATGAACCAGCCCAAGGAGGCGTTGAAGGCCTGCCTCGCGCCAAACCGCCGGGTCGAAATCGAGGTGACCAGCGCCGACTGACAGGCGCACAGTCAGGGCATGCGCATCTCCGGGTGCGCCCCAACGAAAAAGGCCGGGATTCCCGGCCTTTTTCGTTGGGTGGGGCGGGCCTCAGGCGGCCTGAACCGGAATCGCGTGGCGCGTCTCGATAATGCCGTTGCCTTCGCCCACGTAGACCAGTTCCGGCGTATAGCGCGCCAGTTCCAGTTCGTTGTAGACCGCATACGTGGCGATGATCACCAGGTCGCCCGGGTTCGCCTTGTGCGCGGCCGCGCCGTTCACCGAAACGATGCCCGAGTCACGTGCCGCGCGGATCGCATAGGTGGTGAAACGCTCGCCGTTGCTGACGTTGTAGATCTGGATCTGCTCGTATTCGTGGATCCTGGCCGCGTCCAGCAGGGCCTCGTCGATCGCGCACGAGCCTTCGTAATGCAGCTCGGAATGGGTGACGGTTGCCCGGTGCAGCTTGGACTTGAGCATCGTTCTTTGCATGACGGTGCCCTCACAAAAAATGGAGTGTCATTATACCCTCGCCGACCCCCTGTCAAAAGGGTCGAAAACCCCTCTCAGGGTCAGCCGCCCAGGCTGAATTCGCAGTTGTCGATCAGCCGCGTCGACCCCAGCCACGCCGCGCCGAGCACCACCAGCCGGCGGCTGGTCTCGGGGTCGGGCGCCTGCAGCGTGTCGGCATCGCGCAAGGCGACATAATCGACCTGCCAACCCGCCATTTTCAGGTGGCGGCTGGCGACCGCGCACAAGCCGTCGAAATCGCGTTCACCGGCGCCGACGGCGGCGGCGACAGCCGTGAGTTCGCGCTGCAACAGCGGCGCCTGGATGCGTTCGGAGGCGCTGAGATAGCCGTTGCGCGAGCTCATCGCCAGGCCGTCGGCTTCGCGCAGCGTGTCGCCGGCGACGATGCCGATCGACAGGTTGAATTGCTGTACCAACTCGCGGATCAGCAGCAATTGCTGAAAATCCTTCTTGCCGAATACCGCGACCTGCGGCTGCACCAGGTTGAAGAGTTTCAGCACCACCGTCGCTACGCCGCTGAAATGGCCGGGGCGGAACGCGCCGCACAGATCGTTCGCCATTTCGGCAGGTGGCTGCACTATGTAGCGCTGCGGTAGCGGATACAGCTCGGCCGCGGCGGGGGCAAACACCAGCTCGCAGCCGGCAGCGGCGAGTTGTTCGCAGTCGGCGGCCAGGGTACGCGGGTAGCGTTCGAAGTCTTCACCCACGCCGAACTGCAGCGGGTTGACGAAAATGCTCGCGACCACGGGGTTGCCGTGCTGTGTCGCCAATTCGACCAGCGACGCATGTCCGGCATGCAGGTTGCCCATGGTCGGCACGAACGCGGTATGGCTCTTTCCGGCCAGCGCGGCGCGCAATTCGGCTGCGGTATGCAGAACCTGCATCAGAATCCGTGTTCGGCAGCGGGAAAGCAGCCGTCCTTCACCGCCGCGACGTAGGCACGGATGGCGGCTTCGACGCTGCCGCTGTCGGCGAGAAAATTCTTCGAGAATTTTGGTGCGCGCGGATACAGGCCCAGCAGGTCGTACAGCACCAGCACCTGGCCGGAACAGTCGGCGCCGGCGCCGATGCCGATGGTGGGGATGGCGAGCGCAGCGGTGACGGTTTTGGCGAGCGCCGCCGGTACCATTTCCAGGACGACGAGGCCGGCGCCGGCGGCTTCCAGCGCCCGTGCATCGGCGATCAGCTGGTTGGCGGCGGCGTCCTCGCGGCCCTGCACCCGGTAGCCGCCGAGTTGATTCACCGACTGCGGCAGCAAGCCGAGATGCGCGCACACCGGAATGCCGCGCCGGGTCAGGAAGGCGACGGTATCGACCATCACCGCGCCGCCTTCCAGCTTGACCATCTGCGCACCTGCTGCCATCAGCCGCGCGGCGGCGGTAAACGCGCGTTCGGGCGAAGACTGATAGCTGCCGAAAGGCAGGTCGGCGACGATGAAGGCGCGTTCGACACCAGCGGCCACGCAGCGCGTGTGATACGCCATCTCGGCGAGCTTGACCGGCAGCGTCGAGGCGTGGCCCTGGATCACCATGCCGAGCGAATCGCCGACCAGCAGCACCTCGATCCCGGCGGCGTCGAGCAGGCGCGCGAAACTCGCGTCATAGCAGGTGAGCACGGCGATTTTTTCGCCGCGGTCGCGCAGGGTTTTGAGGGTGGACAGGGTGATCGCCATGATGAGTAAGCCTGCTCAGGCCGCCCGGCTGAAAAATTCGCGCGGCCCGCGCATCTTGCTCATGCGTTCCAGCAGCAGCTCGAAGTCGGCGTCGTTATCGGCAAAGTTGAGGTGGCTGGTGTTGACGATGAGCAACGGTGCCGCCTCGTAGCGGTGAAAAAACTCGCTGTAGCTATTGGCGAGGCGCTGCAGATACCCGGCATCCATGCCGCGCTCGAACTCCACCCCGCGCCGCCGAACGCGTTCCTGCAACACGTCGATCGGCGCCTGCAGGTAGACCACCAGGTCCGGGGTCGGCGCCTGCGGCGCGAGATCGGCGTACACCTTCTGATACAGCTCGAACTCGTCGTCGTCGAGCGTCAGCCGCGCAAACAGCATGTCCTTGTCGATCAGGAAGTCGGATACGGTTCCGCCGCAAAACAGGTCGCCCTGCACCAGCTCGCGCAACTGGCGCGAACGGTCGAACAGGAAATGCAGCTGCGTCGGCAGCGCGTAACGTTTTGGTTCCTGGTAGAAGCGCGGCAGAAAAGGGTTGTCGCCGACATTTTCCAGCAGGGTGTCGGCGCCCATGTGCTCGGCCAGCCGGTGGGTGAGGCTGGTCTTGCCGGCGCCGATCGGGCCTTCGACCACGACGTAGCGATAGCGGGAAAGCGTCATGCGCTGACCGCGGCGGCAGGTGGCGGCAGGGCAGCCACGCTCTGTCCGATGCAGGCGGCGAGCCAGTCGGCGGCGGCGCCCCGGCCAGGGACCACGATTCCGGGTGCAAGCTCCAGCAGCGGCAGCAGGACGAAGCCGCGTTCGGTCATGCGCGGATGCGGCAGCGCCAGCCCTTCTTCGTGAAAATGCGCGTCACCGTAGAGCAGCAGATCGAGATCGAGCGTGCGCGGGGCATTGCGAAAATGTCGTTCACGGCCATGCCGATGCTCGATTTCCAGCAGCGCAAGCAGCAGCGCGCGTGGCGCGAGCATGGTTTCCACCTGCGCCACCGCGTTGATGAAGTCGGGCTGGTCGACATAGCCGATCGGCGCCGAGGCATACAGCGACGAGCGGGCAAGCAGCCGGGTGGCGGGCAGGTGGTCGAGCTCGGCCAGCGCGTACTCCACCTGCGCCGCCGGGTCGTTGAGATTGGCGCCCAGGCCGACGGTGGCGACCACGCTCACGTGGGCTGCGCCTCGCCGGTGGATTCGTCGGTGGATTCGCCGGGCTTCTTGCGCTTGCGGCGGCGGCGCGGCTTGGGCGAGCTGTCGGCCAGCAGCATCGCGGCACGCTCGGGCTCGCCGACTTCCTGGAAGCGCGTCCACCATTCGCCGAGTTCGGTGTCTACCTCGCCGGATTCGGCGCGCAGCAGCAGAAAATCGTAGGCGGCGCGGAACCGCGGATGCTCCAGCAGGCGATACGGGCGCTGCCCGCCGCGTTGCTCGAAGCGCGGCTGCAGCGCCCAGATCTCCTTCATCATGCCGTCGTAGCGGCGCGGAATCGCGAGCTGGCCGCGCTGCGCGTCGAGCACCTCGTCCATCGCCATGAACAGCGCCGGCTGCGGTTTTTCGCCGGCGGCTTCGAGTGCATGCCAACGCTGCAATACCTGCGGCCACAGCAGCGTGCCGAAGAGGAAGGCCGGCGACGCGGGCTTGTCCTGCGCGATGCGCGCGTCGGTGGTCTTCAGCGCCGCGGTGATGAAGCGCTCGCCAGTGGGGTCGTCGAGGATGGTGTCGAGTAGCGGCAGCATGCCGTGGTGCAGGCCTTCGGCGCGTAGCTGGTGTACGCCGCGCAGCGCGTGGCCCGACATCAGCAGTTTCAGCGCTTCATCGAAGATGCGGGCGCGCGGGATGTTGGCGAGCAGCGGCGCCAGCGTGGCCACCGGCCGGCGCGTCTCGGGGTCGATGTGGAAATCGAGCTTGGCGGCAAAGCGTGCGGCCCGCAGCATCCGCACCGGGTCTTCGCGGAAGCGCGTTTCAGGGTCGCCGATCATGCGCAGCACGCGTTTCTTGCAGTCGGCCACGCCGCCGAAGTAGTCGTGCACTTCCTCGCGCGCCGGGTCGTAGTACAGCGCGTTGATGGTGAAGTCGCGGCGCGCGGCGTCGTCGGCCATGCTGCCGAAGACGTTGTCGGACAGCAGTCGGCCGTGCTCGTCGGTCAGACGCTTGTGCGCGGCCGGAGCCTTGTCGTCGGCCGCGTGCTCGTCGTCATCGTCGGTTTCCTTCTGCCCGTTGGCGCGGAAGGTGGTGACTTCGATCGTTACCCGGCCGCACATCACGTGCACGATCTGGAAGCGCCGCCCGATGATGCGCGAGCGGCGAAACAGCCGCCGCACCTGTTCCGGGGTGGCGTCGGTCGCCACGTCGAAATCCTTGGGAGCCTTGCCCAGCAGCAGGTCGCGTACCGCGCCGCCGACCAGATAGCCCTTGAATCCGGCTTGCGCCAGGGTTTCGCAGGTTTTCAGTGCACAGTCGTCGAGCTGGTCGAGGCGAATGCCATGGGCCGCGAACGGCAGAATCTGGGCGCCGGAAGCAGAACGAGGCTTGCGGCGAAAAACTTTATCGATGATGCGACGAATCATGGGGTGCGCGGTGGCGGAGGGATGCGAAACAGATTGCGATTATACAGACTCGACGCTAGCCATCTGCCGCCAGAGTGCCGCCGTGCCCGCGCCATACAGGGCTTCGAGCGAGTCCGGGGTCAGCAGCCCGGCGGGCGTCCCCAGTTGCCAGCGCCCGTCGCCGTGAAGGAACAGCAGGCGGTCGCAGTGGCAGGCAGCCCAGTTGGGGTCGTGCAGCGTCAGCACCACGCTGCGGCCGGCGTCGGCCTCGCGGCGCGCCCACGCCAGAAGCCGCGCCTGGTGCGCGGGGTCGAGGTGGGTGAGCGGCTCGTCGAGCAGCGCAATCCGCGGCTGCTGCACTGCCAGCTGCGCCAGCCGGGCGCGCTGGCGCTCGCCGCCCGACAGCGTGTCGAGCGGGCGCTGCGCGAGGTCGGTCAGTTCCCAATCGTCCAGGTGCTGCGTCAGGTCGTCGGCAGCGTGGCCGAACGGATAGCGCCCCAGGCCGACGAAATCGACTACGCGGCCGAAAAATCCGCCTTCGTCACCCTGCGGCAGCAGGCCGATGTGTTGGGCGCGGGTGAGTGGCGGCAGCTTGGCCAGCGGCTGATTGTCGAGCATGACCCGTCCGCTCGTCGCTACGGCGAGTCCGGCCAGCACGGTCAGCAGCGTCGATTTGCCAGTGCCGTTGGCGCCGAGGATGCCGAGGACTTCGCCGGGTTCGAGCGTGAGGTCGAGCGCCGCAACCAGTGTGCGGGTGCCCAATCGCAGGGTGAGTTGACGGGTGGTCAGGCAGGCAGAAACGGGGTTCATGAAGCGAGGGTGATCGGGAGGCAAACCAAGCATAGCAGTACAGCGGGCGGATTGGCCCGACCGTCCGGTGTTCGGGCAAAGAAAGCGAATAATGTTAGCCCTTTTGATTCGGGCCTTAGATACGCCGTAGCCTACGGAACGGATAGTCGACAGGCAGCACGAACTCCACCCCGCTTCAGGTCCTATGTTCTTCTAGTCGCCTGAGCAAGCACTACTCCTCCTCGTGTTCGCTATCGTCAGGATAGGGAGACTCGCCTTGCTTCTCATTGGTACGGTTTGATGATGGCACTACAAAGCCCATGGACATTTGTCGAATTCGTTCAAACGATCCGAACCATGCATCAACATCAAAAAGCATCGCGCTCCGCCATTCAAGGTAGGCGCCAAGAATTCCCTCGATTTCTTCTCCCTCTGGCTTTGTGAGCCGAACAACACGCCGTTGAAGGCAAACGTGGAGTACCCCCAATTCATCAAGCCGCCCCAAATAGTCGGCCAACGATCGGGGCGTCCGAAGAGTCAATGCTGCCTGAAAAGGCAACTGAGGCAATAATTCATCATAAAGATCAGCGCTCCTCACTGATTTACCAAGCTCCCTTCGAATCAGGCAGGCTAACGGTACATACCACTGCGGCGTATGGGGACGAATCAGATGACGGAGTACCCGAGCAACAACATTCCACACAGCAGGCTCAGAGAACTTTTTCTGGGTCAGCGCGCCAATCGTGCGGCTCCGGGCAAGTTCCTCGCAAACCTCGACTCCGATCGCAGCCTCTTCTGAATATTTCGCACCGTCGATTAGAAATGCCCTTAAGTAAGTAAGCTTTCCACGGACTGCATCTGTCACGGGCATGGATTCGATCATCCTTAGCCCATCCTGGTCGAACTCGTTGGTAAGGGTCAACATCCACTGCAACTCGGTGCCAAGTGTTCCCGAAACGGCAAACGGAGCGCGACTTCCTAGCATTTCTACCTCATCTATCGACGGCCTACTATTCCCATATCGACTCTGTCGTGTGCTCAGCCTAAGACCAGCAAGCGCTAGTGGAAGCTCCCACCTACGGATATCTTCAGGTCGTGTCAGTTCCCCACGCAGGTCCATAAGAAGGCTATACATTACGTCGCGATACTGTTCATGCCCACGAACCCTCTCGAAGAAGTCAGCTGCAGCTAAGGCATCGAAGATAGCTAGCTTGATACCTTGCTCATCCACTAACTTGACAAAGAGGCGACGTGCGCTCACCCACTGCCCAGACATATCCAGTGCACGCGGTTCAACTGACCGTCGCTGTTCCGCTTGAACATGCTTGGGGTACTCGGCAAGAATTGCGAGCGCCAGGTCGGGGTCGGGTAATTGAATCGCCGCACCCAATGCCCTAGTCGCGTACTCCCTCAGGACTCGGTCAGGAAGCGCATTCACCTCCTCAGCCGTTGGTCTGCGACCCAACAGAACTTTTAGTGTTCCTCGACCAGCAACGTCTTCCACCTCGTCAACAGATCTCGCCAAATCAAGGCGGGCTCTCGTGGACCAAAGTTCAGGTATTCGTTCGAGAGAATCCCCAATCGACAAACGATGGTAGATCTCCTCAATTCGATCCCGTTCGCGTTCATCATCATCGACGGTCTTCACCTTCCGCAGGGCGTAGTACTCGGCCGCAGCAGAGTGGAGCTTTTTAACCAAAACTGGCTTCTCGAGGACCATCAGTGCCAACATCTGCTCGCGCACGTCTGGCCTGTGAGTCACGCTCCCGTCAGTCTCTGTGCGCACAAGATCCTTCTGAAGTCTGAACGCTGACAATATCCTTTCTGCCCGTTCGGGTGATATCTCGCCGAACCCAAGTACTGGCGCCACGACCTGCCTGAGTATGTCAGCATCGATACGTCGCAACACAAGGCCTGGGTGTGCCAAAGATTTGACATCATCATCATCGATGTGCTCCAAGATACGCTGGTACAGAATTCCATCAATCAAGTACTCGCTGAACAGCCCCCGGAATCGATCCGTCAGCGAGACCGAGATTGAATCGAGTCCCTGCTCCTTCACCAAACGCGCCGCCAAGAGCAATGCAAGCGGCCTCCCACCGACCTGGCGTGCCACGGAACTAGCGACCTTCTTTGTCAAACCACGCTTCTCCAAAAATGCGATCCGACTAGCAGCGTCTTTAAACTCCGAGAGAACGAAGCGGTCTGCGCCCTCAAAGAACCCGGCGACAGCATCTCGCCCCACGATGACAGCCCTTACCTGGGGCAAATGCTCCTGGGTCGCCTCGATAAACCCCTCGACCCGGCTTACCGCTTGGTCGCCCAAGACCTGGGCTTCTTCAAATGTGTCGAGCACAAGCAAAAGTGGCACGTTGTCGTTTAACCCTCCAGAGAGGATCTGCCCTGTCTCGTGCAGGTAAGTGTTCATAAGCGATGGGCCGAAGAGTTCTTCGGGAAGTTCCGGTTCGTTTGGTCTAGTCAGATCCGAAAAGGTGCTCGTACCACTCTGACTCGGACCGCGAGATGACCGATTACCTTCTCCCGCAGCTCGTGTTCTTTCAATTTCCTCCCGAATTCGACTTCTCAGTTCCTCAAGATCACGGCTGATTCTGGGAATCTGCCAACCAATCTGTCTAATCATCTCCAGTAACAGAGTCACAGGCTGCGCGGCACTGATCGTCGATCGATCGAAGTCCAAGTAGGCGAAGAGAAGAGGGGCGCCTTCATCCGAATCCACGTGCTGGAGAATGAATTTCGATATGAGTGTCGATTTTCCAACGCCGCCTACCCCACTGAAGCCAAGCACCCGGCGATCATCGCTGCCCATCAAGCGCTTTCCACTTCGCTGTACAGACTCCAGCAGGCTCTCCGAACGAAGAACATCCACGAAGGCCCGCAGCTTCCGAAGTTCATCCAGACGTCCCACGAACGTGTCGGCACCCGTCTTCGGATCAAATCCCGTCAAAAACCGGAAGGGTTCTAGAAGTTCAGCGCGCTCGATGCCTCCCAGCAAGCTGCTTGCATCAAACCCCAGCTTGTGGTCGATAGACTTAAGCCAGCCAATGACCGCCCGGTTCGCGGCTAGAGTCTCCTTCGACATCGCCGCAAAGTCCTCATGTCTCGGTGGCTTGCCGCTAGCGATTCCGATAAGCACCCGTGTCACGTCATCAGCCGCTTCGCCCGTACGCTTAAGATATCGCTTCGCTCCTTCTACGCCTCGAGCAAGTCCACCTGCATCCAATGCCATTTGGGCAAGAAGACGTTCACGGGTTGCTGCCCGCATAGACCAACGTGACGAGGTGCCATCGGTCGACACCGTGCAGTCGGTTAGAAGCTTCTTGAGTACCTGCTCGTTTGCATCGGGAATCAGTCGCAGTGGATCAAAGGCTCCGAGGAGCGCCGCAATCTGGATAGCATCGTGAAACTTGCTCTCTGCCGAAACATCTGAAAGTTCGAGACCCAAATTCGATTGGGCCGCTGCTGCCGAACTTGTAGACAGAGCCTTTAGGAACCCGCTGCCCTCCTCAGTCGAACTCAGCTGGTCTGAAGCGAGGTCCTTCAGAAACGCGTTGTCTTCCTCAGTAAAAGCCGACAGGACTGCGGCAGAAGAAAAAGACTGCGCGGTCATGGTCGCGATCCCATGGCGGCTTCTACTGCGCGAACACGTGCTCGCCGCGATTCTGCCCAGGCCTTGAGGCCTAGAACGACCTTCGGAATCTCCGTGATCCCAACTCCGACGACGGCGCCCACCCAGTCTGAGGCGCCTTCCCGGGTGACATCTGCCTCTTCGACGGCGGACAACGACGAGAGGACGTACTGCATGTACGGAAGCACGCCAGCAACAGATACCAGATCCAATTTGGCCCTCCAGACTCTCTCCATGGGAACTGCCCCTAGGTCACCCCCATACCCTAGTAGCAAGAACCGAAGTGGCTGCTCAGCATCAAGATTCTCGTCAGCTACAAGGGCCACGACCAGATCGTGTGTTTCCTGTGAAAACATAACAACATCACACCGATCGAGAATCACCCACAGCGTTTTTCTCGCCTCTAGCGCTGTTTTCTCACCAGCCGGGAGACCTTGCTGCGCGACACGTGATCGCGTCCACTCCGCAAGACTGCGACTGACCCAACGCGCACGCTGCCGATTATCTGGACCTGGTGGCAACGGCACGCCCCCATCGCTCCCGGCAATCTCGTTGACCAATCGCCTAGCGAAACCTTCCGGATCGTCTGCAGAAAACTTCTCGGCATCCAAAAGAAACGCTGTGTGACCACGGTCGATAACCATCGACCGGATCAGTTCAGCTGTAAACGTCTTGCCCCCTGCCGGTGGGGACGTCACCACCAGCACAACTTCTGAACTCTCCCCGCTTAAGATTGTGTCTACATGCTCAGCAATGTCCTGCCGTCCGAGGATCGGATCCCCCGAAGAGGTCACAGCAGGCAAGAGCGGACGCTTGGCCTCTTGGGCGTCCTTGAGAGCGCTTACACCTCCGATTGCGTTGACGATCAATGCCAGTGGCACCCCCTGGTTTACATGCGCGGCAGCGTAGCCGGCGTTGTGGAGTGCATAGGGTTTCCAATCAACAGTGAAGCAAGGTGCCCCTGACGATCCAACAACGGCGGGTGTTAGGTACCGAACCCGTCGGGAACAGTTGGAGTGCCGATCAAATAGTCCAACTGACAGACGTAGATCTGCCCCACCGGGGTAATGAGCAATAAGCATCTGCGCCTGTGGCCCCGGGGGGTTAGCCAAGTCTCGTATATCGATCCACTTGCGCGGGATACTCCTCTGTTGGATGGGTGCCGTTAGCCCTGCGGGTTGGTCTAGACATATCACCGCGAAGTCCAGTCGTCCGTCCTGAATGTCGTCAAGAGGCATTTGGGCAAGATCCTCCTGGTCATCTTGCTTCGAATCAAACACTAACCAGTTCTTCGCTGCCAAGAATGTCGACCGGAACGCGCCGCTTGATTTCCCTGGGAGAGCTATATCATCGAACACCAGACTCAGGCGCTGCGCGCTGCCTGGATACGGCATGCCGTTGGCGTCGACAAGCCCCGCAATACAGTGGTGTGCGGTGAGCACGTGCCTGTCGCTAATGAGGAAGCCCGTCCCGGAGAAGCGCTCATCAATACAGACTTGGCAAACCATCGCGCCAACTCGCTGCATTCCCTCCTGAAACTGTCCCCACCGCGCGAACACATCATCACGTGCCTGCAACATCGCTTGCAGCGCTGGTGGCGTGGGACCCAGAGTGTCTGGTTCGGTCTGAAAACGAAGCTTGGCAATCTCAGGGTGCCCTGACAACGCACGCAGCAGCGCGTACCTTGCCCTCTCAACCTCCACGGGATCTCGAGTTGGGGACAACAGTGCCTTCGTTACAACTCCGACATCCCGATCAGCCGCGGAAACCAAGAGCGGATCGGATGCGCCAAGGTTCAGCAGCTCTTGCCGTAACCGCTCGAATGTCAGCCACTCCTTCGCCACACGAGCCAAGAGTGCGATCACTTCATTAGGAATCTGTGCTCCGATAGAACCCGCTTGTGTCGCAGAGATCTGATCTGTTACATCGCCCATCGCACTAGGATTCAGATCGAGGACCTTGTCAGGCATCGCGACCCGCTTGCCAGTTCAAAGCACCGAACTGTGCATCGGCTGCTAGTGCGGGTAACAGAACCGCAGTGTTCGAGACAAGATAGTCGCCCTCAAAGTGCAAGCCCACTACGGAATTCGTCGATAGATCGACAACGCACGAACCAGAGTTGCCCATTAGAGTTGAGCAGTCGTGACTCAGGTGGCCTTCAACGCTGTCAATGGACAAAATTCGTCCCGGCGAGAGCCGCTTCTTCTCATAGACGCCAGCGAGTATACGCTGCATCTCGTTGGGATCGTTACGCTTTGGATCGGCTGCCGGGTATCCGACCACATAGACGTTGTTGCCTTCATTGGCATAGCCCATCTCCTTCTGCAAGCGTAGCGGAGCCGGCCTGTTGCCGGCTTGCGTTGAACTCACATCAAGCTTGATGAGTGCAAGATCGACGTTTTCGCGCTCGTCTACAAAAACCACGCCTTCCACTGTGAACTGCCTCTTCTCCGCGATACCAAACTCTTGCTTGAAGTCAATTATCATCTGGCAACCCGGATCCAGGATCCATCGGTCCGAACTGCGCGCAACGAACTTTTCCACAACGTGACGATTGGTCATCACTAGGCCAGGGGCGACTACAAAGCCAGACCCGACGTACGGTGTTCCATAGTCCATCGAGACGCCAATACGGCCAACCGACTTCGCGACGGTTGATATCTCCGCACGATAGGGGGCCAACATCTCCCACAGGCCTGTGGGAAGGTCGAACGTGTCGTTCTTGATGAAGAGCGCAGGACGGCCTGTCAAGAGCACAATCGCTTCGAGCGCACTTTGTTGCGGCTCGGTAAGTTCAGCGTTTCGTCCATCCCTATGGATTGCTTCGACAGCGCCTGAAAGCTGATCTCGGATCTGCCGTTCAGCCCTCATCTCTCCAAGAATGCCAAAAGCGAGGGGGTCGTTGAGGACTGCGGCAGCCAGGATACCAGCCATGGTCCGAACCTCGTCGTCGGTGGGTGGCGGGCCAGAGCCCCCCCCGCCAACAGACTCCATGCGTCCGGTAAATCCCCCTCTCGACAGAAACCTGACTACGGTATTCCGCGCGTCCATGACCGCCGTTCGCTTCGCCGCAGACGTGACAAATATGGGCGAATCTTTCTTATCATTAACAGATTCGCTCATTGGATTTCCTATGAATGCGCATCGAGAAAAACAAGGGGGGTGCCTAAAGCTTTTGTTGTCCTGCTTTACGGAAAACCCCCCCAACTTATTGGTTCACGACGATTACCTGAAGAGTTCTCCGACCTCGTTGACTTTCTGGAAGCCGCCATGCACGGGCACTACGCCAGACGCCAGAACGGCGCCCGTGTCGCCTTGAAACAAAGTGTAGCTGGCGATGATGCCTCCCATCACCTTGAAAGGCATCGCCCCAAAGCTGGTCCAGAGATTCTTTTCCACATAATTGGAACCACCGGCTTTGTCCATTTTGACGATCAACATCAGGCTTGCCGGGTCATTCAGTGCATTCCAGACATCGTATTCACGAATCATAGCCGCTACGTTAGCGTCAGGACTGGCGAGTTTGGAGACCAATGTGTCGTATGCTTTCAAAGCGCCCTTCAGCTTGTCAACAACCTCCTGCAGGTGCTTCTGCTGCTCACCAAGTTGCCGTCTCTTCTCTTTTTCAGCGGGCGTCTCGCCTGTGATTTTAGAAATATCTGCTTGGAGTGATGAAACGTCCCGCTCCCTCTCGGCCAGGGCAGCGGCAGCCTTGGTACTTTGGAAGTTCAAACTCGCCAGATCTTTCATGAATAGGGTGCCGACAGTGGCAACGGATGTAGGGTTAAATGCTGACTTTAGGAAGAGCGTCGGTTCAACGACCGTGCGTTTCTTCAGCAATTCACCGGTAACGGCCTTTGCAAGTAGGGCGTTGTCAGCCGTAACATCGCTGCCACGAACCTCAAAGTCCGACTTGAAGAACCCCAAGAGCTTTGTTACCGCATCAAGCGCAACGCCCACTGCGGCTAAGGATTCTGCCATCTTATCTGGGGGTTTCTTGACACCCTCCGACTGAGAGATTGCGTCAACCAGAGCCTGCACCACAAGTGCACGCTGGGCCAGGAACCCGGTTGTTGCCTGAAAGTCAGGCACCTCACCAGCCGCGAAGACCAGGATCTTCTTCGCATTGGCTACGGCAGCAGGGACTGCAACCGATTCGGCAATCATTTCGCTAGCCGTGATGGTAGCGCGTGCAGCAAGCAGTGCCGTTTCTAACGATGCCGCGCCCTGCTCAACTTTGACGCTGCCTGATATCCCGGAAGTAGGAACCTCGCCAATCTTGGCCTTGACCGCGCCCAGTTCTGCATCTGCCTGAGCCTTCTCCGCGTCGGCAATATCTTTCGCCGACTTGGCGGCATCCAACTTGGCCTCTTTGGCCTTCTTCGCTGGGTCGGCGGGCGCCTGAGCATCAGCCAACTTCTTCTTGGCTTCGTCTCGCGCAATTTCCGCGTCAATTGCAGCTTTCTCAGCATCAGCAATTACCTTTCGCTTCTGCAGATCTTCGAGACTTGACTGAGCTTGAGACATCGACGTGGCCCCCATAAGAATGACGAAAAGTGCAACTGAAAGACAACCTAGTATGTCGCGCGCGCAGTAGATCATGGTCTGTTTCTTGAGCCATCCAGCAACGACTGAATAATTTTTCTCTCCCGTACGATTAACAACAATCAACATTCGATCCTCCCTTAGACATGATTTTGCGAGAATCCCGTCAGTGATGCTCGCACAAGGGGCAGGCGGCAGCGTTGACGAAAGTAACTGCGTTGAAACGCCGCCGAGTCGTTAGACTCGAACCAAGCATCGACCTAAGGTAAACGCCAGGCTTCGAGGATTGCCCCACGCGCATCGCCCACGAACTGCTCATAGTAGTGGTGTGGCTCTGTGTCATCGCGCGCCTGATATTTGGCGATCAGCCCGAGAAAATATTCGTCGTCCACCGCCAATCCTTCAACCGCCATCGCGCCCACTGCCTCCTATAACAACCATTACCACTGGCTGCTGTAGTAATCTACGACGCGGTCGGCTGTTACGCCATGAAAAAGAACATCAGTTGCAGTTAAATCATGCTAGAAACATCAGTAATCATACTGGGACAAATATTTTGAATTCGTTATACAACTTTAGTTGTAGTTGGAGAGGTTTATGGCCCTTTATTCAAAACACTGACACACGTCGCTAGTCAGCAGCGAGGTGGTTAGCAGACTCGGTATGGCCGATAGTTCCTCCTAGGAAATATGCATTGGATAACTACTTTCGCTAACTAAACAGACGTAGGGCGTAAAACTCATGACCGGCTGCACAGGCGACGTCCCCCCACTTTCAGTAGCAGCCGGCTTTAGAGTCCGGGGTTAATGTAGCTGATTTCATCGCCAGCTGGCTGGCATAGGCTGACGGCGTCAGCCCACCTAGTGCTTTCTTGGGTCTTTCCTCGTTGTACTCCCGCCGCCACGTCTCGATCACCGCCTTGGCGTGCGACAGACTGGTAAACCAATGCTCGTTCAGGCATTCATCACGCAAGCGACCGTTGAACGATTCGATATAGGCATTCTGGTTTGGCTTGCCAGGTTCGATCAGACGCAGCTTTACGCTACGTTCGTGCGCCCAATTTAGCATCGCCCGGCCACAGAACTCCTTGCCGTTATCTGTCCGAATCGCTTGCGGCAGTCCACGATAGATCGCCAGACGATCCAGCATCCGCGTCAATGTCTGGCCGCTTATGGCCCGCTCAGGCTCGATGGCCACTGCCTCATGCGTGGCGTCATCGACGACGGTCAAGCACTTGAGAACACGCCCCTCGGCGGTTCGGTCGAACACGAAGTCCATCGACCAAACCTCATTGGCCACCTGCGGGCGGCCCAGTGGCTGCCGATCCGCTACCGGTACTTTCTTGCGCTGGCGCTGCTTCAACTGCAATTGGGCTTCGGCGTACAGCCGATCAATACGCTTGTGATTAACCATCATGCCCGCCTGGCGCAGCTTCAGATAGATCATCCCCGAGCCATAGCGGCGATATCGCTGAGCCAGCGCCACAATTCGCTCACGCAGGGCCAGGTTGCGATCCGGCGCTGGCCGGTAACGCAAGGCGCTGGCGCTCATGCCGATCACACGCAGGGCAAGACGTTCGCTTAATCCTCGTAGGGTCATGTGGCGCACCAGCTCACGACGTGACGGTGCGCTCACCACTTTTTTCTTAAAGCCTCGCGCGTGATCTCGTTTTCCAGAACCGATTCGGCCAGCAGTTTCTTCAGGCGGCCGTTTTCGGCTTCCAGCTCCTTCAACCGTTTGGCGTCGGAAACGCTCATGCCACCAAACTTGCTGCGCCACAGGTAATAACTGGCTTCGGAGAAGCCATGCTTACGACAAAGTTCTTTGATCGGAAGACCCGCCTCAGCTTCACGTAAAAAGCCAATGATCTGTGCTTCGGTAAAACGCTTCTTCATGTCCAATCTCCTCATTCATGGGATTGGACTCCAAAGCTAGGTGCTACTCAAATACGGGGGGACGTCGCAGGGTCGACAGCGCGAAATCGGCAACTACAGAAGCAGACGTTGCTGAATGACTGGTTGTGGGAAGTGGCGACCGGCCGCAAAGGCCGAGAAGCAGCCTCCCCAACCTGATGGCAACCCTCACGGCTTCCTGAGCAGCCACAACATCATCGGCACGCCCAACAGCGCGGTCAGCACCCCCACTGGCAGTTCACGAGGCGCGATCACGGTGCGGGCCAGGGCGTCGGCCAGCACCAGCAGGCTGCCGCCGGCCAGCGCGCAGGCGGGGAGCAGGGCGCGGTGGCCTGAAAATCCCAGTTTTCGCAGTGCGTGCGGCACCATCAGGCCGACGAAGCCGATGCTGCCGGCTTGTGCCACCACCAGCGAGGTACAGCCGCCGGCCAGCGCAAACAGCATCCAGCGGGTGGGGGCGACGGCGACGCCAAGCGAGGCAGCCTTCAGCGGCGACAACTGCAGCACGTCGAGCCGGCTTGAGAGGGATAGTGCGGCGGCAACGGCCAGCAATAACGCCGCCCACAACAGGCCGGACTGGCTGGTCCACGCCAGATCGCCCATCAGGAAGAACAGCATCCCGGGCAGGCGCTCGGCGGGAGTGATGCTCAACACCAGTGCGATCAAGGCGCCGAAGCCGGCGGCCAGCATCACCCCGGCGAGCAGCAGCGGGGTATGGTCGCGGGCCAGCAGGCGGCCGCCGAGTGCGGCGGCGAGACCCAGCGCCAACAGACTGCCGGCAAACGCCAGCACCGACACCCACGGCCACGCCAGTCCCGCAGCCATGCCGAGCAGCGCCAGCAATCCCGCACCACCGGAGACGCCGAGCAGATAGGGTTCGGCCAGCGGGTTGCGGAACAGCGTTTGCATCAGCGCACCGGCCAGCGCCAAGAGGCCGCCGCAGGCGAACGCGGCGGCGACACGCGGGCCGCGCAGTTCGGCGAGAATCTGCAGCGCCAGTTCGTGATCGTCGGGCAGTGCGCCGGCCGCCAGTCCAATCGCCAGCGCCAGCGGCGCGGCGATTGCGAGCAGCAGCAGTTTGGCGGCGGGGGTCAGGGCTGGATTGACTACTTTTCGCCGGCGACGGGTTCAGGCTCAACGGCTGCCGGAAGCAGGGTAACGCGCTGCATCACCACTGCCTCGATCGGTACGTCGCCGTGTGGACCGCGATTGCCGCGTGGCACTGCGACGATCGCGTCGACCACGTCCATGCCGTCGACCACCTGGCCGAATACTGCGTAGCCCCAGCCGTCGACGCTCTTGCCGCGATGATTGAGGAAGGCGTTGTCACCAACGTTGATGAAAAACTGCGAACTCGCCGAATGCGGGTCGCCGGTACGCGCCATCGCCAGCGTGCCGCGCAGGTTTTTCAGGCCGTTGTCGGCTTCGTTCGGGATCGGCGCGTTCTTGGGCTTTTCGGCCAGCTCCGGCGTCATGCCGCCGCCCTGGATCATGAAGCCGGGGATGACGCGGTGAAACACCAGACCATCGTAAAACCCGGACTTCACATAGTTGAGGAAATTCTCCGTCGACTGCGGCGCCTGGGCGGGAAAGAGTTCAACCGTGATCTTGCCCTGGCCGGTTTCGATCAGCACCCGCGGGTTGGCGGGTTCGCCGGTGGCGGGCGTAACGGCAATGGTCTGGGCGCCGGGTTCGCTGGCGCCGCAGCCGGAGATGCCGAGCATCAGCGCGCCGATAAACAGGGGCATGGAGAACAGGGAAGAACGGGTCATCGGACAAGCTCCAGATCAAGGGAAGTGGGATTCTACCGGGGCGTGGGCAACTGTAAAAACGATTCGAACAGCCGCGCGGCATTGTCGTGCAGCAAATTGTTTTTAAGCGGCTGCGGCAGGGATTCGGTCCAGGTACGGATCTGCGCCACCACGGCGTCGTAGTGCTGCCAGCGATTGACGCTGAAGGTATCGACCGCCACCACGAAACGCTCGGGAAAACGTTCGAACAATTCGCGCCAGGCGGGCAGCAGGATTCCGTCAGGCGCGATCCGCGTGTCGCGCACCGAGGTGTCGATCCACAGGTTATCGGGATGACGTGCCAGCGTCGCGGCCAGCGCTTCAGGCTGTGGCTCGGTGCCGAGATGCGCCCACAGCACCCGTATCGCGGGTGCAATCGCAAACGCGCGCTCGATTACTTCGGCATCGCCGTGAATCATCAGGATCAGCTTGCGCGCCGCAGCCAGCCGCACCAGTTGTTCGAACACCGGCTGGTTCACGTCGACGGCGAACAGGTGTAGTTCACCGATCCCGGCCCACACACCAACGTCCAGTTGTGCAGCCACCTGCGCCGGCAGGTCGGAGTCGTGTACCCAGTTGGCCTTGCTCCGGTCCGAGTCGTACACGCCGAGCAGCGGAATCACGCGATCCGGCGCATCCCGATACAAGGCTTGCACCAGCGCAGGCGGTGAACTCGTCGCCACCAGCCGCCGCACCCCGGCAGCATCGAGTTTGGCCAGCACCGCCGCGGGCGGCAGCACGGCCGCATCGGCCGCGGAATAGTGGGCGTGGGCATCGATCATCGGCGGCAGCGTGGCGTGTGCCGCCGCGGTCGCCGCCGACAGTGCAGCCAGCGCGGCGATGAAGCGGCCCGGGTTTGGTTTCATGAAGTCAGGCAGGCTTCGATCGCCGAACGCACCGAGTCCAGCGGTTGGCAGCCGGTGCTGATCGGCTGCAACTGCTCGGCCTGCTGCACGATCAGCGTGGGAAAGCCCCGTACCCCGGCCTGGCGCGCCTGTCTGAAGTGGGCCTGGGTTCGGGCGCGCGCGGCGTCGCTTGCGAATGCGTCCATGAACGCGGCGGGATCGACGCCCAGCTCGGCGACCAGTCCGGCCAGAATAGCGGGCTGCGTGACGTCGCGTGCGGCGGCGTAAAACGCGGCTTGAATCGCCTTGAACAGGGGAAATATCAGCGCCGGGTCGAGTTCACCTACGGCGATCACCGCCCGGCTGGCGGGTTCGGTGTCGTAGACGAAGCCGTCCGGCAGCGCGTTCTCGAAACGGAAAGGCTGGCCGGTGCGGTCGTGCACCGCGTGCCAGTGATGCAGGATTTCATCGCGTCGTGCTGGTGTCATCGGCGCGGTCTCCCCGGGACGCAGGCCGCCCAGCACCAGCGCGATTTTCATGCGCTCGCGATAGTCGTCGCGCAGCGCTTCGATCACCGGCGAAAAACCCCAGCACCACGAACACATGGGGTCGGCAAAGTACCAGAGAATCGGCGGACCCATTGGTCATCTCCTTATTGCGACAGACAGTCGACAGGATACGTGATTGAGGCAGCCGTGATTGGCGTCGCCGGAGTCGTTCCTAGGCCAGCGTGGCGGCCTCGCTGAACTGTCGCCAGTCGCGCTGCAGCAGATCGATGACCGCTTCGGCAGGGACCGGGCGGCTGATCAGATAGCCCTGCACGATCAGGCAGTCGAGCGTACGCAAGGATTCCAGCTGTGCCCGGGTCTCGACCCCTTCGACGACGGTGCCGAGCCCCAGCCCCTCGCACAGGCCGCGAATCGAATGCACCAGCGCCTCGTTGACCGTTCCGTGCTGGATATCCTCGACGAACAGGCGGTCGATTTTCAGGATGTCGAGCGGGAAGCGCTTGAGGTGGGCGAGCGACGAATAGCCGGTACCGAAGTCGTCGATCGCGATGCTGATTCCCAGTGCCTTCAGATCCTCGATCCGCCGCATCGCCGCTTCGACGTCTTCCATGAAAATGCCTTCGGTCAGTTCGAGCTGCAGCGCGTGTGCAGGCAGCCCGGATTGCGCGAGTGCGCGCTCGATGCGAACGGCCAGTTCGTCATTCCAGAATTCGCGGCCCGATACATTGATCGCGATGAAGAGATCGGGGAACCCGGCGGCGCGCCATTGAACGGCCTGGCGGCAGGCCGCCAGCAGCAGCGAGGGTCCGGCCGCGAGAATTCCGCCGCTTTCCTCGAGGATGTCCAGAAACGAGGCCGGTTCGAGCAGGCCCTTGTGCGGATGACGCCAGCGGATCAAGGCTTCGAGCGACTGGATGCGTCCGCTTTCCAGGTTCAGCTGCGGCTGGTAGTGGAAGATGAATTCGTCGCGCTCAAGGGCGTAATGCAGATCGGTTTCCAGCTGCAGCCTTTCCTCCGCCAGCGCATTCATTGCCGCGTCGTAGAGCTGGAAGCGGTTGCGGCCGCGCTGTTTGGCGTGATACATCGCGGTGTCGGCATGCTTCAGCAGCTCGGTCGAATCATTGCCGTCATTCGGATAGAGGCTGATGCCGATGCTGCAGCTGCAGAAAATCTCGCGGCCCGCGATGCGATAGGGCTCGGTCACCGTGGCCAGCATTTTCTCCACCACCTGCAGCACGTGATTGAGTTCGGTCGCATCGCCGATGACCACCACGAACTCGTCGCCGCCCAGCCGCGCGACCGTGTCCTCGGCACGCGCGGCCTGGCGCAGCCGCGCCGCCACCTCACCGATCAGCAGATCGCCGCCGGCATGCCCGAGGGTGTCGTTGACCCGCTTGAAACGGTCGAGATCGATGAAGATCACGCCCACCAGCGTGTTGCGGCGTTGCGCGCGAACCAGTGCTTGCTCCAGGCGATCCATGAACAGGCTGCGGTTGGGAAGCGCGGTCAGGGCGTCGTGGGTGGCAAGGCGTTCACGCTCGCGGCCGATGCGGTTGGTGTAATGGAGCACCAGCGCGGCGACCAGCAAGCCGATCAGCAGGGCCGCACCCGACAGCAGGTACATCCAGTAGCGCGCGACACGATGCGCCTGGTGTGCGGTCCGGCTGGCGACCAGCGCGCTTTCATGGGTTTCGGCGTCGAGTTGCGAAAGCACCTCCATCACCCGGTTCTGCGCCGGAATCGCCTCTCGCAACACCAGATCCGTCGCGTCCTGACTGAAGTCGGCGCCGATCAGTTCGACTGCCTTCTCCTGGATCGGCTGGGCGATGCGGATCAGCTCGCGTTGCCGAGCCATCAGTTCGCGCTCCCGCGGGTTCAGCGGCAGTTCCATCAATGCCAGCCGCGCCGCGACGTAGGCCGAGCCCTGGTCGTTGAACTGCATGACGAGCTCGTCGCGCTCGAACGGATCGTCGGTCTTGCTGAGCATGAACATGGTCAGGGTCCGGTCGCGCGCCGCGATCACCATCGTCTTGGTGAGGTCCTGCTTGCGCATGTGGACCTCAATCACCGCGTTGAGCTTGTCTGCGGTCGTGCGCAGTTGTTTCAGGCTGATCGCGGTGACGAACAGGATCAGCAGCAGCTGGGCGACGAACCCGGCCAGCAGCGCGAGTTTCCACGCCGAGGGGCGGCTGAAGCGTCTCAGTATCCCTGCGCGGTGGGTGTCGTTTTCAGTCTGCATGGCAGCCCGGGATCCGTCGGAGTGACTCATGTCCGGCTTCTCAGACGCGCGGCGATCTCTTCCACCGACATGCGGGTGGTGTCGAGAACCGGCAGTGCGTGTTTGCGGAACAGCGCTTCGGCGGCGGCGAGTTCCTCGCGGCATTGCGCCGGGCTGGCGTAGCGGCTGTCGGGATAGCGCACCTGGCGGATCGCGGCGAGCCGTTCCGCCGACAGGGTCAGCGCCCGCAGGCGCGGCAGGTGGCCGAGCAATACGTCGGGCAGGCTGCGCTGTGCGAGGTCGTCCGGGGTGAGCGGGTAGTTGGCGGTGCGCAGGCCGTATTGCAGGGCGAGGTAGAGCGCGGTCGGGGTCTTGCCGACCCGCGAGACGCCGATCAGGATCAGCTCGGCCTGGTCGAGCCGTTGCGGTTGCAGGCCGTCGTCCAGCGCCAGACTGAAATTCACCGCGTCCATCCGTGCCTCGTAATCGTTTGCCATGCCGTGGGTGCGGCCGCCGCTGGGGGTGGCGGCCTGTCCCAGCGCGGTTTCCACCGATGGTGCAACCAGGTCGAACACGTCGAACACGCTGGCGCCGCTTTCCCGCAGCCCCGCGCGCAGGGCGGGATCGGTCAGTGTGGAAAACACCAGTGCGCCAGAGGTGGCCGCAATCCGGGCGGCGGTGGTTCGCGCTTTGTCCGGGCTGTCGATGAAAGGCAACACAATCAGGCTAAACTCGAACGCGGGAAACTGTGACAGCACGCTTTTCGCCACCGCCTCGACGGTGACGCCGGTGTGGTCGGATACGCAGAATGCAATACGCTTGTTCATGGAGGGGATTATGCCGCGCTTGACTGACTATATCGTTCCGCTGGATACCCTGTCGATGGCCGACGTGCCGCGGGTCGGCGGCAAGAATGCCTCGCTGGGTGAAATGATCGCCAATCTGGCGGGCGTGGGGGTCAAGGTGCCGGGCGGGTTTGCTACTACCGCACAGGCGTTCTGGGATTTTCTTGACCACAACGATCTGCGGGCGCGGATCAACGCCCGGCTGGCCGCGCTGGATGTGGATGACGTGACCGCGCTGGCGCAGGCCGGCGCCGAAATCCGCGCCTGGGTCGGGGCGGCGGCCTTGCCGACGATGCTGGAAACCGGGCTGCGCGAGGCTTACCGTGCGCTGGGTGATCGGGTGTCGGTTGCGGTGCGCTCGTCGGCCACCGCCGAAGACCTGCCCGACGCGTCGTTTGCCGGGCAGCAGGAAACCTATCTGCACGTGCAGGGCGAGGATGACCTGCTCGCGTATGTGCGGAAAGTATTTGCCTCGCTCTACACCGACCGCGCCATCGCCTATCGTGTGCATCACGGCTTTGACCATGCCGAGGTGGCGCTGTCGGCCGGCGTGCAGCGCATGGTGCGCTCGGACATTGCCTGTTCCGGCGTGCTGTTCACGCTCGACACTGAATCGGGCTTTCGCGATGTGGTGTTCATCACCGCCGCCTACGGGCTGGGCGAAACCGTGGTGCAGGGTTCGGTCAATCCGGACGAGTTCTATGTGCACAAGCCCACCCTGGAACAAGGTTTTCCCTCCGTGGTGCGGCGCGAACTGGGTGAAAAGGCGATCCGCATGGTGTGGCGCGACGGCGCCACCGTGATCGAGGATGTGCCGTTCGAACTGCGGCAACGCTACGCCCTGACCGATGCCGAGGTGCTGGAA
>JACDJC010000528.1_pt1 | contig 43512 bp, 44 predicted proteins | sample 7454191 | NCBI WGS metagenome assembly JACDJC01 (sample SAMN14253291, study PRJNA609438) | sludge metagenome | isolation source: sludge after 25d culture with pyrite and EDTA | collected 2018-12-20
AGTTGATCAAGGCGCGTAGCCGCGGCTTCCGCAACAAAGCCCGCTTTCGTAACGCCATCTACTTCTATCTTGGTGGCCTGGACCTCTACCCGGATGCCGTCCGATCATAGAAATCTACCCACAGGATTTGGGGTAGAGCCGGTTTTAGAGGCTTTTCGTCATATTCAGAGGAGCATGAGGTGGCTGTCATACCGTGATGCGCGTGACCGCATCGCTGCGACCGAGCGACAAAACAAGGGCTCGTTACTTACGAGACGCAAGGTTTATGCCTGTGCTGATTTGGGAATTCGCCTACACCGACAAACTGCGGAACGATGGCCTTCGGCGTTAGTCGCGAGACAAGACTGCTGCGGATCGATGCTTCGGTTCGCCACGCGCTCACGGTTTACAGCAACAGTCACCCATGTCGCGTCGCGTGGAAGGCCGTTGATTGCGCAGATCGGGGGAATGGAGAACGCGTGGGCACTGCACCAACCGACCTCACCCCATCATTCCAACACCCGCTTCCCATACGCGAAATGCTCTCCCCAGTACGGTCCGTCGAGGTCGTCCAGCCGCACCGTGCCACCGCTGTTCGGCGCATGCACGAAACGTCCCTTGCCGACGTACACGCCGACGTGGCTGATGCGGCCGCCGATATCGAAGAACACCAGGTCGCCGCTGGCCAGCTGGGTCATCCGGTGCACCTTGCGCGCATCCATTGAAGCCATCTCGTGCGAGGTACGCGGCAATTTTATGGCGGTGGCGGTGCGGTAGATGTAATCGACCAGGCCGCTGCAATCGAACCCGCCGGCCGGCGTATTGCCACCCCAGTGGTATGGCGTGCCAACCAGGGCGATCGCACGGAACAGGATGTCGTTGGCCTCGCCGGCGCTGGCGGCCGAGGGTGCCCGGGGCGGCAAATCGGCCAGGGCGGAGCGGGAGGCCTTGTGAGTCGATTCTTGTCGGTGCGGCGCGCTGGCACAGGCCGCCAGCAGCCCGATCATCGTGCAGAGCAGGAGCTGTCGCGCGATACGACACGATTCGTAGGGCGGTGCTGATCGACGCGCATGATCCAGGGGCATGGTGCAATCTCGGCTTGAGGCAAACGAAGGTTATCAAATCAAGTGCTTGGAAGAAAGTCTTCATAGTTTGATGGAAGAAGCATGATTTCCACTTCGGCAGTACGCGGGCACGTTGCGGCTGGTTACAATCCCACGATGGAACCGGCGCGCGATGACGTATTGATCCTCGGTGGTGGCGTGATCGGCCTGGCCTGCGCGTTGTACCTGCTGAAAGCCGGCGCCAGCGTGCGCGTGCTGGAGCAAGGCACGCCCGGCTGCGGCAGTTCGCATGGCAACTGCGGCACGATCACGCCCAGTCACGCACCGCCGCTGGCGATGCCTGGCATGATCGGTGTGGCGCTGCGTTCAATCTTCCACGCCGATGCGCCGCTATACCTCAATCCGCGACTGGATGGCCCGCGCCTGCGCTGGCTGCTGGGTTTTGCGCGGCATTGCAATTGGCGCGATTTCCAGGTGGCAACCCAGGCGCGGCTGGCGATCCTGCAGCGCTCGCGCCGGTTGCTGGGCGAGCTGGTGCGCGACGAGCAACTCGCCTGCGAATTCGCAGAGCAGGGCACGCTGCTGGTTTATCGCACGACCAGGTCGCGCGACACCGATGAGAAGGAGCACGCGGCGTTGCTCGAGAGCCTGGGCATCGAGGTGCAGCGGCTGACCGGCGAGCAGGTCGAGGCGATGGAGCCGGCATTGAAGCCTGGCGTGGTCGGCGGCCTGCTGCATCCGGAGGATGCGTCGCTGCGGCCGGATCGCTACGCGGGCGAGCTGGCGCGGCGCGTGGTGGAGCTTGGCGGCGTGATCGAGAGCGGGGCGCGCATCGAGGGTTTCGGGACGGACGGCACGCGCGTCACTGATGTGCGGAGCAGTCGTGGCACGTTTCGCGCCCAGCGGATCGTGCTGGCGCTTGGCGCCTGGTCGCCGTTGCTGGCAAGGCGGCTCGGACTGCGGCTGCCGATGCAGCCAGGCAAGGGCTATTCGCTCACTTACCGTCGTCCTGCGCTGGTCCCGCGTCGTCCGTTGACCTTGCGCGAACCCTCCGTCTGCGTGACGCCATGGAATGACGGTTTTCGGCTGGGCAGCACGATGGAGTTCTCCGGCTATCGCGAGGGTCTCAACCGCGCCCGCCTCGACGCGTTGCGGCGCGGAGCGGCGGCCAACTTGCGTGAACCGGAAGGTCCCGAATTGCGCGAGGAGTGGTGGGGCTGGCGGCCGATGAGTGTGGACGAGGTGCCCATCATCGGTCCAAGCACACGCTGGTCCAATCTCTGGCTGGCGACGGCGCACGGCATGCTGGGCGTGAGCATGTCGGCCGCAACCGGCGAGCTGGTGGCTTTGATGCTGGCCGGCACGCCGTCGGCTATCGATCCCAGACCTTACGCGCCGGCAAGGTTCGGTTTGTAGCGTTCGCTGTTCGCATCTTTGCCCTTACGCTCTTCCCCGTCCCCCGTTCCCCGTTCCCCGTTTCCCGTTCCCCGTTTCCCGTTTCCGAATCCCGCGCCAAGTACAATCCCCGCATGACCACCTTCACCCTGCATCGCGGTCGCGTGCCGCTGTTGATCAGCCTGCCACACGATGGCAGTTTCATTCCCGAGGACGTGGCCGCGCGGATGCATCCGGCGGCGCGACGCTCGCCGGATACCGACTGGCATGTGGCGCGGCTGTATGAACCGCTGGCGTGGGAGTTGGGCGCCAGCGTGTTGAAGCCGCGGGCGTCGCGCTACGTGGTCGACCTCAATCGTCCCTCGGATGGCCATGTCTTGTATCCGGGGCAGCGCGAGACCGGGTTGGTACCCACCATGGGTTTCGATGGCGAGTCGCTGTACCTCGACGGCGATGTGCCGGATGCCGCCGAAGTTCAACGGCGGGTAAACGATTATTGGCAGCCCTACCACGATGCTCTGGCGCAAGAACTTGCACGCTTGCGGTTCGAACATGGCCGCGTGGTGCTGTGGGAAGGTCACTCGATCCGCAGCCATGTGCCAATGCTGTTCGACGGGAGGCTGCCGGACTTCAACCTGGGTACGGCGACCGGGGCCAGTTGTGGCAGTGCCCTGCAGATGCGGCTGCAGTCGTGCCTGGAACGGCAGTCGCATTTTACCGTGGCCGTCAACGGCCGCTTCAAGGGCGGTTACATCACCCGCCACTACGGTCGCCCCGACGACGGCGTGCAGGCAGTGCAGTTGGAGCTGGCGCAGCTCAATTACATGGACGAGGCAAGCTTCGAATACGACGAGGCGAGGGCTCCCGAGGTGCAGGCGCTGATCGATCGACTGCTGCGAATCTGCCTGGATTGAGCGCAGGAAATTACGGCTCCGATTGTGTTGTGCGGATGTCAATACGCGGCGCGCCAGATACACACAAAATAGTGTGATTCATTCAGTGCCGGTATACCGTGCGCGCCGCATTGTCCGCGTGTCGCGCTACCCGACTTGCCGGGTTCCGGCCGGGTCCGCGATGTCTTCATCGTCCGAGGTTCGACATCATGATGCGCAAACTTCTGATCGCTTCCCTGCTGACTGCCGGCGTGGCACTTTCCGGCTCCGTGTTGGCCCAGCCTGCGGGGCCGCAGGCCGCGACGCCAACGGCACAGGCTGCTGCGGCAACCAGGCCGGGTTCCGCCACGCACCACAAGTCACATCACAAGAGTCACAAGTATCACAAGACAGCTACGGTCAAGGTCGCAGCTCCCGCTGCCGCTCCGACACATTGATCGTGTCCTGAGACAGAACCCCGCCGGCTCAGGCCGGTGGGGTTTTTCGATCATGGGGCGGCGACGCATTTCAGTTCGATCGCGATGGGTGTGGGCAGGCAGCTGACGCCCAGCGTGGTGCGACAGGCGTCGACGCCAGCGAAATATTCCGCGTACAAGCGGTTGTAGGTCGCGAAATCGCGCGGCATGTCGGTCAGGAACACCGTCACATCGACCAGGTCGTTCCACTGCGCGCCACTGGCTTCCAGTACGGCGCGGACATTCGCGAAAACCTGTCGGCATTGTGCTTCGATGTCGTAGTCGACCAGACGCCCGTCGGCATCGTGAATGTTGCCGGGGATGGCGTTGCTGCCGGGTTGGCGCGGGCCGACGCCGGACAGGAACAAGAGGTTGCCGGCCCGGCGTGCGTGTGGATAGGCACCGACCGGTGCCGGAGCGGCGTCGGTGCGGATTCCTGCGCCGCTCATGCCGAGGCGGCCCAGCGATCAGTCAATTGCTTCACCGCCCGCTGGTATGCCTCGGGCAGTTGTTCGCGGCCACGCACATCCAGCCCCAGGTCATGGATATGGCCGTCGTCCAGGCCGTAGATCCATGCATGCACGGCCAGCTGCTGGCCGCGCTCCCATGCCTCACGTACCACCGTGGTGTGACAGACGTTGAGCGCCTGCTCCAGTGCGTTGAGTTCGCACAGGTGCGCGTGGCGCAGCGCGAACGATTGGGTCGGATCGAGCTTGTCTGCATGTTTCAGCGCGATGTCGGTGATGTGTCGCAGCCAGTTGTCGATCAGGCCCAGGCGACTTTCCTTCAGCACGGCGCTGACGCCGCCGCAACCGTAGTGTCCGACCACCAGGATGTGTTTCACCTTGAGCACGTCGACCGCGAACTGGATGGTGCTGAGCGCGTTGAGGTCGGTATGTACCACCAGGTTGGCCACGTTGCGGTGCACGAAAATCTCGCCCGGTGGCAGGTCGACGATCTGGGTGGCCGGTACGCGTGAATCCGAGCAGCCGATCCACAGGTAGTGTGGGGCTTGTTGTTGCGACAGTTGTTCGAAAAACGCGGGGTCCTGCGTGGTGACCTCGTCGGCCCAGCGCAGGTTGTTGGCAAGCAGATCTTTCAGTGAATTCATCGGGTTTCCTGATTCCTGGTTCGTATATGACAACGCATGCTACGGTTCAGCGGAGGCTGGTCCGTACGCGATGCAGATATTTTTCGGCTCGGTGAAGAAGTGCAGGGCTTCGTTGCCACCTTCGCGGCCGACACCGGACTGCTTGGCACCGCCGAAGGGCGTGCGCAGGTCGCGTTTCAGCCAGCAGTTGATCCAGACGATGCCGAATTCGAGCTGTCCACCGAGGCGATGCGCGCGCGACAAGTCCTGCGTCCACAGCGAGGCCGCCAGTCCGTAACGGCTGTCGTTGGCGATGGCCAGCGCCTCGGCCTCGTCCTTGAATGGAATCAGGGCGACGACTGGCCCGAAGATTTCCTGCTGGTTGGTGGAAGTGCCCGATGCCAGGCCTTCGATCACCGTCGGCGCGATGAACCAGCCATCGCGGCAACGACCGGGGACGTGGACCGCCTCGCCACCACACAGGATCTTGCCGCCTTCCGCTCGCGCCTGTTCGATGCAGCCCAGCACCTTGCGGTAGTGCGCCTGCGAGACCATCGCGCCGAGGTCGCTGTCCGCGTCATCGGGGTCCCCTACGCGCAAGGTGCGCACGCGGGTCAGATAGCGTTGGCGGAAGGCGTCGTAGATGGAACGCTGCACCAGCAGTCGCGAACCGCACAGGCAGATCTCGCCCTGGTTGGCGAAGCCGGAGTGCACGATAGTGTCGAGGTTGGCGTCGGACAGGTCGGCGTCGGCGAACACGATCGCCGGATTCTTGCCGCCCATTTCCAGCGAGACCTTCTTGAACTGCGCGGCCGCTGCGCTGGCGATGGTTGCGCCGGTCGCGGTGCTGCCGGTGAACGAGATCGCCTTGACTCCGGGATGCTCCACGAGTGTCTGGCCCACGACGGAGCCGCGACCGTGCACGATGTTCAGCACGCCGGGGGGGAAGCCGGCCTCGATGCTGAGTTCGCCGAGCAAGGCTGCGCTGCAGGGGGTGATTTCCGAAGGCTTGGCGACCACCGTGTTGCCGCTGGCGAGCGCAGGCGCGATCTTCCAGCTGAACAGATACAGCGGCAGGTTCCACGGGCTGATGCAGCCCACCACGCCCAGCGGCTGGCGCAGGGTGTAGTTGATCGCGCCGCGATCGGCCGTGCCGCCTTCCATCGCGTGCGACTCGCTGCCCCAGCCAATGATCGCGGCGGCGAAATAGCGCAGGTTGCTCAATGCGCGTGGAATGTCGAGCCGGCGCGCGAGACTCAGCGGCTTGCCGCTGTCGCGCGATTCCAACGCGGCAAACTCCTCCAGCCTGGCCTCGATCAGGTCGGTGAGCCTGTACAGCAATCGCGCGCGCTGCTCGACGGGCGTGGCAGCCCAGCCTGGCGCGGCACGGCTGGCGGCCGCCACCGCGGCACTGATATCAGCCGCGTCGGAATCCGGGCATAGCGCGAACACGCCTGCCGTCGCAGGCTCATGCACATCGAGCCAGCTATCGTGAATGGGCGCCTGCAGGCGGCCGTCGATCAGATTGGCTAGGCGCAGGGTAGGCATCGGCATCATGTTAAATCCAGCTACCGGCAATTGCACCGGACGCCAGCGTATGCGATCGCTTACAGCGAGCGTGTGCGTCCGCCGTCGACCGGCAGGCTGACTCCGATGATGTAGCCGGCGGCAGGAGAGGCAAGGAAGGCCACCGCAGCTGCGGTTTCGGAGGGGTCGGCAAAACGGCCCACCGGAATTTCCGCAGTCATCTCCAGCTGCACGTCCTGTTCGCTGCGGCCCGATTTCTGTGCCCGCGCCGCCACGATCTGCTCGATGCGCGGAGTGTGGGTGGAGCCCGGCAGCACGTTGTTGACGGTGATGCCTAGCGGCGCCAGCTCGTTGGCCAGGGTCTTGGCCCAACTGGCCACGGCGCCGCGGGTGGTGTTGGAGACGCCAATGCCGGGGATCGGCTCCCTCACCGAGGTGGAGATGATGTTGACGATGCGACCCCAGCCCGCGTCGCGCATGCCGGGCAGGACCGCCTGCACCAACACGTGGTTGGCCAGCAGGTGTTTGCGCAAGGCGTCGAGAAACTCCTGCGTGGTTGCGTCGACGACGTTGCCCGGCGGCGGGCCGCCGCTGTTGTTGACCAGGATATGCACCGGGGCCGCTGCGACCAGCGCGTCGGCCTGGGCCTGCAATGCATCGGTATCGCCCGCGTCGGCGACGATGAAGTCGTGTCGCTGCGCGTCGTGGGTGCGCGGCAGGCTGTCGACCAGGCTGGCCAGCACCTCGCCCCGGCGTGCCAGCGCGGTGACGCTGGCGCCGAGCAGAGCCAGTTCGATCGCGCAGGCGCGGCCGATGCCCTGGGAGGCACCACAGACCAGCGCGTGACGGCCACTCAGATCCAGTTGCATGTGCTCGCTCCGGTTGATGTCAGTGCAGCACGCGTATTGTCAGCGCACCCAGCCAGCATAACCAGCCCAGCCACGGGCCGTAGCGCCACAGGTTGCGCCAGCGATTGATGGACGGGTCGTGCAGCGCCGGCAGCGCTGGCGAGCGCAGCACGTGCTGCATGCGGACCCAGCGCCGCCAGGCCGAAGGTTTGCCCTGGCCCGCTTCCACGATGACCTGCCAGTGCTGTGGATAGCGCTGCCGCAGCAGGGCGGTCAGCCGGAACTGCGCCACGAAGGACAGTGCGAACAGACCCACGCCAACGATCAGCAAGGCCAGATAGAGCACGATCACGATGAACTGCCGTGCTTGCCACTCCAGGGTAGTGGCAGCTCCTTCAGCACGCCGCCTCCGCTGGGTGGCTTGCCGCAAACCCCGCTGTCGATGGCCTTCTGGTAGGTGGAGTTCATCAGGCCGATCCACAATGAACCATCCGGACCGTGCGGGATGCTGAAGCTGCCGGCGGAACCCATCTTCAGCGTCGCGGCGGTGGTGCCGGAGAACGATGTGGGCGACTGTTCCCAGTAGGTCTTGCCCGATTGTTGCTCACCCGAGCTGTGGACCAGCAGGTAACGAGCTGCCTTGCTTTCGACTTCGAAGCTGCCGAACGCACCGGTGGTTTCGTCGCTCCAGCCCATGTGCTCGCATAGCCGGATGTCCTCGGAGCGGATGGGCTGGAAGCCGTCATCGAGCAGCACGATGGTCGGTGCGAACAGATAGCTGGTGTGCAACCAGCGGCCGTTCAATTCCGATTTCAGGGCTATCTGGTACGGCAGCTTCACTTCGGTAGGCAGGCGAAACGCGAGAAAATAGCTCTTGGTGCCATTGAGGTTGGCCACCATGGAGCCACTGCCAAGAGTGAACTTCTGCGGTTGCCAGGGCAGCAAGCTGCGGTAGGAAAAGTCGGCGAAGCTGCTGCAGCAAGGGGTCGCCTGCTGCAACTGCGACTGGGCGATTTTCAGCGGATTGACCGCGTCCTCTGCAGGTGGGCGCAGGTTGGGCGGCAGCAACGTCTTGGCGGCGTGGCAGCCGGACAATCCGATGGCTGCGGCGAACGCAGCGATGAGGGCGGCACAACGGTACGACATGAGCTTCCTTGGTACTCAGAACTCGGCGGTGCCGGCGGCACGGGGGTAGGGAATGGCATCGCGGATGTTGGACAGGCCGCAGATGTAGACCAGCAGGCGCTCGAAGCCGAGGCCGAAGCCGGCATGTGGCACTGTGCCATAGCGGCGCAGGTCGCGGTACCAGCCGTAATTCGCCGGATCGAGGCCGAACTGGATCATGCGGCGATCGAGATAGTCCAGGCGCTCCTCGCGCTGGCTGCCGCCGATGATCTCGCCGATGCCCGGCGCCAGCACGTCCATCGCCGCCACGGTTTTCTCGTCGTCGTTCAAGCGCATGTAGAACGCCTTGATGGCCTCGGGGTAGTTCATTACGACCACGGGGCGGCCGATATGTTTCTCGGCAAGGTAGCGTTCGTGTTCGGTCTGCAGGTCGATACCCCAGGCGACCGGGTATTCGAATTTCTCGCCCGACTTTTTCAGGATCTCGATCGCGTCGGTGTAATCGATGCGCTCGAACGGCTTGGCGATGAACGCCTCCATGCGGGTGATCGCATCGCTCTGCACACGCTGGGCGAAGAACGCCATGTCGTCGGCCCGTTCGTCCAGCACCGCCTTGAAGATCGCCTTGAGGAAGGCTTCTGCACAGTCGGCGTCGGCGGCAAGGTCGGCGAAGGCGATCTCCGGCTCGACCATCCAGAACTCGGCCAGGTGGCGGGCGGTGTTGGAGTTCTCGGCGCGGAAGGTGGGACCGAAGGTATACACCTTGCTCATCGCCAGGCAATACGCTTCCACGTTGAGCTGGCCGGAGACAGTGAGGAAGGCCTCGCGGCCGAAGAAATCCTTGCGGAAGTCGATCTTGCCGTCGGGCAGGAGTGGCAGGTTCGCCAGGTCCAGCGTGGACAGCCGGAACATGTCGCCGGCACCTTCAGCGTCGGAGGTGGTGATGATCGGCGTGTTGATCCAGAAGAAGCCCTGCTCGGTGAGATGGCGATGGATCGCCATCATCATGGTGTGGCGCACGCGGGTGACGGCGCCGAACAGGTTGGTGCGCGGGCGCAGGTGGGCGACTTCGCGCAGGAACTCCATCGAGTGCTGCTTGGGCTGGATCGGGTAGGTTTCCGGATCGTCGACCAGGCCGGTGACGACGACTTCGCTGGCCTGGATCTCGAACGCCTGGCCCTTGCCCTGCGAGGGCACCAGGATGCCGCTGACGATCACGCCGGCGCCGGCGGTGAGGTGTTTCACTTCGCTGTCGTAGTTGGCCATGGTGGCCGGTACCACGGCCTGGATCGGGTCGAAGCAGGAGCCGTCGGTGACATTGACGAAGGACAGGCCGGCCTTGGAATCACGCCGCGTGCGCACCCAGCCGCGCACGGTCACCGTCTGGCCGGCTTCGACGGCACCGGATAAAGCCTGCTTCACACTGACCACGGCCATGGATGGAAACTCCTGCTGATTCGCCGCATGTCGGCGTAAAGGATGGCTGGCGCTGGCGCGCCAGGGCGCGCCTTGCCAAACCGGCATGATAATGTAGGCCTCACCCAGGCCGCGACACCCCACGCTATTTTTTCGAGGTTGGACATACCTGTCATGAGCATCAGCATCACTCCCGCCGCCAACGAACGCATGCGCCATTTCCTCGCATCGGCGCCGGCCGCTCCGGGCGTGCGTTTTGGCGTCAAGCGCACCGGTTGCTCCGGCTTTGCCTACGTGGTGGATCTGGCCGAATCGATGGCCGAGGACGATCGGCTGGTGGAAGTGGACGGCGTGCCGCTGATCGTCAGCGACAAGAGCCTGGCCCTGGTCGATGGCACGGTCATCGACTTCCAGCGCCACGGACTCAACGCCAGTTTCGTGTTCCACAACCCGAACTCCACCGGCGAATGCGGCTGCGGCGAGAGTTTTACCGTCAGTTGAGCTCTACCGCGCGATGAGGCGCAGGCTTTTCAATGACTTGCGTGGCCCTCGCCAGCCATCGTACAATTCCGCTTCTGTCCGTACCTGAAAGGCACGGGCGGGACACTTGCCTCACCGCACCAGCGGGAGGCTGCCAGGCCGCGTTGGCCGCATCCACAAGGAGTCCACCCACAATGACCCTGCGTCATTACGAAGTTGTGTTCATGGTCCATCCGGACCAGAGCGAGCAGGTTCCGGCCATGCTCGAACGCTATAAATCGCTGATCGAAACCGACGGCGGAAAGATCCACCGCCTGGAAGACTGGGGTCGGCGCCAGCTGGCTTACCCGATCGTCAACCTGGCCAAGGCTCATTACGTCCTGCTCAACATCGAAGTCAGCCAGAACGCGCTGAACGAGCTGGAGTCCGGCTTCCGCTTCAACGACGCCGTACTGCGCCACCTGGTGATCCGTCGCAACGAGGCCGATACTGAGCCATCCTTCATCCTGAAATCGAAGGAAAAGGATGACGCCAAGTCGACCCGTCGTCGCGATGACGACAGCGATGGCGAGAGCCGTGGCCATGGCCACGCCGACAACGATCGCGACAGCGACGACTGATAGGAAGCCAAGACCATGTCCAAGTTTTTCCGCCGCCGCAAGTTCTGCCGCTTCACTGCCGAAGACGTGAAGGAGATCGATTACAAGGATCTCAACACCCTGCGCCAGTACGTCACCGAAAGCGGCAAGATCGTCCCCAGCCGCATCACCGGTACCAAGGCGCGCTACCAGCGCCAGTTGGCCACCGCGATCAAGCGCGCCCGCTTCCTGTCGCTGCTGCCGTACACCGACAACCACGACGTTTAAAAGCCGGGAATCGGGAATCGGGAATTGCAGGAGCAACTGCGCGGCCTTTCCGGATTCCCTGTCCCGAATCCCGTCCTTCGGACAACCGCCTTCTGGCTGCACCGGGCCACACCGGTGCTAACGAACAGGAACCATCATGGAACTCATTCTTCTGCAGAAAGTCCGCAACCTGGGCGACCTTGGCGACAAGGTCAACGTCAAGCCCGGTTACGGTCGCAACTACCTCCTGCCGCAAGGCAAGGCTGTGCGAGCCAATGCCGCCAACCTGGCTGCATTCGAACAGCGTCGCGCCGAATACGAGGCCAAGGCCAACACGGTGCTGGCGGATGCCGAGGCCCGCAAGGCGAAGCTCGCCGACGTATCGGTGACGATCTCGGCGCATGCCAGCGCCGAGGGCAAGCTGTTCGGCTCGGTCGGTCCGCGCGATATCGCCGAGGCTCTGGCCGCCGAGGGTCACGCAGTCCACAAGGGCGAAGTGATCCTGGGTGAGGGTCCACTGCGCAACACTGGCGAGTACGACGTTGCCGTGCACCTGCACGCCGATGTGCATACCACCGTCAAGGTGATCGTGGTCAGCGACAAGTAAGCGCGACACCATCCTCATGGATGACATCCGGGCGCCGCGAGGCGCCCGTTTGTTTTTGGTGTGCCTGGCGGGGCGTACCTCTTCTTGGAGGTTGAAGTTCTCAACCCGCCCGGCAAGGGAGAGGAGTCAGAAGCTGATGAACCACGACCGCCGTGGCGAGAGCGGCGCCAGGCATTCGTAACAAGCATGCGGGTACCAAGGGAGTTTGGTGAACCCGTGACCCGCATTTTCCCGTAGTGCGCTGCCGTCATCAACGTCCCGCGGCGCTCGTGCTCCAGGGGCACTTTCTTCGGGCGAAGCAGGCGTGCGAGTTTTTTTACAGCGTCTCAGGCGTAGGCGCGCCGATGCTCGCGGTGCGGCGGGTAGTAGGCGAACACGTGGCTGTTGCTGCCGTAGAAATCCATGTTTTCGATGTGTTCTCCGCCGAGCCGTTCGGCCAATCGGTCGGAGGCTTCGTTGCCGATGCGCACCAGGCTGATCACCCGTCGCGCATGCAACTGGCTCCAGGCGAAATCGAGCACGGCATTGCTGGCCTCGGTCGCGTAGCCCTGGTGACGATAGTCCGGCTTGAGCATCCAGCCCAGTTCCAGATCCGGCCAGCCATCGGGGTACATCAGGCCAGCTCGACCGATGAACTCGCCGCTGTCCTTGAGCTCCAGCGCCCACATGCCGCAACCGCGCAGTTGCCAGTGGCCGAGCAGCATCGCCAGCGAACGCCAGGCATTGGTGCGATCCAGCGGCTGGCCATCGCCGACCCAGCGCGTGCTCTCCGGATCAGCCAGCATGGCGGCGTAGTCGTCGAAGTGCCGCTCGGTCAGCGCGGTCAGGCGCAGCCGCGCCGTTTCAATGGTAGGAATCTCGAACATAAATTAATGATCAGCTAGGCGATCGACCTTGCTTTGATGATTGTATTGATTGCAGTAGTGAACTCAGTATCAAATTGACCGCTTAGCTCAGGCCACTTCGCATTAAAAATAGGATTTTTGAAATAATCAATAATATACTCTTGCCACCCCATCCATTGGGTTTCGCGAACCTTACTATTGTGCTGGCGATACAAGAGAAAGGCGTTCTCAATGAGCGAGATCAGTGTAAGGAACGCACATTCTATCTTTCGGTCATCTGCTGGAGAAAGGATTGTAGAGTAAGGTCCGCTTCCGTAAATAGGTAATTCAGGATGATCGAAAGCAATTCGAAGAAAGTCCAAGTATTGTTGATTTAATGTAGCGTATGTGCCAGTTTCACGATCAATTCGTTCGCGATGCTTTGTGATCATGAAAATGGTTATGGCTACAGGAACACCGAATAAAGTTACAAAAGCCACAAGAACATCAAGAACTTGCTGAAGATGACTCAGGTTGTCCATGTGTTGATATCTCAAAGGAGTTATCTTGGCAGGCTTGAAGTATAGCAGTCAGATGGCGTCTCAGCACGAATCATCAGATTGCCCAAATCCTAGTTCTGTGACGCCCCTGCGAGGGTATTGCGGCGTCCTTTGCCCTTGCTTTGGAACTGCTGCAGGCGAAACGAGCGCATGTCACCGTTGTGATTGGCCTGTAGATGCGGCGATGTGATAGCGCGGGAGGATCATGCTGGCGCGGCGTGCAGATTCGGCGCGCGAGTGTAGCGCAGGCGGCGCGCCAGAGGCGCGCCGCCTGCGCAGATCGTCGTGGCGTTGCAGGAGACTTACTCGGCGTCTGCTGCCTTGCGGTGCCTGGGCAGGGGTTTGGTGGCCACATCCTTTGCCGCAGCCGTGTCGGCGAGCAGGATCGCGCTGCGGTTGCGCTCGATCGTCGCCTTGCCGATACCCTTGACGTGTTTCAGGTCGTCGGCCTTCTTGAACGGACCGTGCGCTTCGCGCCAGGTGACGATTGCCTCGGCCCGCGAGGCGCCGATGCCGTCGAGCGACTTGGCAATGGTTGCGGCGCTGGCCTGGTTGACGTTGACCGGCGTGGCGGCGAGCAGCAGGCCCGGTGCGGCGAGGGTCAGTGCGACGAGAAGTGTGGCGAGTTTGCTGAACATGGGTTTCCTCCTTGGACTGGTGATGACGTAATGGCCGGCGGCACCCGGTGCCGCGAGATCACCATGCGCGATGGCGGACGGTCGCGCAGTCGGCCCTCCTGCCACGCGAGCGTGCGGCCTGCACGTTCGTCGTTGTGGGTGCTGGCTGCCTTGCTTGTCGGTGCTGCCGGAGCGCGCTGCTACAATGGCCAATTGTTCGCAAGCCGGAGTGCACCCCATGGATACCAGCCGTCTGTCCCGTTTCGTCAGTGATTTGTGGGATGCCGAAATCGTGCCGCAATTGGTGGAATACATCCGCATTCCCAACAAGTCGCCGATGTTCGACAAGGACTGGGCCAGCCACGGGCACATGGATGCCGCAGTCAAGCTGATGGAAACCTGGGCGCGCTCCAAGCTGGACCAACTGCCCGGCGCCACGCTGGAGGTGGTACGGCTGGAAGGTCGCACACCGCTGATCTATATCGAGATTCCAGGGCAGGGCGACGACACGGTTATGCTGTACGGTCACCTGGACAAGCAGCCGGAGATGACCGGCTGGGCCGACGACCTCGGTCCGTGGAAGCCGGTGATCAAGGGCGACAAGCTGTATGGCCGTGGCGGCGCCGACGATGGTTATGCGATCTTCGGTTCGCTGGCTGCGCTGCTGGCGCTGCAGGAACAGGGTATTCCGCATGCGCGCTGCGTGATCCTGATCGAAGCCTGCGAGGAGTCGGGTAGCTACGACCTGCCGTTCTACGTCGACCACCTGGCGCCACGCATCGGCAGCCCGTCGCTGGTGGTGTGCCTGGATTCGGGCTGCGGCAATTACGATCAGTTGTGGCTGACCACGTCGCTGCGCGGCATGACCGGCGGAGACCTCACCGTGCAGGTGCTGCAAGAAGGCGTGCATTCGGGCGATGCCTCCGGCGTGGTGCCATCGAGCTTCCGCATCCTGCGCGAGTTGCTGTCGCGGCTGGAGGATCCAGCTACCGGCACGATCAAGCCAAAGGAGCTCTACGTCGACATTCCCGCCGAGCGGATCGAGCAGGCGAAGGCGTCGGCCGAGGTGCTCGGTACCGATATCTACAGCAAATTCCCCTGGGTCGATGGTATGCAGCCGGTCACCGATGACCTGGCGGAGCTGGTGCTCAACCGCACCTGGCGCCCGCAACTGGCCGTAACCGGTATCGGTGGCATCCCGCCGCTGGAGAGCGCCGGCAACGTGTTGCGGCCGCATACGGCGGTAAAGCTCAGCCTGCGCGTGCCGCCAACGCTCAGCGGCGCCAAGGCCGGGGCTTTCGTCAAGCAGTTGCTGGAGACCGACCCACCTTACGGTGCCAAGGTCAGCTTCACGCTCGAGAAGGATGGCAGCGGATGGAACGCGCCGGCACTGTCGCCATGGTTGTCGGAGGCGGTCGACCAGGCTTCGCAGCATTACTTCGGTGCCCCGGCGACCCACATGGGCGAGGGCGGCAGCATTCCGTTCATGGGCATGCTGGGCGAGAAGTTTCCGCGGGCGCAATTCCTGATCACCGGCGTGCTGGGTCCGCATTCCAACGCGCACGGCCCGAACGAGTTCCTGCACATTCCCACCGGCAAGAAGGTCTCGATGGTGGTGGCCGAGGTAGTGGCACGCCATCACCAGCAGGGCGGCCAGGCATGACCCCCGGGGTGTGAACATGGAGAGCCGGGTGTTGGCGGAAAACTGGGCGCAGATCCGCCGCCGGGTCGACGATGCCTGTCGCGAGGCGGGCCGTGATCCGGCCGAGGTGACCATCCTGCCGGTCAGCAAGACTTTCGGCCCGGAGGTGATCCGTGCCGGAGTGGCGCTGGGTATGCGTCGTTTCGGCGAGAACAAGGTGCAGGAGATCCGCGACAAGGCCGGGCCGCTGGCCGATTGCGACATCGAATGGGTGATGATCGGCCACCTGCAGACCAACAAGGCGAAGGATATCGCGCGGCTCGCCAGCGAAGTGCAGTCGCTGGACCGGCTGGAACTGGCCGAGGCGCTGGATCGACGGCTGCAGCACGAGGGTCGCGCGATCGATGTGCTGGTGCAGGTGAAGACCTCGCCCGAGCCCAGTAAATACGGACTGCCACCTGAACAGCTACCGGATTTCCTGGATCATTTGCGCCGCTACGACACCTTGCGCGTGCGCGGCCTGATGACCTTGGCAATCCTGTCTACCGAGCCGGCCGAGATACGAGGTTGTTTCAGGCTGCTGCGCGAACTGCGTGATCAGGCGGCGTCGCAAGGACATGATTTGCCTAGACTTTCAATGGGAATGAGCGGCGATTTCCCGCTCGCCGTCGCCGAGGGGGCGACCGAGGTGCGGATCGGCACGGCGATCTTCGGCCGCCGGCCCTATCCGGATTCGTATTACTGGCCGGAATCGCCGACCAAGGCATAAGCAAATTAAAATCAATGGCTTGGATAAAGTGCGCTAAGCGTTCCAGTTTTCTGAAACGGCAGGGTTCACTTAACCTCGATCCAACATCTGGATGGCTCCGGCTTGTTACTTTCACCACCCTGTCACGTCGCCAGCGCCCACGCAGGTGGCCCATCGAATGAAGGTCCGGGATTTTCCTGCATGCCCATCCAGCGATCAACCGTATTTGCCGCATTTGTCCCGGTGCTGTTTCTGTGCGGTTTGCTTCACATCAGCGACGCCAAGGCTGCTGACAGCCAGGTAATCAGCGCGTCGGTAGTCGCCAGCGTGACCGCGCCGTTGCTGCACCCGCTGCCGATGTTCAGTCCCGCCGCGTCATTGGGCCAATCTGTGTTGCCGGACAATGCGCAAGCCCTGCTGGCTGGCGTGGCGGCTGCCGGCGAGCCACCGGGCGCGCAGGTTGAGGGCGACCAGGCACCGACGGCCAGTATTGCTTCGCAGAACATCACCGATCTGCGCAAGGCCTTGCTGGCGGCGGCGATGAGTCTGCGCGACACCCGTTATGTGCGAGGTGGTCGCGATCCCTCGACCGGTTTCGATTGCAGCGGCTTCGTCCGCTACGTGTTCGCCCATGCGATCGGCTTGCAGTTGCCGAACAACTCAGCTGCGCAATTCCGGACCGGGATCAAGGTCAAGCGGGCGGATATCAAGCCTGGCGACCTGGTGTTCTTCCATACCGGTGGTCACCACCGTATCTCACACGTGGGCATCTACATTTCCGGCGGGCGTTTCATCCATTCTCCGACGACTGGCAAGTCCGTGGAGATCTCCAGTCTGGACAGCGGCTACTGGGCGAAGCGTTATGCCGGGGCCAAGCGACCGGAAGCGATGGCGCTGGCGGCCAGCAAGGGCTGAGAGGTTGTCGTCTTGCGTATCGAAAGCCGCCACGAGGCGGCTTTTTGCCTGGTACACCCGGTGGGGTGCGGACCGTGGTGGAACAGCCAGCGGATCACAGGAACGCGGCCTTCCGCAAAGCCTGCCCTGGTCGTCCGGGGCTGGCGTCGCTATTCGATGCCGTGCGTCGACTGAACCACCGGATGCGGAACCACGCGTCCGGTGGTGTGGCAGCGCGGCTGGGATGACGCGGCCTTGCCGATTTTTTGCGTGATCGTCTATTCGAGCCTTTGCGGCACCTGCAGGAAGTTGCCCTGCACGAAGTCCACGCCGCAGGCAAACAACAGCGAGGTGCTGGTGGCGTCCTCGACCCATTCGGCGATGGTCAGGCGATTCAGGGAATGGGCCTGCTGGCAGATCTCGGCGACCTTCTTCTGGCTGTCGGGGTGTTGTGGCAGGTCGGCCATGTGGCTGCGGTCGATCTTCAGGTAGTCCGCATCGATGTGGTTGAGCAACTGGAACGAGTTCAGGCCGGAGCCGAACTGCTCCAGCGCGAAGCTGCCGCCGAGCTTCTTCCACGCATTGACGAATTCCTGGGCCGGGCGCAGCAGGGTCATCACCTTGCTCTCGGTCATTTCGAGTACCAGGTGGCCATGCTTCAGTTTGGCGGCACCGAGTCGCCCAGCCAGCCACGGCAACAAGGTGTCGTCCTGCAGCGAAGCGGCGGTGAGCTTGATGAAGAAGGTGGTCGGCTGCCCTTGCGGCTCTCGTGCCTTCAGTATGCGGATGGATTGGTCGAGTACCCAGCGATCGATCGTGCCGGTGAGATTGTGCTTTTCGGCGATCGGCATGAAGAAGCCGGGCAGCACTTCGCCTTGCGGACCATTCATGCGCAGCAGGATTTCCGAGAACTCGCCCTCGGCATCCTGCAGGCTGATCGTCTGCTGGTGATAGAGCACCAGGTCGTTGTTGGCCAGTGCCTGCTGCAGCAGATCCAGCCAGTAGCGCTCACGCTCCTCGTCGGCCTTCTCGCGGGCGGCCGGGTCGTGCAGTTCCACCTGGCTGCCGCCGAGGTTCTGGGCGGTGCGCAAGGCGTGGCTGGCCTGGTTGAGCAGGAGTTCGCTGTTGGCGTTCTTTTCGCCGAGCAGACTGCCGCCGGCACTGGCTGTGATCGTCAGCGAACGTGTGCCGACGTCGAAAATCTCGCTGCTGATGCTGTGTTGCATCTTGGCGATCCACTCGCGGATCGCTTCGTCGGAACGCGAGTCGAGCGTCACGCCAAAGGTATGTTCGGCGAGCATGCCGGCGATGTCCTCGGCGCCCAGCAGCATGCGTATGCGGTCGGCGAAGCTGGCCAGCAGCTCGTCGGCCTTGCCCAGGCCGATGCCGCTGACCAGCGATCCCCAGTTGTCCGGCTCGACCAGCAGCAGCGACTGGCCCTTCTTGCCCTTCGCCGCAGCGGTCACCGCGTCGTCGATGCAGGCCAGCATGTACTGGCGGTTGTAGAGGCCGGTGACCGGATCACGCTGCAACTGTTCCAGCACCGCGGGGTCGACCAGTTGCCGACGGAACACGATCTGCAGGCAGCGTTCACCCTCGAACGTGGCCGGGGCGAACTCCACCGTCGCATCGAAGCGGCTCTCGTCGGCACGCCGCGCCCGCAAGGCGAGCTGGGCGGGGAACTTGCCCTGGTGTGCCTGGCCCCGGAGCAGGGTCTTCATCTCGTCGGCATTCGCCGCATCGATCATGTCCAGCAACGGCAGGCCGAGCAGGTCGTCGAAGCTCTCGTAGCCGAAGGTCTCGAGATAGGCCTGGTTGGCGCGTACATGCATGCCTTCGTGGACGTAGGCGATGGCGTCGGTGGAGGAGTCGAGCAGGGCGTCGCAACGCCGCTCGGTTTCGCGCAGCGCGGTGTGCAGCCAGCGCACCTGGCGTCGTGTATGCAGCGATTCAAATTCGTGTTTCAGTACGGCGATCAACTGTTTCGGATGGCTGCGCGAGGCCACGCCGCGGGCACCGTGCACGAACAGATCGGCGACCAGGTCGTTGTCCATGGTGCTGACCAGGCCGACCAGTGCGAAGTCGCGTCCGTAGGCCTCCAGCACCCCCATGGCCTGGTCCAGGCTGAGGTCGGTGACCGCCGGATCGAACATCACCACATCCGGTTCCAGCTCGTTCACCGCGGCCTGCAGTTGCTCCACATTGGTGGCTCGCGCCGGCCTCACGGCAATGCCGCTGTTGCGCAGCAGGCTGATGATCTGCTCGGCTTCTTCGAGCGAGTTCTCGACGAACAGGATCTTGATGACGAAATCTTTTTTCATGGGGTGTGGCGGTGTCCGTGGTTCGATGCGGCCCTTGCGGGCGGTTCCATGGGATCGATGAACTAGAAGCCTGTCGGACTTCGGTCGGCCGGCCTGTGAAGCCGCCTGTGCGGTACATATTCCCCGCGATTCCTGCTCCACGGAACCACTATGGACCGGCAAATCGCCGGAAGTCTGTCCTCACACAGCCGAATTCTCGCCTCGACCACCAAAGCCCGACAGACTCCTGGAGTGTTTGTAGCGGATTCCGCCGTCGGCCGCCACCGGCGCAGGTGGGGTGGCGGCCCGCTTCGGCACGTTCATACCGGCCGTTTGGCCACATCGCCAGCCACCTCGCGTACCAGCCGGGGCACCAGATAACCGGGCAGCCGCGCGCGCAAGGCCTGTTCCAGGCTCAGGGCAGCTTCGTCGCTGACCTCGAAGTGTGCCGTCCCCTGCACCCGGTCCAGCTGATGCAGGTAATAGGGCAGCACGCCGGCGGCGAACAGGCGCTCGGACAAGTCGACCAGGGCATCGGCATCGTCGTTGATGCCGCGCAGCAGCACCGACTGGTTCAGCACCGTGGCACCGGCCTCGCGAAGTCTCGCACAGGCTGCGTCCACACTGGCGTCGAGCTCATTGGCGTGATTGGCGTGCAATACCACCACTTTCTGCAAGGGAAGCGCCGCCAGCCAAGCCACGAAGGCATCGTCGATGCGTTCGGGCAGCACGACCGGCAGGCGCGAGTGGATGCGCAGGCGGATCACCTGCGGCAGCTCGGCCAGGCCGCGCGTCAGTTCTTCCAGTTTGTGCGTGGCCAGCGCCAGCGGATCGCCGCCGGAAAGGATCACCTCGCGGATCGACGGGTCGGCGCGCAGCTGAGCCAGCGCCTCGCGCCATTGCGAGGCCGCGGCGATTTCCTCGCCATAGGGGAAGTGACGGCGGAAGCAATAACGGCAATTCACCGCGCAGCTGCCGCTGGCGATCAGCAGGGCGCGGCCGTCGTATTTGTGCAACACGCCATGCCCGCTCCTGGCGGTCATGTCGCCGACCGCATCGATCGTGTAGCCCGCGACCCGGTCGTGTTCCGCGCGTTGCGGGAGTACCTGCAGCAGCAGCGGGTCGGAGGGATCCCCGGAACGCATCCGCGCCACGAAACCTCGTGGAACCCGCAGCGCGAAGCCGGCATCGTCCGGTGGCAACAGATCGGTCCGCTCGCCCAGGCCGACCGCCTGGAGCAGCTCGGCAGGGTCGGTGATGGCGTCACGCCAGAGCTCGCGCCAGTCGGCTGCGGGTGAAGATAGGCGTGCATTGGGGCTTGCGGTTATCATGGCGGGCCTTGGCCGGGCCTTGTGGCCCGTAAAAGATACTCATTTTAGCCGTCCTGTGGGGCGGTTTACCTTTGGAGCAGACAGCGCATGGCGACCCTTGGCCTCAATGACGTCAAAACGGGCAAGAAGATCCTTCACAACGGGGATCCCTGGCTCATCACCGAGGCGGACTTCATCAAGCCGGGCAAGGGCCAGGCGTTCACCCGCATCCGCATCCGCAACCTGAAGGATGGCCGCACCACCGAGCAGACGCTGAAGTCCAGCGATTCGTTCGAAGAGGCCGACGTCACCGATACCGACATGCAGCTTTCCTTCATCGAAGGCGTCGGCAAGGACCGGGTGTGGCACTTCATGCACATGGAGACTTTCGAGACGGCCTCCGCGCCGCTGGCCGCCATGGGCGATGCATGGAAGTGGCTCAAGGGCGAAGAAGAGTGCGTGATCACCCTGTTCAACGGCAACATCATCGCCGTGCAGGCGCCGAAGTTCGTCGAACTGAAGATCGTCGAGACCGATCCAGGTGTGCGCGGGGACACTTCGGGCGGTGGCGGCAAGCCGGCCACGCTGGAGACCGGCGCGGTGGTGCGCGTGCCGCTGTTCGTCGGCCAGGACGAAATCATCAATGTCGACACCCGCACTGGCGAATACGACAGTCGCGTGAAGTGACGAAGCGGCACGCGGGCAACGCTCGCGCCTGGGCCCGTGGGTCATTCCGCCAGGAATTGGAGTGACGGCGTGCAAGGGGCGGTGACTGCCAGGTGCTGCCTCTTGTCGTATCCATCCTTCGCAGAATGAGTGAATCATGAGCCACCCCCCAGCACAGCCCGTCGACCTGATCATCGAAGCGCGCTGGGTCGTGCCGGTCGAGCCGCATGCGGTGGTACTGGAACATCACGCGGTGGTCGTGGACAAGGACGTGATCGTCGCCGTGCTGCCGATCGCCGACGCTCGCGCCGTCTACGCGCCGCGGGAACGCGTCGAGTTGGCCGAGCACGCGCTGATTCCGGGCCTGGTCAACAGCCACACGCACAATCCGATGACCTTGCTGCGCGGGCTGGCGGACGATCTGCCGCTGATGGTGTGGCTGCAGCAGCACATCTGGCCGGCCGAGGCGAAAGTGATCGGGCCGGAGTTCGTGCGCGACGGCGTCGAGCTGGCAGTGGCCGAGATGCTGCGCGGCGGCACCACCTGCGCCAACGAGAACTACTTTTTCCCCGACGTGATCGGCGCCACCTACCGCAAGTTGGGTTTCCGCGCGGTGGTCGGATTGCCGGTGATCGAGTTTCCCACCGCCTGGGCGAAAAGCCAGGACGAGTATTTCGAGCGCGCCGGCGAGGTGCATGACAGCTTCATCGGCGATCCGCTGATCAGTACCGCGTTTGCGCCGCACGCACCTTACACGGTGTCGGACGAGAGTTTCGAGCGCATCCGCATGCAGTCGGATCAGCTGGATATCCCGGTCCACCTGCATACGCACGAGACCGCGCACGAAATCGAGGAAGAGAAGAAGAAGAGCGGTCTGCGTCCGTTCCAGCGCCTGCAGAAGCTCGGCCTGATCAACGACCGCCTGATCGCGGTGCACATGACCCAGGTTACCGACGGCGAGATTGCTGCCTGCGCCAGCGCTGGGGTGTCGATGGTGCACTGTCCGGAATCCAACCTCAAGTTGGCCTCCGGTTTCTGCCCGGCCGAGCGATTCCGGCGCGCGGGCGTCAACTTGGCGATCGGTACCGACGGTTGCGCATCCAACAACGATTTGGACATGTTCGGCGAAATGCGCACGGCGGCGCAACTGGCCAAGGCGGTGGCCGAAGACGCCTCTGCCTTCGATGCCACCTTTGCGCTGCGTGCTGCCACCCTCAACGGGGCCAGGGCGATCGGGCTCGAATCGAAGATCGGTTCGATCGAGGTCGGCAAGCAGGCTGACCTTGCCGCCGTGCGGCTGAGCGACCTGGAAACCCAGCCGCTGTTCCACATCGCCTCCCAGCTCGTCTATGCCTGCAATCGAGCGCAGGTCACCGACGTGTGGATCGCCGGGCGCCGCAAGCTGGCCGCACGCGAATTGCCCGGCATGGACACTGCGGCGATCCTGGCGCGTACGCGTGCCTGGCGCGAACGCATTGCGGCCGGCTGAGCCATGAATCGCCACCTGATCCTGGCTATGTGTCGCCCTCAGCTCGATCTGGCGGTTGTGCCACACCACGCGGCTTGTCTGGACGATCGGTGCGCGTGGAGCCTGCTGGAGTTGGTCGGTCCGTTCGACGACCCGTCCGGTGGCGCCTGCCTGTTGCGTGCCGCCAATCTTGCCGAAGCGATGGCCGTTGTGCACAACGATCCCGCCCACCTCAGTGGTGGCTGGCAACTTGCGGCGCACGAATGGCAGGCCAAGTAAACTATGCGGCGAGTCACGTCGAGGCGCGATATGAGGACCCCATGATGCAAGCTGCGCAGCCCGGCCCCAACGTGAGCCCGGAGGAAATAGCCCGGTTTGACGCGCTGGCGGCACGCTGGTGGGATCCGGAGGGTGAGTCGCGCCCGTTGCACGACCTCAACCCGGTGCGTGCCGCCTACATCGCGGCACGTACCGATCTGCGTGGTGCGCGTGTCGCCGATGTGGGTTGCGGCGGTGGCCTGCTCAGCGAGGCGCTGGCGCACGCCGGGGCTCGTGTCACCGGTATCGACCTCGGCGAAAAGATGATCGGGATCGCCCAGCTGCATCTGCACGAGTCGAACCTGGATATCGATTACCGGGTGCAGTCCTCGGCCGGACTCGCGGCCGCTGAACCGGCCAGTTTCGATGTCGTGTGCTGCATGGAGCTGATCGAACACGTGCCTGACCCGACGGCGCTGGTCAACGGCCTCGCCGCGATGCTGAAGCCCGACGGTCGACTGTTCATGTCCACCATCAATCGCACCCCGATGGCGTTCGGCGCGGCGATCGTCGGCGCCGAATACGTGATGAAAATGCTGCCGCGTGGTACCCATCACTATGCGCAGTTCCTCAAGCCGTCCGAGCTGGCACGGCTGCTGCGCCATGCGGGCCTGGAACTGGAGGACGTCAGCGGCATGGCCTACAACCCACTCAATCGCAAGGCCTGGCTGAGCTCGATCACCGCCGTCAATTACGTGCTCAGCGCACGCAAACCGGCATGAGCCGGCGCCTGCCACCAACCGTCGCCGGCGTGTTGTTCGACCTCGATGGCACCTTGCTGGACAGCGCGCCGGACCTGTACGCCGCATTGCTGGCGCAGTGCGTGGAGGAGGGTGTGGAGCCACCGCCGTACGCGCCGGTGCGCGAGGTAGTGTCGCGCGGCGTCCGTGCCGTGCTGCGCTGCGCCTTTGTCGCGCGCGGCGAAGCGGCGGTGGAAGCGCTGTTGCCGCGCTACCTGCAGTTGTATCAGCAGGTGATGGCGCGCCAGACCAGTGCCTTCGATGGCGTGGACCAGTTGCTTACGCAACTCGAGGCCCGTGGCCTGCGCTGGGGCATCGTCACCAACAAGGCGGCCTTCCTCACTGATGAACTGGTCAGTCGCATCGGCTGGGCCGAGCGTGCCAGTGCGGTGGTTTCAGGCGATACCTTGCCGGTGAAGAAACCCGACCCGGCACCGGTGCTGCTGGCTTGCGCGCGCGCGGGAGTGGTGCCGGCCCATTGTTTGTTCGTCGGTGACGACCAGCGCGATATCCAGGCCGGGGCGGCCGCGGGCCTGTTCACCGTAGCGGTGACCTGGGGCTATCTCGATGGCGGCGATCCGCATCGCTGGGGTGCCGACACGGTGCTGGATCATCCGGCCGAGCTGGCCGCACTGTTGCAACTGGAGCCGACCGCCGCATGATCGAGCTGGTCGAACAGAGTGCGGTGTTGCAGGGCTTCATCGACAAATGGCTGGCGGTCCAGCCGCAGCAGCGCATCGCGCTGGCCTTCGTCGATGGCCAGCGTTATCCCGGCCATGTCGCACTGGCTGCATTCGAGCAGGAACTGCTCGGCGCCGCCTACGGCATCCGCGAGCCACAGGTGGCTGCTGCCAAGCTCGGTTGGTGGGCTGAGGAACTGGCCGGCGCCGCGACCAGCGGTGGCCGCCATCCGCTCACCCAAGTGCTGTTCGACGACGAACGTGCGCACGCGATCGCCAGTGAACTGTGGCTGGCGCCGGTGCTGGCGGCGATGGCGCAACTGGAACAGGGTACGGCCGCCGACTACCCCGGCCAGATCCAGGCCGCGATGCCGTTACACGGCGCACTGGCGGTGCTGGAGACCGCCTGGTGGTACGGTGCCGAAGCCTCGCCCGGGCGCGCCTCGCAGGTCGCCGTGCTGAATCATCTTCTGTATGCGCTGTTGCGGCTGGATACCGACGCCGAGCGCGACCGTTTGCCGCTGCCCATGGCCCGGCTGGCGCGGCACGGCCTGGATCGCACGCAGCTGCGCATGGCCAGCGTGCAGCGGCAGCAGGCGATGCAGGCGCAGCTTGAGGATTTGCTGGGCAGTTGGAAGGTATCAACGGCATTGCCGGGTCCGCTGAGCGTGTTTCGCGCACTGGAATCGCGCCACGCCTGTAGACTGGCGCGCCGTGCCATGCGTTCCGCTGACGCGCTGGCCGCGCTGCAGGCAGGCCAGTCGCGGACCCATTTGTCGACCGCGCTGCAGGCCTGGCAAGCTGCCCGCACCTGGCAGCGTCGGTGCCGATAGGTTCGTTCAAGACGTAGCATTTCCGCCGCGCCACTATTGCACCGCAGACTGCATGCCCCAAAATTGCTTGTTTTGCGGCGAGTTGTCTCGCCGGTGTCAGGACCCCCACCATGCCGAATCAGGAAAATACCGCCCGTCTGCTGCCCGACGTCGCGGTGCATGCACAGCCTCACCTTGCCGGCGCGCTGGACTGGGTCGGCATGGCCGATATCCAGGTGCCGGTACTGTTCGACGCGGGCGACGGTCAGGCGCAGCGCGCCAGCGCGCGAGCCGGTGCCTTCGTCAACCTGAAGCACCCGGACAAGCGCGGCATCCACATGTCGCGGCTGTACCTGCAAGTGGAACAGGCGCTGGGTACGCAGACGCTGGGCGCCGACATGCTGCATGCGCTGCTGCGCGGCTTCCTCGATTCGCACGCGGATCTGTCAGATCGTGCCTGCATCAGCATCCATTTTGAACATCTGGTGCGCCGTCCAGCACTGAAGAGCGCCAACAGCGGCTGGCGCGCATACCCCGTGGGTATCGAGGCCAGCCTGGTCGGCGACGAGTTCCTGCTGGAGTTCGGCACCGAGGTGGTCTATTCCTCGACCTGTCCGGCGTCGGCGGCGTTGTCCCGGCAGCTGATCCAGGATCAGTTCGCGCACGACTTCGTGCCCGGCCAGCCGCTGGAGCACGCCGCTGTCTTGGCGTGGCTGGGCAGCGACAAGGGCATCGTTGCCACCGCCCACGCACAGCGCAGCGTGGCGCGCCTGCGCGTGCGCCCTGCACCCGGCGCAGGCTTCCATCTGGTCGAGCTGGTCGACCGGGTCGAGCAGGCCCTGGGCACACCAGTGCAGACCGCGGTCAAGCGCGAGGATGAACAAGCCTTTGCACTGGCCAATGGTGGCAACCTGATGTTCTGCGAAGACGCGGCGCGGCGCATCCAGAAAGCACTCGATGCCGATGCTCGGCTGGGCGACTTCCATGTCCGCGTCGAACACCAGGAGAGCCTTCACCCGCATGATGCGGTGGCCTATGCCAGCAAGGGCGTGGAAGGCGGCTACGGTTCTGTTGTGTAGCTCCTGCGTCCTGTCGCCGCTGTGCGTGGACGGAGTCGCGGCGAATCGGAGATGGCGGCGATTCACCCAGCTTGTGTCAGTCAGCGGGCCGGTCAGCGGGAGTCGCCGGGTTGTTCCGGGTGATGGCAGCGCGGGAAATGAAAGTGCTCGGGCACCGGATCTTCGCCGCCGTCACACAGCGGCTGGCAGCGCAGCACCCGCCAGGCGGCCATCAGACTGCCGCGTCCGGCCCCGAAACGCGTGACCGCAATCCGTGCATAATCGGAACAGGTGGGGTGAAAGCGGCAGCGCGAGCCAAGCAGAGGGCTGAGCCAGCGCTTGTACAAACGAAGCAACCACAGTATCAATCGAGTCAGGATGTTCACTTTGCCGGGACGGTATGCGGCATGTAATGGTACAAGTATTCCAGAAACAGACTTGCCGGTGTGGAGTACATCGGCTATAACACCCGGCCGCCACGGCCAACTACGGTGAAGGGATATGGCGAAGACCAAAGCGAGTTCGACTGCCACCAAGGCGCACAAGAGCAAGACGTCGGCCAACGCTGCCAAGGTTGGCAAATCAAAGGCTGCCACAAGCAAGGAGCGGGTCGTGAAGAACGTCAACAAGTCCCCCGCCAGGACTACCGCGAAACCAGCCGCCAAGGCCGCCGCGAAGAAGGTCGCGCCCAAGTCGGCAGGCGGGAAGGCTCCGGCCAAGGCGCCGGCGAAGAGGGCCGCTCCCGCCAAGAAGGTTGCCGCCAAGAAAGCGCCGGCAAAGAAGACTCCCGCGAAGAAGGCGGCGGTGAAGAAGGCTCCCACAAAGAAAACGCCGGTGAAGACAGCACCAGTCAAGCCAGTCAAGAAAGCCGTCATCGGAAAGGTTGCTGCAAAGAAACCGTCGGCGGGCAAGCCCGTCGCCACGAAAGCCGCATCCAAGGCCGGCGCGGCGAAGAAGCTGGCCACCAAGCCGGCCGCAAAGGCTGTCACCAGGAAATCCACCAAGCCCGCCGCGCCCGTGCGCAAGGTCTCGGCGAAACCCGCTGCCCGGCCTGAGCCGGCCGCAGCGACAAACAACCACTCCCCGTCACCCACGAGCAGGCTCTTCAAGGGCAAGGTGGCGAGCGCTACCGCCATGGTGACACCCAGGGCCGACCACGCCGCCGGGCATCACGCTTCCTCCCACAAGAAATCAGAGAATTCGTCGGTACAAATGAATAAATCGGCAACAAAATCACTCGACAACGGTGTCACCCGTGAAGACGGGCGTTACGCCTTGCCTTCCACCAGCACCATCACCTTGCCCAAGGATTATCGCCCCTCCAGTAACGAGGAGTACATGAATCCGAGGCACCTGGCCTACTTCCGCAACAAGCTGCGCGATTGGCGCGACCAGTTGGTGGAGGAGTCGCGCCAGACCATGGACAACCTGCGCGAGGAAGTGCGCGATGTGGGCGACGAGGCCGAGCGCGCCACGCGCGAGACGGAGAACTCGCTGGAGCTGCGTACCCGCGACCGTTACCGCAAGCTTATTGCCAAGATCGACAAGGCACTGCGCCGGATCGAGGAGGGCAGTTATGGTTTTTGCGAGGAGACCGACGAGGAAATCGGCGTCGATCGTCTCGATGCGCGACCGATTGCCACCCTGTCGCTGGATGCGCAGGAACGGCGCGAGCACCTGCAGAAGCAGATGGGAGATTGACCGTAGTTCATCGGCTGCGTTACTTCAACGAGACCCCGCCAGTGTGCGGGGTTTCGTTTTTCGCGGAGTAGGGGCTGAGTGAAGCAGGGACGAGGGGTGAGCGCTCAAGCCCGCAGTACCGCGTCAGGCTGGCCTCCCTCACCACCCGGCTTTCGCACCTTCACAACTCACCCCTCTGCTCCACCGACCGCGGCCGCGTACCCCTTCAACTTGGCCAGCGTCGCCGCCAGGCCATTGGAGCGGGTTGGCGACAGATGTTTGGCCAGCCCGATGGTGCTGATGAATTGCGGTTCGGTGGCGATGATCTCGTGGGCGGGGCGATCGGAATACACCCGCAAAAGCAACGCGAGCAGGCCGGAAACGATGGCCGAATCGCTGGTTGCCTCGAAGTGCATCTTGTCGGCATCGCCGCTTGGCAACAGCCATACCATTGACTGGCAACCATGTACGCGGTACGCCTCGACCTTGCACGCTTCGGGAAACGGCGGCAACTGCTTGCCGACATCGATGAGGTATTGATAGCGTTCGGACCAGTCGTCGAAGAGCGCGAACTCCTCTGCAATGTCCTGCTGGGCCTGTTCGGCGCTGGGGCTGGCGATTTCGTTCATCCCGTCATTATTGCGTAGAGTGCCCTCGTCCGCGAACCCGGAGTGGTGGCGCTCACGGCTTCAGCACACTCCAGCGGGTGCCTTGCACGCCATCCTCGATCGCGATGTTCATGCCAGTCAGTTCGTCGCGGATGGCATCGGCACGCTTGAAATCTCGCGCGGCGCGCGCGGTGCGGCGTTCCTCCAGCAGGGCCTCGATCCGGGCAGTGTCGACCGTTCGTTCGCCGCCGCGCTTGAACCACGCTTCCGGATCCTGTTGCAGCAGGCCAAGCAGGGCGCCGCCACCGAGCAAGTCAGCCTTTGCCGCGGTCGTACCCGACTGGCGCGCCACATCGGCCAGCACGGCCAGCTCGGCCAGTGCCTGCGGGGTGTTGAGATCGTCGCACAGGGCCGCCTCGACCCGCTTCGGCACCGGCAGGGTGCCGGCGGGAACCTCGATGCTGGCCAGGTCGCGCAACACCCGGTACCAGCCATCCAGCGTGCTGATCGCCTGATTGATGGCGGCTTCGGACCAGTCCAGCGGCTGCCGGTAATGACCGCTGAGCAGGCGCAGGCGCAAAGCTTCGGCCGGGTGGGCCTTCAGCAACTCGTGCACCAGCAAGACGTTGCCCAGCGACTTGGACATCTTGCGGCCGTCGAAAGTGAGCATGCCGTTGTGCATCCACCAGCGAGCGAAAGTCTTGCCGCCATGTGCACAAGTGGACTGGGCGATCTCGTTCTCGTGGTGCGGAAACAGCAGGTCGACGCCGCCGGCGTGGATGTCGATGGTCTCGCCCAGTTGCGCGGCGCACATTGCCGAGCACTCGATGTGCCAGCCAGGACGGCCGCGGCCCCACGGGCTGTCCCAGCCGGCCAGTTCCGGCGGCGAGGGTTTCCACAGTACGAAGTCGACCGGGTTTCTCTTGTAGGGGGCGACTTCCACGCGCGCGCCGGCGATCAGCTCCTCGGTGTCGCGGCCGGAGAGGGCACCGTAATCCGGGTATGACGCCACATCGAACAATACATGGCCTTCGGCGGCGTACGCATGGCCGTCGGCGACCAAGGTCTGGATCATCGCGATGATCTCGTCGATGTGCGCGGTGGCGCAGGGTTCAATATCCGGCGCGGCGATCCCGAGGCCGGCCATGTCGTCGTGGTAGGCCCGGGCATAGCGATCGGTAATGGTCGTGATCGGCACGCCTTCGCTGAGCGCGGCGGCATTGATCTTGTCTTCCACGTCGGTGATGTTCCGCGCGTATACCACACGGGGAAAGTGCCGCCGCAGCAACCGCGACAGGATGTCGAACACCACCGGGCCGCGTGCGTTGCCGATGTGCACGTAGTTGTACACGGTGGGGCCACACAGATACATCGTCACGCGCTCGGGGTCGAGTGGCACGAATCGCTCGGTGCGACGGGTCAGGCTGTTGTAGAGGGAAATCGGCATCGGTCAAATCCACGAAAGGTGCGTACAGGCCGGGCGAGGCCGGCGGCGCATCTTAACAAGCTGCGACAAGTGTCGCCTCGCCGGCTCGGGTGCGGGGATCCTCTCTTCCTTTCGAGTGGGGTACCTGGGTCGGCTCTCGCCAGCGCGGCTCAGTAACACCCGCAGGCGTCCCCGGTGGGGTCGGAACTGAACGTGACTACGGGGGTCCTAAGCGTGTATTCAGCGTGAATTTGCTGGAATGCTGCCAGTCCGCGCGTGGTGCGGTGGACGGTATCAAGTACGGGAGTGAGTCATGGTCAAGTTATGGGTTTTCGCGCTGGCGCTGGCCATGACGGCAACGGGTGCACATGCGCAGAGTGCGTCGTACCCCAACAACGACGGCAATGCTCACTACGGTTGGGCCGATGTGTTGCGGGCGGACCCGGTCCAGGGCGTCGTCCGCGTCAGCGTGCCGCGGCAGGAATGCTATGACCAGCAGGTAGTGCAGCATGAAGGCGGCAACAATACCGCTGGTACGGTGCTTGGTGCGGTGGTCGGCGGCGTGCTGGGCAGTACCGTGGGCAAGGGTGACGGGCGCAAGGCGGCCACGGTCGCCGGGGCCGTTGCCGGTGGTGCGGTCGGCAACCGGGCCAGTAGCGGCCGGGACTACCAAACCACCCAGACGCACTGCCGCGAGGTCAACACAGTCAGCGAGCAGCGACGGATCGTCGGCTATGACGTGGAATACCGTTATCGCGGCGAGGTCTACATGTCGCGACTGGACTACGATCCTGGCGAGCGCCTGCGCGTGCGGGTGTCGGTCACGCCCGTCGACTGATCCTTTGGATTTCCGCTGAACCATCGCCGCCACCGCCAGGCGGCGATGGCATTTTCGGGATCTGGATTGCTTCAGTTCAAGATTCTTGTTGCATGGCAGCGGAAATCTCGCCATGATGTCCGCAGGTTACTTGGAACCCGCATGTCTTCAGCCGTCTATACCGCCACCGTACTCACCAGCGCCCGCGCGGCCGCTGGCATGACGTCGCGTGCGCGCCGACCGATGATTCGACATTCGGCCGGGTAGGCTGTCGCGCGCTTTTCATGTGTATCGACAACGAAGCCCGGCCTCTGCGCCGGGCTTTTCGTATTTGAAGCTTGGAGAAAATGATGGCACCACGACATTTCATCACTACCCAGGATTACAGCCGCACCGAGATCGACGTCCTGCTGGAGCAGGCCACCGAATTCAAGCGCTCGCCGCGAGGCCAGCAGTTGGCTGGCAAGTCGGTGGCGCTGTTGTTCTTCAACCCTTCGATGCGTACCCGGACCAGCTTCGAGCTGGGCACGTTCCAGTTGGGCGGGCACGCGGTGGTGCTGTCGCCGGGCAAGGATGCGTGGCCGATCGAGTTCGAGGCCGGCAGCGTAATGGATGGCGACACCGAGGAGCACATCGCCGAGGTGGCGCGCGTACTGTCGCGTTATGTCGACCTGATTGCGGTGCGTGCGTTCCCGAAGTTCCAGGACTGGGCAGTGGATCGGCAGGACAAGGTGATCAAGGCATTCGCGCAATACGCCACGGTGCCGGTGATCAACATGGAAACGATCACCCATCCTTGCCAGGAGCTGGCCCACGCGCTGGCGCTGAAGGAACACCTGGGTGATTTGACGAAGAAGAAGTACGTGCTGACCTGGACCTATCACCCGAAGCCGCTGAACACCGCGGTGGCGAATTCGGCTTTGTTGATCGCGACCAAGATGGGCATGGATGTAACCCTGTTGTGCCCCACGCCCGACTACGTGCTGGACGAACGCTACATGGAGTTTGGCCGTCTGAATGCGGCGCAAAATGGCGGTTCGCTGAAGGTCAGCCACGATATCCAGGAAGCCTATCACGGCGCCGACGTGGTCTACGCCAAGAGCTGGGGCGCGTTGCCATTCTTCGGGAAGTGGGAGAACGAGAAGTCCCTGCGTGAAGCGAACAAGCACTTCATTGTCGACGAAGCGAAGATGGCACTGACCAACCACGGCCTGTTCAGCCACTGTCTGCCCCTGCGCCGGAACATCAAGGCCACCGACGCGGTGATGGATTCGCCATCGTGCATCGCCATCGACGAAGCCGAAAACCGCCTGCATGTCCAGAAGGCGGTGATGGCGTCGTTGATCGGGCAGGGCTGAGCCGGTCATGTACCTGCCCAAGCCCTTCGAGGAAACGCGCGACGATGCCCTGGGTGGGCTGATCCGTGCATATCCGTTCGCCATGTTGGTGGCGAACACGACCAACGGCCTGGTCGCCAACCACCTTCCGTTCGAGCTTGTCGGGGGCGTGTTGCACGGCCATGTGGCGCGTGGCAACGAGTTGACCCAAATGGATGGGGTGGGCGTGTTGCTGATTTTCCGGGGGCCGGATGGCTACATCAGTCCGAACTGGTATCCGACCAAGCACGAGACCGGGCGTGAGGTGCCGACCTGGAACTACGCGGTGGTGCATGTGCATGGTCGCCTGCGTGTGATCGACGATGCCGCCTGGTTGCGTGGTCTGCTGGAAACACAGACCAATCACCATGAGGCCGGCCAGCTGCAGCCGTGGAAGGTGACCGATGCGCCGGAGGACCACATCGAGCAATCGCTGTGCGCCATCGTCGGACTCGAAGTCACCATCGAGCGCATCGAAGGCAAGTTCAAGTTGAGCCAGAACCATCCCGCACGCAATCGAGCGGGCGTGATTGCTGGTTTGAATGAGCGTGGCGGCGATGGCGACGCGGAGCTGGCCGCACTCATGGCCTCACAGGAGCCAAAGCCATGACCCATCAACATCACTATCGGGTGGACGTGGAGTGGACCGGCAACCTCGGTACCGGCACGAACGGCTATCGTAACTACAGCCGCGACCACATGATCCATATCGACGGCAAGCCGCCGATTGCCGGCTCGTCCGATCCGACCTTTCACGGCGACGCCTCAAGGCACAACCCCGAAGACATGCTGGTGAGTGCGCTGTCGACCTGCCACATGCTTTCTTACCTGCACATGGCCACCATGGCGGGCGTGGTGGTCACCGCCTATCGCGACGCTGCGGAAGGCGTGATGGTGACCGAAGGCAATGGCGGTCGCTTTTCCGAGGTGGTATTGCGCCCTGTCGTCACCATCAGCGCGGCCAGCGATCCGCGCCAGGCAGAGGCCGCACACGATGACGCGCACCACGCCTGCTTCATTGCCAATTCCGTGAATTTCCCGGTGCGCTGCGAGCCGCGCATCGTCGTCGCATCCGACTGATCACTTCCACTTTCAGGATCTGCAAGCCATGAGCAAAGATATCGTCCTCGCGTTTTCCGGCGGCCTCGACACCAGTTTCTGTGTGCCCTGGTTGCAGGAGCGCGGCTGGGCCGTGCATACGGTGTTTGCCGACACTGGCGGCGTGGACGCCGAGGAACGCGCGTTCATCGAGGACCGCGCGAAGGAACTGGGCGTGGCCAGTCATGTCACCATCGATGGCGGTCCGGCGATCTGGGAAGGGTTCGTGAAACCCTTCGTGTGGGCGGGCGAGGGCTACCAGGGCCAGTACCCGTTGCTGGTGTCCGATCGTTACCTGATCGTCGAGGCCGCGTTGAAGCGCGCCGCCGAACTGGGCACGAAGGCGTTCGCGCACGGCTGCACCGGTATGGGTAACGACCAGGTGCGCTTCGACCTGACAGTAAAGGCGCTGGGCGATTACCAGATCGTGGCACCGATTCGCGAGATCCAGAAGGAACACACGCAGACGCGTGCCTACGAGCAAAAATACCTGGAAGAGCGTGGCTTCGGCGTGCGTGCCAAGCAGCAGGCCTACACCATCAACGAGAACCTGCTCGGCCTGACCATGTCCGGCGGCGAGATCGACCAGTGGCAGGCGCCCGGGGCTGGTGCGGCAGGCTGGTGCAAGCCGCGCGCCGAATGGCCGTCCGAACTGCTGCAGGTGAAGATCGGTTTCGATGGCGGTGAGGCGGTGACGCTGGATGGCGAGAAGATTGCCGGGCACGAGATGCTGGCGAAGTTGAACAGCCTGTTCGCGCAATACGGGGTAGGTCGCGGCCTCTATACCGGTGACACCACGATCGGCCTGAAAGGCCGCATCATCTACGAGGCACCGGGCCTGACCGCATTGCTCACCGCGCACCGCGCGCTGGAAGAGGCCGTGCTCAGCAAGCAGCAGAACCGCTTCAAGCCCGAGGTGGCGCGCAAGTGGGTGGAACTGGTCTACGAGGGCTTCTTCCATGATCCGCTGAAGACAGATCTGGAGGCCTTCCTGGCGTCCAGCCAGTCAACCGTCAACGGCACGGTGACGCTGCAAACGAATGGCGGCAGCGTCGGCGCGGTGGCGGTGGACTCGAAACATATTCTCAACGCCAAGGGCGCGACCTACGCGCAGTCCGCGGATTGGGGTGTCGAGGAGGCGGAAGGGTTCATCAAGCTGTTCGGCATGAGTTCGACCTTGTGGGCGGAGGTCAATCGGGGATGAGCGGGGAGCAGGGAACAGGGAACGGGGAACTTGAAAGTGCGCTGTTGCAGGCGACGCTCGCGCATCTGCGTGCGCTGGTGGCGTTCGATACACGCAATCCGCCGCGCGCGATCGACACAGGCGGGATCTTCGATTACTTGCGTGCCAGCCTACCCGGTTTCGATGTGTCGGTGACGGATTTTGGTGCGGGCGCAGTGGCGCTGCATGCGGTGCGCGGCGAGCCGAAATATCTGTTCAACGTGCATCTGGATACGGTGCCCGACTCGCCCGCGTGGACGGCCGATCCACATGCGCTGCGGGTAACCGCCGATCGCGCGATTGGCCTCGGTGCCTGTGACATCAAGGGCGCTGCGGCCGCGCTGCTGGCGGTAGCCCATGCCAGCGACGGCCCGCTCGCTTTGCTGTTCTCCACCGACGAGGAGGCCAACGATCCGCGTTGCATCGCCGGCTTTCTGAAATCCCTTCTCCCTCCGGGGGCGAGGCGTTATCAAGCGGTGATCGTGGCCGAGCCGACCCAGGGCGAAGCGGTGCTGGCACATCGCGGCATCCAGTCGGTGTTGATGCGCTTCACTGGCCTGGCCGGGCATGCCTCGGGCGAGCAGGCACCCGGCGACAGCGCGCTGCACCAGGCGATGCGTTGGGGTAACGCCGCGCTGGATTTCGTGGCGGGGCAGGCGCACGAACGCTTCGGTGGGCTGACCGGATTGCGCTTCAACATCGGCCGCGTCGAAGGCGGCATCAAGGCCAACATAATCGCGCCGAGTGCCGAGGTTCGCTTCGGGATGCGGCCGCTGCCGACGATGGACCCCGATCGACTGCTGGCAAGTTTCCGTTCGCTGGTGGAACCCCAGCCGGCAGAGTTTGCCGAAACGTTCCGTGGGCCCTCCTTGCCGGCCGGCGACACCGCCAACGCCGAGGCGAACCGGCTGGCTGCGCGCGAACTGGCCGACGAGCTGGGCATTCCCGTGGGCAACGCGGTGGACTTCTGGACCGAGGCGGCACTGTTCTCCGCCGCCGGCTACACCGCCTTCGTCTACGGCCCCGGCGACATCGCCCAGGCGCATAGCGCCGACGAGTGGGTCGCGCTGGACCAGTTGCAGCATTACGTACAAACCATCTACCGGATCGTGAACAGTGGAAACGCATAAGACCCACAACAACATGCGGCAAACCATCGTGCGCCTGCTCTCGAGCATGGGCAGTGCGAAGGAAATCCAGCAATATCTCAAGCGCTTTTCCGAAGTTGACGCCAAGCGCTTCGCCGTGGTCAAGGTCGGCGGCGCGGTGCTGCGCGACGAACTGGTGGACCTGGCCTCGTCGCTGACCTTCCTGCAGCAGGTCGGGTTGACCCCGATCGTGCTGCATGGCGCCGGGCCGCAGCTGGACGAGGAGCTGGCCGCCGCCGGCATCGAGAAACAGACCGTCGATGGCCTGCGGGTGACGTCGGCGAAGGCGCTGGGCATCGTGCGCCGCGTGTTCCAGCAGCAGAACCTGAAGCTGGTCGAGGCGCTGCAATCGATGGATACCCGCGCCACCTCGGTGGGCAGCGGCGTGTTCACCGCCGATTACCTCGATCGCGACACCTATGGCCTGGTCGGCAAGGTACGCAGCATCAATCTGGCGCCGATCGAGGCCAGCCTGCGGGCTGATTCGATCCCGGTGATCGCCAGCCTGGGCGAGACCGACGAAGGACAGATCCTCAACATCAATGCCGACGTGGCCGCCAACGAGCTGGTGCGCAGACTGCAGCCGTACAAGATCATCTTCCTGACCGGTACCGGCGGTTTGCTCGACGACAACAGCAAGCTGATCGACTCCATCAATCTGAGTACCGAGTTCGAGCACCTGATGGCGCAGCCCTGGCTCAACGGCGGGATGCGCCTGAAGATCAGGCAGATCGCCGACTTGCTGGCCGACCTGCCGCTGACCTCATCGGTGTCGATCACCCGTCCGTCCGAACTGGCCAAGGAATTGTTCACCCACAAGGGGTCGGGCACCCTGGTGCGGCGTGGCGAGAAGGTGTTGCAGTTCGATTCCTGGGACGGCATCGATCGCTCGCGCATGCGTGGGCTGATCGAGTCGAGTTTTGGCCGGACCCTGGTAGCGGATTACTTCGATCGCACCAAACCGTTTCGTATCTACGTCAGCGAGAACTATCGCGCGGCGATGATCCTCACCATGGAAGAGGGCCTGCTGTATCTGGACAAGTTCGCCGTGCTCGACGACGCGCAGGGCGAAGGCCTGGGCCGCGCGGTGTGGCAGGTGATGCGCGAGCGGAACCCGCAGCTGTTCTGGCGCTCGCGCCATGGCAACACCGTCAACCCGTTCTACTATGCCGAGTCGGATGGCTGCATCAAACAGCCGCGCTGGAAGGTGTTCTGGTACGGCATCGAGGGTCTGGACACGATTTCCCGCTGCGTGGCGCATTGCGCGCAACGTCAACCCACCTTGATGGACTGAAGCCATGCCAAGCAGTAAAAAATGCGTCGGTATCGTCGGCGCACGGGGTCACACCGGGACGGAATTGATCCGCATGATCACGGCACATCCGGCGCTGGAACTGGCTTTTGTCTCCTCACGCGAGCTGGATGGCCAGCGCGTCGATGCCCATGTTCCCGAGTACCAGGGGGATCTCTGCTACAGCGCACCTGCGCCCGAGGACCTGCCGAAACTGGGTGCCGACGTGGTGATCCTGGCCTTGCCCAACGGCAAGGCTGCGGCCTGCGTGGAGGCGTTCGACGCGGCCGGCGTGGATCCGTTGATCCTGGATCTGTCTGCCGACTTCCGTTTCGACAAGCGCTGGTACTACGGCCTGCCGGAGCTGACTCGCGAGCTTTGGCGTGGTGAGCGGCGGATCAGCAACCCGGGTTGCTATGCCACCGCCATGCAGCTGGCCATTGCGCCGCTGAAGGATGTGCTGGCGGCGCCGCCGGTGTGCTTCGGCGTGTCCGGTTACTCCGGTGCCGGCACCACGCCGTCGGACAAGAACGACCCCGAGAAGTTGCGCGACAACCTCATGCCATATGCGCTCACCGGCCACATGCACGAGAAGGAAGCCTCGTTCCGACTCGGCATCCCTGTCGAGTTCATGCCGCACGTGGCGCCGCACTTTCGCGGGCTTACCGTCACCACCAACCTGTACCTCACTCGCCAGCTGAAGCGCGAGGAGGTGCTGCAGCGCTTTCGTGCGGCCTACGAGAACGAGAAGCTGGTCCATGTGTCCGACGAGGCACCCTGGGTCAGTCGAATCGCCCACCACCATCAGGCCGAGATCGGCGGCTTCACCATGGCGGCAGACGGCAGGCGCGTGGTGATCGTGTCCACGCTGGACAACCTGCTCAAGGGCGCTGCCACGCAGGCAATGCAGAACATCAATCGCGCGATCGGCGTGGACGAGTACACCGCCATTCCAATCGAGTCCCGACCCGTAACCGACTGACAACTGACGCAGCAGCCCGCTCGCGTGCGATGCAGTTGATCTGATCTTCCATTGAGCATCAGAGCAACAGCATCGCCTGCAAGCAGGCTCCTACCGAGCGAAGGAAAGACCATGGCGCAACCTTTGTGGGAAAAAACGGGCACGCGGATCGACACGTGCATCATGCAGTTCCTGGCTGGCGACGACGTGTTGCTGGATCGCGAGTTCTTGCTGCACGACATCACGGCCAGCAAGGCGCACGTGGAAGGACTGGCCAACATCGGCGTCGTCAGTGGCGAGGAAGCCGCGGCACTCAAGCGCGAGCTGGATGCGCTGGCTGCGGATTTCACCAGTGGTGCGTTCGTGCTGGACGACCGCTTCGAGGATGGCCATTCGGCGATCGAGGCCCGGCTCACCGAACGGCTCGGCGACGCCGGCCGCCGCGTGCACACGGGCCGCAGCCGCAACGACCAGGTCCTGGTAGCCACTCGGCTCTGGCTGAAAGACAAGCTGGTTGCGCTGGAGGCCCATTGCCGCGCCATCGCCGAAGTCTGCCTGGAACGCGCCGCGCAGCCGGCCTTGCCGATGCCCGGCTACACTCACCTGCAGCGCGCGGTGGTGTCGTCGACCGCGATGTGGTTTGCCGGCTTTGCCGAGGGCTTCATCGACAACGCCTGGCGTGCGCGACAGACACGGGCTTTGATCGACGCCAATCCTCTCGGCACCGCCGCTGGTTACGGCGTGAATCTGAAGCTGGATCGTGAGCACACCACGCGGGCGCTCGGCTTCTCGCGCATGCAGGTCAGCCCGATCTATGCGCAGCTATCGCGTGGCAAGTTCGAGATGGCGGTGCTGGAGGCGATCGCCAGTGCACTGCTGGACTTGCGCCGGATGGCGTGGGACCTGTCGCTGTTCACCACCACCGAGTTCAACTTCGTGCACCTACCGGCCGAGTACACCACCGGCAGCTCGATCATGCCGAACAAGCGCAACCCCGACGTGATCGAACTGCTGCGCGCCAGCTACGCGAGCGTCGCCGCCGCGCGCACCGAGATCGAACAGTTGCTGTCGCTGCCGTCCGGCTACCAGCGCGACCTGCAATTTTCCAAGGGCTCGCTGTTCCACGGGGTGCGACACGGCCTGGGTGCACTGGCGCTGGTGCCTGATTTGCTGGCGCGACTGGAATGGAATGAGCCGGCGATGCGCGCGGCGATCGAACCGGCGATGTATGCCACCGACGTGGCGATCGAGCAGGCCGCGGCAGGCGTGCCGTTCCGCGATGCTTATCGCGCAGCGGCAGAGGCCGCCGCCGCCGCCGGGCAGGGCCGCACGCCGGAGGACAGTCTGGCAGCCCGCGTGTCACCAGGCGCCGGTAGCAACTTGCGGCTGGATGAACTGAAAGCACGGCTGGCTCAGCCCGAGTGCTGAAAATGCTGAAGGGGGTGCGGGTCATGCCGGTTATCGGTGCGGGGAATGTGCGAAATGCCCGACGCAGCAACGCTCCTGCGACACAAGTGCGTTTCATGGTGAGCGGCGCGCTGAAGTCCGGTGGCAGAGGGACCTCGGCGCCATTGGTCCCGGGTGCGCCATGAGCCAGCTGCCGATTCAGGCGCTACCGTCCTGGCGACGCGCCGTGCTCAAGGTCGGCAGCAACCTGCTGGCCGCCGATGGTGGCGGGCTCACGCCGCGCTTTGCCGCGGCGTTGGCCGCCTTCGTCGCAGCCAGCCAGGCTGCCGGCCGGGAGGTGGTGCTGGTGTCTTCCGGCGCGGTGGCGGCTGGACATGCGCTTCTGCGGCAGCGCGAAATACCGGGCCGCGATCTTGCTGCGCGCCAGGCGATGGCCGCGTTGGGCCAGGCGCCGATGATCGCGTTGTGGCAGTCGCTGTTGGCGCGGCCGGTGGCGCAAGTCCTGCTGACCTATGACGATGTGCGCAATCGCCGCCGTTACCTCAATGCACGGGCGACCCTGGAGGGCCTGCTGGCGCTTGGGGCGCTGCCGGTGGTCAACGAGAACGACACCGTGGCAGTGGATGAATTGAAGCTCGGCGACAACGACAACCTCGCTGCGATCGTGGCCGCCCTGGTCGACGCCGACCTGTTGCTGATCGCCTCCGATGTCGATGCCTTGTACAGTGCTGATCCGCGGCACCATCCGGCGGCCACGCCGATTGAGCGGGTCGAGGTGCTATCGCCGGCGGTGATGGCGATGGCCGGGGGCAGCGGCAGCGCCGTCGGTACCGGCGGCATGCGTACCAAGCTGGAGGCTGCAGAGAAAGCTGCGGAAGCGGGAATTCCGACGGTGCTGTTCGACGGCCGGAATGTCGCCACGGTGCAGGCACTGGCCGCGGGACAACTGCATGGCACCCTGATCTGCGCGCCGCATGGCCGCATGCAGGCGCGAAAATACTGGTTGCTGCACGCGCCGATGGCCAGCGGTCGTATTCGCGTTGATGGTGGGGCGGCGAATGCGCTCGGCCGCGGTCACGCATCGCTGCTCCCGGGCGGCATTGTCGCGGTCGATGGCGAGTTCCAACGCGGTGACCTGGTGGAGATCGTCGATATCGATGACCACAGGATTGCGCGCGGCCTGAGCCAGTACGCCGCAACCGAAGTCCGTCGCCTGGCCGGGCGGCACAGTCGCGAGATCGAGACCTTGCTTGGTTACAGTCACGGCGCCGAGGTAGTGCATCGCGACGATCTGGCGAGCCTGCCCAATCACCTGTTGCCGGGCGTCGCGTAATACTTGCTCGCCTGTACATGATGGCCGCGAGCACGCGTGTCACCGCGATGTCGTGTCATGGTCAAGATAGTTTGCCGGTTGCAATGACGATCGTGAACCCCATACTTGTTTGGATGAGTTTTCAATATTGATCTACCCGAGGACGATGACCCAGCTACGAAAGTTTCGCCAGCAAACCGTGCCGCCGTGGCGGCGAGCCGTACTCAAGGTAGGCAGCAGCCTGCTCGCCGCCGACAGCGGTGGATTGAGTACCCGTTACGCGCTCGGCCTGGCGCAGTTCATCGCTTCGTGTCACGCTTCCGGTCGCGAAATCGTGCTGGTATCGTCCGGTGCCGTCGCAGCCGGACGCCTGCTGATGCAGCATCTGCCGGAAGACACCAGCAGTGCCGCGCGACAGGCGATGGCGGCACTGGGACAGACCCAGACCGTGGCCTTGTGGCAACGTCTGTTCGATCGTCCGCTGGCGCAAGTGCTGCTGACCCATGATGACTTGCGTAACCGGCGCCGCTACCTCAACGCGCGCGCCACCCTGAGCGAGTTGCTCGCCTACAACGTGATGCCGGTGGTGAACGAGAACGACACCGTCGCGGTGGACGAGCTTACCCTGGGCGACAACGACAACCTGGCGGCCATCGTCGCCGCGCTGATCGACGCCGACATGCTGTTGATCGCCACCGATATCGATGGCCTGTACACCGCCGATCCGCGCAGCAATCCCGACGCGCAGCCGATCGACGAAGTACTCGAACTCACTGCCGAGATCATGGGCATGGCTGGCGCCGCCGGTAGTCAGGTCGGCACCGGCGGTATGCGCACCAAGCTTGAAGCGGCCGAGAAGGCGGCGGCGGCCGGCATCCAGACCATCCTGTTCAATGGCCGCGACGGTGAAGTGGTCAACCTGCTGTCGCGCGACCTGCTGCATGGCACCTTGCTGCGCAGCACTGCCACGCGGCTGCAGGCGCGCAAGTACTGGTTGCTGCATGTGCCTGCGGTGCCCGGTTGCATCCATGTCGATGCCGGCGCAGCGCACGCGCTCAGTGAGGGAGGTGCGTCGCTGTTGCCCAAGGGCGTCATCGACGCGGTCGGCGAGTTTCACCGCGGCGACATGGTCGAGATCGTGGGCGACAGCCCTGATGGCGAGCCTTATGTCGTCGCCCGCGGCATCACCCAGTACGGCACTGCTGAGATCAACCAGTTGGCCCGCAGCCACACGCGCGACATCCGGCAACGGCTTGGTTACAGCTACGGCGAGAGCATCGTGCACCGCGATGACCTGGTCGTCACCATCGATTTGGGAGTGACTTCATGAATGGATCCGTGCGCGATTCCGCGTTGCTTTGCCAGCAGGCAGCCGTGCAGGTTGCCGAGCTCTCCACCGACGCCAAAAACACCTTGCTGCGCTCGATGGCCGATGCGCTCGAGGCGCAGGCGGCAACAATCCTGGCGGCCAATGCCGAAGACATGAAAGCGGCGCGCGAGAAAGGGATCGGCGAGGCGATGCTCGATCGGCTTGCGCTGGATGAGGGGCGCGTGCATGGCATTGCCGAGGCCTTGCGCCAAGTGGCCGAGTTGCCCGATCCGGTCGGCCAGGTGACACGCAGTGAGCACTCGGAGAAGGGGTTCACGATCGAGCGCGTGCGCGTGCCGTTGGGCGTGATCGCGATGATCTACGAAGCCCGTCCCAACGTCACCGCCGATGCGGCGGCGCTGTGCCTCAAGGCCGGCAACGGCGTGATCCTGCGCGGTGGTTCGGAGGCGGTGCGTTCCAACCAGGCGATTGCCGCCTGCCTGCGCGGTGCCTTGCGCGAGGCCGGCCTGTCCGAGCATGCGCTGATGCTCCTGGATGATCTCAGCCGCGAGGCGATGCTCGAGTTGATGCAGCTATCCGATATCGTCGACCTGATCATCCCGCGCGGTGGCGAAGGCCTGATCCGCTTCGTCACCGAGCACGCGCGCGTGCCGGTGATCAAGCACTACAAGGGCGTGTGTCATCTGTACGTCGATGCCCATGCCGACCTGGACAAGGCGCTGGATATCCTGATCGACGGCAAGGCCTCGCGCCCCTCCGCCTGCAATGCGCTGGAGACCCTGCTGGTGCATGCCGACGTCGCCGCGGTATTCCTGCCGCGCGCGGCCAAGGCCTTGCAGCAGCGTGGGGTGGAACTGCTGGGCGACGAGCGCTCGCGCGTGCTGTGTCCCGCGATGGCACCGGCGAGCGACGACGACTTCGCCGCCGAGTTCCTCAGCCTCAAGCTGGCGGTGGGCATGGTGGACAGCCTCGACGAGGCGATCGCGCATATCCGCCGCTACGGTTCCGACCATACCGAAGTCATCGCCACCGAAGATCCGGGCGTTGCCGAACGTTTCGTGCATGCGCTGCGATCGGCCGTGGTGATGGTGAACACCTCCTCGCGTTTCAGCGACGGCGGCGAGCTGGGCCTGGGTGCGGAGATCGGCATCTCCACCACGCGACTGCATGCATACGGGCCGATGGGAGCGGAGGCTCTGACGATCGAGCGCTTCGTGCTGCGCGGGGACGGGCAGGTCCGGCATGCCGAAAGCCGAAGCTGATTTTGCGTAGAAGCCTGGCTGACAAAAGCCCCTCTCCTGCGAGCTGTCTCTTGATCACACTTCGCACTAATGCAGAAGAGCCGGCGGGCAGTGCCCGCCCTATGTATGGACTCGCCCCTGGTGTCAACCGCTGTGTGGGCAGGAAAGCACTGGCTGCATTTATGTATGAGGCCTTGACGAAGGTGGTCGAGGGACCACAGGCCGGCATCGGAT